>Ga0075467_10004017_pt1 | contig 11050 bp, 2 predicted proteins | sample DEB08_DNA_9_FD_75067 | JGI IMG/M metagenome (GOLD analysis project Ga0075467, IMG submission 75067) | Aqueous microbial communities from the Delaware River and Bay under freshwater to marine salinity gradient to study organic matter... | ecosystem: Environmental > Aquatic > Marine > Coastal ...
CGATACCCAAGCATCATACCCTAATTGCCATAGTTCGTCATCTTCCACGATCGAGTACCCCCCCGATAGAGGCCCGGTTCTGTTGAGGGGGCCTGTGAATCCCTCGCAGAGTGTGCCAACATAGCGTCGGCACCACGCCGTGAAGCCGCCCCACCATGCCCAAAAGTCATCAAAGCCTTTTGTCTCGATCTTCATCGCCATATGTCGGTCTGCTTCCCGTTGAAGCAGTGCAATAACTGCGGGCTCAAAATCCTCTGAGGCCCCCTTCCATGAATTCCAAAGTTCAAACAATTTAGCAGGGATTACCTTGCAAGCATCATTGGATCTCGCCACCAACATCGGAATCCGACCTCGGCCCATGCCCCGAGCCGCCTTGGCTTCCGCCGCTGCGATGGGGTGGTCCTTGGCCCACTGCACAGAGCGGGAATGAACCTCGCTAGGTGGAAGAACATCTGGTTCGAGCTCTCCTTCCATTGTATCGAGCGCCGATAACCCGATGGCATCGCCCGTGGCCATCGGTGCCCTGTGTTGGAGAGTAAAACCATGCCACGCGCCGCCCTGCAGCAGCAAGCGCCAAGCCGATATGTGTGGCATAAGTAGGTCCGTCAGCTCCTTGTAGTCCCAAGCGACTTCCTGCGCCCATGCCATCGCAGCTACCGTGTCGGGTTCCAAACGGAGCTGGGCATGGGCAGCACAGTGCGAGACCGTATGTGCCTCTCGAGCGCCGGTGATGCTCCGTTGACATAGGTGACAATCTCTTCGAAGTTCATCCAAGATATTCGCTTGTCTAGCGTCCTGTTCAAGCGTCCAGCGTTCTCCCTGCGGATCCGTGATCGTGTCTGCTTCTGCATTAAAGCGTAACTTGGCACCTTTGGAGCACTTCCCAATGAGTGCGAGAGTATCCCACTCGGAAACTGTGAAATGCGCTCGGAGACGATGCCACAAAACCTCTCCACGTGGTGCAGCCTGGCGCGTCTCGGTGGCGAGCCGATTGCACATAAGTGCTGCCCCCGCTTCAAGTGCCGCTTCTTTCCACCCACCCAGGATCGGGGCGTTGCCAGCGTCCGTTAATACAAAGCGTCCGTCGAATTGCGAGATAGCCGGTGGTAATGCTTCGGCCGCCATCGTTGGGGCCATTTCATCGCACCAACGTTGAACAATGTAAGGGAGCACTTTACGCTGTGTGTGCCCTCGTACCCAGCCCAGCTGTACCGGAAATTGTCGTCGGCTCTCCCAACTCAAAAATTCCCGTAGCAGAGCCCTTTGTCCATGCCGGAGTGTGGTTTGAGCTCGACCCTTTCGTGCTCTTTCAATCATGAGAAGCACCCCGAGACAGTCAGAGCAAATCCGCACCCCACGTTGATCCGGAGCACGTTGTAGTTGCCGCAGCAAGCCCGCTAATTCAGCTGTGTCAGAGCGGTTAAGGCCAATTGCACAGCCCACTTCCCGTCGGAGAGCTGCCTTAGGGTGTCGGATATCCACTGTGACCTGCCATGCAAAGCCCGGCGCTCTGCCCCCCCCTGTGCCATCCGAGCAGGATTCATAAGTAATTCCATGTGTCGAGGCGTAGAGGGCTTGCTGTCGTCGAAACGCGATCGCTTCCGTCGAGGTGTCCGGTTTGCACGAGATAATCTGCAGAGCCGTATCCAAGCGTTGAACGGTGCGCCAGTGGGTTGCGTGTCCCTTTGGATTACCTTGAAACTCGCCGCGGTGCGTGGCCACTTGCCAGTTCCTTGGCACTCGGCGATTCTGCAGCGTCACCTCCATTGCCTCCTCAAGAACCCGAAACCACTCTGGTCCATTCCCCGTGAATAGTGTGTTTGCTGAGTGCAGCTGAGAGCCATCCGCCATTAATAACTCTCCCAAATAGAATCGCTTCTGCACTAGACCCCTGCGGTGGTAACTGAGGAGCGAGTCGAGGCCCGCCTTGCGTCGTTCTTCATTAGCATGTGACATAATCGCCGAAGAAATAGAAACGTCCCAAGTTCTCCGCAGCGCCGGGCAAAGCGCCCGTGCGTCGTCAATTGACCAATTAAGTTCCAGCAAACATTCTCGTGCCGCGTCCAAAATATCTCCAGCCTTTGCCGGCCAGCCCGTCGGTGTAGGAGCCAAATAATGTGCCTCTTCTGGAAAACACGGTTTCTGCGCCAACAAGATCGCCCAAACGTCTAACGTACCGTTGAATGGTCTTTTCATTGTACTTGTTTACGATCCTCCGACACATTCAGCTTAGTGAGCACTGTTTCCAAGACAATTGCCCGCCGAAGCGAGACTGCCGAGGTGGCTCCGAAGCCTCCCTGCTTTCCATCAACGAACGCCCATGCTGTGCGGCGACCCTTAGCCAGCCCTGCGCATTTGAAGATTGCCGCTGCGACCATCTTATCGATGCGCTCCATGACTGCATTGCCCAAGGGCGCCGCCGAAAGAACATATGTCAAGTAACCCCCGACCACACTGCGAAGGATCATGACCGCGTGATCCACAGCCAGGTCCGATCGAGCAACTTGTGCCGTCCATGCGCGGATTTTCCCCATAACCGTAGATGTCATCGATTGCCATCCCCCGTTGGGTTGCATCATAATTCCCAAATAGCGGAAGCCCTGGGTGTGCGGCACCGTCTGCAGCGGCACCAGCGTCTTCTCGCCGTCAACAAATCGGTACAGCCCGATCGAACGCTCGCGGTCACAATTAATGGCTGCATACATACTCTTGCCGGGGTTCAGTTCCACGTCAAATGCGGCTAAGAAAATATCCACCAAGTGTACTGTGCGTTGCAATTCTTCAAAGCTGGAAGACGCGAGCCAAATGTCGTCCGCAAATCCCAAAATGGTAAGCACCATGGATTCGGGGTTGCCTGGTTCGAGTTCCACCCCCTTAACTCCTTCCTTATCAAGCCAGCACCAAAGCATATCAATCCACGCTAAGAACTTATATGGCGAGCCACGGTCGCCCTGGCGAACACCTCCCTCTGTTTCAAAATTCGGAGAGAGGCCGGCGGGTGTAATCACCTGGCAGGTCGCATATGATGCGCCCCAGTTGGCGCCTCGCGTTGCCGGGGTCGTCCATTCACCGCGGTCCGTTTGCATCCACAAATCTGTTACCTCTTCTGTCAACCCGAGTCGCCTGAGCGCCATCTCAACTTGCGGAAGCCCGACGCTCTGAAATGCCTTGGTAATGTCTGCCGCGACCGTGTGTAGAGGCAGTCCCTTCTCACGATACAATGCTTGGATCGCCACCACTGCTGCAGCACAGTCTCCCGCCGACATAGCTTTGCGGAAGCCGGCCTGGGCTGCATGCAGATATCCTCGTTCCTCCCATATAGCCATCGTCTGTACCGCGATCGAGCCAGATATGAGCTTAGTGATACATTCCAAAAGAACAATCTGTCGCGCCCCTTCAAAAGTGCTCCCGCCTGCTCCTGGCTTAGGAATGGGGTATACGAAACCGTGGCGGGCTGCCGGTGGAATAGTATTCAAGTCTTGAAACAGGTTCATCATGCGCGCGAGCAGCGTGCGGAAAGTGGCGGTGCCTCTCGCGATCATCCAGTAGCAAAGGCCAGAGGGGCCCGGCGCCTTATCCGCGCACTTCTCCACTGCTTCGTATAACGATTCAGCCGTCCAGGTTGAGACCACCAAGTTCCGAGCAATCTCCGGTTTCCGTTCCAGTGCCACTTCTCTGAGCGTTCTGAGCTCGGGAGCATGAAATTGATCGTCCACCTGCCCGGCGGCCCGTGCCTCCGGAGATAACTTCGTGCCTCGCAATGGGTGTTCGCCGATAGACGTGGTTTTATAGCAAATCTCTGCCCCATTTTTGCGAAGGCTGTCGTCATCCGTACACCATTTCTTGCTGCCGTCCGCCATTGTTTGCATTGCTCCGTCCACTCGAATGGGTCGTGTGCGTGGGTTAATATTCTCAAACACGGCGCCTGTACGTCCTTGGATTGCTGCATATGCCTCCGCTAGCCGTCGCTTCATTTGACTCTGCGTCTTGGTTCGAACTTGTTCCGTGCGCAGGCCCGCCGTGGCCGTGCTAATGCGAATACGTAGCAAATCAATCAACCATGCGGCTATCGAGCGATTTTGTACCTCCTTCAGTTCCGCCGGGGTGAGAGAGGTCCTTGCCGTGGCCGTGCCTTTCTGGTCGTTCGCAACCACCTTGTCCACTGCCCGTTGCCACACCGCTCTAGTTTCCTCAGTCGTAAGTTGAGAGCCGTCCACTGAGTGCTCTTGGACTGCGATAGCCTCGTGCCACAAGTCCCAAAGCTCTTCGGGGATCTGATTAAAGATCTCTGCCTGTCGATCCGCAGTGCCTCGGTGAAAAAGTGATTCTCCTTTAGCCTTAATCCGCTTCAGCCATTTCCGCAGTCCTCTGATACGTAGGTGACCGCGTGCCCAGTCTGGCAGCCGTGAGTCGCTGACGCCCATCTCTGTGCGTTTCCTGACCTGCGGTGCCAGAATTGCGGTGAGCGCCCTGCCCACCTCGAGCTTTGCCTCCCACACCGCCGTGGTGCGTTTACTGTGAGCGCCATTGGAGCGTGTCTGGCGTGAAATTGCAGCTTCTAGCCCTTGCATTGCTTGAATAACAGTGTCCGACTCCATTGCTGTCGTGAATGCCTCCCTCGGAAGCTTCCGCGGCAGTCTTTGCTCGGCCTTGTCGTCCGCCGCCTGTTTCTTGTCAGTGTCATTCGCGAAAAACCAGTATCGTGGAGGATAAACTAACTTCATTTCCTCTTCCGAGTAGTTCGTCGGTGATCGGGTTGCTGTCGAACCGAGCCAAAGTTCAGTGTTCAACGTGCACATCAACGGTCTGTGGTCCGATTCCAGCACGCCTCCCCTGCCCCACGGTCCTAGCCAAACGCCGGTAATTGCCGTGGGGGGCATGTCGGGGTCCACACATATATAATCGATGCGTGTACGATACTTGAGTGTTCTTGAATCATCGGGCTGGCGTGTAAAACCCGGTCTCTCGCCGTGCCTCATAATCCAAACGTCTCCGAATTCTTCCCCTTGAAACCAAGCATCGATTTCACTGTCTGCCATTTTCGCCGTCTCCGAGTCCCGATAAGAGCGACGGCAGTTGTAATCGCCCATAACCACTGTCGTGCATCCTCTTGCCGCGGCCTCTGATCGTTCCTCCGAAACTTGCTGACGCCATGGTTCGCTGGTTTGTGCGGAGACTCCTGCAGGGCCATAAACATTCCCCACACATAATTGTCGCGCACCTTCATGAAATTCAACCCACAGTCCTCGACCGTCGGCCCATGGACGCGCCGCTCGGCCCCGTCTGGCCCAAGCGCCGAATGCCAAAATCGCAATGCCGCTGGGTGGTCCGCCAAGAGCTCTGAGATCCTTACCATCCAGCCATCCAGGTGCCCCAGCCATCCATATACAAGCGGTGACGTTGGTCGTTCTGCTCCACTCTTCCACAATAGCTCTCACCCTTGTCTCGTCCGTCGCGGAGCCGCCGCCGCCCAATTCCTGCAGCCCCACGATAGAGTTGCCCGTTTGGTGTGCCATCTGCAGCAGAGAGAACCAACTTGTCCGTTCCTTTTCTCCTGCCATGGCGCTGTGCGGGTTGTACGGATTGGTGAGTTGGCGTCCAACGTTCCACGTCATCAGGCCGGTGTCTTGGCTCCTTCGTGTGGCCATCGACGGTCGCTCTCCTTCGCCTTCCCACCCTTCTCGCTGGACTTTCTGCATAGCTCGCCAATACTCACGATCTTCCTGCCGTCCCATCGCCGCTTCTGCGAACGTCTGCGGCGCGAACGGTGCCATCTCTCCCCCTCTCGGTTCTCCTCCTACTGTGCCTCGCTCCTATTCAGAAGCGGCGCATGGCTGCCTTCACCTTCTCCGCCGCCGTTTGCGGTGCTTTAGTCGTCGTCGTAGGTGCGGGGGCCGCTTTGGCCTTCGGCTTTTTGACTGTCGTTGTTGCCTTGCGGTCCGGCTTTTCCGTGTTAAGCGACTGATCGAGCTTCCTCTTGGTGCCTGCCGGTGCTACAGGGCCGTTGTCAGCCTTGGCAGCGAATGACAGCCGGGACTGCTTTTTGTTGGAAGGGGGAGGTGTAGCTGCGTTGGAACCATCGACATCGTCATCCATTACTCCACGTATGTCCGGCCTCTTCCCCCCCACGTTGATCCCGTATCGGCATTCCACGAAAATCTGCTTCGCCTTGGGATTCGCATTGTAAAGTCGAACAGAGATCGGCTTGGTCCGCTCGAAAAGTGAGTGCCCGCGGTACTCCTGGTGTGGCACTACGCGTTTCCAATGTGGATCCAGTACCTTTGGCGATTTCGCCCTCGGCGATTTCGCTCGGCCCGGGGCCGGGGCTCCACCTCGTTGATCCAGAAGTTCCGCCATTTTGATCGCGACCCTTGCTTCCACCATCTTTTCCACGTCCTCCGCTGACGGGGCTGCTGCTTCGTCCGCCGTCTCTACGCTTGCCAGCGCTTGGGTTAACTTCTTCTTGGCTTTCTTGATTGCCTTTGCCTCTTGTGCGTTTCTGACCTGTTGCATTGCCAATTTCGCCGCCTTGAGGGCCAAGGGAGTTCTCCCTCCTTTGCGGGCTACCGCAGATGCCGCGGCTACTGCGGCCGCCTGGCCTTCTGCCGCGGTTTGTCTTGCGTTGGCCTTCATTTGCTCACGCCGCTTGGTCTCTTCCGCCTCTTGGATCGCTTGCGCTGTTTCCGCCTTTCTTGCCTTCCGCGCTGCTTTGCGCGCCCGCAGCGCCTCTGCGGCCTCGGATTTCTTTGCCGCCTCTTCTTCTGCCTCTGCTTGTGCCTCTGCCGCGGCTGCCTCTACTTCCGCTGCCTCGGCCTTTGCTTTGGTCTCCGCGGCCCGCGCTTGCCACTCTTTCACCGTGAGACGTTCCTCCACTTCCTCCTTTTCCTCCTCGCCTGTCTCCTCTTCCTCATACTCTTCCTCACCCTCCTCCTCCTCTACCTCCTCCTCCTCCTCACCCTCCTCCTCCTCTTCCTCCTCCTCCTCCTCGTCCTCCTCGTATTCACCGTTCCCCGAGGCCGTCGCCTTTCCATCCTCCTCGCTCTCCTCATCTTCTTCCTCCGACTCCTCCGATACCTCCTCCTCTGCCGATTCTTCCTGCTCCTCTTCATCCTCCTCCTCTTCCTCCCCCTCTTCCTCTCCCTTTGCTTCCGGCTCTTCCTCCTCTTCCACCTCATCCTCCTCGTCATCCTCGTCATCCTCCGCCACCCTTTCCATTTCTGGCCGGTCGTTTTCCTTAAGCTTCTCCTGCAGCGCTCGGATCTGAGCCTTGATATCGGCCTTCTCCATCACCTTTGTCTCAGCTGCGGCCGCGTTGGCCGGGTTGCCGTCAGTGGGTGTCATCATGCCCCCCCATGGGCTCGATTTGCCTGCTTTGCCCTTCGCTGAGCCCCCGGGTTTGGAGGCCGAAGCTTGAAGCTGTTCGCTAGCCGTGAGGCCCGCCGGACCGACTCCGTCTTCCACTTCTTGTACAAAAGTGTGAACGCCGAGCTCCGAAAGTCGGGTGTCGTTGCTTTTGCCGTGTACAATGTACTCTGGGTTCTCTTGCATGAGTCGCTGGCTTCGTCGACCACCGAACATATCCATTGGGCCGTACGTTTGAAAAACCACCAAGGGCCATGCTCCACACAAGGGGATCTTCTTGCTGCTCAAATAAATCAGCAGCTGTTGCTTTTCCGTGCATTCCAGCTTGACCAACGCTTGATGATTCCTCGGCCCAAATTTCTCATCCGGCGGCATTATAGTAATCTCCACCACGCTTGCCCCTTTAAAGTCCACTGCACTCGGCCCGCTGTCCAACCATGCGTCCAGCTCCCTCTTCATAGCTGTGGGCTGCCATTGGATCGATTTCATGAAACAAAACCGGAGTAGCTTGGAGTCTCCCCGTACCAGCTGTGCTCGCTGTGCTGCCAATGCATCCAAACTCAGATCAATCGCCAGAGGAGCCGCCGCCATCGCCGCACGAAGATCGATCCGTCCCTTGAGAAAGAACAGCGCGATTCTGCCGTCAACGTCAACCGCTTTGTGGTCCAGGTGCCATGCCCATTTGCAATGGCTCTCCACCGCCGCGAAAGCTTCTCGCAGCAGCTCCTCCTTGCGCTCCTTGGTGGATTCCCGCCACACTACCGGGTCTGCCACCTCAAGACTGCCTTCGCCGGGGCTCGCCAGGATCCCTCCATGCTGAAGTGCCGAGCCACGGAGTCTTGCCAGCGTAACTTTCCAACGTGCGCCGGCCTCCGAGAGCATCAGCTGGATAACTCTAAAGTTAAAATCACAAACTGGGACCTCGACATAAACCCTGGCTGAGCGTGCCTGGCTTGTGGATCTGACAAAGTCCGGCCGCCATTCTAAGTCACCGTCCTTCACGCCTATGAACATCTCCAAGATCTCCTTCGTATACTCCTCCTTCTCGATCCATGTGTCCGACTGAATCTGAAGCCTCGCGCGCGACATCGTTTTGAGCTCTTCCTCGGTGGGTGTGTCCTCCGTGTCAGGGTCGTTTTGTGTGTCCTTTGGTGGTGCGCTGCTTTTCCCCTTGCGCTTCCCCGTTTTGGAAATTGGCCGCTTCGCTGTTTCGGTCTTCTCGCCCGCCACATCTGTGCCCTTCCCGCCGCGTGTTAACGCTGCCTGCCTCGGCCCCATCGATTCGCGCACCGGCACCTCTGTCGCCTCCAAAAACATATCTTCCATCACCTCCTCCAGTGCATCCTCCCACCAGTCTAAGGTTCCCATCGTTGCAGCCCAAACTGTTGAGCAAAAGATCATACCCGAGTCCTCACAGTTTCCACAATAGTTCCCCTTTGGACCGCGTTGACCGCAGCCCGGGCACTCACCAATGTCATCCTCATCGTAGTCCTCCGAGTCTGGTTCCGGGGAGGAGGGCTCTGGCGATGGCGATGGCGGGGGCGTGGGAGGCTTCTTGGGTTTGCGCGGCTTCCGCGGCGCCTCTTTGCCCGCCGAAGTCGCCTGTGCTGATGAGCAAAAGATCATGCCCGAGTCTTCGCAATTACCGCAATAGTTCCCCTTTGGACCGCGTTGCCCGCAGCTCGGGCACTCACCGATGTCCTCCTCATCATAATCATCCGAATCTGGATCCGGGGAGGAGGGCTCTGGCGATGGTGATGGCGGGGGCGTTGGCGGCTTCTTGGGCTTGCGCGGCTTCCGCGGCGCCTCTCTGACCTCCATGGCTTGTCGAACTAGCGTGCGTTCCACCTTCTGCGTTCCTGCCTGCGTGCCCACATCCAGCCTCCATTGGCCCCTGCCCCTGGTCGCTTGCGGTGAGCTTGCCTCCAACCGCGTAATACCGGCTTGAACCAGTTCCTGGATATTCTTCTCCCCTCGAGCGATTGCCTTGTCCATCAGCAGGTACACCACCGATCGCGCAATAGACATCACTTCTGCCTCTGGCCCATAAAAGGCCGTGGCCTCCTGCTCCTCCGTCTGTGCCGTCTCGGCCGCCCCCTGCCTTCTCGGCGATACCTGTGTTGCTTCGACCATCTGCTTCGTCGGAGTTGCCGCAGCGTCTCCAGCCTGCCGCTGATCAGCCTTCCTCGCCTCCTGTGCCGCCTCTGGAGCGGCGAGAGGTGTTGCGGGGACGGCCGTCGCCGTGTCTCCCGCCAAGAGCTTCTCCTTCTTGGAGCGCCAGCCAGCCTTCCTTGCCTCCGCATCCAGAAACAGCAAGTCGTCCTTCCTTGCCTGCGCACTGGGGGAGGGCTTGGCCGCCGCCCGCCGCTGGTATCGCAGCCGCTTCCTTTGGCCTTGCGAAAGCTTGACCGCCGGCTCGTACATCACGACCGTCTTGGCCCGCGTTTCCCCCGCCTCCGATTCGCCGCCCGAGTAGACCAGCGAGCCTCCGTCTTTCCGCAGGAAGATAGCCTGCTGTGCAGCTGGCAGCTTGATCGGTGAATCTGGCCCCACCGACATCGAGGCCGCAAACGCAAGAACGTCGGACAAGCGAGCTTTCCTATCTATTATATCTTTTTCGAATGCTGGAATAATATCGCTAATCACGCAAACTTTCGAGACAGACAGCGTGGCGTTAAGGAAGGGGAGGAGTTTCCTCTTACCGTGTACCACCGCGTTCTCGATTGTTCGGCAGCGATTCCAAACCATCCTTGCGAAATCTGCGTCGGCGCCCTCCTTCATCGAGCCCGAGTTGATCATCATGCCCAGCCACTGTCGTCGCCTGTGCCGTAAATCTCCGATCTCCAGCAATTGCGCTTCTCCTTCTTCTTTCCATTCTTGCGCTCCCGTAAGCGGCCACGTGTTCTGAATTTCCAATAGCAAGGTAAGAATGTTGTATCTGCGATCCGGAGAGCGCACCAACGTGTCTACGTTGTTACGCCAGTTCACGTCCGCTGCACCCCAGCGCTCCAATATCAGTGCATGCGCCGCGGCTCGGCCCTTGGCAACTTCTTCGTCCTCTTCCGTCTCGAGAACGATTGACAGCAGCCCTTCCAGCACCAGCCGTGGTCCTTCCTCCATCGCCCGCTTCTGTACGTTATCTTCGGCATTCGGCGTCGACCGAATTTCCAAGTAACATTGGGTCACGATTTCTAGCTCACGTAGCGCCGTTTCTGCAAGCGCCATTGGGTCTGACAGGTCCTCCACTGCCATCTCCTCCGCTGCCTCAACCGGCGGATCCGTCATCGTCGCGAAAAACCTCGCTGCATCTGGCGGGTACTCCACCGCCTGTTCTGGGATCTCCTCGGCAGCCGGTTCGCTGTGGCCATCACCATAGCCACCGTAGCCATCGCCGCCGAAGCCACCAGCGCCGCCGCCATAACAGCGAGCGCCGCCGCCGTAACCACCAGCATCAGCCTGGGGTGTTGATCTTTGCAGGTCCTCCACTGCCTGATCCTGTTCCCCCTCCTGGGCAATTGGAACAGCTGTCGCTCCATCCGTCGCTTGCTTGTGAAGAAATTCCACTTCTCCTTCCGTGAAATCGCCGAACGATTCTGCTTGGCTGACCGGTGAGGATGCCCGCGATGCAAACGTGCCGATCGAGCAGGGGCTGTGAGGGCTCAAAAAACCCCCCATCCTCGCCGCCTCC
>Ga0075467_10004023_pt1 | contig 11029 bp, 13 predicted proteins | sample DEB08_DNA_9_FD_75067 | JGI IMG/M metagenome (GOLD analysis project Ga0075467, IMG submission 75067) | Aqueous microbial communities from the Delaware River and Bay under freshwater to marine salinity gradient to study organic matter... | ecosystem: Environmental > Aquatic > Marine > Coastal ...
CCCCAAAACCACAAAACCCCATGTATGTGGTTAGATTGATTGATTGATTTAATTTTTAGATTGGCTCTTCACATGGTTGTGCCGCAGCAGTCGCAAACTGTGCACATGGCGGGGTTCAGGAAAGTGCAAGCTGGGCATGCTTTTTCGTCAGCGCCTGCCATCGCATCTCCGGTGTACTCGTCTTGAGGTGCTTCTCCGTAGATGTTGGCGTCGCCAGGTGTGCTGTAGCCCGCATAGTTGGGCACGTTCTGCCATGAGCCGCTGGCGGCTTGGGCCTCAACTTGCTTCTCCAACAGTTTGAACTCCCACTCGAAGTCGCCCCAGGAGTCGACAGCGGGGTCGAGCTTGGTGAGGTGGACGACGTACTTGCTTGAGTTAGAGTAAACCTCGCAGGGAATCTCCGACTCGGGCATTTTGAAGTTAACTGGGAGAGGGTTGCCATTCACGTCGAACTTGGGCTTGATGATCAACTGGATGGTCTTGCTCACGCTGGAGTCGTTCTAGACTCGGAAGGAAAGCAAGCACTGGCTGTTATACTGCTGCTGGAACTCTTCTTGCTCCTGCTCTTCTCCTTGGCTAGGTGAGCCCTCGCTCTGCATGTCCACTTGTTGGTTGTTCTCCACCTTCTCTGTGTCTTCGACGTGGATCTCCTGGTCGTCCTAGGCGTTTTGCGGCATGTCTTTCTCTGCATCTTATTCTAGGCCATCAGCCTCCATGTTTTGGTCTTCGGGCTTCACAAACTGGGCATCTTGGATTTCCGCATCCTGCGTTGCCGCCAAATTGAACGCCGCGTTGGGGAGCGTAGACTTGTCTTGAGCTCCTTCCTCGCCTTCCTCGGCGAACCTGACGCTCTTTTGAGAAGCCTCTGGCTCTGCGGTGAAGTTTTGAACCTTAAAGCCCATTTCTTCGTCGGCACTCGCATCCTCAGAATCAGCGTCGTTGTCGTACTGGGGCTGCTTTGGCTGGTAGGTCATCTTGCCAGCAGCCGCTGCTCTTCTGCCTCTGCCGTGAAGGTTCTGTGAGCGTTACTGGCGACCCTGCCTGTTAAGTGTACCAGCCCCGATTCGTCTGCCACCTGTTCCACGACCGTAGGAGCGCTTCATATTTGCGCCCGCCATAGCTCCTGAGCTGCCTTGGGTGCCCTGGTAGCCGCCGCTGTTAGACTAAAAGGCGTCAAGCAGAGCAAAGTTGGTGTCGCCAGTGGGCATGCCTAGCGAGACACTGCAGGTTGACTGCTGTAGCTAGACAGAGAGCTTGTCTCCCTAATTTTCCTGGCTAGCTACGTTTTCTTGGCCAACCATTTCCCAGATTACGTACGGCTTGGGACCGCCGTCATCTTGGGGATACTGGATCAGGTCTCCTTCCTGTCTGGGCGCAGGTGGCCCTTGGCCAGCTTCCGTATCCTGCCTGTCGATCTGCTCGAGAAGGCTGAGCACGTTGATGGACAGTTCGAGCTCCGCTCTGTAGGCGGGAATGTGCTGGTTCTTGGTGTTGGTTGCCACTTCTGTCTCAACCCAGGGTTTGATCCAGTCCCAGTATCTTGCGTACTGGTAGGTAGGTGGATCCATCCGCTTGAGGTAGCCGAGGATGCGCCTCTTGGGATCTTCAAGGATAGCCTCCAGGATGCACTACAGGCTGATCAGGACCGCCTGTGTCTGCTGCCTCTTGTTCGTGAGAAGCGCCTGGAGCGCACTCTCCTTGTTGCTGTAGAGCGAAGATGCGCTCTTCAAGATGGGAGAGAAGTAGCGGCACACCTGTGAGCCCACGTTGTCAGCGTTGGCCACTCCGACCTTGGGGTGAGAGTTGAACATCTGGTAGCTAGCGCTCTTGACGACAAAGTCTGCGATCCCGAAGATCCACTCCAAGCGAAGGCCGTAGAACTCGTCATCGATAGTGAGGTACTGCTTCATGAGCTCCAAGAACGGGCCGATTTCTTCTGCGGTACTCTTGTTAGTTCCCTTAAGAATATGCTTGGCCATCTTGCGGGAAAACTCCTTGTTTTTGTAGCACAAATGGGCTGCCATTTTTGCTTACTCCTCCTTCTCAAAGCCGTGCTTAGAGGTATTAGCATAAAATAGTTTCATGGGCTTGAAGTGCAGGAACAAGGCCTTCATGCAGTCTTCGGGCAGTGTAAGCTGAGTGTCCTCCTCTGAGAGCTCAGAAAGAGCAAAGAATTTGCTCAGAGGCTGGTAAAACTTGCTCTGTCCCCGTTCTGCAGTAAATAGCTTTGATGTGGCAGCACGGTCTGCCTCTTCGATACTCTCGAGGTCGGCTGGATCAATGAGGCATGGAATGCTCCTGACCATAAAGCTGACGGCCAGGACAAGGCTCTCGAGAGGCGGGTTTGCTTGAGAGTAGACGAGGCTGTTGGGGTTGTACTTGCTCATCAGGTCCATCAGCTTCGTGATGGTCTTCTTTCGCGCGAGCAAGTGGAGGAGCTAGATGTGAGACTTGGCGAGGTCGTAGATGAATTTGAGGTAGGTGTCGAGACGCATCCAGTGCTTCTGGCACTCAGTCGGCATCAGGTCAAGCACCTGGGTCACTGCGTCATCCACCCACTGCAGGTGCTGTTCTCCTCCCATCTGGAGCAGCCTGTTGAGAGCGAAGCAGAGAGTAGTGGCAGCCATGTCTCGGGCATCTTTGTCCTGGTGCGTGGCCAGCATCTCGAAGAAGTTCTTCTCGTCCTTGCCCAGTGACTCCTTGGGCGCGAATACTCTGTGTTGGAAGAGGTACTCTACAGCCGCGTCTGACTTTGAGAGCATCATGAGAAGCAAGTCGGTCATGTCCTTCAGCGCAGAGTTGGAAGAGGAGTTGACGAGCAGGTCGAAGACAATTCGGTCGAGCAGCTTGAAGACCAGCTCAAACCTAGCTTGGTCGTGAGCAATGTCGCCAGCCGCAGGGTCTTGCATGGCACAGAGCTGCAGAAGCTCGAGAGTGCACTTGGAGAAAGCGTCCGAGAAGACTTGCTTTTCGCTGAGGAACTTGAGGTTGTCCTGGTGCACCATCTTGTAGATGCTGTTTGGTACGAACTTGCGGGCGGCATCGAAGTCCACCATCGCAAAGTGCTCGTCCTTGTCGGCGTCGAAGTGGACTGCCTGGTCCCGTCGCTAGATGATCTCGTCTCTGAGCTTGGGAAACACATTAAACAGGTGGGTTTGATCTAATGCACTAGTCATTGCGGTACCATCGCGAGCTAGAGCTTGCGCCACTTCTTTCGGAATCACAACCTTCATCTTCTCCTTCACGCGTCTCTCGTAGATCAGCATGTATGCGTTCTGGTTCTAAGCTCCTCCGAAGCAGGTGTTTTCCAGCTGGCTGCAGTTGAAACTCTGCACGCTGCTGTCGTTGAACTCAAGCCACTTCTGCTTCTCGGTTGCGAGCCATTGTTCACGGGTTTTCTCTGAAAGGTTATCGCTGTTTTCTTTATCACGCTCGGTGTTGATGTAGGAAAGGTAGTGGCCAGCATCGGCAGAGCCCATGTGGCACACGACGCCGACCAGCTTAAACTCGAAGTCTTCTTGCCCCTCTCCGCTCCCAGAGGCCTCTTTGGCCTGGTCGTCTTCCTCATCCGAGAGCATAACGACCTCCTGGTCCAGCTCCATTTCGGGTGCGTTCAAGCCTTGGCCATTCATCGGCAGGTTCGCCTCCGAGTCGTCCTCCTTGCCATCTTCATTCTTGGCCACCACTGAGCGGGACTTCTGCTGACTCCTTTTCCTCTCAAGCGAAGCTGCGGCTTTATCCTTTGCGAGGACGTCTTTGGTGGTGAACTCTTTGAGGCTGAGCACGTTGGGGAACTCCACACGGTCGTTGAGCTTCAAGTTGCGGAGCGTGTCGAAGTCGAAGATGATCCTCTGCAGGTGCACAATGAGAGTGTTCGGCAGCTTGTCGATGGTCACCTTCTTCTCCAGCTCGACACGCTGGTTGCAAGCTTCGCACTGGTAGTCGCTGATGATCTCCCCGGACACGAACTTCTTCAGGCCGTCGTAGACCGAACTCTGGTTCTTGACCTCGAGCGAGAGGTTGTAGAAGTCTTCCTTGTTCTGGCGCAGGTTTCCGCAGTTCTTGCATTTCATCATGGAGCAGGTCTGGCCCCCGAACACGTTCTGGAGCAGGTACTTCTGGCTGGTGCCACGCAGCAAGGTCTCGAGTCTGTCGAAGCCGAGGTTCAGGAACTCCTGCGCGTCCTTCTGCTCGCGCACGTTGGTGGGCTGCCCATCGAAAGACTTGAAGCTGAAGCAGAAAGGTGTGGGGTTGTAGTACTGCCTGTCGGAGAGCTGGAGGAAGCCGAACATGTTCATGAGCTGGTGCAGCACGTTGTCGTCCACTTCCTGGCCCTCGTGCATCTGAGTGTCCACCGCCTGTCTGTCGTCAGCCGCGAGGAGGCAGTAGCGGAGAGTAGGCACGTTGTAGAACTGCTGGATCATCGAGTTCATGTAGCACACGGCGCCCAGGTTCTTGATGCCGCAGTAGCCGTTCAAGCTGCGCCCGTCAGCCTGTGGCGCAAAGCCAGGCTTCTGGGGCTTGTCCACGGAAAAGACTTGCCTCAGCCAGTACTCCTCCAGCACTTGCTTGGGCAGGTTCGGGACGCGCTTGGTCTTGCAGATCGTCAGGAGAAGGCTGTAGGCAGCCTGGACGCTCTCCTTGGCGTGGCACTTGTTGAGGTATTTCCGCTCGAGAGGTTCAAGGCTCACGCCCTCGGTGATGTGCCCGTCGATGGGCTCGTACTTGAGGCTGAAGAGGCAGCGCTCGAGGATCAACTTTGCGAGGCTGCCGAGCTCTTCCGAAGTAGCAGAGTCGGGCATTTTGTCGATCAGGATGGCAATAATCTCAATAAAGCCTATCAGGGTGAAGTCCTCCAAGTAGCTGCCGCGTCTCTCGGCCGGTTCGTAGACCTCTAGTCTCGAGACCATGTCCCGCAGGAGGGTGGCTGGCTCGAAGTACTCCTTGGTGCCAAGGGCTTGCTAGCTTCGCAGGGAGTCGAGGTACTTTGTCAGGAGCTCCCGCAGCAGCGAGAAGTAAAGCTTGCCGTGTCGGGCGACTGCCTTGCGCTGCACGTAGTCGAGCTTCTCGAGCAGGAGCCGGAGGAAGAAGAGCTGCGGCGCCTCGTGGAGGAGTGGGCTCGAGATAGACTCGACGATAAACCTGATGGCGCTCGCGAAGCCTTCTCGCAGTTTGTAGTCGCCTGAAAGCAGGCCTCTCTCCACCATGATGCTGGCGAAGAAGAGGGAAGAGCCCTGGTCGGCGAGCGGACCATCGTTCGGGCCTCTCCTGCCAAGCTTGGCGAAGTCGTCGTAGAGCTGGTTGAGCAGCTAGGGATCGGACGCGATGCAGCTCATCCAGATGCTGAGGCCCTGGCTGACGATTTCCCTGTCGTTCATCTTGGTCTCGGTCTCCTTCTTGCTCATGAACTCTGCCAGGATGCGCAGCAGGTCATCCTAGAAGCCAGCGAGCCCAACTGTCAGCTGGTGCTGCATCTCCAAGTCCACTCGGGTCTTGAGGAGCTCAATCAGTGGTTGCATTTACTGCTGGGTGCTCTCATGCTCTTCCAGCAACTTGTTCTTCTTGGCCTCCGGTTCGCCGCTCCCCTTCACCTTGGTCGTCGTGTCTTCGGGGCTCTCCTTCTTGGTGGTGCTGCTCTAGTCAGCCATCTCTGCGTTCCGGGTCGCCGAGCCGGAGCAGCTGCTCATCTTTCTCTGAAGCTCCAGGGCAAGGCTTTGGTTGCCCTCGTTGGCGCAGAAGGAACTGACTAGCAGGACCTTGAGAGCTTCCATGACCTCGTTGAGGCACTTCTTCGCGATCTGGTCCTGGGCTGCTCCAGCCGCGGCCTCGCTGCCTGCCTTGCCACCCGTGAAGTGGAAGTGCGACAGGTTCTTGAGCAGATTGATCAACTTTTGGAGGCCTCCACCCGCGAGGAAGTTGGGTAGCCACTCACGCCTGGCTTCGAGCAGGAGGTCAGACCCTGCAGGTAGACTGCTGATGGTGTGCGTCACTCTGCGACCCACGAAGTCCGCCACCGACTTGCAGTGAGTCTGGGTGTTGCTTGCATTTGGAGCGCCAATAGCGGCCGCACGACTCGCGGGGGCAACTGGGACATCGTAGTTGTTTGGCTGAGGCTGGGCGCCAGGCAGGAAAGGGCCTGCGTAGGGCAGTGGAATGGCCCCGCTATCTCTGACTGGCGAGCCTTGGTCGTCAGCGCCCTGGTGTGAATCAATTTGGGGCTCTGGCTCCCCATTCGATGATTCTCTAGCGCGCTCGGGTGTAGGACTTCTTTGTTCGGGGCTTGTACTGCCCGCGCGATTGTTGCTCCTGGGGCTGCCGGCGCCCTCATCCATGGCTGAGAGGGAAGGGAAATCCATCTCGTAGTTTTCGGCTGTCAGTGGCACCTCTTCCTGGGCCTCGGCAGCAGCCTTCGCGTTTTCTAGGTGGACCACCACCGAGCCTCCGTGGCTCTGCTTGTACTCATAGATCAGGGACTTGATGATCTGCAGACAGTACAGCACGCGGTGCATGCTTGTGCCGGCGCCCTCTCCTTTGGCTCCCTGCAAGCCTAGCAGCTCTTCGAGGTTGTCGTTGGCCAGGATCTGCTGCTCAATGTGCTCGTTGGTGGGCAAGCTCATCAGGAGGCTCCAGATGCCCTCAGCTTCGTCACCCTAGGCTCGCTCCACGAGGTCCAACAGCTTCAAGAAGTGCTTGTCGTTCTGCGCTAGCTTTGCTCTCGGAAGCGCTGCCTGATCCTTGACGATCCTCGCGTCGGTCTCAAGGGTGAGGCTGCTCCAGTCAACGACGGGCTTGAGGTCGTTTTGGATGCCCTGGTGATGCAGGTTTTGCCTGACCACCTCGTCCTTCTGATGCGCCTGGTCTCGGTAGAAGGCCTGGAGCTCGGCCTCGACGATCAGGTGACCGTTGCCGAGCTGACGGCTGTACTTATCGAACAGACTGGTGACTCTGTAGTCTGCGGCGTTCAGGTTGGCGAGAGTTGTGATCGCCTCTGCGAAGGAGGCGCATGTGTCTCGCGTCATCACTCTAGCAGATTCAGGGAGAAGCAAGATCTAGTCTGCGTCTGGTCTCCCAGCCGGAGGACCTCTCTCTGAAACCTCGACGATCTCTTCGCGACTCATGGTCACGGAGTAGGTCTCGAACCAGGTGGAAACGATGGCCTTGAGTTCGGGCACAGTGTCACCCTCCGCGTCCAGCAGAGGCACCTTCGGCACATCTGGAGGGCTTGCCTTCATGACGGTCAGGGTCTCCTCGTCGCCAACGAACTTGAGGTCGGAGAGGAGCTTGCAGTGGCGGAACTCCCGCAGCTCTGGTTTCTTCGAGTCGCCTCGCTTTAAGGTGAAGCACAGTGGGCTAGTGTGCGTGAACCTCGCCACCAGCTGTTTGAGCTCCCAAACAGTCATGCTAGCGCTGGTGTTTATCTCGAGGAAGTTGGCGTCCACACCCTTCCTAATTGGCAGCTTCGATTCGACCACTATCTTCTGGAGGAACGCGCCCTCTTCTAGCTGGCGGTGCAGGCGCATTTGGCCTATGCCACGCTGCTCGGAGCCCTCGAAGAAGGTGGTCATCATCTGGCTGATGCACCTGAGTGACTCACGCTTCTCCTTGTCTGTCTTGGTGGTCGAGTCCTCGGTCAGGCTCTGCAAACAGGCCAAGCACTGCTCGATGAAGCTTTCATCGATGAACTGCTTCTGGGGAGCCAGCTCCTCGGAGAAGTTGGAGTAGATGTTGATCAGCGTCCGCTGCACCATGAAGAACAGGCTCGAGTTGCCCGTGTCGCACGTGGCTAGCAGTGTCCACAGGATGTGGATGCCCTCGAGATCCTGCGGCAGGATGTTCACGCGGAACCTGTTGAAGCGCGACTTCGCCTGGTGGGCCTCACTGTTGTCCTGCTGGTAGGCATGCGGGCCGTAGCTGGACTGGCCTCCAGATCCAGCCTGGTAGCCCGTGCTTGGCTGCTGCCAGGAAGAGTCTGACTGTGCGGAGGCCGGGTCGAGATCAAGCACGTTGCCCTGCTGCTCGTTGACGAGCACAAAGAGGCGCACGACGCACTCGAGTCCGTTGACGCGCAGTGATTTGAGCATGCTGAGGTCGCTCGGCACGATCTTCTTGCGGAACAGGTCCGCCATGAGCTCCTCGGTCAGGAGCTTCTTTTGTTCTTTGCCAAGGAGAGTCTTGAACCAGTTGAAGAAGATGTTCTGGTCGTTCTCACGGAGCTCCGACTTCTGAACCAGGATGTCCCAGATCTGCTCCATCAGCTCGGGCTTGAGTCTGGTCCTTGCGAAAAGCAGCAGGGCTCTCAGACGCTTGAGCCTGCTTTTCAGATTCTTGAAGTGTGTGAAGGGGTGGTTGTCGCCCATCTCCAGGGACTTATGGTTCTCGACTGTAAGCTCGCCCTTCTTGGCGAGGGAGTTGGCATACTCCACGTAGCTCGACAAGTCGGCCACAATCAAGGCATCAAAGTCCTGCGTCTCCACCAGAGCCTCCGCAAAGTCTTGCCTGGTGCGCTGCTGAGCCGCATACGAGCTGCAGTTCATCTTCTCAATCAGCTTCAATGCGATCTTCAGGTTTTGCAGAGGCAGGCGGTTATTACCGATATTGTCCAGGCACTGAGCCACGTAGGCCTCCTTCAGACCGTCATCCCAGGCAGACACCTGCTCGCAGAAGCGCTTGCGGGCCGTCTGGAGAGTCGCTCTCGGGTAGGGCTTCTCGAGCACCGCGACAGACCAGAGGAACTGGGCGGCTTTCTCCACAAAGCCCTCTGGCTTTCGGTAGGCGACTCCTCCCTTCTTGCCGAGTTCGACGACCAGCTCGATGTCCTTCTCAATGAGCTGGGAGGGGTGCATAGCAGCAATTTTGTCGATGAAGTGTTCCTTGGTGGAGTCAGTCATGCAGCTGTAGGCAGCCCTGAGGACCTCGAGCACGATCTTGTAGATCTCGAGTTTGATCTGCTGCCCCTGCTTGCCGCAGACAGTCCAGATCATGTCGATCTCGCTCTCCTTCACCTCCTTCTCGTTGAAGAGCAGACGGATTAGGTCCTGCGAGCGGTGGACGAGCTGGTAGTGGGTGTGCTCGCCGAAGATGTGCTCCATCACGTCCAAGTCTCGGAGCGCCTGCACCAGGTCTTTGACCGGCAGGAGTCGCTGCTCCGCGTAGGTCTGGCGGACCACTCTGATTGCCTCGTTGATGTACTTGATGCCCTGGATGCGCTTCTTGAGGTTGCCCAGGCAGAGCAGCGAGGACCCGAGGCGCAGCTGGTAGAGGCACTGCACGTGCGCACACATCTCGAGGGTGTAGTGGCGCCTCCAGATGGGCTCGACCAGAGAGTCGACCATGGTCTCGAGCATCTGGGTGTCGAAGGCCGGGTCCTCTAGAGGGCCAATGACCACCTCCCCCTTCTTCGCAGAGTCGGGAGCTTCTTTGTTGACAAAGCTGAGGCACTCCTTCAGAGCTTCTGTGAACCTTTCGATGTAGTTAGCTGCAAACTGCTTGTGCCAAAGTGGTTAGCTTCTCGCCAAAAAGGAGCAGATGGAGACAACGTGCTCAAGCGTTATGCTAGCTTCTCCTCTATTAGCCCTAGTGAGTATTTCCAGCAGGCGCTCAAAGCCACCTTGTTGGCCAAATGAGTTGAGGGCATCGACCATGATGTAAGACCTGGCAAAAAATTAGTTTCTGGTTGCTCCAAAGCTGTACGTCATCTTAGTGTTATTGTAGATCAAGTCTTCCTTGTCTTCCCACCCTAGGCCTTTTGTGTCATATTTCCTGTTCTAAGACTCTACCTTCCTGTATTGCAGATGGCAAGTGTGTAGTCTCTAAACCGCCAAATCTGTAACGCTGTACCAGGTGTCGTACTTGCTACTCCAGCCGAAGAATTTGCGGCCGTCGTCATCTTCTTTTGATCCTTCCTCTTCGTATGTTCTGAACCCAACATAAATCTCTTTTATTTCAGTACCCTCAACGTTTTTGACCATTCGGGTATCTAGAATGGTTGACTTGTACCAGTCTTTCTCGTCATCCAAAGCATCGATGATATTGCCTTTCTCTAGAGTGAAGCGCCAATCGTAGTCGTCGGTGAAAGTACCAACTGGAGCAAATTGCCAGTCATTTATCCCAAAAGTAAAAGAAGAAGATCTATTGTCCATCTCATAGACGATTTGCACCTGCTTTTATGCTTGTTGAGAATCTATCTGTCCCTCATCAACAGCCACATCGTCCTCGGGAATGCCCACATACACTACTGTACCTCTGCTCCAGGCCTGAACTTTAAGCTCTTTGACCTGCTTCATTTTTATCACATCCACTTGCTCACCAACCTGCAGGTTTTGGCGCCACTCTTGTTCTGTGACAACTCGCTGAATGTGGAATGAATGCTAAAAGTTAACGTTCACAGCATCGAGTTTCTAGTACGAGGGGAAAACTCGCTGGTGCAGGTTCTGGCTGCTGTCAAAAATGCTTGAGGCCACATCTTCTAGCTCTTGGCAGGCTGGGTCACGTGCCAAGAATTTGCTGATTATAGTTTTAAAGAAAAGTTAGATGCCTATCATGTAGTCCATTTTCTGAACCGACAACTCATTAAGAATTTTGCGAGTTATTTGACCTAAAACATGCAGGTAAAAGTCGTTCTTAACATTAATTGGGGCAGCTGGCTCAGCTTCCGCTTCGTGTGCTTTCTCAGGCTGAATCTCCTGTTCTTCTTGAGTCGTCTCGGCTTACTCGATAGAAACAATTTCGGTTGCCTCCGTAGACTTAGTAACTAAAGATTCCTGCAATTAGTCTGCTGGCAAGTTTATCATCTGCCAGACATCTTCAAAGTGAGCATCCAACAAGAAATTTAGCCTCTAAAGGTTGTTAATTGGCTCAATCTTGTTGTCAATGGCTCCACAAATGTCAACTGAAAGTGCACTGATCTCCCTCTGGAGGGTAATGAGCGCCTGTATCTTCTGGTCGTCTCCCTAAGGAGAGTTATTTGGAAGAGGTTGCATTATTAATAATTGGTTAATAAATATAGGGAAGGGGTTTTGGGGTTTTGGGG
>Ga0075467_10004024_pt1 | contig 11029 bp, 8 predicted proteins | sample DEB08_DNA_9_FD_75067 | JGI IMG/M metagenome (GOLD analysis project Ga0075467, IMG submission 75067) | Aqueous microbial communities from the Delaware River and Bay under freshwater to marine salinity gradient to study organic matter... | ecosystem: Environmental > Aquatic > Marine > Coastal ...
TGTTTTCATTCTTTCACATGAGACTCGTTCGCGCTGATATATATGCTGGCTCGTGCCATAGTTGCGGTGGTAGACATCCTATTCGGATATCGGCTTGCGTTGTCCATGTTTGGATCGCTCTCAGAACATTTCAAAGGACGTTTTTTCGCAATGCCATGCCTGTTTATGTTTATCTCGATATATGGATGACAATTTTGATTCTTTCACATATAGCGGTCTACTCATTCTGTTCATCACAACTGCGCCAGTTCACTTTGACGTATTGCTCTTGATGAGACTCGTTCGCGCTGATATTTATATGTTGGCTCGTGTCATAGTTGCGGTGGTAGACACCCTATTTGGATATCGGCTTGCGTTGTCCATGTTTGGATCGCTCTCAGAACATTTTAAAGGCGTTTTTCGCAATGCCATGCCTGAGTATGTTTATCTCGATATATGGATGACAATTCTGATTCTTTCACATATAGCAGTCTACTCATTCTGTTAATCATAACTGCGCCAGTTCACTTTGACGTATTGCTCTTGATGAGACTCGTTCGCGCTGATATTTATATGTTGGCTCGTGTCATAGTTGCGGTGGTAGACACCCGACGCGTTGCATTCGCGTTTCGGTGGTAGGCACCCGACACGTTGCATTCGCGTTGCGGTGGTAGACACCCTATACGTTGCCAAACATCCGAGTCATGGCCGCTGTCAGGGTGAGGCTTCTCACGGAAGAGAATTCCATGTCCTCTCGAGTGCAACTTCGAATCTTCGGGTCTGCGCAGCAGAAAGACATTCCGGGCAAAAACACATGGGCGAAATGGAGTGCATTGGCCATCGACGAGCATGGGGACACGATTCTTGTGCAAAAGCCTTTCTTTGGCTTGAATCAAATCAAAGAAATGGAGCAATGGTCGAAACAATACGTTGACGGAACTGTCATCGACATTAATCATGGTGCTATAAAAAACAGTGGTTGCAAAGGAATCTCGAAAGATTGTCGCTACGACAGCAGTATGAGCAAAATTGCCTTGGAGTTCACAAACAAATCTGAGGTCAGAATCTTGCCAGCAACGAACGCTTCGGCCAAAAAAATTCCCCTTCGACCGAAGATCAACCAGAATCTTGCGAACATCAAAGAATATAAGGCTGAACGTAAAGTTAACGTTTGCGGCGTAGTCCAAATACTCGAAGCGTCCAAGCTTGTGAAGGTGCCTGCAACCAGTAGGAAAAACGAAAAAGACGAAGATGTGGCAGTCTTGCATCTTATTGATAACACCAAAACGGGTGCAGATATATCCTTGTGGGACCAGCTCGACAAAAAGTTCGTAGACAAGATCGGCAAGTTCGTCGCCATATACAACTTGAAATTTAAAGTGACGCCAAACGGACAGAGCATGCAAACAGGCCACGATACGATCATCCGTTTCGTAGAGGCGCCAGACGGGATCAATCCGCGCGAGGACGATATGATCCGCGCGGCTGCTACGTTGCAAAAAACGGAGTGTGATCAAAAAGCGACCAGCTATGCAGGCAATGGTAGTCGTCGTCTCGTTGAAGGTCCTCTTCGATTGGTGTGTGTCAAAGCATTGGCGCACGCTCTTGACATTCGCACTGATTTACCAGAGGCTGGCTTTCAAGCTGAAGGCGTCATTTGCAAGTTGGCGGACAGAGAGAATCTTACAGTTGAGGGCCGCTTGTGGACGAAATTGACGTTGATTGACTGTAGCGGGCAAGTGACGTTGTTTGCCACGGAGAAAGCGCTTCTCGCTTTGTCGGATTGTGAAGACGCCACCTCGTTTGTCAAACAGGTCGAGGATGGATCGTTAAAGTTGCCACGTGCTTGCGTGCGCGTGTCAAGGAGCATCAAAACATTGCATTCTGGAACTCCGCAGCAAACCGATGTCGTCAATATGATTGTGGAGGACGCAACGCGCAGATTTCTTTGCAATGTGGTCGACGATCCCGAAAACCGATTTTCCGATTCGTCCGATTTCGTTGATGTTTCAGCTGTTCTCCCTGCCTGTGCAGCCAGTGTCGAAAGCATGGATGACGGCTTCCGTGTGCAATACGGAAATACAAAGGTGGATGCCTTGGCCGGCTGCTTGCTGCTTTTGCGCGCCACGAAGGATCAAGAGCCAGACACGATGGGAAATAACGCGGTCCTTCGTTATATTGGCATGGAAGACATGCTGGACGAAGGACAGAGCAAGACCAAACGCAATCTACTTTCTATGATTCCTTTGCGCCACGCGTTGAAGGCGCAGGTGTCGAAAGGCCAGTATGGTTTATTCCACATTACAGGTACGTTGGTCCAGGATAACATCGATTATTACATCGCGGAGAAAGTGTACAAGCCGGATGAACCCATGAGCGAGAAGGAGGCCATGACCGCGTTCAAAGCCGAGATCCTTTCTGCGACGCATGTTGTGCAAAAACGACGTCCTCTCAAGCGAGAACGTTCTCACATTGATCCGCTCAGTGAAGTCGAGCTCATTAAGAACGTTTTCACGCCTGACAACAAAAAGAGATTCATGTGCCAGGACCTTGCATCGCCGCCTGCGCGCAGCAACTGATTTTTTTGTGTTCTCGACCACGCGTGTGTGTGTGCTTCGAGCACCTTTACGCTTCGCATAGCTGGGTCGAAGCAGTATACTCTCCTTGGACATAAAAAAACAAATGCGTCACATCCCATATCTCAACGCCAGAGTAGACTGCTTCGCGCGTTGTGCTTTGCGTTTGATTCTAATTTTGTGCGTCCGGACGGACGCTGGCTTGCCTCACATATTCGTTGTTGAAGCAAATGTTTCGGGCGCGTGGGCGCTCCAAACGAAAGTTAGACAACGGCAAAGTATCGGGGTGCCGCCTTCTTTGCGTATGTCATCTGAAAAAAAGAATCTGTGCTCGTCGTGGAAGATTCGAACGCGCATTTTTGCAGTTGATTGTCGCATTGTTTGCGAGGGCCTGATTGTCAAGTACATGCGCCTCGTTTCACTTTCACGCCAGGCTTGACGGAATTAGTTTGATTTGCGTTGACGGTGTATCATATGCAAATATGTATCAATAGCACACACGCTGTCTCTACGGACACGAAGCAGGATCCCATCGCATCGCAGCCTTTTTTGCATTCTCGATCTTTACGAGTTGGGCATTGTGTTATTTGTCGCTGCATTGTGTTACTTGTCGATGCATTGTGTTACTTGTCGATAATCAAGCTTGGACGCTATCGTCGCATGCGTTGTTCATCTTGTCTGATCCAACACACACACAGACAAACAGAGGTCGACGGGCGTCTACCGCCGCGTCAACCCCAGCACGTGTGTTACCTGTCGATGCATTGTTCTCGCTATCTGCGAGTTGAACATTCTTCCATCGGTAATGTTCACAACTTCAACAGAACCAGCGCAACTTGGTACATCGAATGCGCAAACGCGCAACAGTATGGAATAATCAAGCTTTGACGCTATCGTCGCACGCGTCCGGTCGGCGTATCCAGATGCTTGTCAGTTGCTCTCATCGCTGCCGCTGCCGCTGCCGCTGCCTTCGCCTCAGCTGCTCTCAGAGCTGCCGCTGCCGCTGCCGCTGTTGTCGCTGTGATTGCTGCTGCTATCGCTGCCATCGCTGCCATCGTTGCTGCCGCCGCAGCTGCCGTCGCTCCCTTGCAGCTGGCGTGGGTATTTCGCAGAGGTGATGGTGACGCCTCGACGCTCTCTGGCTGACGGCTTCGAGGCCAAACTTCACGCCGTCCTCCGTTGCGCTCGCGTGGGAGACATAGGATTTTATAACATCTGCATTATTTTTGATGGTTTTTGTTATGGAGTAGAACAAAATTAGTATAATGACAACTTTTTGATGATCATGATATTTAATTTAAATGATTTTGCGATAGGAATACGATGAAGTGGTTATGATGAATGCAAGAATGAATTTATGATGGATATGATTCTATGATACTTTTTATGATGACTTAAATAATGGAGAGAATAATGGCATGATAGAAAATAAAAGCGATCATAACATTGATAGTAATGATAATACTGATAATGAAGATTTTAGTAATGATGATGATGATGATGATGGTAATATATAATGATCACAATAAGATGTATGCCTATATGTTTGTATGTATGTATGTATGTATCTATGTATCTATGTATGCTTATATGTATTCTGTAAGTTTGTTCTGGATGTACATATGTATCCCCATGGATAAATCATCTTGATTTGTGCTTCTGTTTTGTTATGGTTTGTAGGTCTGAGCAAAGATAATCTGGGGTTGAGTATCGATTGTTTCTTATGCGTCTCGATTTCGATGCGGAAACGTCCAAGATTGATGGAGATCATGGGATCGATACGGTGGTAGACACCTGTCGGCCCATGTATGTATGAGTGTAGAGGTCTTGACGCGGTGGTAGACGCCCGTCAAGCTCTTTTCAATATGCGTTTTGCCAGGCAACTCAGCTTTTGTTGTGCTTTTGAGCAAAGATAATCTGGGGTTGAGTATCGATTATTTCCTACGCGTCTCGACTTCGATACGGATGTGTCCAGTTAATGTTGTTTGTTTATTTATGCATTTGTACATGCATACATGTGTAGCGTTCTATTTTGCAAACACACGTATCCGATATCATCCGGAGGTGAACGTAAAGTTTGCACGAGAAATCTACTCAGGTCTGCTGCTTCGCATTCTACTTCATGCATTTCTGGAGTTGGCCAGGGATGTATCAGAACATAATGTAATACAGCTGATGCGGTGGGCAATCAATGAACGATTAGCATTACTGGAGTACGTGTGGAGGTCAGAGGAGTATTGGAGATCATGGGATGTATGTGATCGCGACATGTATGCGTCCATTTTGCTCAAGACAGTCTGTAGACGTTTGCTGGTGGCCAGTAGGATAGCTCAGGACAAATCCTCCAGTCAAGAGCTCGTCAGCGGGTGTAGAATCCCTGGCGAGCACCAGTCGATTCGCCAGTAGGATGGCTCAGGACAAATCCTCCAGTCAAGAGCTCGTCAGCGGGTGTAGAATCCCTGGCGAGCATCAGTCGATGCGAGGAGCTCTCCTTTCATGTTTATCGAACGGCTCTCAAGAAGTTTCTATAGTCGGTTCACGGTCTCAGTTTCCTTTCCGCGTTTTATTTGGCCGCCATGCAACGACGGCTACTACACAAAAACCCTTCCACTCAAAGCGGATCATATGTGTCGGAGCTGCGTTGAGCGGATGGTTGCCTGCGATTCCCGAAAACGTATTGGAATCGTTTGTAGTTTGCATGCTACAGGAGAAGAAAGGTTCACGACAGTACGGCGCCCGAGAAGAAACGTACAATCCAAATGATTGGTCAACGTGCCGTGGTCCTACGGCTCCAGGGTTTGGAGAAGATGTCACGGCACTTTTGACCGAGCTTATTTGTTTGGGTGCAGAGCCATCACTTGCCCTATTGGGAGTTTCTGCAGGAGTTGATCGGATTTTATCAATTGTCGAATATTTCCAAGAGTATCAATTGTCGGATATTTGCATCGAGAGCGTGACTGCGATTTCTGGTGATTTTCATCCGAAGCTCTTCAAGAGTACTTCGCTCTATTTACAAGCGCGGGACGTCAAAGTCTTTGTGTTCCACCATGAAGGGGATACTCTTTGCGTCTGGCCACCCGTGAAGAAGGCGTGGGAAGACATGAAGTGCAGTAGCACCGCTGCGATTTTCATTCGTGAGCTATGCACACTTGACCCTCTTCTCATGGATCGGAATTGTCACAATATAAGTCATTTCTTATTGTGTCAACGTGCTTATTGGAAACTTTTAGTCGACATCCCGCGTCTGACATCCGAGCAATTCCTGAAAATATGCGACGATGACATGCTTGGGCTCGGTTACATGTGTTCGAGTTCTGATGTTGTTGACGCTTCATCATGTCATTACTCTTACATCAAATTCGCGCATTTGTATTCTTTAGCCTTTTGCTTTAATGTGGCTGTTGCGAATGCAATTGCAACGCACGGTTTCCAATATTGGTTGCATTGTGTCATGTGGAGTTGTCGCGGTTGTAACACTTCCTTTTATCGAGATGCTCGCAAAACGCTGCTGGAGGTGATGTCTTCAAACTTGCACGTCGGTGAAATGTTGGCAAGGCATATCCCGATTATCTGCTTTAATGCGCTCTCCAGTTTGAAGGAGCCTGGCAGTGTACTTCGCAGCACAACGGCGGAGGGGAGGGTCAGCGCAATAGAAGTTGTAAACTATGTGGGGCCGTTGACCGTTGTGCACGTGTCGTTCCCAGAAGAGTTCAATCATGGAAAACGATACGCGGATGTGCATTGGAACAGTACGATGAGCATTGATGATCAATCTCTGCCGAATAAGCCAAGTTCAGTTTCTAGTTTTCGTTACAACGCCCTGCATGTGTCCGACCCTACAATTTTCCATGAGAAAAGTGCTGCGCAATTCAAGTCAGTGGATGTCGATGATCAACAGTCAGGATTGCAGATTGCTGACTTTCTATCCTGTCGATTCGAAAGCATGGAAGACGACCGTGCGCCGCTCTCCTTACAAGGCGTTGTCATCAAAGTACAGCAGGAACCGAAGCATATGGAGCGCATTCGTGGTTTTTGGATGCTTGTGCTCACAAACGGACTCCCGAAAGATCCAACATATGTTGCTTTGAAGTCTCAAGTGCGCTTGCGTCTGCACAATGAATTCCGTGGAATTCTGTCGTGGGGCGTCGCAAGCGACGCTCATCCGGATCTTTTTGCAACTTTAGTCGGGATTGCGCCACCAGAGCAAAGTAAAACTCAACTACAAGTGCTTGCTGGACCTCCAGGCACAGGGAAAACGACGACGGCTACGAAGATTTTGTTAACGGAGAAGCGAAAACGTATACAGGTTCCCGCCAATTTTTATACTTTGAGTTGTTCTTGGACAAACCAGGCTACACAACAACAGTTTGAATCATTTGTCCGCCTTGCCAGAAGTGATGGATTTATGAATATTGAATATGACTGCGTCTTTATTGTCGCATCGGAGGACAATAGCAAGGGCAAGAGCAAGGGGAAAGGCAAGGGCAAGGACAAGAGCTCTCATCAATGCCTCACCCTCTCCCTAAACCAGAAAGATTGCCAGTCATGGACCGCTCTTGTGCGTGACCGAAAACATCTTCACGTTTTTTGTACGATTGGGAAATTATCAGTGCCCTCTCGAGATATACGAGGTTTGCCTTTTGACACGCCAATTGATCTCTTCCAACGCTTCTTTCATGAGATGCATATCGACGAGTTTGGGACGGTGTTGCATATGCAACATCTTCTTCCTTTAGGGCGCCGCAATTTCAAAATGCACGGCAGCGGGGATATAAGACAACTTCCTGCTTACGCTCCTGGCTTGTGGCGGCTCGCACCGACCATGCGCTACGCTATTGCGGCGCAACGGCCGCGGTTGTTAAGCATGCAGTATCGATTGCCGGCGGGCTTGGATGAAATTGTGAATCAGTTCTTTTATGAAGGCCAGCTGAAGTCCGCGACTGCAGAAACAAACACTTCCCTGCAATACTGCGTGGTTGCATTAGATTTGTCTGATTATAACGAAGATTGTCGTGGTTCGCCTACAGAAGCGGCGCTTGCCAACGCTCTTTGGTCTAAGCTTGGTTTGCAGCGTGACGAGGACATGATCCTTGCGTTCTACGGTGCGCAGAAGAGATTGCTCGAAAAATTCAATGTTGATGTTTCAACGGTGGACGCGGGGCAAGGCAAGGAAAAGCGGAAGGGCATAGTGTCGTTGGGCAGACGTGGGCCGTCTTTAGGTTTTACGAAAGATCGTCGCAGGGTTAACGTCAGTTTTTCACGATGGTTAAATGGCCTAATAATCCTGATGCATAAAGCTATCGGGGAGCGCGCGAGCCCGGATGATGACAACATTTGGTACCACATTCGCGCACATGCGCGGAAGCTTGGCGTTGAAATTCAATTGAACGCACAGGAACTCGCCGACGTCACCTCTGCCGCCGATAAGATCGTTAGCTTCATTAACTCGAAGCCTTCCGTTCATCGTGTGGCAGTGAAGGCCGCCATGCAAGATCATCGGGATTTCTTTGATAATTATCAATTAGATCTCGTAGGTGCGCTCGATTCTGCTTTGGAAATTCCTCCTTCCGACGACGAGTTCACCTGCGGTGGTAGACACCCAGCTTGCAACGTCGAAATCCTAACTGATGCTTGCCGCGAGAAAAACGAAGAGGGCGAACATGACGAAGCCGCAAACATTTCCGAGGATGATTTTTCAGATTGGGCTGACATATGTCTGGATGGCGAGGTTCTTGAAGGTGACATTAGCTTGTCGAATCTGAAGTTTACTTTGCCGCATACAGTGCGCGGCCATAATTTGTTTACGTTTGTTGTCATTCAGCATCCACACAAACTGTTTCATCAGCACACTTTTCATTGGTCACCTAATTACATACAATGGGGACACACCACTCTTAAGCGAACTCTTCAATTAGCGCTGTGCGGCTTCGCGACATTGCTTCACCAATCGCTCGCGAAATGGTATGGGAAATCTGATTCCTGGACGGAAGCCATCTGTACACATCTTGATGAGACCATTACTTATCCAGCAGGTGTATGCATAACTATACGACAACTTTTATCGTCGCCGAAGGAGTGCGAAACGTTCTTGTGGACCTTATTCGGCCATAAGGAGCATCTTCGCGGCTCTCCGCTGTTCTATTTGCAGCATGCTGATCCGTCAACGGCACCACGTCTGAATTTGAAAAACATGCAGTGGCAGATTTTGTTGCCTTTCGCATTGGTTTGGCCGATGCTGCGAACGCACTCGAAAGCCCAGCTCTTTCCTGCTAAAGCACGTAGTTCTCAGGCTCGGAGTAAGCAGGGTGATTCTCAAACGAAGCAGTAAAGTTCCTTCTTGATTTACCGGTGCAGACGTATAGCGATGACGATACGCTTTCGCATTCTTTTTTGCGGGATCTCGTCTTGGACGACAAGGCATGGAGGGCACCAGCAATTTCAAGTTGCATTCTTCTCATTTATGGGAGCTTCAGTAGAGCATACAATACATCATATATTGTATAGAATACACCATGTATTTCAGAACATGTATTGTAAACATGTATATATATATATATATATAAACATATTTCCAGGCCCATGGAAAAACATAAGTATTTCAAAACGCGAGTTTCAATTTGTGTTCCAGCTGTTGCGGTGGTAGACACTCGGCAGCTGCTGTGCGTAAGTGTGCGGTTGAATATATATATATCTTAAATGCGCTTGGGCAAGACGAAGTTTTCACGCCTTGGATTATTTGGATGTCGACTTGCGTTGGCGATGTTTGGGTCTCTCTCGAGTACGTATATATATGTTTTATCTTCGTGCCATTGAATGCGATTGCAAGAACATTTCAACACACGTTTTTTCGTAATGCCATGCCTGATTATGTTTATGTCGATATATGGATATCAATTTTGATTCTTTCACATATAGCGGTGTATTCATTCTGTTTGTACATGTTTCAATGTATATACATAAAAAAGTGCATGATGTAGTGCGACGTCTTGCTTTGCGATCTAATGTCTCGAATACTTATGCTATGACCTCGGCGCAGCATCATATGCGAGCTACAAATCAGGCACGCCGCGACAAGAAGAAGCGTCTTGACAATCAGATCGACGTTACCGACAGCCGGCTTAAATTCACACCGTACGAAGTGGGTACGGAGACTGGTGAAAAATCAATTTCTCGAGGGTATATTGCAACTTATTTTCTTCCGCTCGCGCAAGTGTACAGCCGCGCGAATAACAAACCTGCATGGTGGGTTGACCAATTTTGGAAGCATCCAAACTCTTGCGAGGTGCCAGACAAAAACAGTGTCAGCCAGTCGTCGGGCACTTGAGCCGAGGAACTTTTGACTCTACTTGTCCTCGAAGCAAAATTCATGTGATTTATGGTGCGTGCCGTATATGATGATCCGTTCTAGACGTGTGGCGCTTACAAGGTATGACGCGTGTCGTGTCGAGGTGCATTTGCAAACCACATGTGAATTATGCTTGTGCGATGTCTTTGAAAGGGCAGTAATTTGTTATTCCGTAGTGCGTACGTGTTGTCAGATTTTGTTCGCAACGGGCCGCACATTGCCATAAGGTCCATACTTGATATACGGTCATGCTGTACGAGTCTTCGCTCGATAATTGTATAAGATTCGCATTGCACACTATAGGACACACTATATGCGATGATCCTGATTGTGGTGGTGTCTCTTTGTTTTGATGCTTTTGCTCTCGCAGCAGGCCGCAAAAGCTTAGTCGTATGCCAGTAGTTCGGCAGCAGTAGGAGGACAGCTTTCAGTAAAGCAGTAGTAAGGCAGTAGCAAGGCAGCAGCAATCGGAAAAGTCACAGTAATGCTTGCATACGTGACTGAGGATAAATGCTGGAGCAGATGAACATGTTGTGAGCTCAAGCATTGTGATTCCACAAATGCATATTTCATTTTTGACGCTACCATAGAATTTTAGGTTTCAGTCAGTCGTCGGACACTTGAGCAATCGAACCTTTGACTCTACTTGACCTCGGGGCAAACTACATTATGCAACGTGTGCGCGATTCTTGAATACGTTGTCGAACAAGCATGCGCACAGCATGAGTGATGAAACGAATGAAATCCCTCCGGTTTGGATCGTCACGATAGTCAGCGAATCGTTTATACGGATACATGCGTGCTTTTTGGGCGTTCGTTCCTTACCTTTTTAAGGTGAGCACTGTTGAGTATCCAATATTCATTCCCTTTGAAAGAAGTGCTCGAGCTCCAATTTGTAAGTAAATATGTCCTACTTGCATACATACTCGGCGATTTTACGAGAGAGAGCTTTACGAAAAGGTATATGTTACTCTTATTGACGGCTCAGTGGGAACTCGACGTCGATGACGTTTATCTCGTGTGTGCTTGCATTGGACGTATTACCTTAGATGACATCCGTTCGCTCTGATCTTGTCATGTGGGCTCAATAGCATTCGTGTTGCGGTGGTATACACCCGATACGTTGCAA
>Ga0075467_10004026_pt1 | contig 11025 bp, 11 predicted proteins | sample DEB08_DNA_9_FD_75067 | JGI IMG/M metagenome (GOLD analysis project Ga0075467, IMG submission 75067) | Aqueous microbial communities from the Delaware River and Bay under freshwater to marine salinity gradient to study organic matter... | ecosystem: Environmental > Aquatic > Marine > Coastal ...
CATATCGTCTCGGGTATAGACGCGGTCAAAATTGGTGATACCCGCCTTGGTCGCACGTGCGCGTTCATCATCGTTGCGGAAAATGAGCCGACCGAAGATTTGTCCGCCCATGCATTTCAGCGCCGCAGCCGCCAGAACACCCTCGGGTGCGCCGCCGGATCCCATGTACATGTCGATCCCTGTTTTGGTCGGTTCCGCCGTGTGCATCACACCCGCAACGTCGCCATCCGTGATCAGTCTGATTGCAGCTCCAGTGCCGCGCAGTTCTTCGATCATCTGTTCGTGGCGGGGGCGTTCCAGCACGCAAACGGTGATGTCGTCTGTTGAACAGCCCTTTGCAGCGGCAAGTGCTGACACACGCTCTGATGGGGACATGTCCAACGTCACGACGCCTTTGCGCAAGCCCGGACCAATGGCGAGTTTGTCCATATAGACGTCCGGTGCATGCAGCATTGATCCGCGCGGCCCCATCGCAATGACGGCCAGCGCATTTGGCATATCTTTTGCAGTCAGTGTCGTACCTTCAAGAGGATCAAGGGCAATATCCACGCCAGGACCGTTGCCTGTACCGACTTCTTCGCCAATGAAAAGCATCGGTGCTTCATCGCGCTCGCCCTCGCCAATCACAACAACACCTGCAATGTCGAGTTTATTGAGCTGGGTGCGCATCGCGTCAACAGCGGCTTGGTCGGCGGCTTTTTCGTCGCCACGGCCGATCAGGGGCGCACAGGCAATCGCTGCCGCCTCAGATACACGGGCAAGGCCCAATGAAAGATTGCGGTCGTTGAAATCAAGCGCTTTGGGCATATGAACGGTCCTTTGTTGGCGTACATCCCCTAAAGCCTGTCCAGCCCTGACCTACAAGACTGTTTGCGCTAAAGGCGGGTTCAGACGGCCTCGATCCGGATAGCGACCGGATCACCGATGACCACGCCTGTTGCTTTGAAATCGGCCAAGGCCTCGTCGACAGCGGTGCGCGTTGTTTTGTGTGTGACAATCAAGACAGGGGCAGTCGTATCTTTGTGGTCGTATTGGCGCATCCGGTCGATCGAGATGCCAGCTTCGCCCAGAGCATGGGCGACTTTGGCCAATGCACCCGGCTTGTCGATCAATTGCATCCGCAAGTAATAAGGGGCGGAAACAGCCGCCCGTGCAGCGCGCGCTTTGCGCAGTGTTTTTGCGGGTTGGCCGAAAGTTGAAACCCGCATGCCGCGCGCGATATCCATCACGTCGCCCATCACCGCACTTGCGGTTGGACCTTCGCCAGCACCCGGTCCGCGCAGGACGATCTGGCTGACCGCGTCACCTTCAAGCACGACCATGTTGGTCCCGCCTGCAAGCTGCCCAAGCGGCGATGTGTCTGGCACAAGGCAGGGCGACATACGCTGTTCCAGTCCGCGTCCGGTCATTTGCGCCACACCCAGGAGTTTGATCTTATAGCCCATATCGGCGGCCTGATGGATGTCGTCGATGGTGACAGAGCCGATGCCCTCAAGTTCGACAGCGTCGAAATCAACTTGAGTGCCGAATGCAATAGAAGATAGCAGCGCCAACTTGTGGCCCGCATCAATACCGCCAACGTCCAGTTCTGGATCGGCTTCCAGATAGCCAAGCGCATTTGCCTCGTCAAAGACAGCTTCGTAGCTGAGCCCTGCATCTTCCATACGGGTCAGTATGTAGTTGCAGCTGCCGTTCATCACGCCCATCACACGGGTGATTTCGTTGCCGGAAAGGCCTTCGGTCAGGGCTTTGACGACAGGAATACCACCAGCAACCGCGGCTTCGAACCGGATCACGTGGCCTGCATCCTCGGCGGCTTCGGCCAAAGCTTGGCCATGAATTGCAAGGAGAGCTTTGTTGGCGCTGACAACATCCTTGCCGCTCGCGATTGCGGCCTCGGTTGCATCTTTTGCGGGGCCTTCGTGACCACCCATGACTTCGATAAAGACGTCAATGTCATTACGTTTTGCGAGATCAACGGGATCGTCTTCCCATGCGTATCCAGAGAGGTCCACACCGCGATCTTTGGTTTTTGAGCGGGCAGAGACAGCCACGATTTCGATGGGTCGGCCTGCGCGCAGTTCGAGCAGTGCAGTGTGTTTTTGCACGATCCGTACGATGCCTACACCAACGGTCCCAAGACCAGCAATTCCAAGGCGAAGTGGTGTTGTCATAAGGCTTTGGTCCATCGTTGAGAATTTCGTCATGCAGGGTCTAGCGAAACTGCTGCACTACTGCAATGCGGCGAAATCAATCTGCCGGGTTGCCGCGGCGCGTGTTTGAAGTGCTGCAACACGTGCTTGCATATCTGCTGCGACGTCTCCGCTTGCTTGGGGTGCAATAGGCACAGGCGTCAGCAATGGGTAGGGGGCATTGCGTGCGGCAGCAGAAATCGTCCCGTCAAGCTGGGGGAACGTCGCGCAAGCGGACAAAAGGCAAAGTATGATCGGTAATACGCGCATACTTTGTATCATAGAGAGCCTGATGACAGAGGGAAACCACCGATCAAGGGTTTCCAAATGAACAAGCGTTCAGATAAACAGGGTGGATGGCACGCAAGCAAGGTTCACATTCTGACATTACCGGCCCCAAGGTGCAGGAAGCCGCATTGCGGCTCATCGCGCAGCATGGTTATGCAGCTGTATCGATGCGCCAGATCGCAGCAGAGGTCGGTGTGCAGGCCGGGGCGCTTTATAATTACACGCCAGACAAGCAAAGCTTGCTGTTTGACCTGATGCAAAGCCACATGACCGAATTGCTGGATGCACTGTCAGCGCAAAAACTGGATGGCGGTCCCTTGCAGCAACTCGAGCAGTTCACGCGATTTCACATCCGGTTTCATCTGCCACGCCCTGATCATGTTTTTGTATCCTACATGGAGCTACGCAACCTTTCGGATGAAAATTTTGCGCAAATTGAAACCCTACGCCGTCGCTATGAAGACGCGCTAGAGGCCATCTTGCGTGACGGCGAGAAGGCAGGTGTCTTTGCTATGGCCGACACCCGTGTGACGACAATGGCGCTCATCGCTTTGCTGACGGGGCTAAGCAATTGGTACCGTACCGATGGTAGGCTCGCGATGGACACGATTGAGACGATGTATTGGGATTTGGTCCGCAAAGCAGTCGCCGCCTAGGCATTGCCCTTCAGTTGCGCTAAGCCAGCCGTGAAAACGGAGTGCGGATAGATGTTTCAGCCTGACAAAGATGGAATTTATGCGACAGTGCATGCGTCGCAGGGGCGGCGTTTGTTCGGGTATGGCGTTCTTTTCATGTTGGGAGCCTTGGTGCTTTATACGACCTTGGCGCATCCGCCTGCGTTGCACTGGATGATCTTTATGCTGGTGTTTGGAGTCGGAATGCTTTGGTTGGCAGAGCGGCTAAGGCGGGCCACGACGATGGTGATTACGCTGACCAAAGACGATTTGCGTGACAGCTCTGGGACGGTCCTTGCACGGATAGAAGATGTCCGCAGTGTCCAACGGGGCGCTTTCGCGCTCAAGCCTTCGAACGGCTTTACTTTGGTCATGAAAGACAAGAGCCCCCGCGCGTGGGCGCCCGGTTTGTGGTGGCGCATGGGGCGACGCGTTGGCGTGGGTGGTGTGACTGCAGCAGGTCAATCACGTTTTATGGCAGAGCAAATTGCGCTGCGCCTGAAGGATAGCGAGAAGTTGCACTGATGCGATACGGGGGGTGCGCACCATTCGCGTTGCGTCACCCCGTCGTCTAAGAATGTGCCCTAGCAAACAAGCGGGTTTGTAGCATTGTCGGCATCGTCATCCCAACATACCAACAGAACATTCCGAGGCGCGACAACCGTGGTTCGTTCGAAGACCCGCGCACTTAAACCTGTTCCTGAAAAGATGCCAAAGCCCGGGTCAAGCGGCGCGCTATAGTCAACGCGCGTGGTGAACAGAATGACATGATCGCCGTCGGCCAACTGCGGTAGAGTGCTCGTGTCGACGATTGGCGCTGCAACATTGTCGACATCAATTCCTGCACCCTGTCCACGCGACCAGATAATGCGATAGGAGTCATCTGCCAGAGTGTAGCCAACAATGGTAACGCGAAATTCGGGGTTGCTGTCGATGTCTGTGAGATTGCGTAGAACACCGTCCGCACCGTCGAGAAACTCGGCCGTGATCGCGTTTTCCTCGCGGCTAATCATGTCGGCGATCGTCTCGTTTGCGCGCTCACTGTAGTATTGGGCCCGAAACGCATCGAAGTAGACAATCACTGAAATCAATGCCCAGGTAAGCATTGGCACAATGATCAACAATTCAATGGAGATCGTGCCACGTTCGTCCTTTCGGAATGCAATGAAATATCGGGCCAACATCTTCAGGTTCCAGCCGCACTGGCTGTTGCGTTCGTTGGTTCAACGGCAAAAAAACCGATCGAAACCAGACCGACAGAACCGCCCGCAGCATCATTGCCGTCTGTCGCGCGAATGATGGCCTTACCTAAACCAGTGGTAGGAAAAAACGGGTCGATACGAATGCACGCGCGCAGAAACACAAGCTCGTTGCTCGCGCCATTCGTAAAAGTGATCGTCGGCTGCACCACCACGGAACGGTCAATGCATTCTACACCCGCAGGAATATCGGCATCGTCCCAATCGCGCGGGTCAAGTCTAATCATCTCAAGCTGTGTTTGCGCGAGGCAATCGGGCAAGATTGCAGCAACTTCGCAGATCCGGTTCAATACCAACGCACGAAAGGCCGTTGGAACAGCCGCACTTGGATTAGGATTGGTAATGCGCCCGATCCGAATGTCCCGGATGGCGACGTCAACGCCGCGGTCCAGAACCACTTGCCTGACCTGAAACATACCGCTTTCAACAGTCATTAGGAAAAATCCAAAGAAGATCGGAAAGACAATCACAAATTCAACGGTTACGACGCCGCTCTCGTCGGCACAGAACGCCGCGCATTTATCTTTCAGATGACGGAAAAAAAGGTTCATTGGCTCAACCTCAGATCAGTGATTTGGTTGGCAATCGTTTCGAAGACATCACTGACGTCGGACGCGCTTGTCTCAAAGAAATGGTTTTCGATTGACGAAGCACAGCTTTGCATTTGCTGCGCGCCTGATGTCAGAATTGGATCACCGTTGACGTCCAGCTCTGCTTCTCTCATCGAGATCGCATAGATAATGATACCCTGATTGCGCGCTGCCGTGCAGATCGACTGCATCAAGGTGTCTTTTTGCGTCGCGGTTTTGCCAGTTGTCTCGAAAGTGTAGCTCGGGAACGGGCTCGCCGCTTTGTGGTTATTCCAATAGTTGTAGCTGGAATTTGCCCAGTATGTGCGCTTTAAAACACTGTTGTAGCCGGAATCCCTTAAGCGATAGCCAGCGACGTTGTCGCCATCTGTCATGAGAACCACGTATTTGATCGTATCAAGCGCGTTTTCCGGCGCGGGATAGTTTGTCGGACGCACACCGCGGAACGCAGGGTCAATGGAACTGATGGTAGATAGAATCGGCCGGAAAGTTGGGTCAAGCAATGTGATGCCCCACTTTACCCCCGAATGGATTGAAGTGTTGGTGTAAGGTTCCAGCGCATCAATCGCCAAGTTCAGAGCTGTTGCGTTTTGCGACAACGGGATAATCGCGCTGGACGCTACCGTCGGGCAAATCGTCTGTATCGGTCCGGCGATATTGTCGTTGCCCCAAGGGTCATAATGCTCAACCTGTTTGTAGGTGATTGTCGCATTGTTCCATTCGGTGTTGTCGAATTCTGCATCTGGAATATCCACGCAGCGCGATGGGTTATTGAACTGGGCACCGGTACTGAGATCTACCGTACGCGGGTTCGCAGCATTGATGGCATCATAGATATCGTCACCCAAGTTGACGTGCTCAGAATAACTGACAAGCGAAATAGATATCTGATCTTCATATTGGGGATCGAGCAAAGTTGTCACAAAATCTGTGGCAGCAGTCTGCAAAAAATCCATGCGGCTTTGTGTTTGGCCGGTGTCAATCGTACCCATAGAACCAGACGTATCCAGTACCAGAGAAATCTCGATGTCACTTGTGCCTTCAATCGCGGACGACGTCACACCAGTTTCCAGTCGATCCATCCCGATCAAGCGTAAATAGTTCGTACTGACGCCCAAATTCGCGTCAACAGTCACAGAACGTGACTGACCAGATGCATTCACCAAGGGAGCACCAGCCAAATTCGCAGTCTGCCCTGAAATCGCAAAGTAATCCAACACAACGCTGGTGGCGTGCGCTTCCGCTTCGGCCTCGGTTGCAAAATCCTCTCCAAGTTTGGCGGCGGCTAGGACTGAACGATCGGTCACGCCTTGCAGCGTTGCCCGTCGTGCTTCGAACATCATAAAGTCGACCGCCATGCCACCAACGACAAGCATGCTGATCAACAACAGAAGTCCCATAATCGTGATTCCGCCACGTTCGTCCTGACGGAACAACGTGATGACAGCGCATAGCCCCGCCGGCGCCGCCAAAAGCCGTTTCGTCCGTATTCTAGGTGTCGGCATCGTCGCTCTCCATTGTCGACACATGGGTGAGGTAGCCCATGTGTTGTCATTTTTTGATTGCACGAATTTCACGCCGAAACCGAGTGGGCAGGTCGTGCATCATCACCGCGATAACATGCGATATTCATCTACCGTTCATATCATATTCATGTTGCGTTAATATATAAAATTCGAAAAACGTGGTGACTGTCGCCTTGCGGGCAACAAAAGCAGCCTTCTGAAATGATTGTCTTTCGTATGGCGGCGCGAAACGCGTCATTTGCTATGTTCTAAGGGCATTAACCAGGCGGAGAACGTCGACGGGTGTTGTATATAATTATTATTTTACAATGACTTAAGTGTAAATCAGATTGAACCGGCAGCCTCGTGCGTAGTCAGGCAAAGCGATGAAAACTTTTTGAGCTGTTTGGCGGTCTGGAAGGCAGGTTAACATGCCGGACTTGCAGGAAAAATGGTTCAATATGTCGATTTTATCTTGTCCAAGCGAATCACCACTGCTCGGATGTCAGCGTTGCTCGCCTCGGTGTTCAAAGTTTGATCGGTTATTGAGAGTCGCCAATAGCTTGTTAATCTAAAATTAACTTATTATTCATCACTAGTTAATTTAAGCCGCCAAAAGCGCGAACTTTACAAAAACTTGATATGTAAACCATAGTAATGACTTAATTATGAGCGCACTATTGGACTGGTAAGTTAATCTTACATGAGAAAGTTGCTGACATGTATTCGAATTTAATAAAGAGATTTAGAGAAGACCAAAGCGGGACTGCAACGATTGAATCGCTGCTATGGATGCCGTTGTTTTTCTTCCTTTTCATTTTGATCATTGATGTATCAATGGTTTTTTATGGGAAGTCCGAGGTGCTTCGATTTGTGCAGAACGAAAATCGTACCCTTTCGGTTTGGGTGGGCACAGAACCTGATTGGGAAGCGGAGGAAGCTGCTGCAGAGGTCCGTTTGAGAGGTAGAATCGTTGGTCTTATGAGGAATGCCAGCCCAAGCGAGTTGGCTGGAGTTACTGTTGACATTGAAAAAGACGAAAACAATATCATTAACACTACGGTGTCCTTGCCAGGCAGGCCGATGATGGCCGTCGGTAGCCTGCCGAATTTCTCTGCAACGAGGATCACGGTTCGAGCCCAGCATTACAAGGAGGTAACACTTTGAATATTTATCTGAGATCATTCAAACTCTGTCTCTCCGTGTTCCGGAATGACGAACAGGGCAGTATGACGGTTTTCGGATTGTTCTTTTTTCTCTTTACATGCATCCTCGCAGCATTCGCTGTGGACGTTTCCAATCTCTTCGCCCAGCGCACGCACTTGCAGACTGCTGCAGATCAGGCAGGTCATGCTGCGATTTATAGACTTTGGACTTCCAGCGATGCTGCATCTTCAGACAATCAGGCTGACGCCATTGATGATGCGCGCAGTATTGCTCTGCATACTCTGCCAAGGGCTCGTACCGGGGGGGCGATAGCCGATGAGGATATTCAAATTGTGTTTGGGGATTGGAACTCTATAACCCAGACTTTTGCACCAGGAGTAGGGTATAGTGCCGTCCGGGTTGAAACATCATTCCGTGGTACCAATGCAGTCGCGTCGTTCTTTTTCCGTTTAATCGGGTTTGACGAATTTGACGTATACGCTAATTCTATCTGGGATACCAATGCGAACGGCTGTTTTACGGATGGTTTTGTTGCACAGGGTGAACTTTCTATCACCTCAAATAACGCCATTGGGGGTGATTTCTGTTTCGTGTCCAACACAGAAGTAACTAAAAACAACAACAATTTCTGGGGGGATTTTATTGGTGCCCCCACAGAAGACACACTGCCCGAGACGAGTGCAATAGTTGTCATGCCTTTTGAAGCGTATGAGGATGCTTTAGCAGATGGAAATTCTGGAAACCCTGGGTGGGTCGCATCATTGGTTGGGTCCGGCTACACACCAATACCGCTTTTGCCACGCATTGAGAATATGATGTATGATGAACTGAGAGACATAGTGCCCAGTGAAGTTTCCAACTTTTTCGGAAGTTCAGTTGTAAAGCCACATCTAACAATCGATGATCCGATCGATATGCCGAGCTACATAGACGAATCCTATCAAATACAACCTGTGCAGCTGAGTAACGGTAATGGACAGAACTCTGTGGGCAGTATTACACCACTAAGTATGGTGACGCTGGGCATGACAAGTCCAGGGGTATATTACGTGGACTGCCCTAACAATGGGACATTAAGCATTGATATGGACCCCAGTGATGCCGCGTATGCAGGTCTGGAATTAATGAACGAAATGGTAATCATGACAACTTGCAAATTAGATTTTGCTCAAGGCAGCGTGATTGAAAGTGGTCGGTTTATTGTGTTAAATGATGATAATAGTGGATCAGTTACTGCAGCCTCTGGTGTAACCTTTGGCACGGTCGATGCTGGCAACAGCGACTGTGAAGCTTCTGAAACGACTGGCTCAGGCGACGTCGTCCGTGCCTCGGGCGTCCAAATCTACACCATGGGGTCCGCTCACTTTCCCGCGGCATTTGACGCCTACGGCATGCAGATGGTTGCCATGGGTGATGTGAGTATGTCTTCAGGTGCTTCAGGTACGAATTCTTCACAGGATAAGGATTTCATAGGCTCGTCTATCATCTCTGGGGGTGAAATTTCCCTCACGACCCAACAGAATATCAAGATCGGCTGTTACCCCCCCGAGGACGACAATACGCCCAACCCTGAGTTCTTTCGCATGGTGAATTAGAGACCCATTTTTCGCATTGGTAAGGCCGCCCATTTCGGGCGGCCTATTTTATGTGCGGTCCCGCTTTTCACGAATGCGACATCTCATGTCGAAAAGAGGCGATGCACCCGCTGCGTTCTGTTGTTAGTGTCGCCTTGCGTCAAAGGGGATACGTTATGGGATACTCCGGCTTTCGGGTCATCAAAGAAGGGCTGTTTGGTCAAAAGGGCTGGAAGCCGGTTTGGCGTGATCCAGCGCCAAAACCCGAATATGATGCGATCATCATTGGCGGCGGCGGCCACGGCCTTTCGACGGCTTATTATCTTGCCAAAGAACATGGCCTGACCAACATCGCGGTGCTGGAAAAGGGTTATATCGGTGGCGGCAACGTAGGCCGAAATACAACGATTGTGCGTGCCAACTACTTTCTGCCCGGCAACTCAGAGTTCTACTCCCATTCCCTCAAGCTGTGGGAAACGATGGAGCAGGACCTGAATTATAACGTCATGCACTCGCAGCGGGGTTTGATAAACTTGTTCCATTCCGATGGACAACGCGATGCATTTGCGCGGCGCGGCAATGCGATGATTAATCAAGGCGATGACGCCATCTTGTTGGATCGCGACGGGGTCCGCGAACACCTCCCGTATCTGGATTTCGACAATGTGCGCTTTCCGATATATGGCGGTCTGTACCATCCGCGCGGCGGCACAGCCCGCCATGACGCGGTGGCATGGGGCTATGCCCGTGGTGCCGACCAGCGCGGGGTGGACATCATTCAGAACTGCGAAGTCACAGGCATCGATATCGAGAACGGCGTTGTGAAAGGCGTGCAGACGACGCGCGGCGCGATCAAGGCCAAGAAAGTCGGGATAGTTGTCGCGGGTCGCTCTGGTCAGGTGGCGGCGATGGCGGGGATGCGTTTGCCGATTGAAAGCCATGTATTACAGGCCTTTGTGACAGAGGGCCTCAAGCCGGTGATCGACCATGTTGTGAGCTTTGGCATGGGTCACTTTTATATCAGCCAATCTGACAAAGGCGGCCTGGTTTTTGGCGGGGATATTGATTTCTACGCTTCTTATGCCGCGCGGGGAAACCTGCCGATGAAAGAACACGTGATGGATGCGGCGATGACCCTGATGCCAATGATCGGCAAGGCCAAGGTCCTGCGGTCGTGGGGCGGGATTATGGATATGACCCCCGACGGATCGCCGATCATCGATAAGACCCAGACCGAGGGTCTCTTTATTGACTGTGGTTGGTGCTACGGCGGCTTTAAGGCTGTGCCGGGTTCGGGCTTTAGCTTTGCGCATTTGATGGCCACCGGAAACCACCATGCGCCCGCCGCAAAGTACCGGCTTGACCGGTTCCGGACTGGCGTGGGCCTCATGGATGAAGAGGGCACCGGCTCTCAGCACAATTTGCACTAGGGATCGAACATGCGCATTACCTGCCCCAATTGCGGTGAACGCGACCGCCGCGAGTTTTATTACCAAGGCGACGCTTTGGCGCTTGATCGTCCTGCCGAAGATGCGGGCCCTCAGGTTTGGGACGACTATCTGCATAATCGCGACAACCTTGCTGGCGATCTTCGCGACATGTGGTTTCATGAGGCGGGCTGTCGTGCCTGGCTGGTCATTGATCGAAATACAGTGACCCATGCGGTGCATAAAGTCACTTTGGCCGAGAAGGCGAAGTCATGAGACTGCAAGCACCTGAAAGCACGGTTACTTTTACTTTTGACGGGCGGCGTTTGCAGGGTGTTCCGGGGGAACC
>Ga0075467_10004032_pt1 | contig 11017 bp, 8 predicted proteins | sample DEB08_DNA_9_FD_75067 | JGI IMG/M metagenome (GOLD analysis project Ga0075467, IMG submission 75067) | Aqueous microbial communities from the Delaware River and Bay under freshwater to marine salinity gradient to study organic matter... | ecosystem: Environmental > Aquatic > Marine > Coastal ...
AATTCAAAATTAAACACTCTGACCTTTTCATGTTTTGCTTTAATCTAAGAATTTCAAAGAGCTAGTTTTTCAGTATTCATCTGAAAATTACGAGGATGGAGGTTATTCCCACCCCTCAGTTATGAGTTATAATTGATGAGTTATGAGTTAGACAATCAGATAAAAAATTAATATTACAAAATCTCCTGATAATTGCTTAATAATAGCTGACATCCGTTGTCTTCATTCATCCCTTGGCCTATTTTTTACCAACGGATGAATGAAGACAACGGATTTGATGAACTAGCCGAGATTTTAAATATTATTTTTAACTGACGCTCTAGTAGAGTAAATATAGCTAAGTTTTAGGGTGTTAAGGAGATGAATTAAAAGTATGCTGGCACCCACTCATCACTTATCACTCATCACTCATTATATGGTTCCTCTGTTTCTGACTCGCCAAATAGAAATCAATAAGCGAATAGGTAAAATTACTGCTGCGATAAGACTACCAACCCCAAATAAAAGCATTTCGGCAGTAATGTACTTTCTCATAGATTCCCGTTCTGGTATAGACATTTGAGCTAGAAAATTTTCAACCCCTTTTTCATCTAAAAAAGTTTGAAAATAATTTATCTCATTGACTAAGTAAAAAAGAAGAATAGGTGTAAAGATGATTAACCCTATTTTAATCTTCTCCCAGTTGGCAAGAAACGAATATTTTAATAAAAAAATAAGTCTGGTAAAGGTAATAAAAGTAATAATAAAAAGGATATTACTACCATAGAAAGGATAGTTTGTACCAACTTTGGTATAGATGGGATATAAAACACCAATGGTTAAAATAGCAGTTAATAACCACCAAACTAATTCTAATTTTATAAAGAGCGACTTTTGTTGCGTATCCATTTTTTGAGCATATAAGCTTTAATTGAAAGTTGGCAAAAGTACGGTAAAAATGGAAGCTTTATGCGTTATATAAAGAGAAGTGGGTAAGTACTTTGTCCGATTCAAGTAAAAAATGATGGCTGATTACTATGTTTTAACGTGAATTTTTTGACGCTGAAATGAAATGCTTTGCTAGGATAAAAAAATTGTTGCACTTAAAGATACAGCAATCTAAATCTGATATTGTAGGAAACTAATTTTTGAAAGTTAAGTGATTAGACAAAATTAGTAATAAAAGCCTTTTTTAGCCAGCTCTATTTTATCCAAAATAAGTGCTAAATTAACCATTACTAAACTTATGAACGGAATTTATGTTAAAATAGCATATAAATAAATTAAATTTTGATTCTTTTGTATATAGAATTAAAAATGTTTACCTAATCTTAACTGCTTTAACTGTTTATTATGAGTAGGAAAGCTTTATTAGAAAAAATTGCGCCTGTTTTTGGGAGTTCTTTTAATATCAGAAAATTCACTAATCCAGAAACTTGCAAAACACCTCATTGGCATTTTCATCCAGAATATGAAATTGTCTATATTTCTAATGGACAAGGAAAGCGGCATATAGGCAATCATATTTCTCATTATGATAAAGGCGATTTAATTTTTTTAGGTCCAAACCTACCACATTTTGGTTTTTGTGACCAATTTATGGAGGAACATACGGAGATCGTAATTCAGATGAAAGAAGATTTTCTTGGGAAAGATTTTTTTCAATCTCCTGAAATGACGATTATTAAACAATTATTTGAACGTTCTAAACAAGGATTGATTTTTGACCAATCAGTCAAAAAAGAAGTAGGTAAGTATTTAGTCGAAATGCTAGAAATGGATAGTTTTGACCGATTATTAACCTTATTAAAAGTATTAAAGATTCTTGGACAGACAGATGGATATACTGTATTGAATGCGAGCGGTTTATCCTTAGAGGTGCAATCTCAAGACCACTACCGTATTAATACGATTTATCAATATGTAGAACGTAGATTTAAAGAAGAGATAAGTTTAGATGAAATGGCTAAGCAAGTGAATATGACCGTGCCCGCTTTTTGTCGATATTTCAAAAAATTAACGGGCAAAACTTTTACTCATTTTGTCAATGAATTTAGAATCGCCCATGCCTGTAATCTATTATCACAAGGTACTTTACCTATTTCAGCAATTTGTTATGAAAGTGGGTTTAATAATTTTTCTCATTTTAATAAACAATTTAGGCTCATTACGGGTAATAGCCCCTCTAAATACCGAAAAGCATTGAAGACCTTTGTGATGTAAGTAAAGGAACAAGAAAGTATGGTGTAAAGAGAGTGTACTTTTGACCTCTATAGTTCTATGCCTTTACACCTTTACTAAAGAATTAACATTAAAATATAGTTGTCTTATCAATACTTTTACTACTTTGCAGACAAAGCTAAATAAATGTTTACACTAGAAGCAATCAAAACTTTAAAAAAGTCAGGTACGGTTGCGCCGAGTTCTAAGTTTTTGGTTAAAAAAATGACTAACCCGATTAACGATAAAGATAATGTTATCGTTGAATTTGGAACTGGAAATGGCGTAATTACGGAAGGAATCTTAGATAAAATTACGGATAACTCTCAAATCCTCTCCTTCGAATTAAACGAGGCGATGTATCAAGATGCCCTAGAAACACTTCCCGAAGATAATCGGCTACAATTACTCAATGAGTCTGCTTTAGAATTTGATAAGTTTTTAAAAGAACAGAATATCGAAAAAGTGGATTATTTTGTATCTAGCCTACCACTTTCCTTATTGAAAAAAGCAGACATTCATTATTTAATGAGTAAAGTGACTGGTTTGTTAAGTTATGGTGGGATGTTTATTCAATACCAGTATAGCTTGGGAAAAAGAGATTTACTAAAAGGTTATTTTCCAAGTGTTCGCCTTGGTTTTACACCGTTAAATTTTCCTCCAGCTTTTATTTATTATTGTACGATGATAGGAGGCTGAGGTAATGAGTTGATAAGGTTAGGAGAAAAATAATCATCGACTCCTAACCTTATTAACTCCTCAAATTCACAGAGACTAATATCTTTTCTTTCCTCCCTTTCGCTTCTTTAGTTTCCGCTTAGGTTTAGCCATTCTACCAGCCATTCCACTTCCGCCTGTTCCTAATCCAGCGCCTGCTAATTGCCCCTTGCTCATCTTGTGCATCATTTTCCGCATTTGGTCAAATTGCTTCAGGAACATATTGATTTCGTGGATTTTCTTACCACAGCCTTTTGCAATTCTTTGCTTTCGGCTCATATTGATAACTTCTGGATTGCCTCTTTCATGAGCAGTCATCGAGAAAATAATACTTTCTACTTTAGAAAAAGCACTATCATCAATATCCAAATCTTTAATTGCTTTCCCCATTCCAGGAATCATTCCTAAAAGACTTTTAATATCTCCCATCTTACGAATTTGATTCAATTGACTTAAAAAGTCATTAAAATCAAATTTATTTTTACGAATTTTCTTTTCTAATCTCGCTGCTTCTTTTTCATCAAATTGTTCCTGCGCTTTTTCTACTAAGGAAACAATATCTCCCATTCCTAAAATCCGCTGCGCCATTCTTTCTGGATAGAATACATCTAACGTATCCATCCCTTCTCCCATACTGACAAACTTAATCGGTTTGCCAACGGTATATTTAATAGATAAAGCAGCACCACCTCTTGTATCACCATCTAATTTGGTTAAGACAACCCCATCGTAATTGATAACCTCATTAAAGGCTTTTGCGGTATTTACTGCATCTTGACCTGTCATAGAATCTACAACAAATAAAGATTCAGTTGGATTAATCCCCGCTTTGATGTTTCTAATTTCTGTCATCATCTCCTCATCTACTGCCAAACGACCAGCAGTATCCACAATCACCACATCAAAACCATGCACCTTAGCATGTTTGATGGCATTTTGAGCTATTTCAACGACATTTTTATTTGCTTCTTCTTTATAAACAGGTACCCCAATTTGCTCTCCTAAAACCGTAATTTGCTCAATTGCTGCTGGACGATAAACATCACAGGCAACCAACAAAGGTTTTTTCTTTCGCTTTTGCTTTAAGAAATTGGCTAGTTTACCAGAAAAGGTCGTTTTACCAGAACCTTGCAAACCAGCAATTAACACAATCCCAGGATTGGCTTTAATGTTAATACCTACCGATTGCCCACCCATCAATTCAGTCAATTCATCATTGACGATTTTTACCATCAACTCTCCTGGCTTCACCGCAGATAAGATATTCTCTGAACCTAATGCCTTGTCTTTAATCGTATCGGTAAATTCTTTTGCAATCTTATAATTTACATCGGCTCCTACTAAAGCACGGCGAATTTCCTTGACCGATTTGGCAATATTAATTTCGGTTAATTTACCTTCTCCTTTTAGCGTCTTAAACGCCCCTTCTAAACGATCACTTAAACTGTCAAACATAATTTATAAAGTTATTAGAAGTTATTAATGGTTATTGGAATGCTACTAAAATATTTAGCGAACATTTATTACTCCTAAATAGATAAGTGACTAGATAAAATTGTTGTATTGTTAAAATTGTTGTATTGTTACTTTAAACTATTGGTAAACAACAATTTAGCAATATAACAATTCAACAATTTAGCAATTATAATGATTTTTTCTATCCTAGCATTTACTAACTCAACCATTAATCGCTTAAATTTCGATTCAAGTCGGCAAAAATAGGACTTTTTTTGCTTAGAATCTAGTTGGAATTTTCAATTTTCAATTTTCAATTTTCAACCTTCTTTTCGAGATAATTTTGAATAGGAGATTGAAATTAAGGTTTAGATTGAGGTTGAGGGAAAAAATTAACAAGGGCTTGCTCACCTCCTATTTTAAATAAATATAAAAATTTACTATTACTTTTACGAAAATATCTGATTCTTTAATGACTATTAAGCAGGCTTTTGTCAAGCATTTTTACCACATAGCCATCTAGTTTTCTTAGCCAGACATTTGTTTAGGAATAATTTAGCATAAACGCAAACTAAATGTGTCTAAGTACTTACAAGCCATTATTCGTTTCAAGATTTAGAAAACTATATGAACTATGTGTATTTTAACTATATGACTATGTGGCAAAACACTCACTAAAATCATATCTAAATAATTTTTACATGAAAATAGGCATCATCCGAGAAGGTAAAAATCCGCCAGATTCTAGAGTTCCTTTAATTCCACAACAATGTGCGGATTTAATCAAAAACAAAGGCATTGATTTAGTCGTGCAATCGTCTCCAATTCGCTGTTATACCGATGAAGAATATATCGCTTTAGGTGTTCCTGTAGTCGAAAATGTGGAAGATTGTGATATATTATTAGGCGTAAAAGAAGTACCCATTGACCAATTAATTCCTAATAAGGGCTATTTTTTCTTTTCGCATACCTTTAAAGAACAACCTTATAATAGAGAACTCTTGCAAGCTATTTTAGCAAAAAATATTTCCTTGATGGATTATGAGGTGCTGACCAATGAAAAAGGACAACGGGTAATTGCTTTTGGCTATTTTGCAGGAATGGTTGGTGCTTATAATGGCTTGATGACTTACGGGAAACGTACGGGGAGTTTTACCCTTAAAAGAATGCACCAATGTTATGATTATGCCGCTGCCAAAGCACAATTTGAGTATATTAACTTTCCACCTATCAAAATCGTGTTGACAGGAATGGGTCGAGTAGCAAGTGGTGCAGCAAAAGTATTAAAAGACATGGGCATTCCACAAGTACCACCGCATGATTTTTTAATCAAAGATTTTGGACATATTGTTTTTACGCAATTGGATTGCAAAGATTATGTAGCTAAAAAGGACGGAAGCAAATTTGAATTAACTCACTTTTTTAATAACCCTACTGAATACAAAAGTATTTTTGCGCCATACAGTAAGGCCGCTCATTTAATGATAAATGGTATTTATTGGGACAGTCAAGCACCACCATTTTTCACCAAAGCAGCAATGAAATCGGATGATTTTTCTATTGAGGTCATTGCCGATGTTACTTGTGACATTGCACCAGAGGCTTCTATCCCCGCAACATTAAAACCATCTACTATAGCCGATCCAATTTTTGGCTATGATGCTTTCACCGAATCAGAAATTCACCCTTTTCAAAGGCATAGTATTGATATGATGACGATTGATAATTTGCCAAATGAATTGCCTAGAGATGCTTCTGAATCTTTTGGTAGTCAATTTATCGAATCCGTTTTGGATGATTTATTAAATCCTTCCAAAGATGGAGTCATTGAACGAGGAACGATGACTAAGGATGGACAATTAACGGAGCGGTTTAGGTATTTGTCAGATTATGTACAAGGAAAATAATTATTTTTAGGAACGATAAAATAATCAGTATTCTACTTTGCGCCTCCAAGTTTTTTAAAAACTTGGAGGTCTTTTAGTTTTAATAAGAGCGATTTAGTAACCATGCTATGTCTATAAATCTCTAATTAAATTAAAAAATTATCCAAATCTCACCAATTAGTAAAAATAAATTAGCTAGAGAAACACCTTGTTTTACTGTAAAAATACCCTATTTAAGGTATGAAATGTAAGCCATCCGTCATTTTGTTTAATTAAATTCAATTTTTATTAAACAAAATAAGTTTAAAGTTATTTAACACACGTCGGAGATTCACCTCGACTCATTATTTTAACCTAAAAATTTAAAAAATTATGAAGCTGTTATCCCGTTTCAGTATTTTAGCTCTACTTGTATGCGCTTTATTCACCTTCTCTAGTTGTGGAGATGATGATGTTGTTGAACCAGTAATTACACCAACAACACCAAATGCAGTAGAATTTGCCTCAGATAATGCAGACTTTAGCTCTTTAGTAGCTGCATTAAGTAGAGCAAGCTTAGTAGAGACTTTATCTGGTGCTGGTCCATTTACTATTTTTGCCCCAACAAATTCGGCTTTCCAAGCTTTATTAGACAGCAATGCAGATTGGAATTCTCTAGATGATATTCCAGTTGATGTTTTAACTACCGTTTTAACTTACCATGTTGTTTCAGGAGATGTTAAATCAACAGACTTATCCACTGGTTATGTTGAGTCTTTAAGTGCAACACCTTATGGTGTTAATGCTAGTTTGTTTGTGAATACAGATGGTGGCGTAACGATTAATGGTACGACGACAGTAACAGGTGCAGACAACAATGTATCTAATGGTGTTATTCACGTAGTTGACCAAGTAATTTTACCACCTAATGTAGTTACATTTGCTACGTCTAATCCAGTTTTTTCTTCTTTAGTCGCTGCTTTAACTAGAACAGGTTTGATGACGGATTTTGTAGCCGCATTGAGTGGCGAAGGCCCATTCACAGTATTTGCACCAACGAATGATGCTTTTCAAGCATTATTAGATAGCAATGAGGACTGGAATGGTTTAGAAGATGTACCAGTTGCAGCTTTAGAAGATGTCTTAAAATACCATGTAACAGGTGCAGGCAACGTACGATCTACGGATTTAACGAATGGTCAAGAAGTACCGACTTTATTAGAAGAAAACTTAATTATAGATTTATCAGATGGCGCTAAAGTTACTGCTGCCGCTAATACTGCTAATATCATTTTAACGGATGTCCAAGGGCAAAACGGAGTCGTACATGCTATTGATGCAGTCCTTTTACCATCAGCTTTTGTACCAGTCGTACCAAATGCAGTAGAATTTGCTTCTGCTAATCCAGATTTTAGTATTTTAGTAGATGCAGTCGTTAAGGCTGGTTTAGTAGAAACTTTATCTGGTGCTGGACCATTTACCATTTTTGCACCAACGAATGATGCTTTTGTTGCTTTATTAAATAGCAATCCAGATTGGAATTCTTTAGATGATATTCCAGTTGCTACTTTAACTGCTGTATTAACGAATCACGTTGTTGCAGGAGATGTACGATCAACAGATTTAAGTACAGGCTATTTCCATTCTGTATCTGCAACTCCATTTGACGGAGCAATTAATACCAGCCTTTATATTAGTACAGCAGATGGTGTTAAGATTAATGGTGCTAGTACGGTAATTGGTGCAGATAATGTTGTATCTAATGGAGTAATCCATGCAGTAGATGCAGTTATTTTACCAGCAAACATTGTGACTTTCGCAACCTCTAATCCAATGTTTTCTTCCTTAGTAGCTGCGTTGACAAGAAGTGATTTAAGTGTAGATTTTGTAACTGCTTTGTCTGGCGCAGGTCCATTAACGGTATTTGCCCCAACAAATGATGCTTTCCAAGCTTTATTAGATAGCAATGCAGATTGGACTGCTTTAGCTGATATTCCAGTAAGTGTTTTAGAGAATGTACTTTTATATCATGTGACTTCTGCTGGAAATGTACGTTCTACAGACTTAACTAATGGTCAGATAGTCCCTACTTTATATCCAGATAATTCATTTACAATTAATCTGACGGGGGCAATTCCAGCCATTAATGCAACGATGAATAACGCAGATATTATTGCTACAGATGTACAGGCTACGAATGGGGTCATACATGTAATTGATACGGTGATTTTACCGCAGTTATAAGAAGCGTTGAAATTTAAAATCCCCTCGTTTTAATTAAAAAATAGCCTTGATTCTACTGAATTAAGGCTATTTTTTTGTTTACTATAAGGGCAATCTTTTTGACTAATTGAATAGTTGCCAAAGACTACATCTTTCCTTTTCCCGTTTAATCCTTGAAACTTAGCTTTTCAATAAGCGTAATTTTAAAGCAACTTTAGTTTACAAGCATAGAATAAGCTAAATTATTCTAAAACAGTTATTGAATATGAAAATCCGTACTCGTTTTTGCTACAGCTTGACTTTCCTTTTTATATTATTTCTTTTCACTAATTGTGAAAGAACCATTTTTGAAGATACGATTCCTGATATAGCAGTACCCAATACCTTAGACTTTATTAGACAAACACCCGGTATTAAAGATGACTTAAGCACTTTGTCTAATTTATTAACGGAATTTGGATTGGAAGGACAATTAAGCGGCAATGGCCCTTTTACACTTTTTGCCCCAACCAACGAAGCTTTTGAGTTTTTAGTAGCAGATAATCCAGGATGGAATAGCTTAGCAGATATTCCAAGGGATACTTTAAAGGGATTATTGGACTATCATTTTATCAATAATAAAAATTTAATCCTTCGAGATACCTTTATAGGCTTTATTAATACCACAAAAAACACCGACTTTGATGCTTTTGCCAGTTTATTGGTGAAAACAGAAGGGAGTATTCGGATTAATGGCGAAAGAAATGTGGCGCTGCAAGATGTTCGGACGACGAATGGCATTATCCAATTGATAGATGAAGTGATGTTACTGCCAACTGTTTTTGATTTAATAGAAGCTGACCCAAGATTAACTACCTTAACGAAATTATTAGAAAGAGAAGATTTCTCAACTAACTTTATGGAAGTGTTAAATGGAGCTGGCCCTTTTACGGTCTTTGCGCCTTCTGATTCCGCTTTTACCAATTATTTATTGGCAGAAAGTTTAGCTTCTGTCGATGCAATTCCTACGACTGATTTAGAGCAAATCCTATTGAACCATGTGTCTGTGACGGCTAATTTAAGAGCAGCTGATTTAAATACGATTGGAAGTAAAGTGCAAACATTGAATAATACAGAACTTGAAATAGTGGCGATAGCTGGCAATAATAGATTAGGTATTACTGGGAGTAATGAACCTGCTGCTTATATTGATGTTGATGGACAGAGTACGAATGGGGTGGTTCATTTGGTTGATAATATCTTATTGCCATAATTTAGGATTTAGACCTTGATAAGGGAAGGAGTTGGTGTATTCCCCTTCTTCCCTTATCAATTGACTAATTTATCTTTTCTCCTCTTGTCTTTTTTACAGAATTGAAGTCCAATTTATCCTCTCCTCGTAGTATTCTGATGCTACCTTTGACTAAATAACAATAAAGATGCTTTTTTGGCAGATATAAGGTAGTAAATGGCAGATATAAGGTAGTAGATTTTTCTTTAAAATATAAGAATTGGTTTTAAATTTGCCATTCATTAGGGTACATGATTTACTAAAATTACCATTGTATAATAATAACAAGGATAACTAATTAAAAAAGGGATACAGATGTTAGGCTTTACGTAAGTGACAATCGCAATTTCTGTAATATCCATTTTTAAGCTGACTATCTATTATCTACACTATAACTACACATTAACACCATACCCTATATCATCACTTTGATTGCTCATCACCGATTTTTAAGTAAACAACTGTCAATTTAGATACTAAAATACGAGTATCAAATTCAATTTCAAACCACCTTTGGTGGACAATTAAGGATTGAAATTATTGATATTTTAAAAACTGTCTGCCGTTAGTCAGCTATCAATTCCAATTTATATTGGATTAGGCTTTATACGGCAAGCGATTCGGATTTGTAAATATGCTAAGCCCCTACTTTAAGTCGATTTTCCGACTTATCAGTAGCGAAGCCGTCAATAAAAGCAACTTTTAATAATTTTTATCATAGTATCCATGGAACAAATAATGATTACCCCCGAAAGTGAATTCCAGCGCAATGACACCGATTTTCTGTCTGCTGAAGTAGATAATGAAACGGTTTTAATGCATTTAAAGGATAGTGGTTATTTAGGTTTGAATGATGTGGCGACGGTTATTTGGCAATTGCTTCAGCAGCCAAAATCTTTTAAGGTAATAGTCGAAGCATTGCTACAAAAATATGAGGTTGAAGCGGCACAATGTGAAGAAGAGGTAAGGGCTGTACTTGGGCGTATGGTGCGGCTGGCTATGCTAAAAATAACCAATTAGCAAGAATGAAAATTTCGGAAAGTAAAAAAAGTATACAGAAATCAGAAATGATATGAAGAGGCAAACAAGTTGAGTGGCAGTTTCACTATAGGCAAAAGAAAATACTCGACTTAATACTAACTTAGAGAAATATCATACTAATTAAGGGTCGTGTATTAAATAGGTTGATTTAGTATATTTGTAGCAAAAAAAAGATATGATTCATAAAAAAGATATTTGCTGCCCAAATTGTAATTGTAATAATATTGTTAAAAATGGACATCGACCA
>Ga0075467_10004033_pt1 | contig 11014 bp, 7 predicted proteins | sample DEB08_DNA_9_FD_75067 | JGI IMG/M metagenome (GOLD analysis project Ga0075467, IMG submission 75067) | Aqueous microbial communities from the Delaware River and Bay under freshwater to marine salinity gradient to study organic matter... | ecosystem: Environmental > Aquatic > Marine > Coastal ...
GAAAACAGGGCAATCACTCAATATTCGCTGAGGCATTTATTGCTGCACTCGAGAATAATACGGGTGTGCTTGATAGCGAGGGTGTGTTTAAAATAGTTCAGCCCTATGTATCAAAGCACACTTACCGAATCAACAAACAATCTGTTGTGTACGCGCCAATACCAAGCGCGCGACATGAAGGTGGAGAATTCTACTTTAGCGCCTTAGGTGGCGAGTGATTGGTTTTTAGCAATCGTCTAGTCTTGCGTATTAGTTCGTATTTGAAGCAAGGCGCTATCAGGTTTTAGCGCCACAAGCTCTTGCCATATTGTTTTAGCCGAGTGTTTTAAACCAAGTTTTTCAAGTAAGCGCGCGTAGACAACTTTTTCTGAAAAGCTGGCTGATTTATCTGGGCGCGACGATTCTACTTGCTCGCTTATATGCTCTTCAGCAACACTAAAATAGGCGTGCGCACGATATTCTGTTTGCTCTGATGTTTGTACGATAATCTCCCAAGTGTATTCTTCGCCAAAATCTAGTTGAGTATCCTCTGGTAAAACGATCGAGTTTTCATTTATCGAAATGTCGGTAATCTTTTTGCCCAAGTCGTTACTCAAAACAAATTTATAGTTGGTCGCGCCCTCTACCGGTAACCAATTGAACTCTGGTTGCATCGCGAGCACCTTTGTATCAACTGGAGACAGAAGTTGCAGCTTTGGTTTTTCAAAGTTTCTTAGCTTTAACACACCGAGGCCAATACCGCCCTCATCTTCAGCCGCGATGTCAGCTAGTTTTGTCATATTAAGGTTTCGAGTATCCGCTTCCTTGCCAGACAAAAGTTTGGGCTGCTGATCCTCTATCAAAATTTTTCCTGGACCCTTGTAGACGTACTCTTCAGATGAGTCGAAAAAAAACAAGGTCAACTTTGAATCATCCCCAAGACTTAACTCCGCACCAGATGCTAATTCAACTAATATGTCGACCGGCTCATCTTCACCCGCGATTGTGATCGCGCCTAGCCCCTCAATATCGGCAACCATCGCCACGTTTTCTGCTCCCTTCGCGGTTATTGAAAAACTAAGGCTCATAACTAAAATAAGGCTGTTAACTAAAAATAGCTGCGTGAGTGGCTTGCTTAGTTCTTTAAATTTCATGCTTTATACCTCGATGTTTCGGTTTCAGAGACGCGCGCGTGTCTGGATTCCAACAAATATTTATTAGCTTCTTTATTGCATCAAGACCTCAGCATAACTCAGGTCTCATAATATTAGCGACTAATTCACTAGGCACTTAATGGCTAAACAAGTTAACACAATTTGCTATCGATTAGTGTTGTGAGTGCTGCTCAAAAGTACTCAAGATGGACACTAATCGACGAATGGGTCTAACCATCTCGCTATAATAAGGCCAACAAGGTAGAACGCTAGTAGTCTTCGATACCGATAAACCGATTTATTCGATTACCATGAGATAGGTAAGCCCAGCTACCTAGATCCTTGCTACCTAGATCCTTGCTACCTAGTTTATGGCAAAATAGTTTCCGGCGAAAACTGCTTGATCGCATTCTCACCAACCAATTTGCCCATAACACTGCCAACTTCGGTTGAGGTTCGATAATGTACACCGTCATAAATCCTTGCGTTGGAAACTTCTTGCACGAAATCCTCAACAGTCAGCCAACTTCGTATTGCGCCGTTGGCAGTAGCACTGCGAGTCTTCAATACGGGCATTGGAGAGCGGCCCACTTCGGCCTTGAGAATAGAGCCTACCGTTGCAGCAACCACACAATGCGCGCAGGGGTACTCTGGATGCATTGGCGTACTGATAAATGGCGCCCAGCTGGCATCACGTTTGGTTGATTGATTACCGTCAATATCCGCATTACGAATTGCGGTTATTGGCCGCCAGAACCCATAATGATACTTGGCATCAAACACCGCAATAAGAGCATCATCGGATGCTTGCGTAACGAGCGCAAATAAGCGTGCATTTTGGGTTGGTGTGCGGCCAGATTGAGCCGCGACAGAATGCACTACCCCATGATAAATTGGTGGCAGCGTGGCTTCCCAGAACTTCGCCATATCAGTCTGATCCTTAGTACGATTTGGGCTGCTCTTTGCACCCATTACCTTTACCTCATTAAAATCGTTAGCCCAAACCTTGCTTGTTAAGGCTGGTGGCGGACCAGGACGAAATTGCGAAGCACTGTTTAATGTCCACGGCTTGCGGTTTGGCCAATACGGAACCGCCGGAATCACCGTCGGCACATACTTGCCAGCACTTGTATAAGGTCGGTAGCTATCAACGGCAACACTGCCGTCATTTAGGCGTGTTGCCAAAACCGTTTCAGCTGCTTTTTTCCCAACCGATACCCCAGAACTCTTCGCCAGGCCATCAGGCACCATGTTTAATGCATCAAAATACGCTTTTTCGATAGCGACTTGTTGCAATGGCAGCATTGTCAGCAAGCTGACATAGTTGGCCGATGCAACGGCAGCTTCTATCGACGCTCCCTGCCCCGCACTGGGCACTAAACCAGATTGTGGAAACTCGTGAGTAATCGAATTTACCGACTCATAAACGGCGGTATGCACAATTGCCATCACCCGATTTGCTGGCGGTGTATAGAGTTTTGATTGAACAACAATATTGCGGGCGACAACATTCCAATCCGTAATCACATCGGCTTTTGCGCCAGAACTGATGAAAAAAATAATTAGAAAAAGAGCTGAAAAATATCGGTATTTAGTTGCATTAGATCGCTTCACAATAGTTTCTCGTGGTTAGTTTTGAGTAGATTCACAAAGTATTTCACCCTCCCAAAAAAATCGATAGTACAAAAATTGTACTCCACTTGCGTATTTACTCATGCTAAATTGAACCCTGATTGATAAACGACTAGGAAAAACGTATGAGTTCAAAGCATAGTTACGGTCAATTTTGCCCTTTAGCTCTGGCAGCAGAGTTTTTATGCAGTCGCTGGACAATGCTTATTCTTAGAGAGTTATTACTCGGTTCCAAATCGTTCAACAATATAAGTAAGGGGGTGGCGAGGATGTCTAGAACCCTACTCTCAACTCGCCTCAAAGAACTGACTGAGCGAGGCATAGTCACAAAAACGTTAACAGAAAACAGCCGTCATGCGGAGTATCACCTAACCGATGCTGGAGAGGCACTTAGTAGCGTTGTTTTTGGAATGGCCGATTGGAGTCAGGAGTGGTTACAATTAGAGCCATCACTCGAGAACATTGATGCTGACCACCTCTTTTGGAGCATATGTCGAAGCGCTCGCCCTCACCCCAGTTTACCCAATCCGTTTATAGTTCATATTTTACTCTCTGATCAATCCAAAGAACACCAAAACGCATGGCTCGTGTTCAAAGACGATGAGGTTGAACTTTGCATAATTGATCATGACTTCGCAGTCGATGTACAGATAGAGGCTACAACTCGGAATTTAACTAAACTCTATATGGGGTGGAGCGACTTCGCCCCTGCGATCAAGAACAAGGAAGTGGTTCTGCACGGACCAAGTTGCTACACTGATATTGTCCAAGAATGGCTTGGTAGGAGTCGCTTAGCGGGTATTAAAAAGCAATCTGCTGAACGCTTAGTATCCTGCTAGTACGCTCAAGCCGCAGTGGAATAGCACACGATTACGGGCAGAGGTAAAGATGATTTACGCTTTTAATGATATACGAATCGATACCGAGACTTATCGTCTATGGGTGGCCGGTGAAGAGACACCAGTGGAGCCCCAAGTTTTCAACTTGGTAGTCTATCTGATCCAAAATAGAGACAAAGTGGTTACTCGCGAGGAGCTTTTAGACCATGTTTGGAAAGGTCGGGTGGTCTCGGATATATCGATTAATAACAATATTAAATCTGCTCGCAAAGTCTTGGGCGATGATGGAACTAAACAATGTGTTATTAAAACTATCCACTCAAGAGGCTACCAATTCATAGCAGTGTACAGCGAAAACCAGCCCGAGCCGTCAGTCTTAACTAATTTGGCCGGCGTCAAAACACCATTAGAAGCGCCAACATCTGCAAAACCGAGTAGTATGCTGCAGAAAGCCAAGGAGATATTACCGACTAATAAATCCGCGTTGATTTTCACCACTTTCTTATTGGCGATAACTTTACTCACATTACTTTGGAGATCAACCCAGACCTCAAGTACAAGAGTTAAGGACGTCGAAGCAGCGCCATTGGTCAACAATCAATTTGACACTCAGCAGTTAATCGCTGTACTCCCGTTTACCAATGCTAAGCGTGATATCGAATCCGATTATTTGAGCTTTGCTCTGGCCAGTCAGGTCATTGGGGATCTCGGTTATCTTGAAAAATACACTTTGCTACCGACTGGCTCAATTAGTAAATATACCAACCAAGTATCTGACCCGATTGCGATTGCTCGCGAGCTAAACGCCGACTACGTAATTAGTGGCAATTATGTTTCAGAGAGCAATACAGTGCGCCTAAACATTGAGTTTGTCGAGGTAGGCAATAATCGTTTGATTTGGCGAGAGTCGATGCAGGTCGATTATGCCAATACCTTTACCTTGCAAGACATCGTTGCGCAAAAAGTAGCTAAAGGCCTGGGGGTGGGTTTTAGGCAAAACGATGCGAATCAACCGCATCGAGACACGCCCAATAGCGCCTTAGCGTTTGAGTATTATTTACGTGGCATTTCATACCCAAAATCCAATGATGGGCACAAGATGGCAATTGAAATGCTAAAAAAATCAATACAGCTGGATCCACAATATGCGCCTAGTTATGCTCACTTGGGTTTCCATCGTAGATTACTAGAACAGCACGGTAGGGTTGCACCTACCGGCTTAAAGGACGCAGAATGGTATTACCTGAAAGCGCTAAAACTTAACCCGCGGCTATTGCTAGCATTAAGCAACTTGTCAGCACTTTATACTGAAACAAATCGTATCGAAGAAGCGATGCTTATTACTAGAAAAATGCTGGATATCAACCCTGACGATGCCGATGCTCACTTCGCATTGAGCTACATTTACCGATACGCTGGCCTGTTGGATGAATCCATAGAGGAAGCTGAAACAGCATTAACTATCAGCCCAGACAATTCTCGGTTTCGGTCCATTATTGCCACCTATGTCAGCGCCGGACAATTTGATAACGCGCTGAAGAAAGTGTATTTGGATAAAGGCGATTATGGTATCGGTTACAGCGGTATAATTGCCTTCAAGCAAGAAAAATTAGACTTGGCAAAAAAATTATTTAGACAAGTCATAAAAATAGATTCAACCGGCATTTGGGGTTTGATCGCAAAATTTCACCTAGCGGTACTCGATGGCAACCCTCAGTTAGGCTTGCAGATACTCACAAAGATCGTTGACACTGACATTGTCGATGCAGAAAACATGTATTACTTTGCTGAGTTCTACGCGTTAGTTAATGACCATGAAGCGTGCTTGGAAATGCTTGAACGAGCCGTAAATTCAGGATATTTCAACTATCCGAACATTTCCTCAAATCCGTCGTTTAGGTTTATTAAAAATGATATTCGATATAGTGAAATCTTACTGAAAGCTAAACAGCGGCATGATGCGTTTAAAGCTAACTTCCAATAAATTACTAAAACTCAACCCACGCTAATGGCTCACCGATATATAACCATTACATAATTCCTACATAGCCGTTACATTTGAATAATTCCTAAGCGTTAACATTCAATTTTAATCGTACAAACGTTTAGGAGCATCAAATGCAAATCAATCAAGAGAAGCTCGACCAGCTACTTGGCAAGGTTGTGAATGAAATGGGCGCAGCGGCTAATGGGCCGTTAATTAAAATAGGCGACCAATTAGGCCTTTACCAATGCTTGGGGCAGTCCAAATCACTCAGCGCATTGGAATTAGCTACTAAAACTCAAACAGCCGAAAGGTATGTTAGAGAATGGCTATGCGCCCAAGTCGCCTCTGGATACGTCGAATACAATGCCGAAAGCGATCTATTTAACTTGAGCCCGGAACAGTTTGCGGTATTTGGTGATCGCAACAGCCCATCATTTATGACCGGTGCTTTTTATGTCATTTCGTCACTTTATCATGATGAAGCAAAAATGCTAGAGGCCTTCAAAACCGGAAAAGGAATATCATGGGGAGAACACAACAGCTGTCTGTTCTGCGCGACTGAGAAATTTTTCAGTCCATCTTACCAAAACAATTTGATCGACAGCTGGCTCCCTGCCCTTAATGGCGTTGTTGAAAAACTGGCTAGGGGTGCAAAGGTAGCCGACATCGGCTGTGGTCACGCCGCCTCCACTATAATTTTAGCCAAAGCTTTTCCAAAATCACATTTTATTGGCATTGATTACCACCCAGAATCAATCGACGAAGCAAAAGCTAAAGCTAAGGATGCAAAGCTGAACAATATTGAATTTAAGGTTGCCACCGCAAAAAATTACTCAGATAAAGACTTCGACTTTATAGCATTCTTTGATTGCTTACATGATATGGGTGACCCAGTAGGAGCCTGTGCACATGCCAAACAGGCATTGAAAGACGATGGCTCGTGCATGGTAGTTGAACCATTTGCCAATGATTCTCTGAGTGACAACCTCAATCCAGTGGGGCGCGCCTTTTACGCATTCTCAACCCAGCTGTGTGTACCCTGCTCCTTAAATCAAGAGGTAGGCTTATCTCTTGGTGCACAAGCCGGTCTTAAAAGGCTTACCGAAACGATCACAGCTGGAGGGTTCAAGGATTGCAGAAAAGCCATCGAAACCCCGTTTAATTTGATTTTAGAGCTAACACTATAAACTCTGGGGACTATCGGTTCGGTAAGCCAGTTCAAACTAGCGGTTGGTTGGTTCAAGCTCAGAATGGCGTTTTTACAACGCCATCGCTAAGGTAGGCTGACTACACTATCGTTAGCCTTTATATAACAAAGAGGTATATTGCTTGGCGGCATTGCTCCAAAGAAAACGTTCTTTCGCTGCTTGTTGACCAATCGTTTTCCATTTTTTTAACTTTCGGGTTTTTAGCACTTCGGTAAAGCGTTTCACCATGTTTTCGGCTTGCTCTTGCATGCTGTTGCCGTTGAAGCTGAAGCCATTTTTATTGTCTATGACAGTGTCGCTCAAACCACCGATGCTGTGCACCAGACACGGTTGGCCGGCTCGCATAGCGACCATTTGACTAATTCCGCATGGCTCAAATGAACTCGGCATGAGAAACAAATCACCGCTTTCGTACAAGGCATCGGCAATCTGTTCAGAAAAGCCCTGTAAATATAAAAAGTTGCTGTTACGCGATGCTGTTTTTGTCAAAAATTGCTGATTGTCGGAATCGCCGCTGCCTAACACTATCAATACGCCATTCTCGCCCAAGGTATTGAGCAGCTCTTGTAGTGCGCTCTTGCCGCTGGGCAAAATTTGTTTCAGCAAGCTGACTTTTTGCTGTGTAAGTCGGCCAACAGAGGTCACCAGCATGGTGTTTTCTGGCTTTGGCTGCAATTGAGTAAGGCGATGAAGGGCAATAATCAGCGCGCTGTCGGCGGCTGGCTTATTACCTAGCCATTCAATTAGTTGGCTTTCAAACCCCTTAATCATCTGGGCTCTAGAGTCTTTAGTTTTAGCCTTTCTAACTGGGTACTCACAACCGTTCAATATTCCGTGCAGGCGTTTTTCCGACGCCGCTTTTTGAAGGTCTTGTTCTAGGCCTTCACCACCAAAGTATCCCTTTTCAACGCAGCTTGGAACTAAGATTTCTTTGGCGTAGCTTGGCGAAACCGCGTGCACTCTATCACTTAAATTTATGCCAGCTCGCATCGGGTTAATGCAATTACTGGCGCGCGGATCGGCAATATCGATTGGGCTATAGTCTAGCTCAGGAAACCAGCCTGCTAGCGACGACTCGTCGTCTTTAAACGGCCTCACCCCTTGCAACGCAAGGTTATGAATAGTGTAGACGATACGGCTTGAATTCAACGCATCATACCGTGGGTTGTACTTGGCTAGCACGGCAATAAGCGCAGCGTGCCAGTCGTGTAGGTGAAGCACATCGACCTTGGCAAATACGTTTTGTATCACCGCTTCGGCGACCGCCGCGCTAAACAGAGCAAACTTAATTGCATCCGTTGCGAATGGTCTATTGTCGGGGTCGTTGCAATATACAGCGCCTATTCCGCCGAGCGCAAAAATAGGATGTTCCAGTACCCAGTACTTTACCTTTGTATGAGCTGACTTATAGCTAAAAACCTGCACTATTTCGGACTTGCCCGCGAATGCAACAGACAATTCGGCTTTCAATATTGCCTCCGGTCTTTTGCAAAACAAACCGTATGCAGGGCAGACAACCTGTACCGTATGGCCAGCATCGGCCAGAGCCAATGGAATGTCACGAACTACATCACCAATGCCGCCAACCTTGCCGCCTTCAATTGCACCATTTTCGGCGGCTGCCATCACAATATTCATATTTGCTCGTCTCTGCGGTTCAATTCGTTGTGTCTATGTGTCTATGTGATCACGTCAGGCTGACTGCGGCCAAACTTATCTTCTAACCCAAGTAGCGTATCAGCTGCTTTTACTAATTCTTGCAATGCTAACTGTGGATCTTGATCCAGTTTAAGAGGGTCTCCCTCATGCTGATCAAGATACACTCTTAGGGTAGCGCCTTGAGTGCCCGTACCCGATAGCCTCAATACCAGACGACCGCCGTTATCAAATTTAATCTGAATACCTTGATGGGTCGAAACACTGTTATCAACCGGGTCAGTATAGGCAAAATCTTCCGCCGAGGTTACCCCTAGACTATTTATGCTTTGCCCAGGCAATGAAGCAAGTTGCTCACGCAGCTGGATAAACATAGCTTGAGCCGCCTTTGCCTCCAAGCCCTCGTAGTCGTGGCGAGTGAAATAGTCTCGACCATATTTCTGCCAGTGTTCGAGGGCGATCTGTTCAATACTTTGCTTGCGAACAGCGATGATATTCAACCAAAATAAAACAGCCCAAAGCCCGTCTTTTTCACGCAAGTGATCCGAGCCAGTGCCAAAACTTTCTTCGCCACACAGGCTGATTTTACCGTCATCGAGCAAATTACCAAAGAACTTCCAACCAGTCGGTGTTTGGTAGCAGTCTATGCCGAGCTTAGCGGCCACGGCGTCAACGGCTCGACTGGTGGGCATCGAGCGCGCCACTCCATTAATGCCTTGTTGAAAAGCGGGCACCAACGATGCATTTGCCGTCAACATGGCGAGACTGTCACAGGGATTAAGGTAAAAATTATTACCCAAGATCATGTTACGGTCGCCATCACCATCGGAGGCCGCGCCGAACGAAGGTGCATTTTCGCCGAACATGATCGCGGCTAGCTCATGCGCGTGAACTAGGTTTGGATCTGGGTGTCCCTGGCCAAAATCATCGAGTGGAATGCCATTGATCACCGTGCCGCTTGCCGCTCCGAGCCGGTTCTCGATTATCTCTTTAGCGTAAGGCCCATTGACGGCGTGCATAGCATCAAAGACCATCGAAAAATTTCCACTTTTAAATAGACCCGCAATGGCCTCAAAGTCAAAAAGCGACTCCATCAAAAGCGCGTAGTCAGCCACCGAATCAATCACATCCACTTGCATGTCGCCGACACCATGTGATCCGATTTTTGTTAGGTCAATATCGTCGCTTGAGACCATCAAATAGTGATCAATATCCAAGGTCTTTTGATAAATCGACTGCGTTACTGTTTCTGAAGCAGGGCCACCGTTTGCACCATTAAATTTGATTCCGAAATCTTCAGTAGGCCCAGCGGGGTTGTGGCTGGCCGAAAGAATAATCCCCCCATCCGCTCGGTATTGTCGTATCAGGCAAGAAGCTGCAGGCGTAGATAATAGGCCATTCTGACCAACTAAGACTTTATCAAAACCGTTAGCAGCGGCCATGCGGATGATAGTTTGCACAGCAACATCGTTATAGAAACGACCATCGCCACCGACCACCAGAGTCGTTTTTTGATCGACTGTCAGGCAATTAAATGTCGCTTGTACAAAATTTTCCAAGTAATGCGGTTGTTGGAATACTACGACTTTTTTGCGTAGCCCAGAGGTGCCGGGCTTTTGCTCTGAAAATGCAGTGCTTGAAATACGTTGTACAATCATAATGAGTACTCGCAAAATAAAATTATATGAGAACTTGCATCGCTCAGACGCGCTCGCTCTGCCCGAACATATCTCGTGTCACCAAGACCACGCCTTGATCCGTCACCCGAAAACCGCGAGCACGATCCTGCTCATGATCATAGCCAATTTCGGTGTCGTCGGGGATGACACAGGCGCGATCGATAATTGCCTTACGAATGCGACAGTTTCGCCCGACTACTACTTCGGGAAGAATTACTGATTCTTCGATGAGAGAATATGAGCGTACCCGTACATTCGAAAACAACAGCGAGCGGCTAATTTTTGCACCCGATATGATACATCCGCCCGAGACCGTCGAGTCCACTGCCATGCCTCTTCTGTCTTCCTCGTCAAACACAAATTTAGCCGGTGGCAGCTGTGATTGGTAGGTCCAGATAGGCCAATCTGGGTCATACATATTAAGCGCTGGTTCTGGCGAGACGAGTTCCATATTCGCTTGCCAAAATGAATCTAAGGTTCCCACATCTCTCCAGTATGCGCGGTCGCCAGTGTCAGGGTCACGAAAGGGGTGGGCATAAACTAAATGTTGTTTAAAAATGGATGGAATAATGTCTTTGCCAAAATCGTGCGATGAATCTTCGTCAGTCGCATCTTTACGTAATAGCTCAAACAAAAAATCTGTATCAAAAATATAATTGCCCATCGACGCTAGCGTCAGATCTGGATTGCCTGGCAGCGGCGTTGGTTTGGCTGGTTTTTCTTCAAAGCCAGTCACACGATTGTTTTCATCAACCACGACCACACCGAAATCATTGGCCGCTTCTTCAACACTTACTTCGAGGCAAGAAACCGTCATCTTAGCGCCACGAGCCACGTGTTCAGCGAGCATTTCGCCATAGTCCATTCGATAGATATGATC
>Ga0075467_10004035_pt1 | contig 11008 bp, 8 predicted proteins | sample DEB08_DNA_9_FD_75067 | JGI IMG/M metagenome (GOLD analysis project Ga0075467, IMG submission 75067) | Aqueous microbial communities from the Delaware River and Bay under freshwater to marine salinity gradient to study organic matter... | ecosystem: Environmental > Aquatic > Marine > Coastal ...
CCAGAAGGATCCATGATGACAATGGACCACAGATTGGACCGCGTCCGAATCTTTGTTGGAGAAGATGGAAACGTTACTAGGCAGCCACAGCGTGGATAAGAATAGTGTAACTGCATAATTTTTCACATCTATATACATCGATATACGCAACATCAATCTACTGTTTTGCATATGCTTCTTTCTTATTGTGGTTATTCTTGATCAAATAGTTGCAACGAACCAAACTAAACATGGGAGAAAGCTCATCTTCTTCACTAGCTTCTTCACCAAGCACAGTCCATGCACAGGCTCTTTGCACCACACACGTCCTTCTTTTTGCACCACATACGTCCTTCTTTTTGGAGCAATCCTCACTCGAAGAGGTATAGTAGAGGCAATCTGATAGTTGTGGATACACTTGTTCTGCATCAGCATCAGTTGTGAAGAACTCAGTCTCCTCGGCGTAGATTTGTCCGTCTCTGATGATCATTATTTGTTGAATCACTTCCCCAACGAAGTAGAAGATGCATGGCTTAGTGACATGATTACAAGTGTGGCGACAAGATAAGGATGCTTTATTCGTATATATGAAGGCTTTCCGTAGATGACGTCCTACTATGAATTTGTTGCAAGTCACAAGCCAGTCACCGTAACTTTGATTCTGAGAACTGAGAAGGAAGGCGTTTGAACTCGGGGAAGAATACTAAACGACTATGCAGAAAGATAAAGAGAAAGGGAGGACAACGAGCTTTGAAAGAAGAAGAACTCCTTTCTCCTCCCCTCTCCTTTCTCACTTTCCACTTTTCTCGGCACTTCATCGGATCATTTTTTTCTTCCTAATCGACGCTTCTCCTTCGTTGCATTGATGAAGATGATGTTGTTGTACATAAGCAAAGGCCGCAGTCTGGTACCATAAACGAATGGACGACCTACCAATGCAGCAATCAGAGAAGCAGCCCATGGTGGCAGAAAGTAATGACGGTCATCACAAAAAAGTGTCGTCTTACTTGAAAGGAACTGCAAGTTCCAATCAACGAAGCCGTTCTCAATCATTTGATAAAAATAATTCACCCATACAACAACCGCAGCAGCAGTTGCAAAAGCCAAATACACCGTCTAGATCATCAAGTTTAGATCCGACGGGAATGTTTCGGAACAGGGGGCGGCGAGTTATTACAAAATCGTCATCGGCTGCGGCGGCCAACAACAATAATCATGTGGTAGCGGCTAGTTATTCCTCTGCACAGCAACCACACATGAGTGGGACACATAATAGTTTCAATGGACAGCAGCGGGATCATAGGATGGTGCATTTGACCAAGGAATCTATTGATAAGAATGGAAATGAGAGTAATACTGCGATGGTAGAAGATGGACATGAAAATGATAACATTGAGACAAATTCTGCTGGAGATGAAATTATTCAGAAGCAGTTACCATCAGACGATACTGCTCCCCAATCGGCTGCTGCGAGCGTTGAAACAGCAAAAGAGTGTATAATTGATGATAGTGCCGAGGACAACAATGACAAAAATATCAAGCAAGGGGAGATGAAGCAAATTGATGATGAATCTGATGATAGTCCAATAATAAGTGAAAGAGACTCTAACCCAAACAATGACAGTGCCTGTAACGAAAGCACTGAATTTGTCCCCACCATCACTCTTGAATCCCTCAAACGATTTGAATTCCAAGATAACATCAAAGCCAATCAGCTACAAAGTCTACACAACAAAGACGGCAAGATCAAACGAAGTTTCAGCAACGACAGCAATGATAGTGAACAATGCCACTCGGCAATTGGATCTACCGTCTCCGTCATGGGCAGCCTCGTCGGTGAGAATGAGGGAACTACTATTGGTTCATTTGGATATGATGAAAGTAAATTGCTTGCAGTTAAGAGACGTATGATGCAAGATGTGGAAGAAATTGCTGAACTGGATGAGAATATGTCGGATAGCGATGCCGACGATATTCGTGATGACGAAGATGATAGACCAATGCTAGCCAGCTCTCTACTGCATACGATTCCGACAGTAAATGAATCTGTGGGCTGCAATGCGGAAGAGGCAAGGAGTGAGGAAGATCATGCTTCCGAATCCAAGACAGAAGATGATGAGATTGTTGATGTCTCTGACAATGTACAAACTAATGTGACAATCGATGATGTCGCTAATTCAAGTTCTGGTGATAATAATGTCCACAACAACATCAAAGCAGCTAGTAACATCCACGACGAATCGCCAATCAGGGCAGCATTACGAAGGAAAACTCAAAGCGTGGCCAAATCACTTCCTCCTTTACCTTCTCATCTATCGGCACTAACACCAAACAGATTTCATTCCTCCTACGCAAAAACTGAAAATGCTGTCGCAAGTGGTCTTAAAGTTGCACAACAGTGTTTCTCATTTGAAGATACAACCGTCGATGACTCTAATTTTCTCATCATGCCAGAAAAGCTCAACTCAGGAGGAGATGTTGGTGCGCCGCAGCCGATTCATAAATACTATGGTCTCTCGGGGGTGGCATCATTTGCCAGTGAAGACGATGGATCTCCTGCTGAGAGGAGCACTCCAAAGCGAAATTCAAATGCAGCCAACAATATATCGGAGATCCCATCAACAAAGCAATCGTCGTCGAAAAAGAGTGCTTCCAGGCCAAAATGGTATCCGCCAATGTCGGGGGGTGGCACGCTACTGAGCCCCAAAGTAATTCGTCATCGACAAGTTTGGGACGATAAAAATTTACCGATACGAGTGTCAGCCTCTACAGGTAATGGCGGCATTCGTCTTTCATCTTCATTTGATCCTTCGCCATCACCAAGGAGAGACAACACGGTGGAAGCAGATCGTAACGAGGCCATGACTTTGCTACGATCCATTGTTATGCAATCTTCGCACACTGAACAAGACGAAAAGGATTTGGATATTCAGTCACTGTATTGTGAAAGCTGTCAATCGCACCTTAGTAATACGTCAGTCGAGACGTCTAGCATCAGGCACGATAACTGCCCATCTTGTTTGGATAAGGTGAAATCCATTGCCGACTCGATCAAACGAGGTATTATCGCTGAAAATGACGATAATTCAGAAAGCAACAATCATGAACCCAAGCTCGACAATCAAGCACAATGTGCTGCTATTAATCTACTCGTACACTCACACGAGTATGCCATCCAGATGAAGCAATCTGCACTTCTTGCCAGGAAGTGGTTAGAGTCAATTGGGGAAGCTGAGAGCATCGGGATTGTACATCGCACTGCAAATAATGTTCCCATGCCGGTACACGATGATACAGATGGCAAGTTCGAGGCGGCGGAACACACAATTTTAAGCAAGCAAGAAGAAATCAGTCGCCTAAACAGCGAACTTTCGAAATGCCGTGCTGAAATTGGAAGATTGAAATGCTCACCGCGGGAGCAGCAGATACCAGCACTGACACACAATAAATCGATACTGTCTGATTCATCTTCTGATAACTCCTCCGCGACAGATGGCAACAACTCGTTAAATCTCACATCCCCATTCCCCACCATAAAGTACTGCGACTCTCACGATGAATCCTACATCAGATTTGAGAAAAGGATTGAGGCGGACATGAATTTAGAGAATCGGAAGGAGATCATCTTTCTCAAAGCAGCACTGGAGAAAGCAAACAAGAAAATTGCTGCTCTAGAGCACGATAGTAAGACATGCCAAGACAAGGAAGAGCCGTTCGAATCAGAGATTGAAGCCATAGACGCATCTACTACTATTGAAGGGTCTGAAGACATGATTATACAGATAGCGAAAAGCATCGAAAATATTTCCGTGGGATCTTCATCACTGCCTGATGAAGAAGAAGCGCAAAGTAACAACCAATACTCAATCTCCATTGATGATCCTAGACTGGAGAAAGAATTGGAAGAGTACCGGCTAGCTCTCATTGAATCATTGCGTGTGGAAGAGGGCAGCAAACGCACGGCTGAACCCAGCACTGCGGCGAGTTCCAATGTTGAAAAGGACGTATCAAATAGTATTTCGTCGGAGTTATCTACTGATAAGCGGATGGTCAATGTTCGAATGATCGACGGGGAGAATTTTACAACTGAGTGGAGTGATCTGGTTGAACCATTGCCTCCACCACCAGACCACGGGCTGAAATCACCGATTGTCGACGCTATTCTGTCGAAGTGGACGGATGATTCTAACACTCAATCTGCGCTGGTTAAATGGATTGAGAGCATTTTGAATGGAGACAGCTCTGACGATTCTCCGTCTTTGAAATTATCTGGATTGGATCATCAAATCAGGGATGGCTTCATTATGCATGTACTGCCACTGCTGCTGCTGCGAAAAGATATCCACGTCCACGTAACTTCCCGTGCACATCGTCAGACTACTTACGACATGGCCGTGTCGATATCGCAATCAGTCAAAGGTTCTACCGACATGAACAACAATCGTAATGAAAGTCTTACTTCGGGAGAATCAATACATCGATCTAAACTAGGAGGGAGAAAACACCATCTAATGGCGTATCAAGCAGCACACAGCGCATCCGCTGTCAAAAGCAATGGTGGTGGGGGTGGTGGTGGTAGTGGTGGGATGGAAGATTCCAATATTGCGCCGTCTTTCTCTGCCAGGCAATTCTTGGGTCGCACAGCTCCAGATATTGTTAGGACTTCGAGCCATACTGAGTCAATAAGCACTGCTGTCACTGCGCAGATCTCAAATCGAACACCATCTCAAGCTGCGAAGAATCTATTTCGATCTCATGCCGAAGATACATACACAACTTTTTCAGAAATGAAGACGCCGAGTAGGATGCCGAGCGTGCCTCCTCCAGCATTGGGCGACGACCTCAGCGTTGGGTCAAGCGTCAGTGAAGATGACAGCAAGAGTCAACGCCAGTCAAGCAGCATCATGGGATCAATCAGTGGTGCCTTTGGAGGCTTGCTATCGCGTCGGAAGGGCCCTCAGCCGTCAGATTTATATCATCCACTGAGTTCAGAGAAGAGTCCCAATACAAATTCATCTTCATGGAGCCCTTCGGCACTATTTACACCTCAATCCAATCACAGCCAAGAAGAGATAAGACAAGATGATATATATCATCGAGTCGTGTCTGCTCCACCCGGCAAAATTGGTCTAACTTTCGTAGAATACGAGGGCAATACAATGGTGAGCAATGTTTCTGACTCTAGCCCTTTATCAGGATGGGTTTTCCCGTCGGATGTCCTTGTGGCAATAGATGATACACCAGTGCGTGATCTCCGCACAAGAGATATTGTGCAACTTTTAACCGATAAGAAGGACCAGCAAAGGAATTTGCGGATGTACTCTCTGAATCGCCGTTGATCTCTGCATCGCCGTTGAGAAGAAATAAACAGTTAATCACGAACAATTTGCCTTTCAACAGACTTTCATCGAAAATCATGTATCCAATATTTTCGCCTTCTTGGTGCACACTCCAAAGTTGTTCTCGATTGTCAAATTGGAGTGTAGGTATGGTAGAGTGGCCATCTAGAAGATGGAAAGGTTCGATACTTACAAGATGGAAAGGTTCATGATTCTGATACATAATGAATAATGAGAGTAAGCTTAATGAGAGTAAGTACATAAAGGCGTTTTTGTAAGAGGGCACTATTTAGAGAATAAATTGAGATGGCTATGTACGTACCCCTGCGCTGCGCTGCATCTCCCCCAAAGCTATACGTACATAGGAATCAATTTGAACAGGCTGGTTAACCTCCACTGTTCTCATTACTTCAACATAAGGAACGTTTTCTAAAGTTCTCTCCCTACAAATTTGCTGCTGACGACTGCAGCTAGCAGCCCTTATGTAAGAGCCAGTCGTGAATGAGACATTTGAGTGTCCTCATAGTTTTACCTCTTCAGACAAAGAAAATGAATACCGATGAACACAAAGAAAAAAATGTTTGGGGACGGTCAAAAAAGAAGAGGGCTTGAGGGTTGCCCCCGGATAATTCCTATGCATAATACTCCTACATAGGTACCTATCTAATCTACAGAAAGGGAGTCAAGCCCCCGTAAATAGTTCTCGAGATGTGTTACCGTTCAAAGAGGGGTTCGCATTCTATACCAAGAAAAATGAGAGGGTTCGCAACGTGTGGTTCGCAGAAAGCCAGCGCCAGTTGTCGCGTCGGTACGGTCGCCAGTGTTACTCTACACAGGCTCATTGCAAATAAATATAGTTTGTAGCTAAAGTTGTTACCACCACAATGCCACGATGATGAATCCTGATCAGCCTGAACTAGGCGAGGCCGTGCCGCTACAAACATGGCTACTTGGAGAGATACAGAAGCAGGTCCCGGTGCAACAAAATGGGCAGCAGCTATCTATCATCAGAAAGACGACAGTTGCCTACGCAGTGGCAAAATTGCTGAGACGAGCAATCACGTCCACTCCACTGTCGGCTGCAAAAATTAGTATCGATAATTTTGTGGTCCGAACGAAGAAGCAGCATGATAATTCTGAGTTGTTGCCAACGTCATCAATGGCAGATATTTTAGGAGTTGATATGATTTCAGAGAGGCTGTCTCTGACCATAATTGAGCCGTCACATGTGAATAATATGTTAGATGAAGGCGAGGAAGGAGGCACCGGAAGAGCGATAGAAGTGTGCATTTCACCCTCTCAGCTACTCGAAAGCAGCTCTTCGGCTTTTGAACAAATCGATGAAAAGACTATTTGTCACTTGTTTGGCGTAATGCTGTATCAGTTATACTCTAATTTGGATCCCACCTCCAAAGAATCTCTGCTGGGGGCTGATCCGATCCAAAACAACAGCGAGCAGTTGGGCGATGACTATGACGGAGCAAATGAACCAGCCAGAAAGAAGGCTGCAACTACAACGTATTCTGCATTGCATGATGTTAATACACCACCAAGTATTATTATGCTAGTTCAAAACTTGGTTGAGAGCAAATGTGACCACCCACTCAATCCACAAAACATTTGTACATCTATGAAAGAGGCATGTGATGACTTACATCTCTTGCTGCACGAACCCAGTAGGTTTATGTTTACGCGCAAACAACTGGAGCGTGTGGGGAGTGTACAGCTTAAGTTTCGTCAAAATAGATTGTACGGCCGGGAGAAGGAAATGTCCCTTCTATCTGACGCATTCAACCGTGTATCTGCGGGTGGCAACGAGGCATTCTTCATTGGAGGCTTCTCAGGGTCGGGAAAGACTCGACTTGTGGAGACCGTGATGACACTTGTTGAGATTTCAGGTGGTTATGTCATCAAGCTCAAATTTGATCAAGTTAAGGGGAGGCCTCTGCTAGAATTGATTTCTGCTTTTAATGAACTATGTTCATTGATCCGAAAGAAAAAATCCCCGCAGGAGCTACAAATCATTGTCGATCAACTCACCGAATCGGTTGGTTCAGATTTGTCGATGCTTGGGAGACTGCTTCCAAATGTGTACAGCCTTCTACCGCGCGGACAGTTGAAGCAGTCGCGAGAACAGGGTGGCAATCGAATGAACTTTCAAAGCGTTTGCTTTATCCTGCGTCAATTCATGAGAGTTGTATCGAGCAAATCCCATCCAGTCATGTTATTTTTGGATGACTTGCAGGTGAGTGTCGTTTTTTCCACTTGTCGAAATTTGATATAATTATAGCCTACTCTCGCTCACTCGTATTATACGCCTCTGCACTTTGAAGTGGTCTGACAGCACAGTACTGGATGTTATTCATGATATCCTCTCTGAAGAGACCGATGCACGCTGCTTCTTCGTCGGTAGCTATAGAAGTAATGAAGTATCATCTGAACATGCCATATTTGGTCTGATGAAAGACCTCGAAACGAGCAAAGTAACAACTCAAAAGCTGATTCTAGATGGTATCAAGATTGAAGATGTTAACACACTCATATCTGACGCACTCTGTGCCTTTCCACGAACGACTCGGCGTTTATCCACCATCATACATGAAAAGACTCAAGGCAGTAAGTCATAATTGATGATGTGAAGATTGCCCCTATGCAACTATGACTCACTCGTACTTCTACTTCTTTCAGATCCATTCTTTTGCCTAGAATTTCTGCGCTCATTAGTTGATCGTGGCCTGCTTCGTCACAGTTTGCGCCAAGGTTCATGGGAGTGGGACGCAGAAAAAATTGGATTAGAGAACACCACCGATAATGTCCTCTATCTACTATCAAGCAAGATGAATGGGCTGACAAACGAAGTTCAGACGGTTCTGAAAGTTCTATCCTGCTTTGGTATAAAAGTCAACGGAAACATCATTACGTATCTTAACTCTACGAGCCAGTATTGTGACATTATCGTTGGAATAGAAGAGGCTCGATCAAGTGGATTTATATCATTGACAGGAGAACCATCCTGTTACTCATTTGCTCATGATAAGGTTAGAGAAGCGGCGTACAGTCTGGTTCCCAGCGATGAAAAACACGAGTGAGTATCTCAGAATAGATGTATCATACTTTTTTGGAAATGAATACGGCTCATCTTTTACATACATGTGATAAATCTTCTAGATTCCACAGCAAGCTAGGGATGGCGTTGATAAACGCCTCCAAGGGAGATGACCTCGATGATGCTACTGTTCTTACAATTGTGTGTCAATTAAACCGCAATCTTCTTTCACTGAAGCAAAGCAGCAGCTCCGTGCGTACAGAAGTATCTTCTTTGAACTACAAGTCAGGTGTAATTGCAATGAACAGGTCTGATTATGAAACAGCTTCCCACTACTTCAGCTTAGCATCGCAAATGCTTCCCGACAACCACTGGGAAAGCAACTATGAACTCAGTCTTCAACTCAACATTGCTACAGCGAAGGCAACATATTCAACTGGCAACACTGACAAATCACAAGCAGCGCTCGATATCATTCTCAAAGAAGCGACTTGCATGGAGGACAAACTCGACGCATACTCCCTTGTTGCGTTCATCCATCATTCGCAGGAACGTGGAGAGGAAGCTTATACGACTTGCCAAGATGTCTTGACTCAACTTGGTGAGGAAATTCCAGAATGCGTGACACCAGAGGAAAACAAAAAGCTCATCGAAGAAACAACTTTGCTCCTGAGTGACCTGTCTAAAGAAAGTCTGCAAGGAATGAACGAGATGGATACATCTATGCAGACTGCTGTCAAGTTTTTCTCCTTTATGGCACAGATTGCCTGGTTCTCGAGACCTGAGGTGAGTTTTGATTGTGTCTTCATCGTCTGCTACAATATTCCACTTGTAGTTTGGTGTGATTCTAACATCTGTTCAACTTTATAGCTGCTGCCCTTTATTTGTCTCCGAATTGCGAAGATTACCATGGAGAATGGTTTGTGTAAACATTCATTAGTTGGCTTCATTCAATTTGCGTTCGTTCTTTGCCAGGGCAAAGCTCTATCACTATCTAATGTACAAGTTGGTTGTAAAATTGGAGAGATAGCAATGTCAATGTTGGATCATTTTGACTACTCTGAAATAAAGACAAGTGTGGTCTATATCTACAGCTATGTGCAACAACATTGCAATCCAATTCAAAAAGTTGCAGAGAGTGCTGCCAAGGGGTTTGAACTAGGCATCGCCTGTGGCGACACTGTATCCGCGTTCTTGAACGCAGTCCAACACATCAGATTGTCCATTATGGGAGGCAGAAGACTACCAGACGTTCTTCGTGAGACAGACAAGTATCTTTCGATTATAGGGCACCATCGCAACACCTTGTCGACAGCATACCTCTCGATCTACAGGCAAATGATCGCGACCTTGACTGGGATCAACAGTGGCGTCACCACTGACCAAGGGGAGAGTGGAGAGGCGCCTGAACAAGTTTACGGCAATCGGCGCACACTTCTATCTCATTTCCAACAAGCTTGGCAATCATTTTGGCTTGGCTATAACGAAAGATGTCATCACTACTGTGAGAAATTGCTTGGAATGACTCAGCTTGGTGGGCATCACCGTATATTAGCTAATTTTTACTATGGCTTGAACTCATTCAGTCTATCGAGGAAGGGCCAACTCATCAAGGCGGCAAAGCTGAAGCAGGTGACAAAGGATGCACTCATAGTGATGAGAGAAGCAGAAGAAGTCTCAAAATGGAACTATAGAAATAAGGTGTTTTTGTTGCAAGCAGAGATACACTCTCACGAAGGCAAAATCGACGAAGCAGAAGCCGCGTACGGGGCCGCTATCACGGCAGCGCGTGCGTCAAAGTTTATTCATGAGCAGGGCCTGGCCTGTGAATACGCGGCATTTCATTGTAAGAGGAACGACAAGCTCGATCATGCTGTTAACTTTTTTCACCAAGCAAAGCTGTGCTACAACGAGTGGGGATGCTCGATGAAGGTTGACTTCTGCATCAAACAGATGAGTCAGATAACAAACTCTTAATTATTTCTTGCTAAAGGAGATACGTTTACTACTGGCACTGGCCTCTTACTTTTCACTAGGACTCCTATCTAAGGTTTTTTCATCTTATGCCCGAGAAGGTGTGGATACTTCTCAAAGAAGCCTCCACCGTTCATTAAATGTCGACCTGCATTCGCCGTGGTATTTGACTTCACTGGGTCGCTACATCGGAAGTATCCTCTCCCAGTCTGATTGGCCCATGGATATAAGACTCCGAAAGGTCCAAATTGCTCGCCTTCCTCGGGACCGACCCAGTTAAAATCAACGTTGACCGGAGTATCTCCAGTAGTTGCATCACTCACGAAGACAGTACCTTGTAAGAACAGCATTACAGCGCTTGTAGGTCAGTTGTTGCAAGAGGCGCAGGAGCAAAGATATATCACAGATATCACACAACTATAAATAATCATCTCAATATACTCACCTATGTCGTAAGCCCTGTCAAAGAAGGCATGATAATTTCTCATGTAGAAGGAGTAAAAATCTTTCCACTCTTCAGTAAAAATGATCTGGCCGCCTTCGAAATAGCCTCCAAACCATCTGTATCGTGTCGGAGAATTAGATAAAAGAAGAGTTAACCTGATGAAGTCGGATGCACCAACAAATTCTAAATAATGATAGACTGCTGCGAGCTCCAACCAACACTTCA
>Ga0075467_10004037_pt1 | contig 11007 bp, 9 predicted proteins | sample DEB08_DNA_9_FD_75067 | JGI IMG/M metagenome (GOLD analysis project Ga0075467, IMG submission 75067) | Aqueous microbial communities from the Delaware River and Bay under freshwater to marine salinity gradient to study organic matter... | ecosystem: Environmental > Aquatic > Marine > Coastal ...
ATGCGACGGGCGGAAATGGGGGATAGCACCATGCTAAACCTTCCCTCCGCCGGTCCTAACCGGTTCAGGTTCTACGGGTCCGCATTTCTGCAATCTCAGCCTACTTAGGCCCCCCGAGGTACGCTTTAGCTAGTCGGGAATGCGCAGTAGGGCAAGGGAAACCTCTTGAGCCTTATTGTCACGCCCGCTAGACCCGCAGGACAAAAGGGAGACGCCCATGTCGATCAACAGCTTTGGACACCTCTACCGCTTCACCACTTGGGGCGAGAGCCACGGACCCGCCTTGGGCGCAACTGTCGACGGCTGCCCGCCCGGCGTGCCGCTTGAAGCTGCGATGATCCAGCAGTGGATGGACAAACGCCGCCCCGGCCTGAACAAGAACACGACCCAACGGAATGAACCCGATGCGGTGAAAATCCTGTCTGGCGTGTACGAGGGCAAGACGACAGGAACACCGATCCAGTTGATGATTGAAAACACTGACCAGAGGTCAAAAGACTATGGCGATATCCTGAATACATTCCGTCCCGGACATGCCGACATAACCTACCACCAGAAATACGGCCTGCGCGACCCGCGCGGCGGCGGGCGGTCCTCTGCACGCGAAACGGCGTCACGCGTGGCTGCAGGCGGCGTCGCCCGCGAAGCGATTGCGGCCATTGCGCCAAACGTGCAGATCAAAGGCTATATGACCCAAATGGGTTCCAAACAAATCGACCGCAGCAAAGTGGACTGGGGTCAGATCGATCAGAACGACTTCTTCTGCCCTGACGCAGATGCAGCGGCGGAATGGAACGACTATCTGACATGGCTGCGCAAAGACGATCATAACTCTGTCGGTGCGATAATCGAAGTCGTCGCCCGTGGTGTCCCCGCAGGCATCGGTGCACCCGTTTACGCCAAGTTAGACACTGATTTAGCCGCAGCCATGATGTCCATCAACGCAGTCAAAGGCGTCGAAATCGGCGAAGGTATGGCGGCGGCGGCACTGACGGGACGCGACAACGCGGACGAGATTTTCATGGGGCCGAACGGGCCGGAATATTCTTCAAACCATGCAGGCGGCATCCTTGGCGGGATCAGCACAGGACAAGATATTGTCGTCCGCTTTGCGGTCAAACCAACGTCATCGATCCTGTCACCGCGCAAGTCGATACGCATGGATGGATCAGCCACCGAAGTGATCACCAAAGGTCGTCATGACCCTTGTGTCGGGATACGTGCGGTTCCGGTTGGCGAAGCAATGATGGCCTGTGTGATTTTGGATCATCTGCTGCTGGATCGTGGGCAGACAGGTGGCGTGCGCGGCCAGATCGGGTAGGGTGCTTTACTGCTTAGACAGCTGCACTGCCAGAATACCGCCTGCGATAATCGCAACGCCCACGACATCCAGAACGCCAATCCTTTCACCCAAAAGAACGGCCGCTGTAGCGACTCCAAGGAACGGATTGAGAAAGTGAAACGTTGACGCTTTCACGGCACCAATGCGCCCGACCAACAAGAACCAGACCAGCGTAGCCGCCAAACCGGGCACCAGTGTTGTGTAAATAAAGGCCACGACAAGCTGCCAAGACCAAGTGATATCCCAGACCTCGATCGTCAGTGCAGGAATCCAAAGCAGCACACTGCCAACAAGCATCTGCAGGCCCACGATCATCAGAACATTGCCGCCGGACGATGCGCCAAGCACCGCCAAAGTCGCCACAGTCAATGAAACGACGGCGATAGCGCAGAGGAATACGCCAAACAGATCAACGCCGCCTTGCACCCTTGCCCCCATGATCAACACAACGCCGATCAGGCCGGCAATCAGACCAAACAACCCGAGCGGCCGAACCTTTGTGCCGAAAACCAACCACCCTGCAACAGCCACCAAGAGCGGCATGGTAGACGCAATAATCACCGCCAACGACGCAGGAACCGTTTGCATCGCCACAAAGTTCAGTCCCAGATAAATCGCGTTCTGACAGATGCCGAAAATCACGACGCCTTTCCATTGGCGGCGACTTAGGCGCGCTGATTGCCCCAAAAACCAAGCAATCCCGACACCCAACAGGCCCGAAATCAGAAACCGAAGTGCAAGTGCAGAAAGCGGCGGCGCATATTCCACGATGACCCGCGCCGACGTGAATGCCGAAGACCACATCAGCGCGAACGCCAACCCCATCGCGATTGCTTTGATGTCCATCAGGGTCCCCTTTGGATTAGGACTTAGCCAAAGGGGTCACCTGAATGCAATGGAGTTCTTGGCTTATGCCAAAGCTGGATCCAACCTTGACTCCTTGAATGCCGTCATGCCTGCTCTTGCAAAGTGACCAAGGAGTTTTCATGACCCAGTTCAACGCCGAACTTAAGGCCCGCCTCATGCGCTATTGCGCCATCGACAGCCAATCTGACATGGACAGCCCCGCTGCCCCGTCGACCCAAATCCAGCACACAATGCTGGACCTGATGGTTACGGAATTGACGGAAATCGGCGCAACAGAGATTACCAAAACCAGCTACGGTACTGTCATCGCCACGATTCCCGGCAACGTTCCGGGGCTGACTGTCGGGTTTTTAGCGCATGTTGACACTGCCCCGCAGTTCAATGCGACCGACGTAAAGCCAAGGTTGATCGAAGGTTATAACGGCGGCGCAATCACCTATCCTGACGATCCAAACCTGACCCTTTCCCCCGAAGATTTTCCTTATCTCGCCCAAAAAGTCGGCGATGACATCGTCACTGCGTCAGGGCTTTCGCTTTTGGGGGCCGACGACAAGGCAGGTATAGCAATCATCATGACAGCCGCGCGGCATCTACTTGAAAACCCGCAAATCAAACGCCCGACGATCCGAGTGGCCTTTACCCCCGATGAAGAGATCGGGCGCGGTGTTGACGCAAATTTGCCCAAGGACCTTGGGGTCGATTTCGCCTATACGTTCGACGGCGAAGACCTAGGCGAAATCGTCTACGAAACATTTTCAGCTGACTTTGCGGTCGTTACCGTCAAAGGCGTGTCGATCCATCCGGGCACTGCCAAGGACAAACTGGTCAATGCGATCCACCTCGCGTCCAAGATCGTTGATACCCTTCCGCACACGACATTGACCCCTGAAACAACAGACGGCCATGAAGGGTTCATCCATGCGGTCGATATGAAAGGCAGCGCCGCCGAAATGGTGGTTCGGTTCATTCTACGCGACTTTGAATTAGACGGATTGGCGGCCAAAGGCGCACTGGTCCGACAAGTCTGCGAAACGATCGCGGCGACAGAACCGCGTGCAGAAATTGACTGCAAGATCACACCTCAATACCGGAACATGCGGTACTGGCTGGAGGATGACATGACACCGGTCAACCTAGCGCGTGCGGCCCTTGGCGATTTGGGCATACAGGAACTATCCGTTCCGATCCGCGGCGGCACCGACGGATCGCGCCTGACCGAGTTGGGCGTGCCTTGTCCGAACCTATTCACTGGCATGCAATGCATTCACGGACCGCTTGAATGGATATCGGTACAGGACATGGAAAAGGCGACGGCTCTTTGTCTACGGATCGCTGAACGCGCTGCGACCACTTCTTAGGAAATGAAAAAGGCCGCCCTGTTCGGGGCGACCTTTTCCTAACTTCGCATCTGACCCAATGGGTCGGATGGCTTAGCCGTTTACGCTGTCTTTGAGCGCTTTTGCGATCGTCATTTTGACAACTTTGTCAGCGTCTTTCTTGATCTGCTCACCCGTGGCCGGGTTGCGAACCATACGCTCTGGGCGCTCACGGCAATAGATTTTGCCAACGCCAGGAAGTGTCACAGCGCCGCCGCCGGATACTTCTTTGGTGATGATGCCTGTGACCGCATCCAATGCAGCACCGGCAGCTTTTTTATCCATGCCTGTATCTTCGGCAAGTGCAGTTACAAGCTGCGCCTTTGTTAGTGGTTTTGTTGCCATTTTTCTGGTCTCCCTCAATCGCCCCAGCAGTAGGGCCTGTTACTCGCACATTTAACGGCATCTTGTGTGCCACCACAACGATTAGTGTCACTTTACCTGATGAAATACGCGTTTTTTCGCTATTTTATTGCTTTATAGGAAGGCGGTCTCTTCAAAACTACGCAATTTCCGGCTGTGAATCCGTTCCAGCGGCATTTCGCGCAAGGCTTCCATCGCCCGAATTCCGATCATCAAGTGCGCCGCAACCTGTGTTTTATAGAAATCAGAGGCCATTCCGGGCAGTTTTAGCTCGCCATGCAGCGGCTTGTCACTAACACAAAGAAGCGTGCCGTAAGGGACACGAAAGCGGAAACCGTTGGCCGCGATCGTCGCACTTTCCATATCCAGTGCAATTGCCCGCGACTGGGACAACCGCTGCACCGGACCAGCCTGTTCACGCAGTTCCCAGTTGCGATTGTCGATGGTGGCGACCGTGCCGGTCCGCATGATCCGCTTCAGTTCGAATCCCTCAAGAGCGGTCACATCGGCCACTGCCTTTTCGAGCGCGATCTGGATCTCGGCAAGCGCGGGGATCGGCACCCAAACAGGCAAGTCATCGTCCAGGACGTGGTCTTCGCGCAGGTAAGCATGCGCCAAAACGAAATCGCCCAAGCGTTGCGAATTGCGCAGCCCTGCACAGTGCCCGACCATCAACCACGCATGCGGGCGCAACACCGCAATATGATCAGTCGCGGTTTTTGCGTTCGATGGACCAACGCCGATATTGACCAAGGTAATCCCGCCGCCGTTCTTGCGTTTAAGATGGTAGGTCGGCATTTGCGGCAGCTTTGCAGGGACAGCTATTTGGGTATCAGGGTCCGTAATTTCGATATTTCCGGTGCTGACAAAGCTGGTGTAGCCGCTGTCAGGATCGGCCAGCATTTGGCGGGCGTAACCTTCGAATTCCTCGACGTAGAACTGGTAGTTTGTAAACAGCACATGGTTCTGGAAATGCTCTGCGGCGGTGGCGGTATAGTGCGCCAAACGGGCAAGCGAGTAGTCAACACGCTGTGCAGTGAAAGGCGCCAAAGGTCGCGCACCATCTGCGTAGGTGAACCCTTTGCCATTAACGATGCTATCATGTGTCGTGCTAAGATCAGGTACATCGAAGTTGTCGCGCAGGTTGAACTCCATCGAGCCATCATGCGGCACAGTCAGGTTCGGATCATTGGCAGCAGCAAAATGCACAGGCATTTCAGTCGTTGACGCGCCAATCACTACGGGGACGCCGTGGCTGTCCAGCAGTAAACCAATCTGCTGTTCCAAGTACGACGCAAACAGATCAGGGCGGGTAACAGTAGTGGCGTACATGCCGGGTTCTGCCACATGGCCAAACGAAAGCCGCGAGTCTGTTTTGGCATAGGTCGTCGTCGTCAGGCGAATTTCTGGATAGAAAGCACGCAGACGGGTTTCGGGTTGCCCGTCCAACAGGGCTTTTACGAAGTTTTCGGACAGAAAATTGACGGCCGTCGCGTAGATTTCTTGCAGGCGCGCAACCGCCAGTTTCGGATCAGTAAAGCTTTCGTGCTTTGGGACATCTGGTGTCCGGATTGACACCTGTGGGGCCACGTTCATGCGTTTTCCTCGAATATTTCGGTAATTTCAAATTTGTCGACATCGACCAAGCCCAGATCAGAGATCCGTAACGATGGTATGACAACCAGCGCCAGCAGAGAATGCTGCATATACGCGTTGTTCAATGTGCAACCACAATCGGCCATTGCCGCAACCATTTGGTCAGCCTTCGCTGCGACTTTGATAGCAGGGCTGTCAGACATCAGGCCCGCAATCGGCAGTTCGACCAGTGCAAGTTCTGCACCGTCTTTCCAAACTGTCACGCCGCCACCGACCTCGCCCAATCGGTTTGCAGCGGCCGCCATCATTTCACGGTCGGTCCCGACGACAATCATGTGGTGACTGTCATGCGCAACGGTCGACGCCATCGCCATCCGCCCCTGATACCCGAAACCCGACACAAAGCCGTTAACGACCTTGCCCGTACCTTGATGCCGTTCAACCAAGGCAATTTGATAAACGTCATCCTTGCCTTCGACCAACCCGTCAACAACAGGCAATTCAGCGGTGAGCGCTTCGGTCGGTGCTTGGTTTTCGACAACCCCGATGACCTTGGCGCGAACAGAGTTCTTACCGCTTGGCGCACGAATGGCAAAATCGCTGTCATCCAGATGCTTTCCCATATGCACCGTATCGCGGGCATCAGCGGGCCAATCATAGTGTGGGCACGCCACCGTGATCTTGCCGTTTTTCGCGACGGTTTGACCACGCGCGATCACTTCTTCGATCGGGAGCGTGGTTAGGTCGGAGGTCAGGATCACATCCGCACGCCGGCCCGGCGCGATCGAGCCAATCTCGCGTTCCAAACCGAAATGGGTTGCCGTGTTGATTGTCGCCATCTGTAGCGCGATGACAGGATCGCAACCGCAAGCAATCGCATGACGGACGACGCGGTTCATGTGGCCTTCGTTGACCAAGGTGCCTGAATGGCTGTCATCGGTACAAAGAATAAAGTTGCGCGGATCCAATCCCTTTTCGGTGACCGCGGTAATCTGGCTTTTGACATCGTACCAAGCAGACCCAAGACGCATCATCGACCGCATCCCGTTGCGGACACGCGCTAGCGCATCTGCCTCTGCGGTGCCTTCGTGATCGTCGGCGGCACCGCCAGCAACATAGGCGGAGAACGCGATGCCTTTGTCAGGCGATGCATAATGGCCACCCACTGTCTTTCCCGCATTCATGGTCGCGGCCATTTCCGCCAACATTTGGGGATCGCCGTTCACGACACCTGGAAAGTTCATCATCTCGCCAAGACCGATAATACCGGGCCATGCCATCGCCTCGGCAACGTCTGCGGCTGAAATCTCGAACCCTGTGGTTTCAAGTCCGGGGGCTGAAGGCGCGCAAGACGGCATTTGTGTGTAGATATTGACGGGCTGCATCAGCGCCTCGTCATGCATCATACGCACGCCACGCAAGCCCAAAACATTCGCGATTTCGTGCGGATCAGTGAACATTGTCGTCGTACCATGTGGAATCACTGCGGCAGCAAATTCAGCAGGCGTCAGCATTCCGCTTTCGATATGCATATGGCCGTCACATAGACCGGGGATCACATAGCGGCCTTCTGCCTCGATCACACGGGTCTCTACGCCAATGCAATGGGACGCATCAGGACCCACATATGCAAATCGCCCTTCGGCCACTGCGATCTGCCAGCGGTCCAGAATTTCGCGTGTCTGCACATTCACCAGCTTACCGCCGCGAATGACCAGATCAGCCTTTTCGCGACCCGCTGCGACCGCGACCAATCGGGGGGCGACGTCGGCCCAGGATTTGATGTGATGTTCCATCCCCAATGGTTTCACTGAATTGAGGGACGTTCAAGAGGGATCGAGATCCTGCAACTTCAAAGGCTTTTGATCAGGATTCAATCGCACCATCGTAACGTTCAACGCGGCGGCCACCGTGACCCAAACCAGATAAGGCACAAATGCCAGACCCGCCCACGTATCCAACTGCAAATGTGTAATCGTCGCACCAAAGACAGCGATCCAAAGGCAAACCATAATCGGCACAGAGCCCCGCAAGTTGCGCAACCCAAAGAAAACGGGTGTCCACAGTGTATTGAACGCGATCTGGAGCGCCCAGAACGCCAATGCATAGCCATTGCCGTCAAGCACCGCCACGCGGGCGCCCGCAAACGCCGATAGCAAATAGATTGACGTCCACATCACCGGAAAAACCCAATTTGGCGGGGTCCATGTCGGTTTATTCAGGGTCTTGTACCATTCGCCGGTCGGGAACAGCGCCCCAGTGGCACCCGCCCCGAACGTAGCCGCGAGAAATATGAAGAATAGCCAGATATCCATAGCGGTCCCTTTCGAGGTACGCGCGATACTTATGCCATCGGACGATCAGTGCCAATGGTTGCTTCGCGTGCTTTCAATTCAGCCAAAATATCAAGAACCGAGGTCGACCGCCCTTGTTCTGGCCGCGCACGGCTGGCAGCATCAACCAAGAACGCCACTTCAGGCAGCGGCTTGGCAAAAACAACCGCTGATTTCGGCATGATGAGCGATGTCGCCGCACGTGCGCCCGCCTGCATAACCCAACCGAGTTTTTGGCCGCGCGTGGTGCGTGCGCGCATCGATACACTGTCATAACCTTGGCGCCGAATCTGTTTGCCGATACCCGCATAAATCAATCGCGACGCCCAAATTCCCGTGCGCGCTTGAACCGGCAGCACATCAATTCCCGCTTGCGACCTGCGATAAAGCCGGTCGGCTTCGGCTAGCAGACGCTTTACCATCTTGCGCACGTCATTCGTCGCCAGCGGATCACGCACAAAATGCACCGGATCAATACCAGCTTCGGTCAACCAATCCAGCGGCAGATAGATACGTCCCATCCGCGCGTCTTCACCTACATCGCGGGCAATATTCGTCAGTTGCATGGCGACGCCAAGGTCGCATGCCCGCGCCAACGCATCGGGATCACGCGCGCGCATCAGCACGCACATCATCGCACCAACGGCGCTTGCAACACGGGCAGAATAGTCTCTAACACTGCTTAAACTGTCATATTTTCGCTCTGCCGCGTCCCATGCCAAACCTTCAAGCAAAGCATCGGGCAACGCGCGCGGCATATCGAATTCTTCGATAATCGCGGCAAAGGCGCGGTCTTCGGGTGCATTGTGAGGCTTGCCCGCATAGGCGGCGTCCAAACGTTCCTGCAAGCGCAAAACAGCACCAGCCTGATGATCACCCTCGTCCACTTCATCATCGGCCAGGCGGCAAAAGGCATAAAGGGCAAGCGCAGGATCACGCACTTTTGTGGGCAGTAGTTTGGAAGCGGCATGAAATGACAAAGACCCGTGCCGGATCGCTTCATGGCAATGCGCAAGATCGTCAGGGTGAATCATTCGGCGGCCACCTTTAGCTGAGAGGTGATTGGCGCATCCGGGACCATCTTTGCCAAGACTTCCGCGCTGGAAATCACACCCGGCACGCCTGCACCGGGATGTGTACCTGCACCCACTAAATACAGGCCCTTTGCTTCTTCGCTAATGTTGTGAGGACGGAACCAGGCGGATTGCAGGATGCGTGGTTCGATCGAGAAACCAGACCCGTTGGGTGAAAGATAGCGATCGCGGAAATCTTCAGGCGTGAGCACCATTTCGGTGCTGATAAGCGCTGCAAAACCCGGCAAGGTCTTTTCGACCTCAGCCTGTACTTTAGCTTTGTAGTTTTGCATTTCCGTTTGCCAATCAACCGCATCATCAAATCCCAGATGCGGAACAGGCGAGAGGACATAAAACGTATCATCGCCCGCAGGTGCAACGCTAGGATCGGTTTTCGCGGGGCGGTGGATATAGAGGCTCATGTCGTCTGACAATTTACCCTTGATAAAGATGTCGCGCAGCAAACCTTCGTAGCGGGGAGCGTTTGTAATGGTGTGATGCCCGACATCCGGCCACATCATCGCAGTGCCTTTGGTGCCAAAATACCAGACGAACAGGCCCATCGACCAACGGCGCGATTTCAGCTTTTTATCGGTCCACCGCTTGCGGGGATGGTTGCGCAGAAGACGTTGATAGGTATGGCCCGCGTCGGCATTACTTACCACAAGTTGGGCGGGAATAGTGTCTGAATTTGTCAGGCGAACGCCTTTTGCGGCTCCGTTTTCGATCAGAATTTCATCGACCTCAACTCCTTGGCGGACTTGCCCACCTTGGGACTGGATAACACGGGTCATGGCGTTGGCGATCTCTTGCACACCGCCCATCGCGTAATGCACGCCGAATTCTTTCTCGAGATAAGCGACCAACGAATACATCGACGTGACGTGCATCGGGTCACCGCCGATAAAGAGCGGATGAAACGATAGCGCCATACGCAGTCGGGCATCTTTGACCCGCGCCTTGGCTAGACCCAAAATCGAACGGTCGGCGCGCAACATCGCAAACTGCGGCAGGACCTTAATGGTTTCCCAAAGGCGATGCATCGGCTTAGCGACCATGCCTTCGAAACCGACTTTGTAGCAACGTTCGCTGTCTTTCAGGAAGCGTTTGTAGCCCTTCACATCACGCGGACTTAGTCGGGCGACCTCCGCCAGCATGGCGTCGGTGTCCTGGCGGGCGGTAAAAGTCGAACCGTCTTGCCAACGCACCTCGTAGAACGGATCCATCGGGCGCAAATCGACATCTTTGTGGAAATCGCGCCCGCAGGCGGCCCAAAGACCCTCGTAAACTTGCGGCACGGTAATGATTGTTGGGCCAAGATCGAATCGATGACCGTCTTGGGTTACCGACGATCCACGTCCACCAGGCACATCCAATCGGTCAAGCACCGTCACACGGTAACCCTTGGCACCCAAGCGCATTGCAGCAGCTAGGCCACCCAATCCAGCGCCAACCACAATTGCCGCATTTGAATCATTTTGAATGTCTGTCATCATTGCCTCATGATAGGAGTGTAAACACAAGTTGACAATTCCTAACGTCAATACCTTCCCATATGCGACCAAATGTGTCAGAATTTCCTGACACATGCCGAGGTTTCCCACGTGACGCAGACAGTCAGCCTATCGTTTTTCCGCTTTGCCGGGCCCATGGCCCGTGTCTGGGCATTCACGATGATGGGCCGCGCAAGGCTGCCGCTTGCCCGCACTACCAACATCGGGTTCTGGAAACTCTGTGGTTCAGGTACAGGCGAGGGCTTCACACCTCTACCCAACACCGCCGTCTATGCGATTCTCGCCACCTGGCCCGATGCAAAGACGGCAAGGGACCGCACGCAAACCGGTGTTTTTGCGCAATACCAAGCCAAAGCCAGTGAGAGTTGGACTGTGTTTTTGCAGACGCAAACCACGCGTGGGGCTTGGGCGGGGCAAACGCCTTTCGAACCTTCGGGTGCGGAAACAACTGGCCCACTGGCCGCCTTGACCCGCGCAACCATCAAGCCCAGCATTTTGACGCGGTTCTGGCGGCGGGTGCCGAATATCTCGGCCATGATTGGC
>Ga0075467_10004039_pt1 | contig 11004 bp, 6 predicted proteins | sample DEB08_DNA_9_FD_75067 | JGI IMG/M metagenome (GOLD analysis project Ga0075467, IMG submission 75067) | Aqueous microbial communities from the Delaware River and Bay under freshwater to marine salinity gradient to study organic matter... | ecosystem: Environmental > Aquatic > Marine > Coastal ...
CGGTTGATCTCGCGGGTCTTGATGTCCGGCAGGCTGGCGGTCGCGCTGGCCTGGCCGAAGCGGAAGAAACTGCGGTTCAGGATCACGTCGCCCGAAATCAGGCCGCCGTCCGCCGAGCTGCGGATCTTGATCGGCCCCGTCACGGTGGCGGCAAAATCATCGCGGGCGATCAGTGCTGCCTGCTGGGCATTGATGTCCATGATGATGCCGATGCCTTCGCCCGGGGCGACGGCGAAGTTGAAACTACCGCTGCCGCTCAGCGTGCCGCCCCCGGCAGTCGTGCCGGTCAGATTCGGCAATACCAGGCGCGAGCCGTCAAACTGTCCGGCCGCCTTGATGTTGGATACGACGGTTCCGGTCAGGGGACTTTCCAGCCGCGCATTGCTGGTCCGGACCTGGCCCTGGATCTGGGGATTGGCGAGGCTGCCACCGATATCGGCGCTGGCCGCCACCGGTCCGGTGAGGTCGAAGGTTTCGACCCCGGTGAGCCGCCACAGGCTTTCCGCGCCGCCGCTGAACCGGGCCTGGGCGAACAGCGGCTTGCGCATCAGTTCATCCTGCCAGCGACCGCCACCCATGCCGGTGACCCGGCCCTGAAACCGGCCGATGGTTTGCCCGGCCGGCGACTTGATGATCCCCCGCGCCGCCGCATTGCGCTGCGAGATGGCAATATTCAGGCCGAGATCGACGGGAGCGGAGGTCAGGATCAGTCCCGAGCGGGTCAGCCCCTTCACCGTCAGCCTGGCGTCACCGACCGGCACCTGCGCGCCCGACTGGGTGAGCTTGACGGTGCCGTTGACGGTGCCGCCCAGCCCGAGGTCGGGATAGGCGATGTCGATCAGCGACAGCGGCAATTTTGCCATCGCCAGATCGAGCCTGGAATTGCCACTGCCCCAGCGCCCGGATATCCGGGCATTGCCGCTACCGTAGCTGATCGTGGTCTGAGACGCGGCCCAGCCATCGCTGACCCGCCGCAGCTCGAGCGCCCGGGTCAGCCGAAGGCTGCGCCCTTCGAACTGACCGGACCCGGAAATCCGGTACAGATCGGGTGTGATGTCGGCCTTCGCCTGAAATTCGAAAGTGCTGCCCCGGGTTCCGGCCACGGCAAAGGTCGCGGTGCCGGTGCCATCGGTGAGCTTGGCATTGCCCGCGATCCGGCCGACAATCAGTTCGCCGCGGCTGATTCCCTGGGCGCGCAGTGTCGCATCGATATTGGACCGGCCATCGATCAGGAGGATATCGGCATCCAGCACCGCGGTGCGGATGAAAATCGGTGGCGTGCCGGCGAAGCGGGCATTCTCGGCCTTGAGATTGGCGCGGATCAGCTGCCGGCCATTGCCGGGGCGGAACAGGACCGTGCCGTCGACACCGCCGCCACTGACCACAAGCGTTCCGGCGAGGCCTTCCGCCGTGGGCTTGATCGTGCCGGTTGCCAGCGTATCGGAGACCAGCAGCCGGTCGACGCGCACCGCAGTATCCTGACCGGCGATGGTCAGGATTGCCCCGTCGCTGCTGAACGGACCGAGGGTCGAACCGCCGGATGCGATATAGGTGAAGCCGTCCTTTGCCGGGTCGAGTTGCAGGCTGACCGCGGAGAGGCCGGCAGCGGGCAGCGGGCTATCGAGCAGCAGGGCAATTTTCGGCCGGTCAAGCGGGCCGTCGAGCTTCAGATCGAAGCGGCCATAGTCGTCCTGGCTGCCCGACCCCCGGAATGCGAAGGTCGCGGCCCCGGTCTGGGTTCCGGACCCGCTGAACGAGAGAGCGGGTGCCGTTACCGCGAGATTGGCAAATCGCAGGAAGCCGTCCGGACCAAGCGACAGGCCGGTCCGCACTTGCGGAAGACCGCCGGCCAGATCGCGCAGAAAGGCGATGTCGAAACGGCGGAGCCGGGCATTGACCTGGCCATCCAGCGCAATCCCGCCGGGTGCCGGCCCGAGATCAATGTCGGCGATGATATCGGCGACCCCGACCCCCTGCATCGCAAAGCCCGGAGCGGTGGCCGCGATCTTGACGGCGAAATCACCGGTCGAGGGGCGCAGCTCGAAATCCACCGTGCCTTGCGCCGCATCGGTCGCGACGCGCGCGCGCTCGACAAACAGCCGGTCATTTTCCAGGCGCAGCGCGGCGGTGCCGGTAAATCCGGAGAGCAGCCGCTGCAGCAGTTCCCCATTGCCGATCAGCGTGCCGACGGAGAGCTCGACCGGAATGTCCCAGCCGCCCGCGTCGCGCTGTCCTGCGCCCTCGCCGCGCACGTTGGTCAGCAGCGTCTTGCCGAAAGCCAGTTGCGGCGCGGTCAGCAGATATTGATAGCGCAATTCGGAAAATTTTCCGTTCAGCAAGGCCTTCAGTTCGAAATCCTGTGCCTTCATATTGGCCGCCAGCGCGGAAGGGTCGATCAGCCTGGTCTCGAGCCGCATCGCATCGAGGCGGCTGCGCCCGAGATCGAAACCGCCCTTGGCGGTGAAGGCCAGCGCGGCCGAACGGGCTTCGAAATCCAGTGTCGCCAGGCGATTTTCGAGGCTGGCGGTGCCCTTGATGCGCAGATCGGGCGAAGCCAGTTTCCGGGCGATTCCTTCGGGCATGAGCGATCCGGCCAGCTTGCCATCATAGGCAAACAGGCCGTCCTTCGCCTCCAGCGTGATCCGGGCAAGGCTTTCATCCTTGCTGAGCGCAATCAGCTCGCCATTCCATTGCTGCCAGCTGCCGTCGCCCTTGACGGTCGCGGCAAGATCGCGCTCCAGCCCGAGAGCACCGGCCAATACGCCGCCGGCCGGAGCGATGATTTCGGCATCGATATCCAGTTTCTTGCGTTCCGGTTCCGCGTTCAGGGCCAGAAACAGCTTGTCGCCGCTATCGGTGGTCGTCGCATCCAGATGCAGCATCGCGCGGCCGGCCCTGATATCCGCAGAGCCCGACAGGTTGGCAAATTGCTCGCTGCCGGCGACCGCTTTTCCGATCGCCAGATTTTCGGCGCGGAACCCGCCGACATAAATGTCGAAGTCCGGGAGCAGCGGCTGGTCTTCGCCGGTATCGACCAGTTCCGGCAATCGGTCGAGCCGTGCGTCGGAAATGACGAGGTCGGAAATATTGAGTTCGTTGAAAATCCAGGCCAGCGGGTTCCAGTCGACCGCCACAGTGCCGGCGGCGAAAAACCCGCCGTCTGAATCGCGAAGCTCCAGCCCCTGCACCGCGCCCTTGCCGTAGATCGAACCTTCGATCTCGGCGATGCGGATGCGCAAGCCATTTTCGGGTTCCAGCGCCTCGACCTGACCGATGATGAAGCGATGGCCGGCATCACTGTCCAGCCATAAAGCAGCGCCCACCAGAGCGAGGATGAGCGGTGCGGCCAAAACTGCAAGGCTACGCAGCGGCCTGCGCCAGGTCACGAGCTTGAAACGGGGCTTTTCGGACTTTTCGGTCATCTAGAAAGCCTGTCCGAGCGAGACATAGACGGCGATGCGCGAATCACCTGGCTGCGGATTGATCGGCGTGCCGACATCGATCCGGATCGGTCCGAAATCGCTGTAATAGCGCAGGCCGATACCGGCGCCGTAGCGCAGGCCCGAGAAATCCGGCTTGCTGCTGGTATAGACATTGCCCCCGTCGACGAAGGGCACGATACCGAGATTGCCGCCCAGGAAGCCGGTCTTGACGCGCGCTTCGAGCGAGAATTCAACCAGCGATCGCCCGCCGACCGGGTCATTGTTGACATCGCGCGGCCCGATGCTCTGATAGCCATAGCCGCGCACCGATCCGCCGCCACCGGAATAGAGCCGGCGGGACGGCGCGATCCGGTTGTTGCCTGCGCCGGCAATGGTTCCCAGCCGCGTGCGCCCGGCCAGAACGATATTGTCCGAAACCGGGAAATAGGCGCTGCCGTCGAGCTGCCCGCGGACATAGAAGAAACTGCCGTTCTGAAAGGACGCTTCCGGCGCGACCCGGGCCGACAGGCGGAAACCGCGGGTCGGATCGAGCAGATCATCGCTGGCATCATAGACGACCAGTCCCGGCAGCGAACCGATGAAATAGGTTTCCCGGCCGGTCGCTCCGGCGGGGCCGGTAACATCGCTTTCCCGCGACGCGAGCAGTTCGACGCCCGCCGACCAGCTCCAGCGTTTCTGGTAGATGAGATTGCTCTTCCGCTCGATATTGGCGGCGACCGAGAAGGTCTGGGCCTTGAACGCCGGGCGATCGACCACGCTCAGTGCGACGCGCCCGTTCAAAATATTGTCGCGCCGTCGGAAATTGTTTCGGCGAAAGGCAATGCTGCCTGATTGTTCCTGCGTCGCCAGCACGCCGGTCGCGCGGATCAGGCCTTCCGGCGGGAAGAAATTGCGATGCTCCCAGCTGACCGCTGCGCGCACGCCTTCGCCGGTGCCATAGCCCAGTTCACCGGCAATCGTGCGGAGCGGAGCGGGTTCGACATTGACGGCGATATCCACCTTGTCCGGATCCTCGGCCACCACCGGATCGATGGAGATGGTCGAGACCAGCCCGGTGGCAATCAACGCCCGGCGCAAATCTTCCACGTCCGACGCCTGGTAGAGATCGCCGGGATCGAAACGGGCGATCATCTGGACATGATCGGCATCGAACAGGTCGGTGCGCGGCATGACAATCGAACCGAAGTGGTAGCGGCCACCCGGCGTCACCGGGACTTCGAGGTCACCAAGCCGTTCGGCATGATCGGTTTCCAGTTCCGGTTCGCCGGTTTGCGCGAACGCATAGCCATTTTCGACCATGGCGGTATCGAGCCGGCCGATGGCCTCCACGATGCGATCGCTGTTGACGATGGCGCCCGACTGCAGGCCGAAACTGTCGCGGAACCTCTCCGGATCGGGCGCAACCGCATTTTCCAGGCCGGGCAGGCTGATCGCGTCCAGTTCATATTGCGGCCCTGCCTGCACGTTGATGATCACATCGACCCGGTCCGCACCATCGGTCTCGAAGCGCGTCTGCACGACCGCGTCATAATAGCCCTCGATCCGGAGCAGCCGGTCGACCAGTTCGGCATCGCTTTGCGCGCGCCGCCGCAGCTGCGCGAAATTGGCGTCCTCGCCGCGATATTGCTCCAGCACCGACAAGATCCTGAAGCGGCTGTCGAAGGATTCCCCGATCGCCTCCGGCAAGCCTTCGAAGCTGATCCGATAGGCAGTTTCCGCCAGTGCGTCGGTCGGTCGATATTCGTTGAGCGACAGGCCGTCCGCCAAGATATCCTCGCTGGACTGCAGTGCCTGATCCGCCATGTCGTCGGCGGCGGTCTCATCCGCTTCGGCCTGGTCCTCTCTATCTTCGAACAGCGGCTCTGCCATCTGGTCCGGATCGGGCCATTCGACGCCGAAATCGGGAAATTCGGTCAGCGGCTGGTCGGGGTCGAGCGGCGCATCCAGTTCCAGCTGGTCCGTCGCATCGGCGGACGGCTGGTCGGCTGTCTGAGCGTGGCCGGAACGGATGAGCGGGCCCATCATCAAAATGACCAGTATGCCAAGGCAGCAACGATATCGGGTTCGAGCCATCGCCGATCTCTTTAGCGGTGGTTGAATCGCGATGCCAACGAATAAGACCGATTTTAACCGCCAATTAACCAAGTTTCGCCATATTCCCTATGAAGGCGGACCAGCGCTTGTGCCGGGTCAGCGACAGTTCAACAGGATCGTCGGAAATGAAGAATATACGCGTGATTTTGATCGAAGCGGCCATGGTGGCCGGTGTCTTGATAACCGGATTGTCCGTATCCGAAGTTGCCTATGCGGCACCGGACGCGACCACCCCGCAGACCGCCGATCCGCGGGTCGATGTGAAAATCGAGAGCTCAATCCGGGTCGAGCGGACCGAAGAACCGGTAGAAGGCACGCTTGTCACGACATTGCTCGATCCGGCGAAGGTCAAGGTCATCCCGGGTGATAAGCTGCTGTTCACCAACAGCTATCACAATATCGGCGCGAATGATGTGACCGGCTTTGTCGTCAACAATCCGGTCCATGGCTCCGTGACCTTTGTCGAGGCGCTGGAAGACTGGGCCCTGGTCTCGGTCGATGGCGGCCAGAGTTTCGGCAAATTGTCGGAGCTTAGCGTGATTGATGCCGAAAATGCGAGCCAGCCGGCGAAAGCTTCTGACGTCACCCATATCCGCTGGGTCCTGCCTACGCCGATCGCACCCGGCACATCCGGAGAACTGCGTTTTCGCGGGATCGTCAAGTAACGCCCGACGCCGGTTTCACGCGGCGCTGCATTCCCACAAGATATCGTCGACCCCGATCAGGCGCGCCAGCCGCGCCAGTTCGGCCGCGAGCTTTTCCTGCCGTCCGGCCGGCCAGCGGACCCCCGGTTCGGGCCAGAATTGCGTCACCCGCAAATGCCCCGCCGAACGATCTGCCTTGATCTCCATGCGGCCGACAAAGCGGTCGCGCTCCAGGACCGGATAGACATAATAGCCCCAAATGCGCTGCGCCGCGGGGACGAACATCTCGTTGCGATAGGCAAAGCCGAACAGCGCCAGCAAGCGGTTGCGATCGCGCACCACCGGGTCGAACGGATTGATGATCCGCAGCCGCGTGGTCGGCGCGGCAACTGCGGCCAGGCGCGCCTCGATATCCGGCGGCGCCAGCGCATCGCGCCATGTTCCGTCGTGCGATTGCAGCTGGACGGGTACCAGATCTCCTGCCCCCTCGGCCCAGCTCCGGACTTCCCTCGCATCGACCGCGCCCCAGAAGCGCTGGATCTCGCCGGGCGATGCGAAGGCCAGCCGGTCAAGCGCGTTGCGGCAGAGCCAGTCGATCTGCACATCGTCCCCATGCTCCGCCTGCCGATGGTGCGCCGGGATGACCCGGTCGGCGAGATCGTAATATTTGGCGAAATTTTCCCGGTGGGAGGTCGCCAGTTCGCCGGCATACCAGAGCTGGTCGAGCACCCGTTTGTGCGGCGGGCGATCCCACATCTGTTTCTTGCCTTCGACCCTGGTGTCAAAATCATGGGTCGACAGCGGGCCCTCCTGCGCGATCCGGGTCAGGATCTGCTCCCGGCCGATTGCCTGCACCGCCTTGCGGAAGGAGGCGTGGCCTGCCACCTGCTCGCCCAGCCGCCGGAACTGGCGCTGCCACATCGGGTAAAATTCGATCGGCAGGACCGAGGCATCATGGGTGAAATGTTCGAACACCGCCCGATCCTTGCCCAGCATCCGGTCGAGCATCGGTTCGCGGTAATTCTGGTTGCGGCTCCACAGGATATGATGGTGGGCGCGGGTGACATTCTGGATCGTGTCGAGCTGTACGAAACCGAGGCGGCGGATGGTTTCCGGCAGGTCGAGCGGGCCGGTTGGCGTTTCCGACAGGCCCTGCGCCTGCAGCCAGAGCCAGCGCGCCTGCCGGTTGGGAATGCGCAGCGCCACCGGTCAGACCGCGGTGGTTTCGATATGCGCCACTTTGCGGTCCCGCCGGGTCGCCAGATAGCAGCCGGCGACGATCAGCACCGCCCCCGCCACCGTCGTCAGCGTGAGCGGCTCGCGGAAGAACAGCCAGCCGAAAATCGCCGCCCAGACAAAGGCGCTATATTCCAGATTGATCAGATATTTCGCCTCGGCCCGACGATAGCCCCAGGCGATGAACACCGCCGAGATGATCGACAAGATCGCGCCGGCGCCGATATAGGGCAGATATTGCCGGTCCGGAAATTCGGCCAGAAAGGGCGCCAGCAACAGGAAGGCGGTGCCGACGACAAGATTTTGCGAAAAGCTGATCTCGATCGGGCCGGCGAGCAGCGCCTGCTGCCGCTGGATCACCAGATTGCCGGCATAGAGCACAGCCGATGCCAGGACCGCGCCCATGCCGAGCAGCGCCTGTTCATCATATTCGCCCGAAACCCGGCCGCCTGCGATCACCAGGACGCCGCTGAACCCCAGCAGCGAAGCCTGAATGGCGCTGCGGTGGATGGTCTCGCCAAGAAATACCGCCGCCAGATAGAGAGCGATGATCGGGGCGATGAACGACAGGGCTATGGCCTCGGCCAGCGGCACGCGCGCAAGCCCCCAGAAGAACAGATAGGACATGAAGACGACGATGATGCCGCGCTGCAGATGCACCTTGCGCGCGGCGCGGCCGGGCATTTTCGGGCGGCGCGCAAAGAAGATCACCGAGACGATCGCAAGCGAGGCGAGCACCCGCCAGAGCAGCGCGTTATAGGCACCGAGATCCATCGCCAGACTCTTCATCACGACGTCCATCATCGCGAAGGAGAGCAAGCCGATCAGCACCGACCCGGCGGGCAGCAGCGGCGGCGCATTTTCCGACTGCGCATCGGCGGATATGAGATCGGACATATATTATTCCATCAGCCAAATGCTGTTATGCGGTTGCTGGTTCCTGTGCTTCGACAGGCTCAGCACGAAGGGAACTTGTAGACGCTATGCTTATCTTCCGGGAAGCAGAAATGGCAAGCGCGATCAGAGACCCATTTGCCGGACCGCGAGATCGCGCATGATTTCCTCCGAGCCGCCGCCGATCGCCATCACCTTGACCTCGCGATAGAATCGCTCGACGGGATTGCCCCTCAGATAGCCGGCACCGCCGAATATCTGCATCGCCTCGCTGGCACAATATTCGAGATCCCTGGTGGCGCTGAACTTGGCCTTGCAGATTTGCGCGACCGGCATCTCGCCCTGTTCGGCGAGCCAGCAGATCTGGTTGAGCCAGGCGTCGAGCCGGTCGATCCGGGCCGACATCTCGGCGATCTTGTGGCGGATCACCTGGTGGCGGATCAGCGGCTTGCCGAAAGTCTCGCGCTGCTGCGCATAGCCGATGCTCTGCTCGAGCAGCACCCGCATCATGCCGAGGCATTGCGCGACCATGCCGAGCCGTTCATGGTTGAAATTGTGCATGATCTGGATGAAGCCGCGGCCTTCCTCGCCGAGCATGTTTTCCGCCGGCACGCGCACCTCGTCGAAATAGAGCGAGGCCTGGTCGGAGGCCCACCAGCCCATTTTCTGGTCGAGCGCGGTGCGCGAGAAGCCCTCGGCATCCTTTTCGACCAGGAACAGCGAAATGCCGTTCAGCCCCTCGCCGCCGGTGCGGGCGCCGACGACAAAATAGTCGGAGGTCATGCCGCCGGTGATGAAGGTCTTGGCGCCGTTGATCACCCAGTGGTTGCCGTCCTGACGCGCGGTGGTCTGCATATTGGCGACATCGGAGCCACCGCCGGGCTCGGTGATGCCGAGGCTGGAGCCTTTCTTGCCGAGCACGATATCCCTGAGGATTCGGTCCTTGATGTCCTGTGATGCCAGCTTGTGGATAGGGCCGATCGAGATCGAGCGGCCACCGAGCGCCGCCAGCGTGCCGCCATTGTGGGCGCGGGCCGCTTCCTCGCCCCAGGCGGCGCGCATGAACATGTCGTCCATGCCGAGGCCGCCATATTGTTCGTCGACGCCGAAGCCCCAGACGCCGAGCGCGCCAACCTTCTCGTGCAGCTCCCAGGGAATCTCCCCGGCCTCGTCCCATTCATTGGCGTGCGGCTGCAATTCGGTTTCGGCAAAGCGACGGCAGGTTTCGCGAAACTGGCGGCGCTCGTCCGTGTCAAAGGGGCGTAACATGTCTCTCTCCCAAGATTTAATCGGATGATTAAAACTCTATCGCTTCCAGCGCCGAACGCAAGGGGGCGGGGAGAGAAACCGGGCGGCGGGTTTGGCGGTCGACATAGACATGGGTGAAGCTGCCTGCGGCCGAGGCGATATCCTCGTCGCCGCGGAACAGGCCGACGCCATAGGTGACGCTGCTGTTGCCGAGCCGGTCGACGCGGATGCGCGCCATTACATCGTCGGGGAAGGCGATCGGCGCGAAATAGTCGCAGCCGGTGTTGACGACCAGACCGATGGTGTCGCCGCCGGTGATGTCGAGCGCGCCCTGCTCGATCAGATAGCGGTTTACCGCGGTGTCGAACCAGAAATAATAGATGGCGTTGTTGACATGGCCATAGGGGTCATTGTCGTTCCAGCGGGTGGTGATCAGCGAGCCGGCGCGATAGGCGGACCGGACCGGCGGGGCGGCCCTGGGGCTTTTACCATGCGGCATCGTAGATCCTCTGCGCGTCGGCCAGGACCAGATCCCTGGGATTGTTGACCAGCAGGCGGGTCTGCAGCATTGCCGCCTCCGCCAGTTCGGTCGTCGCGTCCTGTCTTATACCGATTTCGCGCAGCCTGCGGGGGGCCTTGACCCGGACGGCGAGCGATTCGAGATAGTCGATCAATTGCTGCGCCCTCGCCTCGTTGCTGTTCTCGCTGCCGCGCGGGATGTCCAGGGCATCGGCGAGCTGCGCATAGAGCGGTGCCGCGACCTCGAGATTGAACTGCATGACATAAGGCATGACCAGCGCGTTGGAGAGGCCGTGCGGAACGTGATAGATGCCGCCGAGCGGATAGGCGAGCGCGTGGATCGCGCCGACCGGGCTGTTGGCAAAGGCCTGTCCGGCGAGCATCGAGCCGCGCAGCATCGCCTCGCGCGCGGCCATGTCGGTGCCTTCAAGACAGGCGGTCTCGATATTGGCGGTCAGCAGTCTGAGCGCCTCGATCGCCAGCATGTCGGAGACCGGGTTCTTGGCATGGCGCCCGGTAAAGGCCTCGATCGCGTGCACCATCGCGTCGATTCCGGTGGCGGCGGTGACGTCGGCGGGCAGACCGAGGGTCAGTGCGGGATCGAGTAACGCCACATCGGCAAACAGATAGGGCGAGACGATGCCTGCCTTGGTGGTCTCGCCGGTGGTCAGGATCGAAATGGCGGTCACTTCCGAGCCAGTGCCCGAGGTGGTCGGGATCAATATGGTTGGGAGACCCTTGCGCTCGAGCGCGCCGACGCCGTAGATTTCGGCCAGCGGCTGCGCGCCGTCGACGGCGAGCGCGGCGACCACCTTGGCGGTGTCGAGCGAGCTGCCGCCACCCAGCCCGATGACGATATCCGCGCCGGCGGCTTTCGCCGCGTCGATCGCCTGCAGCACGATCGCCTCGGGCGGGTCGGCAACCAC
>Ga0075467_10004040_pt1 | contig 11003 bp, 1 predicted proteins | sample DEB08_DNA_9_FD_75067 | JGI IMG/M metagenome (GOLD analysis project Ga0075467, IMG submission 75067) | Aqueous microbial communities from the Delaware River and Bay under freshwater to marine salinity gradient to study organic matter... | ecosystem: Environmental > Aquatic > Marine > Coastal ...
CTGCTACCAGATCCATCTGTGACTCCACTATTATCTCCATCATTTCCACTAGAGTCATCCCCTTTGGGACTTGATGTAGGGCTACCATCAATAATATCACCGCCAAGAAGATCGCCCGGTACCGGTAGTGTTCCTGATCCGTCACTCGCACTAGAATCACTTGCATCTCCCTCTGTTGCACTACCCCCTCCTGATTCCCCACCAGCAGTGCTACTGCCACTGGTAGATCCAGATCCTCCTCCTGTGGTTCCATCATTAAGTTCTGAACCATTGTTTCCACCATTGCTTCCCGTAGCTCCGTCTACTACATCAACAGGTCCTCCTGTCCCCCCTCCACTTGTTCCAGAAGTTGTCGGCGTGGAATCCCCACCTTCACTGGTACCGTTTGCTGTAATACCAGTTCCAGTTGTTGCATTTACTGTAATACCAGTTCCAGTTGTGGTGCCATTAGTTGTTGTTCCAGTCAAGAAGGAGTCTGCATCTGTTAGATTAGATGCTGGACTACTCTCACCATCACTGGTCGTAGGCGTTGGAGAAGGGATGATATTTCCTTGAGCATTGTCAGGATTCGTAGGAGGTTTCGTGTTTGTGGATGGAGTAGGAGGTGTAGGAGGAGGAGGAATCGCAGTTTGTTGTGCATCTTCAATCGATCGATTCTTCTGCACAAGCAGAGTCGATCCTACGGCTAGCGCAGCAATCGCAAGGAAAGCTATAATAGCGACGATCACGTAGAGACCCTTTCCGCTGCGTCGGTTGAGTTCACGTATTTCTTCATCTTCGTCCGGGTCTGGCAATTCATCCGCACCGGGTGGAGGGTCTTGATATTGATCATCTTCACCGGGGTTGTAGGCGTCAAAATCGATGTCACCATCCGGAACAACGGAGTCGTTGGCTGCTTCGGGATATTGCGAGTATTCAATCATCGTCTCTTTGTCTACGATTGCCGTTGGATGGATATTATTTGTTTGAATTCATCGACAAAATTGGCACGAATGATATCTCGTGACGGTGGCGAAGTGCACTGGAGATAGTGGTTCTCGTAATAGTACTATGCTAAAGGTATCTATTATGGTCAAGTCTAAACAAATACATTTCTTAAGGAACACATATTATGTTCGATGAATAATCTTCATAAACATGAACATGTGTACATTTGAATTTACACAACGCTCACTCCACAAATTTTCATCAAAAGTTCTTTGGACGCGCGCCAGGCTAACGTTGGCACGTTAGAAAGGAAAGGACTCCTACGCAGGAAATCTACTGTAACGCTTCGCTACCTCCTACGGTAACGGTCGTAACGGCCCTGCCTTTTCGCAAGACTGGCGGCAAGATTAAAAGATGAAGCATGAAAAAATGGGATCAGCAAATGCCTGCCACTTCATGTCGCCCTTATAAAAGAAGTAGAAGAGAACATCAAACATGGGCGTGGCAATAGCATATTCAGAAGATAGAAGGTATGATGACGCTAGTGTTGCCGACACAGTGAATTTCGATGCGGAAACAGTCAGTTATGGTGCAGAATCTGTCAATTTTGATGCCGAAACTGTGGAGTTTGATGCACCAGTCTTCGATCCACCACTGCATCATGATTTCGAAGAGGACGACGAGGAGGAGGAACTCCAGCAACTCAACCACCGACGTGGAAAATGCAAGTATGTGGCGATAGCATTCTTTGGTTTACTTGCTGCTTGTGCGTTGGCCGTCTCATTGACTCTCTTTTTTGAACGAGGTAAAGACTCAAAGGTGTCATCGGTAGTGAAGGCAGATGCCGCTACAAATGTAGGCGTGCCGTCATCGCAGCCGAGCATATTTGGAGCCAACCCTGAAGAATGCATCATTAATGGCGCGTGTTCTGTAGAAGGATCCTCTTGTGCAATCGGTAAAGAAACATGCTGTGGAGAGACATTTGATTCTGTCGAGTGTGATTGCATCGGTGGACAGTGGTTGTGCAGGGCCACTGATGCATGCAACCGACCTGACTGTGAGGATCCAATCACCACTGCTCCTACTTCCACTCCATCATCATTATCTTCGGGTGTTATACAAACTGAGGCGCCTACGATTGCCATACAATCACCTCAAGCCAAGCCTACACCTGTTCCATCGAAGAAGCCGTCCATTTCTCCATCATTTACACCGACTCCTCTGCCAACAAAACAGCCCACAAAACAACCGTCTCGGTCTCCAACAACCAATCCTACAGATTCTCCGTATTCGGCACCAACTTATTATCCAACTTACCAGCCTTCAGCCAACACTTCAACTCTTTCTCCATCAAATAAGCCATCGCGTGCTCCATCACCTAAGCTGACCCCACTACCGTCAAAGAAGCCAAGTTTAAAGCCTTCTCTGAGACCAAGCACGCAGCCAACTAGCAGTCCATCACTGTTACCTTCATCTCCTCAGCCAACATCGACACCTTCTACCCGTCCTTCATCTCAGTTGAGCAGCAAGCCATCATTCACACCTTCTTATCAGCCTACTTTTCGACCAAGCTTGCAGCCTTCTAATGAGAGGACATACTGTGTAAACATTAAATTCACCACCGACAATTATCCAGGTGATAACGGTTTCACATTCCTGTCAAAAGAAACTGGTGAAATCCTCTATGAACAAAAGACTGGGTCCATGAAGGAAGCGCAAACTGAATACTTCCAACAATTTTGTGACCTTTCTGCAGGTAGTTATGAGCTTATTGTTACAGATACTGGCGGAGATGGAATCACTCTGAGAGGCAATGGTTCCTATGTCGTAGATATTGATGGTCAAGTCATTCTCGTTGGCGGTAGGTTTATTCAAGTCAATGAAATATCTCACGAAATCATTGTAGGCTTTGATGCAAACATGAGCGAAACAGATCAAGCATTTCTAGAAGCTCACAATTCGCGTCGCCAGGTCTTCCATGAGAGTCAGGGCGTCTCGTTCAGACCCATGGCATGGTCAGCCGAATTGGCAGCAGGAGCATCCGCGTGGGCAAAGGAAAATGCCAAAACGTGCACAACTGATGGACCAGTGAAAGGAAAGTATGGACAAAATTCTGCATCCCAAAGACTCAATAGTCCGGATGATGCTCGTTCACCAGACGAAATTGTTACGTGGTGGGCACCAACAAACGTGGATGAAAAGTCACAATACAATAATCAGTTTACTGCTGTAATGTGGAGGAGTTCCTTGTATGTTGGCTGTGCTTCTGAGATTGGTCAGATAGAGAATAGCGATCAATACTGTCAGGTTACTAATTGTAGATACGTGAGGACGGGTAACTGCGCAGTTCCGAAGAACGATTGGGTGGCTTATGTATTGGACCAGAATGGAAATATGTGTGATACAGTGTTTTGTCCTGGAGCTGACGAGAATGGTGATATTGTGGAGGGTGTTTGTCATGCCTAAAACACATCAATATCTGCTGGATTCATCACAGTAAGCTATTATAAAATTAATGGTGACGTTTATCGAAGAAAGATGGCCTTCATCTTTTCGAGTTCTTGACGAAGAGCCTGAGCATTCAACTTGCTTGCTTCTGTATTGGTATCATCGAACAAACAACCTACACCCTTTGACTCAACTTGCGTGTGATCCAATGCTGGAGTCAATGCTCCAACAAAGTAAGCCCACTCTTGATCATTTTCATATTCTGACATGCGCCGAGCATCTTGCAACGCCAAACTGATCAATTTTTCAGCACATTGTCCCAAGCAAGATCCTACCTCGACGAGATACTCTTTCTCTAGTTGAAGCGACTGAGAAAGTAATGTTTGGTCTCCTTGCAAGTTGGGATTGACTATAGATGAGCTCAGCAAAGTTGTGATATCTTCTTCCGGGTGAGACTTCATTGATGCCAACCTATCTTCTATGGCCCTTGATGCGTCTGAGCATCTGCACAGCCCCTTCGCAACCGCAACAGCATCTACAGAGAAAGTGCCCGTGTTCCTCTTCGCGACAAATGCGACCCGACTGAGCAAAACCATGAGTGCCACATCAAGACATTTCGCAGACTTGATCGCATGCTGATATCTACCCTCTGAGAAGGTAGAACCCGGCCTGTTATTATATGCGTTGTATCTTTGTAACACTCCAGCGTCAGATGAACCAGTGGGTGGAGTAGGGAGAGGCGCACCCGAGTCAGACACTGTATCCCACCAAGTGCTTACAACGGACAAAGTTGTAGCGACTGTCTTCATTTGCGATGCGTGGATTTTCTCCACATTGATCAACCCGATTGGTAGCGGTGGAAGCAGCTCGCTCGGAAAGGGGAACGCAGATAGATGATATGTAAGGCTCAAAACACTACGCTCAAGTTTCAGCAAGGGTTCATCCACATGAGCAGGCGAATTTTCCACCAGAACAGACCCTGCTGCCTTTTTCAGCGATGAGTACGTAAGGTACAGCGTTTCCAAAAAAATTGTCGTGAGTTCAATTTCGGCAGGGTAAGATTGAAGTAATCTCTCCCCGGCACGACTATACTCTTTGAAAGTCTTCATAGTATCAATGGCTAGTGCAGTACGATCCGAAGATGGAAGAGGAGATGATAGGAGAACATTCAAAAGGCTGAGGTGTCCATTCAAAGCGGGTGGCGATTTCAGTGATGCAGCCCCACTGACTCCCATGTGAGATGCCAAATATTTCTTTTCCTCTGTTGCATAGGAATGTGCAAACGATAGAAGTTCGCTGGTGATTCCAGATTTCGCTAGCAATCGAGCACCATCACTGTGCAGAAGAACAATTTGCTGCAAAAGGTCGGCAACATAATTATCATCGGCGGCAATAAGTTGTGATAAACGAGATGCTGACTTCCGAACAGATTCAAGTGTGAAGAGCTTGCTGCAAAATAGTTCCACCATGGAATCATCAGTTTCCAATGAATTCAGATGGCCGAAGAGTGATGATAGACCAGATCTTGCAGCCAAAGCAATATTACCTCTCTGCAAATCGTGTGCATTGGAATATCGATCTTGACTTGCGTAAACGGGAGATGCTGAGATGTTGAATAGGTACGAAGTCGCATTTGCATACAACTCCAAGATGCGAGAAGGCATATTTTCAGAGACGATGCACCAAGTCTCAGAAGTAGTCAACACACGAGCAAGAGCGCAGCTCAAAAGAGCTCCACATAGGTCATTTGAGGAAGAAGCCGCCTCATTACCTGCGCAGGACGAAATGGCACCGATGATCAGCATGCACACTCTAGCAGTGTCTTCCTCCACAATTTCGGGACCATTGGCATCGTCTTCTGCTGAGCTTGGTTCCAACAGAACTTCGGTAAGACTGAGGACTGTATTGCAAAGCGGCATAGCACACTCTGGCACTATGTCTTCTGCCACGATGCCTTCTGTTATACCAGGAAGAAAGCTGTATTGCGCCAAGGCGTCAAAATGGCTTGGACTCAATAGCCTCAGAAGAACGGCGCATAGCATTTCAAGCACCACCCTCTTATTCATTGCCATATTTTGCTCTACCTGCTCAGTCATGTTTAGAAAGACGGGGTAGCAGATAAATGCAGTCCTTGCCAAATCACTCCAAGCTTGGGAGACGTGCGAACACGCGCATGAGCGCTTCACGAACATGTTCCATGCAAGAGCCCAATCTCGAGCAGAATTCTTTGGCTGTTGACTGTCAAGATTGCCCAGCATGATATCAATATCTATTACCTCATAGCCAGAACAAACTTCAGCTACCCCTTTCATTGGCACCTTAGCATTATGGAGAACGTCTGCTGAAGGATTCCAGGAATGAAGTTTTTCCCAAATAGTGCCACCTTTCGCCTGGCCAAGAGGCACATCTATCAAAGCAGAAAGGAGCAGAGGGTCCCGATGAGACAAAAGGAGCCCGATAAATGACTGAAATTGGTTCTGTCTCGCCAATCCACGCACATTCATGAGAGAACGTGTTTCAACCGCAAGTCCTTTCAAAAGCCAAGCAATGCTATGAAGGACGTCATTATTTCTGTTGGTAACTTTTACGTCTTGACCTTGGTCGTGGCGGAAGTAGCGAGACACCTCATGAAGAATTGATGAAGCCGAACCGCCCCTTTCGCCCATGTAACGCACAGCTTGGGAGTGCCAGAAGTTTGATCTGCGTAGTTTTTCCGTCAATAGAAGCTGGTGCGTCCTAGCGAGCTCGGGCAAATTACCCCGAGATCCAAGCTCAGACACTCGGAAAATCAACTCAAAGCATTTGGTAGCCGCTGACGATGTAGCTGGGTTCATGACAAAATCTACATCTGCAACTAGGTCCAAAATAACATCGAAACAGTTGTGTCTAGATCCACTCAATCCAAGCATCATGAGCGAAAAGTTGAGGCTGGAATTGCTATCAATCCCAACATTGGACAGTATGAGGTCCAAAATGACATCACGAAGGTTTGCACCGTCGTCTGCATCTGGAACAGGAAGAGACAAGCCCTTTGAAAAAGCTCTTGTCAATCCGACACCATTGATATCATCTCCACACAGAGAACGAATGCACTCAGCCTGGGTCATACCGTGAGAGACGTAAGAGATGATGCTGAACGAACTCGCCGCAATACCTTGAGGGTTGACCAAGGAGCAGGCATTGTAACCAACATATTCTGCGATGACGGGAAGAATTTCATTTGATCGGTTCGTTCTATGTAATGCCGAGGAGCTTGATGTTAAAAGCTGCGTCATTTTTGATACATTGATTTTGTGTTCGTCAACAAATCGGTGTGTCATTGAGCCATGAATAGGCCCTTTGAAAAGAAGCGTAGGAACAATACTGAGCGAAGCAGTTGAATTTCTCACAGACTGCACAAAGGCTTCCTCTCTTGCAGCAGCGGCACATAATATGCGCAGTGACATGACAAGAGTTCGTTCTCTCCAAAGAACGGCATCATCTAGTGATGCCCCCTTCTCATTCTTGTCCGAACAGCCCCCGTCAGAGCATGAAATCAAGAGAAGAGGATTAATCGGTCGAAGCATTGATTGTTGGACCGTCGACAGTGCTTCCTTGTAGGCAGCTTCATCCAACACATTTTGCCGTTGTTGAGCGTGGAAGTCCATGCTGTTCTTTGTAGAAGCAAGGTTGGGAGGAGTCTCGCGGAACAGAGACCTTGCGAGAGACTCTGAACTAATCATCTTGTTGCATTCCTGCACACCATTTGCCCCGCCATGCTCTGCAAGCAATTTCATTATTATCTTGAACAAAAGTCCTTTGTTCGTCGATAAAATGTTTGTCAAAATGCTAAAACCAGGAGTTTTCGGAAATGGGACCTTCTTGCCGAAGGATGCCTCCAACATCTGGCCTGCAGCATTCATTCCGCCATCTTCTTGCGAGTAAATCATCTCATTTCTAAAGTCTTGGATGGCTGCTGTCATGTCTTCTTCGTCAATATCTTCTGCACTGCAGAAAATCTCCGAAATGATCGGTGCTAAGCCCAGTTCTACCCGAGCGGCGTTCACGTTTGAACTGTATTGAGCTTTGATTTCATCAAACGTTTTCTTCTCTGACATGGGCGGTACGACATAGCGTACCAAAACGGCTTCCACGACTTCCATTGCCCGGTTGATAAGGCGACACTCATCCGCTACAGATGCAAATGGAAGGGTCTTAACGTTCTTTGACATGCCCGTCGCCCGGGGGAGGACAAAATCAGTGACGTATTCAATGTATGGAGCACACCCTGGTCGCAAGCGCCATTGCGATCCTAGGTTGGAAGGACAACCCGCATATTTGACCAGTGTCGACAAGAGAAAAAGGAAGCCCTCGGTTGCAGGATAGGTACCAACTTCAGCTTCTACGTGCTCAAGTTGATAAATCATCATGTATTCACTTGATTGAGGAAAGCAGGTTGCTGGTAAATCGCTCGTGCCGTGGTTCTGCTGACGTCCAAACGTAGACATTGATGTTGTAGCGCTAGTTCCAGCTGCGTAGGAGCTATATTGCGAGAGAAGTTTGATCGGTACGAATTGGCATATTTCCAACAACTCCCATGCCCTAAGCGCTGCTTGTGATTTCTTGCTTTCTCCGGATGCCTTGGGCATACCTTCAGTCGGCCTTGATCGTATCAAATTTGCAATGGCCATGAATGCAAGACCTTGGATTTCAGGCGGGATGGGAACTGTTAGCAACGAGAACAAAATCTCCAGACTCCCATCTAGATATGATGCACCTGTTCCATCACTGTCCATTGCAGGTAACTGAATAGAAAGGATGAATTCTCGTGCGGCAGCAGATCTCGTTGCCACGTTGGAAATAAGACATAGCAGTGACATCAAAGTACTCCTGCCAACCTCGTCCAGCTCTTTTCGTTTGGTATCCTTGCCAGAAGAATATGAAGACGACGAAGTGCCCTGACGTATTGGCGAATTCGCTGAGGAATTGTCACCGCTAGTGTTAGCAGAGCTAGACCCACCAGCTCCGTAGTAATAAGTCGAAGAAGATTCCGTGGTGTCCGAGGTAGAATTTGACCGACGAATACGATCAGACGACACCTTCTTGCTACTATCATCTCCTTCTTCTGGACTTAATTGTTCTGCATACCACCGGATTGCACTCAAGGCATTATTCCAGTTGAAATGCATGTGGCGTTCAGAATGATTATTCATCGTTCGATTTCCAGAAAGAAATGAGTGAACCATTGATGCACCATTGCTCGCTTCCGTTCCATCAGTTCCACCCGATAGTGCCAACGACGAAAGGAACGAGAGGTACACAAATAATGCCGAATCACTCTCTGCCTGAATAAGATCAAGCATTCGCAAACAACGACTAGGTGCAAGAACAACCGACACCTCCAATTGCCCTTCACCAACATCATGCTGCTCTTCCGCTGTACTCCAAAATGCCTGTGCTCCATCCGGATTACATGCACAAATACATGAAATCAATGCAAACACATCCTCCAAACAATCTGGCCGATCCATCACATTCACAGGACGTGGACCACCAATATCTTCCTCCACGGCATGTCCCGCCCACATTCCAAACTGACGTTTCTGATCTTTCTCCATCCATTCACTTTGAGCCAAGTTGAGCTCCTCATCGTACCATTCCTTCCTTGTTATAGGTATATTGCCCGTATGACATAGGGCATCAACGTACTGAGCAGTAAACTCGGCAAAGATGGAAACGAAAAAGTCATAGGTTGAAGCATCATCGGACGTCGTTCTATGACTTGTTGCAGATGCGGACGAAGACGACATCGTCGAAGGCATCCCAAACGAAGGAATAAGTGACAATCGTGCAAACGTCAATGATTTCAATTGGGACGCCACCATTAAACACTTGGAAAAGGTACTCTTCACATCTACCCCACCACTTCCACCACCACCAAGCGGAGGACTACGATTGAAACCAGACTGCTGATGTGACGACGATGATCCTCCACGAGGAGAAACCAATTGAGATGCCGCAGGACGTAACAACAAGGCATACGAAATAAGTAAAATTCCCCATACATCACGACGTTTCCAAGATTCTTCGGCAGTTTGACTATTCGGGTCCAATCTCGAATGAATGGCGGTCAAGGCTGGACTGTTGACGACACCACTACCACTACTACCCTCGAAATGAGTTTGTGGGGGAAAGAGAGCATTTCCAACACCGAATGAATTGGGACCATGACTTTCTCGATTGACCAACACATGACGTGAGTCAAACGCACACGTGATAGACATGAGTAACGTCGACACACATTGGAGTAATTGAGGTTGTCCACGTCCCCACAGGTTGGTAATCAATTCGTCATTCCATTCCTTTGCATCTTTCATTTTAGGCATGGTGGGGGGTGGTGGTTTTTGTTTCCATCCTTGCTGGTATTGTTGTTGTTGTTGTTGCTGCTGTAGTTGTTGTTGGTACCAAGACGAGGTAGCAGCTGATGCAGCATTTGTCGAAGAAGAGCTACCAATACCACCACCCATCATCATTGTCGTCGTCGTCAATCCGTCTTCCAAATAGGGTGATGGTACATCCATCAATAATGGATCCAACAATGGCAATCCAGACGATCCACCACCACTACTACTACTACCATTGGTCAATTCCTTGACCAAATCAATAATGGACGTAACCTCCCCCACCGTCAATTGGGTATGATACGCAAGGTAAAACAGACATTCCGAGGCTATTTGACGTTGCATTTGTGTAAATCCCAACAAGGCATATTCCATGTCTAAATTCTTCTTCTTGTTCGACAATGTGGACGTAGGTTGAGCAGTGGTGGCGGTGGTCGAACCAAACAAACCAGTACCAAATCCTGCTGCTGCTGGTGGCGGAGTAGCAGTAGTAGTAGATGCTGCCCCCGCCCCCGCACCACCACCATTCCGCAATCCATTGGCAATCCCCTCCATCACTCCAGTCAACTCCCTCACAGTCTTGATTAAATTGTCCACAAGACCATTTGTTACAAGTTGATCAGTTGCCACCAATACTGCCGATGTTGATGTTGATCCATTATTACCTCTGTCAATATTATCATCATCATCATGATTGTCTTCATTGGAAACCAAGGTAGTATAAGCCTCAACACGATGACGTATCAAATTGTACACCGTGGACAATAATGCAGATCGTTCATGAAAAAAGAGTCTTCGAGCAGTTTGAATGATTCGTGATGGTGGTGGTGGTTGTTGCGTGTTGGAGGAGGAATCAGTTTGCATAGTAGTAGTATTGTTACTACTTGACCCCTGTTGTTGATGATGTTGTCGAGATTTTTCAAAACCAACCCTTCCCCCCTCAATCAACATGGTGACAAAGTCGTCCTCTTCCTCAACACCACCACCGCTGTTACTACTACTAGCAGCCCCACCACTGCTACTACCATCCCCCACCACGATTCTCCCAACCTCCTCCCTAGCCCTAACATACAAACACAACCCCTCCACCTCACTCAAATGCAACTCTTCCACAAGCTGCAATACCTCCCTTGATATCGGTGGAATGAGTGCAGTTAGTTGATTGTTTATCGTGACACATGCCGTTGGTTGTGTTGCTGCGTTGTTGGTGGTGGTGTTGGCGGACTGAATCAATTGTTGCTTTAATGC
>Ga0075467_10004043_pt1 | contig 10999 bp, 11 predicted proteins | sample DEB08_DNA_9_FD_75067 | JGI IMG/M metagenome (GOLD analysis project Ga0075467, IMG submission 75067) | Aqueous microbial communities from the Delaware River and Bay under freshwater to marine salinity gradient to study organic matter... | ecosystem: Environmental > Aquatic > Marine > Coastal ...
TATGGTTGAGTTCATACCAATCTGTCTCGCCGGACTCGGCGTCTTGCAGAAATACCCGACCTGAGGGTGGAGGCGTCTGGTCGCCAAACAGCGGCTGTTCGTCTTGATTGGCAGAACCGACTGCCGCGCGGAGCTTTTGATGCGCCTCGTTGGACCAAAGCAGCTTTCCGTTTTGATCTGTGTGCCAGATGGGAAAATCAAGGCTTGTTGTCAGACGCTGGACCAACGCCTGTTCAGTGGTTTCGGTGATTTTACTTTTCTCTGCATCTGCCAAAAGCCTGACACGGCACAGCCCGCTTTGCCATGTGATCGTGATCTGTTTGGGCGCGTTTCCATCGTTTGCGGCAAATGTCACACTGCCGGTACCAACGGTTTCCAGCGTTTCTGGGAAATCTGCAAATCGGTCGCTGACTTTCTTGTGTAAATCGGACCAGTCGTGAAATCCGGGTTCAAGCGCCAGAAAACTATCCGCCGCTTCGGTCGCATGTTGAAGGATGCCGTCGTCAAAAAGATAACAGATATCTGCAGCAGAAGAGTGATCCTGAGTTGGTTCCACAGCTGGCGATCTTAGCCAAAGATAGCCCAAAGTGCCGCTGGTCAACGTGGCAAGAACGACAATAAGGACATCAAAATAAGAGATCAAAGCCGGTCTCCTTTAAAAGTTGACACCAGCTTAGAGAGTAAAACCTTAACCTTTGATTAACTGAAAATGGGTGCAGCAGGGTTTTGCGGGCAATTCACGCTTTGATCGGCGTGTTTTCCCCCAATGCTGTTCGCGGTTCGCCGTTTTGCGGATCAAGCTTGCGGCGCGGCCAGATCACCTCGACCACAGCACCATGTTGGCCTGTCACAGTATCGGACCCGTTCGCAAAGCGCAGTTCGGCACCTGAACGTTCAAGCAGCGTTTTTGCGATGAAAAGACCAAGCCCCATCCCCTCGTAACCGGGTCTTTGTGCCGAAGACCGCCCGCCTCGCCGTCTGCGCATGAACGGATCACCAATGCGCCCCAGCAGATGTGGCGGGAACCCTTTGCCATCGTCAAAAATGCGTACGGAAATGTGATCATCGGTCCAGTTTGCATCAACCCAAACGGTCGTCTGCGCAAAGTCGACAGCGTTCTGGACAAGGTTGCGTAGGCCGTGAATAATCTCGGGTTTACGCAATACTTCGGGTTGATCTGCCGCGCCGCCCAAATTTTCTGTCGAAAATTCGATGGTTTTGCCCCGTGCCCGATGGGGTTCGGCGGCTTCCTCTAAAACGGCCATCAAGGGTGCCTGACGCAGGTGTAAATCGTCTTTGCCGACGCGTCCCATATCGCGCAGAATGTCCCGACAACGATCCGCCTGATCACGGATCAACGCGGCGTCTTCTGCAAGTTCTGGGTTGTCTTGAAGTTCGTGCAGCAGCTCTGTGCTGGCCAGCTTGATTGTGGCAAGCGGTGTGCCCAGTTCATGCGCGGCCGCCGCGACGACACCGCCCAGATCGGTCAGTTTCTGTTCACGCGCCAGCGCCATTTGCGTGGCCGTCAAAGCATCTGACATAGAATGGATTTCGGTGGTGACCCGCCGCGAATACGAGGTCGAAAACAAGATCGCGATGACCAGTGCAACCCAGTTCCCAAAGACGAATATCTGCGGGATCTCAAGCAAACCGCCACTTTGTGTGATCAAGGGGAAATGAAAAATCGCCAGTACAGTCGCCAGCGCAATCGCGGTGCTGCACAGCACGATGGTCGACCGCAAGCTAAGCGCAGTAGCTGAGATTGTGACCGGACCAAGCAGCAAAAGCGAAAACGGATTGTGCAACCCGCCTGTCAGGAAAAGCAAAAACCCAAGCTGCAACAGATCGAACATCACCATGGACAGGTTTTCATATTCAGACAGGCGCTTGTTCTCGGGAAAGACCAGGATAGCGACAAGGTTTCCGATCACGGAAGCCCCAACCGCAAAATAGCACAGGGCCAACTCAAGCTGTAATCCGTATATCCGGTCGGCCACGGTGATCGCCGTTAACTGGCCCGCGATTGCGACCCATCGCAGCACAATCATCGTGCGTAATCTGATCCAATTCGCACGTGTGCGTTCCCCTAAGGGCTTTAATGTCGCCTGCGTCATCGGCGCACCTTTTCAACTTTAACCATTTCAATGATATAGCCCAAGGTTAAGACTGCACCCAACTGTGATCAAGAGCGCGATTTCGCGCAGGAGACTGAAGATGAGACGCCTTTATGCAATCGCCGCCGTTATCGTGGCACTCGGATTTCTTGCTGTAATGCTTTTTATGGGAAACCGACCAGAGACCAACGATAAATATGCCCAGTGCAAAAGCTCCACCATTGCAGGGGGCGCTGATCTGGGAGGGCCGTTTGAATTGGTAAATGCCCAAGGCCAGACGGTGACGGATGCGGATGTGATCACCGAGCCAAGCTTGATTTATTTCGGTTATACGTTCTGCCCCGATGTCTGCCCCTTGGATGTGGCTCGCAACGCAAGTGCTGTTGACGTGCTGGCTGAACGGGGCATGTCGGTGACGCCGATCTTTATCTCGATCGATCCGGCGCGCGACACACCTGAGGTGGTCGGTGAATTTGCCGACAACATGCACCCCAAGATGATCGGCTTGACCGGATCCCCCGAACAGGTTGCCGCGGCAAGTGCGGCGTATCGCACCTATTACAAGGCACACGAGGCGGTGGATGACTATTATCTAGTGGACCATTCGACCTTTAGCTATCTGGTCATGCCCGGCGAAGGCTTTGTCGATTTCTTTCGGCGCGATGTAACGCCGGACCAAATGGCAGAAAAAATTGGTTGTTTTATCGAAAATCAGTAGAAAATTTGACCAATGCCCTATGGTGACACATATCAATGGAATGAATGTGACACCAACTTAGATGGATGCGAGGCAAAACATGGCTGACAAAGCGCTTGATCTTGGCGAAGACCGCTCTTTGCTGCTTGTGGATGACGACGAACCATTTTTGCGGCGTCTGGCCAAAGCAATGGAAAAACGCGGTTTTGAAATTGAAACCGCAGGGTCTGTTGCTGCGGGCCGCGCCATCGCAACCGCGCGTCCGCCAGCCTATGCTGTGATTGATCTGCGGCTTGAAGACGGCAATGGTCTGGATGTCGTCGAAGTACTGCGTGAAAAGCGCCCCGATGCGCGGGTCGTGGTGCTGACTGGGTACGGTGCGATTGCGACGGCTGTGGCTGCGGTCAAAATTGGTGCGACGGATTATCTGTCGAAACCCGCGGACGCCAATGACATCACCAACGCGCTTTTGGCGACGGGCGATGATCTGCCCCCGCCCCCGGATAACCCGATGAGCGCGGACCGCGTACGGTGGGAACATATTCAGCGGGTCTATGAGTTGTGCGATAGAAATGTATCCGAAACCGCGCGCCGGTTAAGCATGCACAGGCGGACCTTGCAGCGCATTTTGGCGAAAAGATCCCCGCGTTAGGGTCTAAAAGTCATATCTTTTGCTGATCTTGTTTATGATCTGACCTGACTCAAGCCTGACGCCTTCATCGAAATGCCAATCGCGAAAGCCCCGGCTTTGGTAATAGGTCAGTCCGCCGGTGTTGTCCGCGCGGATGGTCGCGTTGATCCAGACATATCCCAGCTGTTTTGCCGCCGCTGCCGTGGCTTCAAACAAGGCCGATCCGATACCAAGCCCGGTACGCCCGACCTGAACAAACGTTGCAACGTCGCAGGCCTCGGGTGGCAGGTTCGGGTGGGGGCCGATCCATTGGAAACCCACCACTTTCTCCGCTTCGTCCAAGGCTACATGCCAGGCGCTTTGATCCGCATTCGACATCATCCATTCGTTCAGATCATCACCCGTCACCGGACGGGTAAGTGCCGTCGTTCCGCCGATCTTGATGATCTCGTTCAAGAGCCGCGCCATGTCGGGGGCATCTAGCGATATTGGCCGCCGTACCTTTGCCATCAGATTTCCTTTAGCAACGCATCATGTCTTGCTGTGAATTCAGTGCGCGTTTCAACGGGCGGGCGCAGCACGATGGACAAGCCTTCCATGATTTTTGTGTCGGGCCTGCCGAAAAACTTCGTTGCCTCGGCCGATGAAAAGCCAGCGATCTGCGTTGCTTCCATCCAGGCGCTGATTTTGTCGGCTTTTTTGATTTGTTGCTTAACGGTCTTGGGGATGGCAGCGGGCAAGCCGAACCTGATGTGAATGGCTGCTGTCAGACGATCATCCAGCGCGCCATAGCTGGGGCCAACAGCGGCTTTGACTGGCGAAATCATGTCGCCGATCACATATTCGGGGGCATCATGCAGCAAAGCAGCCAATTGCCATTTTGCGGGGGTCTTCGGGTTCATCCGGGTAAAAAGCGTCTCTACCAAAAGGGAATGTTCAGCCACGGAATAGGCATAGTCACCATGGGTCTGCCCATTCCAACGCGCTACAAAGGCCAAGCCATGAGCGATATCTGCTATTTCGATGTCGACGGGGGTCGGGTCCAGCAAGTCAAGCCTGCGCCCAGATAACATGCGTTGCCATGCGCGGGGCTGCTGCGCCATATGATCGCCTCCTCTTTCGCGAAATCGTTAATATAGACAATACATGACATGTGGTTTTCGCCGTGACGTCAACACCCGTTGAGATTGGACGGCGAAAGTGCTAGGCGCGTGTCAAATATTCGATGTTTGAAAAGGAACGCCAGATGGCCAACGATTATATCGTTAAAGACATTAACCTTGCTGCGTACGGCCGCAAGGAACTCGATATTGCTGAAACCGAAATGCCGGGATTGATGGCCCTGCGTGCCGAATACGGCGAGAAAAAGCCACTTAAAGGCGCGCGTATTGTTGGGTCGCTGCACATGACGATCCAGACGGCTGTTTTGATCGAAACGCTGGTTGAACTTGGTGCCGACGTGCGCTGGGCATCTTGCAACATCTTCTCGACCCAGGATCACGCGGCTGCGGCGATTGCTGCGGGCGGCACACCTGTTTTCGCGATCAAAGGCCAGTCCTTGACCGAGCATTGGGATTACCTTGATAAATCCTTCATGTTCGAAGATGGCCCGAACCTGATCCTTGACGATGGCGGCGATGCGACGCTGTACATCCTGTTGGGTGCCCGTGCCGAGGCTGGCGAAGACGTGATCGCCGTGCCAACATCCGAAGAAGAAGAAGCGATCAAGGTTCAGATCAAAAAGCGTATGGAAGCAAGCCCTGGCTGGTTCACCAAGATGCGCGATCAGATCAAAGGCGTTTCCGAAGAAACAACAACAGGCGTTCACCGCCTGTACGAACTGGTCAAGCAAGGCCAGTTGCCGTTTCCTGCGATCAACGTAAACGATTCGGTAACCAAGTCGAAGTTCGACAACAAATACGGCTGTAAGGAATCGCTGGTCGACGGCATCCGTCGCGCCACAGACACCATGATGGCCGGTAAAGTTGCGGTTGTCATGGGCTACGGCGATGTTGGTAAAGGGTCGGCTGCGTCGCTGGCTGGTGCAGGTGCCCGTGTCAAAGTCACCGAAGTCGATCCTATTTGCGCGTTGCAAGCTGCGATGGACGGTTTCGAAGTTGTGCTGCTGGAAGACGTGTTGGCAACCGCTGACATCTTTATCACCACCACAGGCAACAAAGACGTTATCCGGATCGAGCACATGCGCGAGATGAAGGACATGGCGATTGTTGGTAACATCGGCCACTTCGACAACGAAATCCAAGTCGCGTCGCTGAAGAACCACAAATGGACCAACATCAAAGAACAGGTCGACATGATCGAAATGCCAAGCGGCAATCGTTTGATCCTGCTGTCCGAAGGTCGTTTGCTGAACCTTGGCAACGCAACCGGCCACCCGTCCTTTGTGATGTCCGCATCCTTTACCAATCAGGTTCTGGCGCAGATCGAGCTTTGGGAAAACAACGGTCAGTACACAAACGAAGTGTACATCCTGCCCAAGCATCTGGACGAAAAAGTCGCGCGTTTGCACCTCGACCGGATCGGCGTAAAGCTGACAAAGCTGAGCAACGAGCAGGCCGCCTATATTGGCGTGTCCGCCGACGGCCCGTTCAAGCCCGAGCATTATCGTTACTAATCATGGTGTGGGGGAAACCCCACCCTTCGACATCTTCAACGCCGCCTTGCAGAAATGTGAGGCGGCGTTTTTTATCTTACATCCCGCCCTTGGTTCAGGATTATCACGTTTCCGCTGGATATGTCTCCGGCGGGAGAGATCAGAAAACCAACCCATGCCGCGATCTCGGACGGTTGCATCGCGCGGCCGTGCGGCATTTGCGCGATGGCCTTTTCCAACACCTCTGCGCTGACCACACCGAACAGCGGCGTTTCCGTCATGGCGGGCGCAATTGAATTCACGGCGATCTTGTCGGTCGCATAGCGCCGCGCCAGATCTTTGGTCAATGTATCCAACGCGGCCTTGGACGCACGGTAATGCGGCGGATCAAACGCATCGAAATTATACGCCCCGTTCGAACTGATGTTCACGATTTTGCGGACGCCATCCCGCCCCGCCATCAATTTGATCGCCGCCTGACAGCAATGAAATGCGCCAGAGAAATTCAACGCCATCTGTTTTTCAAATTCGGCTTCGGGGATGTCGGGGAATTCCGACATGAAACAGGTGCCGGCGTTGTTCACCAAGACATCAATGCCACTATGCTTTTGCTCGATCTGCGCGAAAGCTTGTTCGATGTCCTTGGCGTTGGTCAGATCGACCGAGATGCCTTCGAAACTGTCGCCAAGCATGTCGGCCAGTCCGATCGGGTCGATGTCCAGCCCGACGACGTGAAACCCGTCAGCAATCAGACGGTCCACGATGGCGCGCCCCATACCGCCTGCTGCCCCTGTCACTACTGTAATTTTTTTCATTTCTACCCCCTCACGATTTGCGATTGGCTTTTCCAGCCCGACCGCGTTATCCAATTTAGATGTAAACGCATGTATTTTCCCATGCAAGGAGAGCAAGATGTCCATTCGCCCCGCCCGCAGGATCACCGATACCAGCCCCAAGAACTTTGGGATGTTCGCCAAAGCAGTGGGCATGACCGGCGACCTGATCCATCTTGAACTGGGCATGCCTGCCGAAGATACCCCCCAGCACATAAAAGACGCGACAATTGCAGCGCTTCAAGGTGGGGCTGTGCATTATTCTGACCTGCAAGGTCTGCCAGAACTGCGACACGCGCTGGCGGAAAAGCTGCGCCGGCAGAACAAGCTGGACGTGACTGCCGATAATGTGCTGATCACTAACGGACTGACCCAAGGGTCTTTTGCGGCCTTTATGGCGTTCCTAGATGATGGCGATGAGGCCCTTTTGCTGGCCCCATACTATCCCCAACATATCGGCAAGGCCGAGCTTGCAGGTGCCAAAGTCACCATCGCGCCCTTGGATGCGGCAAACGGGTTTTCCATCAATCGGACCTTGATAGAGCCCCATATTACCCCCGCAACCCGTGTGATCGCCCTGATCAATCCGTGTAACCCAACGGGGCGCGTCTATTCGAGAGCTGAGCTTCAGATTATCGCGGACCTTGCCCATGAATACGATTTGTTGGTGATTTCGGACGAGGTCTATGAAGAGATCACCTATGACGCGACGCATATCTCGATCGCGGCACTGCCGGGGATGAAAGAGCGGACGATTTCAATGTTCGCCTTTACCAAGGCCTATGCGATGGATGGTTGGCGTTTGGGGTATGTCGTGGCCGACAGCGCCCTGATGGGGCCGCTGATGAAGATCACGACCAATGAGGTGACCCATGTGAACACCTTTATCCAACATGGCGGACTTGCGGCCGTCACAGGGGACCCGTCGGTGTTGGCTGGCATGGTCGCGCGGGATCGCGAGCGGCGCGATCTGGTGGTGACGCGGTTAAATCAAATGCCCGGCGTGACCTGCACTGCCGTTGAAGGGACGATATATGCCTTCCCGGATATCACAGCGACCGGGCTTACTGCGCAAACTTGTGCGGATCGTTTGCTTGAGGAAACCGGCGTGGTGGTCGAGGCAGGCAGCTTTTACGGTCAAGCCGGCGAAGGGCATCTGCGTGTCTGTTTCGGCTGTGCCGAGATTGACGTGCTTACCGACGCGATGGACCGGATGCAGCGTTTTTTCAACAGTCTCTAAATCAGGGGGCTGAGTGCCTGAAACAGCATTTCAACATGGGTTTGCGCCGTTATGGCACCCGGTGAAAGCCGCAAGATTTGCCCGCGGCAATCCACGTGAATCTGCTGGTGCCGTAGCTGAGTGACCAGAGTTTGCGTGTCAGTGTTGTCCGGCAGTTTCATCATCACCGATCCGCCGCGCTGCGCTGTGTCGCGCGGCGTGGCAAGTTGGATGCCCGCATTGTCAGCATGTTCTATGATCAGGTCTGTCAGGTCCCGGTTATGCGCCAGCAAATCAGGCTGCGCTGCATGCCATTTTAGCGCCGGAACAGACCCCAAGCATGCCATGACAGAAGGTGTTCCATGGTCAAAGCGGCGGGCATCAGGGGCATAGTCAAACGCCTCAAGATCCCATGAGAACGGATTATCTTGTGAAAACCAGCCCCGCAATTCGGGAGTAACCTGTTCAATCAGGTCATGGCGCATCTGAATGATACCGGCCCCCGGTGTGCCACAAAGCCACTTTAGACTGGTGGAAATCACGAAATCCGCCGGATGATCTTTTAGGGAAAATGGAATGATCCCAATCCCTTGGGTCAGGTCGATCCCAACCAGCGACCCCATATCGCGGCCATGGGCAAGCAAGGCTGTCAGATCGCACCGGTGTGAGCTGGTCGACGTGACAAAGGTCAAAAGCGCAAGGCCAACATCCGGTCCCCAAGCGTCCAGCATATCCTCATCACGGACCCAGAACTCTCCTGCTCGGATCGGGACTGTGTGGAGGGTAAAGCCCATGCGGTCGGCCACCCCGTTGAGCAAGAAATGCAGTGATGGAAAGCAATCTGCCGCGATCAGGACGCGTTTGCCGCGCAGACGATCTTTTGGCAGACCGCCAAGGATAGAAAACAGCGCAGTCGTGACGTTTTCGGCGCTGGTCAGGCTGTCGTTTGGCGCGTCTATTAACCTGCGCCAAAGGGACAGAAACTCTTCGCGCTGCCCAAGTACCTTGGGCCATTGTTCATCGTTGTATGCCCCCCAGATATCCGAGAAACCGGCAAGTGAGGTCGCCATGTCTTTTGCTTTGCCGGGGTATTGGCCAATCGAGTGGTATAGAAAATATGCAGGATCAGTCATGGCACCCTCGTTTTGCTAGGCGCACTATGCCAGATGGGATTTTAGTTGCAAACGCATATAACGCTACCTAACATCTTCTTCCAACAACCGTGCCTTGGCACCCAAAGGGAGAGATGAAGATGAGCGGCGCAGACAATCTGACAAACCTTGCCACGATGCTGGCCTCTGGCGGTGTCGAAGTGGTCGATTGCACGGGAATTCTGGGCCCGGATACGCCGATCCTTCAACTGCCCGAAGATTTTGCCAAGAATACCCCCAAGGTCGAGATTCACAAGATTAGTGAATATGACAATGACGGCCCGTTTTTTGCGTGGAACTGGATGAAACTGGGCGAGCATTCCGGTACGCATTTCGACGCCCCGCATCATTGGATCACCGGTAAGGACTATGAAGACGGCTGTACCGATAGGCTTGATGTGCAGCGTCTGGTCGCGCCGGTGAATGTGATCGACTGCTCAAAGCAGTCCGCCGAGAACGAGGATTTCCTGCTGACCGCTGAGGGTGTCAAATCCTGGGAAGCTGTGAACGGTGAAATCGGCAAAGGCGAATGGGTCGTGATGCGCACCGATTGGGATAAACGTGCAAACGACGAGGCGAAATTCCTGAACGCTGACGAAACAGGCCCGCACAGCCCCGGCCCGACGCCCGATTGCATCGAATATCTGCTGTCCAAGGGGATCGTTGGCTGGGGGACCCAATGCATTGGTACCGACGCCGGTCAGGCTGGCGGGATGGAACCTGCATATCCGGCCCATAATCTGCTGCACCGCGACAACTGCTTTGGTCTTGCGTCCCTTGCCAACCTCGACAAACTGCCAGCAAAGGGTGCCATTCTGATCGCCGCACCGCTCAAGATCCAGCGTGGCACAGGTAGCCCTATTCGGGCGCTTGCCTTGGTCCCAAAGGGCTGAAGTGGCATGAGGAAAGGACGCAGATGACCAGCGCAGATACCGCTTTGGACCAAACCCATGAACTTGGGGATATGGGGTTGGACAACTTTGCGCCCTATCTGATGAACCGCATCATGGGCCGCTATAACGCCGCCTTGCAGGAAGAGATGGCCAAGCTGGGGTTAACCACGCCTCAGATGCGGTCCTTGGCGGTTTTGTCTGTGCGTGACGGCATCTTGATTCGCGAACTTTCGGTATATGCGGTTGTGCAGCAATCGACCCTAAGCCGCGGTTTGGACGCTTTTTCCCAAAGCGGTCTGATCCTGCGCGAACCTGACCCCGACGACAGCCGCGCCACCCGGATTTTCCTGACTGATGCCGGGCGTGCGGCATATCGGCAGCTTTGGCCCCATATGTCAGAGGCCTATCAGGCGATGTTCGCGGGTGTGTCCGATAGTGAAAAGAACGCCTTTGTCGGCACATTGCAAAAGATGTTGAAAAATATTCGCAAGCACGACTTCTGAAAGGAACCGGATGGCCGAACGATCCTTTAAAAAAGAGGTCGCACATCTGCGCAAAGGTGCAGGCGATACCTTTACCGGAGAAGGCATTCTTGCCATCACCAAAGCTCTTTTGGAAAATGGTGTCGGCTATGTCGGCGGCTATCAAGGTGCGCCGATCAGTCATTTGATGGATGTGCTTGCCGATGCGCAGGATGTGCTGGGCGAACTAGGTGTCAGGTTCGAGGCGAACGCAAGCGAAGGGGCCGCCGCCGCGATGCTGGCGGCTTCTGTGCACTATCCGATCCGTGGTGCCGTGACGTTCAAGGGGCCGGTGGGCGTGAATGTTGCCTCTGACGCGCTGGCGA
>Ga0075467_10004048_pt1 | contig 10991 bp, 9 predicted proteins | sample DEB08_DNA_9_FD_75067 | JGI IMG/M metagenome (GOLD analysis project Ga0075467, IMG submission 75067) | Aqueous microbial communities from the Delaware River and Bay under freshwater to marine salinity gradient to study organic matter... | ecosystem: Environmental > Aquatic > Marine > Coastal ...
CAAAATAAGCCACAGTTTATTAGACGAAGATGCTGAAGCAGCCATGGGTCATATTGAGCTAGCCCGTTGGGCAGATATTTTTGTTATCGCGCCAGCAACAGCGAACATCATGGCGAAACTTACACACGGTTTAGCTGATGATTTACTGACCACTCTTGCCTTAGCCACCGCAGCGCCTATTGCTATTGCACCCGCTATGAATCAACAAATGTGGGCTGCACCGGCAACCAAGGAAAACTGGCATAAATTACAATATCGGGGCGTTCTACAAATTGGTCCTGCCAGCGGCGAACAAGCTTGTGGCGACATCGGCTATGGCCGCATGTCTGAACCAGACGACATTGTTTCATTTGTAGCTAACTATTTTTCTGGGCGAACAAATAGCGAGGAAAAAAGTGGCGAGCAAATAAACCATTTGCCGAGTATATTTGCAGGTAAAAAAATAATGATCACCGCTGGTCCAACTCGTGAAGCATTGGACCCCGTTCGCTATATCTCAAATCACAGTTCCGGAAAAATGGGTTATGCAATAGCTGAAGTAGCGCAGAAAATGGGAGCAGAGGTCACTCTCGTTTCGGGCCCAGTCAGCATTTCACCCCCGGCTAACGTTAAACTAGTCTCAGTGACTAGCGCGCAAAAGATGCATGACGCTGTGATGAAGCATATTCAAACGCAAGACATTTTTATTGGCTGTGCTGCCGTAGCTGATTTTAAGCTTACTGACATTCCAAGCCATAAAGTAAAGAAGAAAGACGGACTATTAACGCTGACGTTTGAGCAAAACCCAGATATTCTCAAAACGGTTGCTGCGCTGGCGAACCCGCCATTCACTCTGGGTTTTGCTGCTGAGACACATGACGTCGAGGCTTATGCGAAGGACAAACTTGAGCGTAAAAAATTAAATATGATCGCGGCGAATGATGTGTCATCATCTGACTTAGGATTTAATTCTGATCGAAATGCACTCACTGTCATTACAAAAAGCAATACAATCAGTTTACCGGCTGCTAGTAAACACGCATTAGCTATTGAGTTACTGAAGCTGTTGAATGATGAATATTCAGCCAATCAAAATAATAAGAAAAGTAAATAGGTACCATCATGCCCGCAATAAAAAAACCCAATCGGCGCGCGCAGATCCTGCAAGCTCTAGCAGGAATGTTAGAAAACAATCACGGTCAGAGGATCACAACAGCTAAATTGGCTGAGCAAGTCGGTGTTTCAGAAGCGGCGTTGTATCGCCACTTTCCAAGCAAAGCGCGTATGTTCGAAGGCTTGATTGAGTTTATTGAAGAAACCCTCTTCTCACGCATCAACAAAATTATGGATGAAGAAAAAGAGGCCGCAACGCGCATCCAATTAATCATGCACCTTATCCTCGGTTTTGCTGAAAAGAACCCTGGTATTTCTCGCTTACTCAACGGCGATGCGCTTTTGGGTGAGCAAGAACGTTTGCGTGAGCGTATTGCAAAATTATTTGAACGTTTAGAGTCACAGATTAAGCAAATACTGCGTGAGCGAAAATTGCGTGAAGGTAAATCATTAGACGTTGATGAGGCGATATTGGCAAATATCTTAATTTGTTTTGTCGATGGTAAAGTGAATCAATTTGTACGTACCAAGTTTCAACGTACACCCACACATCAATTTGGTGAGTATTGGTCTGCCATTAAAAGTCATTATTTTGTAAACTAGATTAGGGTCTGTTGAGTTCGTATAAGTTAGATATTATTTACTTTCAATTTTGAAGAGGAAGGGAAACTGAAAACAGTCATTACTTTTGGTACTTTCGATGTGTTTCATTCTGGGCACGTGAATATTTTACGACGCTCAAGAGAAATGGGCGATCGCTTAGTTGTTGGCATTTCTACGGATCAGTTGAACTTCAGCAAAAAGGGGCGTAATCCAATTTATCCTCTGCGAAGCAGAATGAATATTCTTCATGCTATTAAATATGTAGATCAGGTATTTGTAGAAGAGTCTTTAGACTTAAAACGTGAATATATTATTGAACATCAAGCCGATATCTTTGTAATGGGTGATGATTGGGCTGGTAAATTTGAAGAATTTAGAGATATTTGTGAGGTGAAATACCTAGCCAGAACGCCTTCGATTTCTACCACTGAAATTATTGAAGTTATTAAAGATATTTAGCCCTTGTTTAATAGTCTCTCGCCACTAATAAACGGCTATTGTTAACGTAATAGATGACAGAATAATTACTTTTGCTAGTTAGCTAACAGAAAATCGACGATACGCTCACTGCATTTTCCGTCTGTCTTACCTGCCATTGATAGTGTGATTTCTTTTCTCAATGCCGACTTCTGCTTTTTGTTGGCTAAGCAATATTCTATTGTTGATAATACTTCGCTAGGTGATTTCGCTCTGTCGCAAAGTTGCTCAAATAAACTGACATCCTTATCCATACGTTTTACAAACCTAAATTTAAATAGTCCTCGGTAGCTCCACCTTACATGGTAAAAATCACACCAAACGACCGGCTTATCTATTGCTGCGAATTCAAATATTGTTGATGAAGCCTCCGACAAAAGAACGTCAGAGATTTTCATAAAAGGTAACAAGGAATAATAGTCGAGAGAACAAAGATAAACGTTATCATAAGCTGCCCACGCCTTCAAAATAGCACGTTGATTAGCATATTTTGACTTAGTTAGACTGAAAAAATGAGGTTTGATAATAAGGTTATAATTACTTAGTTCTTGAGGCCAATTTTTACTAAAACATTCAATGCTTGAAGGATAAAAAGTGGGTGCATAGAGCAAGGTTTGTTTACTTGGATCAAGGCCTAATGATTTTAATGATATTTGCTCTTTTTGATTGTTAAATAATGGGTCTAACTTAGCATAACCAACATCAACAAAGTTTGATTCGGGAAACATATCCTGCAATCGTTGCTTGCGAGTATTGCCTTCAACAAACCGAACATCGAACGGAAATTCACTGGAGGAATAGTAGCAAGATTTTGGGCCTATACCGTGTTGCATAAAAGCGATTTTTACGGATGTGTCTTTTAAAATTATATAATTGTTGGAAGGAGACTTCCCGAAAATAATCCAATCAGGTTTTTGCCCTACGTAATATTCAAGCGCTTGTTTCTCATTACTGACAACAACATAATCAAAAGCGTTATCATCGAGGACTTTCTTGGTGATTTCTACTACGTCACTTTGATCGTATACAACAAAGCGCACCGTAGTGCCTTTGCTTGATAACACGTTAGCGACGGGTAAGAATTGCGGTAGATAATATAAATGTAAAAGGTCAAAATGAACGGTTTTCATACTCAAGCCGTTGATATTAAGATTTAAATGAGTGTATCAAATAGTAATGCTTCATAAAATACTACATTAGTTCATCCAAAAATAACTATTCAAACACCGCTAAAAAGAGAGATGTATATAAAGAACGATATGCCATTTGTGGATGACTACAATGAAATTGCCGATGAGCAGCAAGTTGACTGCAGCCACCAGCAAAGAATTCAAGATTAACAGTAACGTTATTTACTTTATTAACTTACTATTTAGCGAACGTTTCGCCAAAAAAGTCACCTTCATTCCAACTTGGCTTTGCTGTTTGATTCGCTAGCGCTAAACCAATTTGAAAGTTAACTTCAGTGAAGGTTTTAGCTGCTTCCCATTTGAAAGGCTGGCTCATATCGTCACCTGGCTTATGGTAATTGGTGGATAAAAATTCGCCAAAAACTTTGCTGCCATCAATATTAGGATCCTTTGATTGTAAACCCGGCACCAAGAAGACAGCAGGGATGCCCTGTTTAACGAAGCTGTAATGATCAGAGCGTGTAAATAAATTTTGCTCTGGCCAAGGATCATCGCTTAAAGTAAGACCGACATTTTTTACGGCAGCTTCAACAGAAGCTTTCATTGAACTGTGGTTAGCGCCAAACGCAATAACGTCAGCAAACTCATAAGTAAGGATTGGCATGTCTAAATTTACATTTGCGACCATGCTGCCCGCCGGCACAGTTGGATTGCGTGCATAATAGTCAGCGCCCAATAGTCCTTTTTCTTCACCAGTGACTGCGATAAAAATAATAGAACGTTTTGGTGCAACCGGCAGATTCGCAAACATGCGCGCCGTTTCCATAAGCACAGATGTACCACTCGCATTATCCATTGCACCGTTGTTAATTTTGTCTTTTTTAACCGTTTTAGCAATACCAATGTGATCAGAATGCGCAGAGAAAACCACGTACTCATTTTTCAATATAGGGTCACTGCCTTCTAAAATGCCAACGACATTTGGGCTTGAAAGATCTTCGTGCGTTGTTTCTCTTTTCAAGCTAACCGTTATAGGCAAATCAAAGCCTTTTGGTGATTCATCGTTTTCCAATTGAGCAAAAACATCAGCGATAGGCGTTGGGCCTTGTGCAAATAATTTCTCAGCTGCTGGTAAACTCAAATAAGCACCTGCTTTTAATTCAGGATCTACATTGGCTGGAACGCCGTCATCCTGCACCCAACGCATACGCGGTGAATAAATGTAATTGAGTGAGTTTTTATAAGGTCTCGCTTTTTCATTGCTAGGCGTTGTTAGCGTTATATAACCCACTGCCCCGCGCTGCGCTGCATACTTTGACTTTTCCGAACCAGATGCAACGTGCGCACCTTCCTCTGAAGGGAATGACTTTGGCTTACCTGATAAAACCACCACAATTTTACCTTCGACGTCGAGTCCTGCGTAGTCGTCATGATTTAAGTTTGGCGCCACGATACCGTAACCCACAAAAACCAATGGAGCAGTAACATCAGATTGCGTTAAAACTAAATCAGGGCTACTTAAAAAATCATCTGGGTAGGACAACTCAAAGCTTTCCTTAGGGCCTACAACAGAGAAAGTCGGAGACTCTTGAACGAGTAAGCCTTTGCGAAAATTGATACGCTGTACATAGCTGGTTTTGCCATCAACTTGGTCACCCGCTGGCATTAAGCCATACTTAGCAAACTCACCGGCAATATACAAAGACGCAATTTCATGACCTTGCGAGCCAGTTTCACGCCCTTCTAGTAAATCATCAGCTAAAAAATGCATGTGAGATTTAATATTCTCCACGTTTGGCGTTGCCGTAAATGAGGCATTAGCAGCATCAGTTTTGGATTGATAGTTAGCTGAACAACCTAAAACTAATACGCTAGCCGCTGCGGCGAATGTAGTTTTGATTAACATGTTTATAGGGCGTTTCATATAAACTTCCATTGGGAGAACAACCTTAGGTTCTCAGTAGTTAGTAGTAATTATTGGCTGATATTTTATGCAGGTTTTTAGTGAGACCGAACTTCAGTGAACCTAAATATTGAGTATCCACATATCAATAACGCCATTTTGCCGCGTTGTTATATCACAAGTTAAAACAAATTTGCTGCTTAAGGGAAGTTTTGAAATATTGTGTAACATTTCCATGTTGTAAAGCTTCCCATGGCTGACGCTTATGGCTATAAAAACATCAACAAATTTGGTTTTTGCGAAAAAGACTGCTATATAAAGCAAGTGTAAAATCAAAGAATGAATGTTCTTATACTTCTAATTGCCTGATTGGCAATCCGTAAATGAGTGTAGCTAAAAACGAAACGACGCTAAACAGAGGCCCAATATGCCGAAACAAGCGCAATATGATTTACCCGAAATACTCACGTATGCCGTTGATATCTTCACTGAGCAAGGATATGCCAAAGCGTCAATGGAAGAAATTATTGCGCGAACACAGTTTAATAGGCGTGCATTTTACATTGAGTTCAAAAGCAAAAAGGGGTTTTTACATGCGGCTCTTAAACATTATATTGAACACCAATTATCGGCTTGTCAGGACAGTTTAATTGCTCGCAAAGATTCTGGCACCCTAGCTATCTATGACTATTTCAACGCATATCACGAACTTATATCTGAGCAGGGCTGCCTATTAGTAAACTGTATCAGCGAGCTCGGTAGAAATGATCAAGAAGTACAGTCTATTGCGCGCCATTATTACGATGCACTGCAGTTATGTTTTATTGGCTGCTTGGAGAGAGCACAAAAACGTCAGCAAATTCAATCTATAATTAACGTTGAATCAGTCGCACTGCAGCTCACGTGTTTCACACAAGGATTTGCCATATCGAGCATTATTCAAGGTGGTGAGGATGATGTTATTCTTGCTATGCGCGAACTGATGTCGAGTATAGAAATATGAAAGGTATTGCATTTTATTCAATGAGTTACCCACTATTATTTATCGTAGTTGTTGCATTACCTAATGGTCAGAGTGCTAATACGATTGCAACGAACAATAGCCTTAAAAATAACTAAAAAAGAGTATTTTATGAAAAAGCGATTTTATTCAATTGTATTGGCGGTATCTGTAGCATTGGCAGTTGGGGCCTGTGGTTCAACAACCCCACAAGCAGTAGCGCAAGTATCAACTCAAACTGAGATGCTGCAAAACCAAGCTTCGGCGCAATTAACCAAGCTGCTAGATGATATTTGGCAATACGAATTGTCAATTTCACCCGGTATGGCTAAGTCCAGAGGGCAAAAACCCAAACGAGCACTGGGTGACATTAATATAGCCGCGCTTAATGCCGAAGCCATACAATTTCAACTCTTCTTAACAGCCTTAGAAAAAGTAAATGCCGCGCAGTTATCTGATTCTGAAAATATTACTTTGCTCATGCAAAAATACCGTATTCAGAACTACGTCGATATGCACAAATTTAAAGAATATCGAGTGCCAATTACATCAGAATATGGTTTTCATAGTGGCTTAGGCCGTCAAGCTAGCAATGCCAGTATCAAAAATACGGAACAACTTAACAATTACATGATGCTGCTAAGCGAAATGCCTGATCATTTTTCGCAACAAATAGCTTACATGCAAGAAGGTATGCAAGTAGGCCAGGTTCAACCCAAAGTAGTACTCAGAGGATATGAAGAGTCTGTGCTCGCCTTTATTGCGCAAACACCTAACGAAAGTCCATTTTATCAAGCTTTTGAAAAGATGCCCGATGAATTAAAAACAGTTAAAAACATGCAGGCTGCAGAGGCTGCAATTGCGAAGGTTAATGAGAGCTATCAGCAGTTTTACGACTTTCTGACGAACGACTATATTCCACTGGCTAAGCAGGATATTTCGGTAAAAACCTGGCCAGATGGTGACGCTTTTTATCAAAACCGAATTAAATATTACACCACTACCGATATGACGGCCCAGGAAATACATCAACTCGGTTTGTCGGAGGTGGCACGTATTCGTGCAGAAATGCAGACCATCGTTGATGAATTGGAGTTTGACGGCAATATTAATCAGTTCATTGAGTTTTTACGCACTGACCCGCGTTTTTATGCACAAACACCTGAAGATTTGCTCATAACGGCGTCGTACATTGCGAAGAAGATGGACGCGCAATTGCCCAAGCTATTTAAAAAGCTGCCGCGGACACCATACGGTGTGGCGCCTGTGCCTGAAAGCATAGCGCCTAAATACACGACTGGACGATATGTATCACCAAGCAGTGACGACCAACCAGGTTACTATTGGGTAAACACCTACGCGCTGGACAAACGTCCGCTATATGCACTGCCTGCGTTAACCCTACACGAAGCGGTCCCTGGTCATCATTTACAAATATCTTTAGCTGCGGAAATGACTGAACTACCTGAAGTTAGGCGTTCAACCTATATTTCAGCTTTTGGAGAAGGCTGGGGCTTGTATTCAGAATACTTGGGCTTAGAAGTAGGTATTTATACTGACCCGTACGATAATTTTGGTCGCTTAAGCTATGAAATGTGGCGCGCTTGTCGCTTAGTAGTAGACACAGGTATGCACATGTTTGGCTGGAGTCGTGATAAAGCATTAAATTATATGCTAGAAAACACCGCACTATCTGAGCACAATGTACGCACAGAAATAGACCGATATATTTCATGGCCAGCACAGGCACTGTCATACAAAATTGGCGAAATCAAAATTAAGCAACTGCGGGCTGAGGCGCAAGAGCGTTTAGGTGATCAGTTTGATGTGCGTGAATTTCATGACGCGGTATTAGCGCATGGCTCTATTCCTTTGTTTGTACTTGAACAGAATGTTGAACGCTTTATCGAACAAAAAAACACGCCCGTAAAAAGTAACTAAAATAATACCTACGATGGGTATAAGCTGATATTCATCGCAGGTAAAATAGTCGCAAAGCCTCTGCAAGTCGGGTAAACTGTGTGCCAAAATTAACCATGTTGATGGGTGAGATTTAGTATATTGAACTACTTAATATTGAATTTTATTGAGCCAAGTTGATTCTTTTACACCCTCCTCAGTATTACTAATAAGGATGTAATATGAAACAAATTATCATTCCAATAGCTGCTATTGCAGTTGTTGGTCTCGTTGCTCCAAAGTTCACCGGTAATAGTATCAATGAAGGCTTAGATAACTTCGTTGCTAACCTAAATACAGCTCCTGGCTATACTGCCACTATTGAGAGTCGTGAAACACGCTGGTTCTCAAGTGCTGCTGTTGTTAAGGTTGGAATAGACCCCGCTATGTTTGCTGACTTAGATGTCGCCCATTATGACATGCAAAATTTCGAAGATTTATCAGCGACTATCAATGTGACAGCGCAACATGGTCCATTTCTTACACTTAACGGTTTAGGCTTAGGATTGTCTGCTTGGAAAGCTACCGTCGACGAGTCTGTATTTCGAGAATATCTAACCTATGCTAATGATGAAAAATTTTATAGCGTGGCCGGTAACGTTAGCTTATTTGGCGGTCTGAGCTTTGAAGATACAATGCCTAAATTCACCGTCATTTCTCAAGATGGCGGCGAAGAAGTAATCACTTTTAGCGGTTGGAATGGCAAAGGTACTGCATCTTCTAACGGTGGAACTTATGCTGGTGCTACCGATTTAGTCACTGTAAGTGCTGATGGCCTTACTTTAGAAATGAAATTGATGACTATCAAATCATCAATCGAAGGCGATTGGACCGCAGTAATGAAGGGTGATTTTTACAATTCTACAGGTCAATTTGGCATTACTTCAATCACTCTTGATATGCCAATGCTTGATACCAAAGCAACACTCGACAAAATGCTTATTGATGTAAAAACAGAAAAAAGTGAAGACAATAACTTAATGGATATGGATATCAACTATGCTATTGAATCTATTCAAGCGCCTCCGTTTTCTGGTCATGATTTAATCGTAAAAGCTGAAATCAACAATTTGGAAAGAGCTTTTTTCAAAGCATATCAAGAGGCATCAACTAACCCTGCGCAAATGGAACAGGCAATGGCTGATATTATTGCAACTAAGTTGCTTCCTCAACTGCAAGCATCACCTGAATTTAACATTACAGAAATGTCAGGTAAAGTTGATGATGGTAACTTCTCAGGTAAAATAATGGCCAAAGTCACGGATATTAACAGCTTGCCAGAGCCACTCGAGGATCCTGTTTTTTGGGCATCAAAAACGGTTGTTGATTCACAGTTAACACTGGATAAAGCAATGGCACTTTGGGTTGGTGAACAAGTTGTTATTAGCCAAATTCAAGCAGATCCAAACGCTGCAGGTATGACTGATGAAGAAATTAAAGCTATCGCTGCTGAGCAAGTTGAAGGCATGCTCGGTATGTTTGCACAGCAAGGCATGATTACAGTGAATGCTGATGGAGAATATGAAATGACCTTCACTATGCAAGACGCTCAAGTGATGCTGAATGGGAACCCAATACCGCTTCCTTTCTAAGAGAAAAGAAGCCAACAATAAGGGGGCAGGAAATAAAGGGGTCAGTGTTAATTAATTTTCTATGAAAATTAATTAACACTGACCCCTTTATTTTTTGACCTTTTTCTATTTTTAAATAACCATAGAAATCATGTCGTTAAATTTCAAACATAGCCCTTGCGCGCGCCTCACAAAACATTTTGTTGATCATCAAACATAAATACATATACTGTATGTATATACATATACACTAATTATGATTAGGTTTGCTATGAAATCTCTTCTACATGATTTACAGAAAAAACAACTTGTGTGGACTGCTGCGGATCTCAACCAGCATAAGGAACGTGTTGCCACAGGTTATAAGCAGCTTGATGAAGCACTTAATGGTGGATTTCCGCAGTCCGGCCTAATTCACATCACTTCAACAATGGGGTGTGGCGAACTGCGATTGGTTATTCCAGCGATAGTCACTAGGCAATACGAAAATCGTCTATATGCTTTTATTGCACCACCACACTTACTCAATGCTGAATTTTTAATAGCAGAAGGTATTCCGCTTGAGCAGGTTATACTTGTTCAAGCGGAGACATCTGAAGAAGCACTTTGGAGCGCTGAGCAATGTGCGAAAAGTGGCGCTTGCAGTGCCGTTTTTATTTGGCAGCCAACGCTACAACAAATACAAGCTAAAAAGCTAGAACTGGCCGCATTGAAAGGCGACTGCTTAAGTTTTTTCTTCTCTGATGTGAAACAACAAGCTGACAATCTACCCGTAAGCTTGTCGCTGTCTATCCATCGTCAAAGTAGCAAGGTAACGATTTGTGTCAATAAGCAAAAAGTAGGTTGGCCAATACCTGCTTTCAGCGTCAAAGTACCTTTTAAAGCCAAGCTCGGCTCACCTATGCGCTATAGCTCGAAACCGAAGTCTTCTCACAATGTTGTATCCTTTAACGCTAAAAATTAAGTAAACAACGATGCAATTCGATACTTCTTCATTGTGGATATATTTATATCTGCCTAATTTACAGCTCAATATTCAGCAAACCCATGCCAAGCAGTTGAGTGCTACAGATGAAAAAACTAAAACTCAAGAGACGACAGCTCAAATTGTCTATCATCCAAAATTAAATCAAGTGCTACAATTAAATGTGCCTGCTCAAAAACTAGGTATAAAGAAGGGAATGGGCCTCGCTAGCGCAAGTATTATATGCAGCCACTTAGTGGTGAGCGAATATAAAGAAAAAATCGCAATACAA
>Ga0075467_10004050_pt1 | contig 10990 bp, 10 predicted proteins | sample DEB08_DNA_9_FD_75067 | JGI IMG/M metagenome (GOLD analysis project Ga0075467, IMG submission 75067) | Aqueous microbial communities from the Delaware River and Bay under freshwater to marine salinity gradient to study organic matter... | ecosystem: Environmental > Aquatic > Marine > Coastal ...
ATGACACATCGTTGGTTAGATAGGTGTATTAATCATCTTGAAAAAACACCTTTAAAGTATGATTATAATCAGGCCTTTTTCCCAATAGTTCAAGGTAGTACTTACAAAGATTTACGTATGCAATCTGCTGAATATATAGCCAATGCTGGAGCAGTTGGTAATGCTATTGGAGGACTTTCTGTGGGAGAACCTGCTGAAGAAATGTATGCGATGACAGATGTAGTTTGTTCCATTTTGCCAGAAGATAAACCAAGATATTTAATGGGCGTAGGTACACCAATCAATATTCTAGAAAATATTGCGTTAGGTGTAGACATGTTTGATTGTGTGATGCCAACACGTAATGCAAGAAATGGCATGTTGTTTACGGCCTATGGAAGTATAAATATTAAAAATTTAAAATGGGCTGATGATTTTTCGCCTGTGGATGAGATGGGAATTACATTTGTTGATACAGAGTATAGTAAAGCTTACTTAAGGCATTTGTTTACTGTGAATGAATTACTTGGAAAACAAATTGCAACTATTCATAATCTTGGATTTTATTTATGGTTGGTTCGCGAGGCTAGAAAACATATATTAGCAGGAGATTTTAAAACTTGGAAAGATCAAATGGTTAAACAAATGGATAATCGTTTGTAAGAATATTGATGAAAATTCTAGACTGGTACATACTAAAACGTTATTTGTTTACATTTTTCATGATGTTGCTGCTCTTCATTCCTATTGGGATAACGGTGCATCTTGCTGAAAAAATCGGAAAAATCCTTGAAAACGAAGTCCCTATAGATGAAGTCTTAGTTTACTTTCTAGACTTTACTATTTACTTTGCTCATCTCTTGTTCCCACTATTTTTATTTTTATCAGTTATATGGTTTACTTCTAAACTAGCAAATAATACTGAGGTTATAGCTTTCTTAAGTTCCGGAGTTTCTTTTACTCGTTTTTTAAGACCGTATATGATTGGGGCAACAATTGTTGGGATATTAGCAATAATTCTGGGCTTATTTTTAGCTCCTAAAGCTAGTGAGGGGTTTAATGATTTTAGCTATAAATACTTTAAAAAGGGTAGAAGTGCCGTTGAAAACACCAATGTATTCAGGCAAATAAATGACAACGAAATTATTTACGTAAGTAACTTTGATGTTAAAAACAATGTTGGTAATAACTTTACTTTAGAGCATTTTGAAGAAAATAAACTTCAGTATAAAATTACAGCGAATACTATCAGGTATATACCCAAGGATACTATTTATAGGTTAACAAATTATGTGAAAAGAGATATTGGCGAGCACGAAGATGAATTAGAGATTATAAGAAAAAAAGACACGCTTTTTACTTTCGATGTTGATGATTTGATTCCCGTAATTTACGCAGCTGAAACTAAAATGTATGGTGAGTTAAAAGAGTTTATAGCCAAAGAGGAAGCTCGGGGTTCTTCTAATGTAGGGCGTTTTAAATTGGTTTTATATAGAAAATGGAGTTTGCCAGTTTCAGTATTTATTTTAACTATTATTGCTGTAGCAGTATCTTCTATTAAGAGGAGAGGCGGGATGGGAGTAAACTTAGCAGTTGGGATCTGTATTGCTATGGTTTTTGTATTCTTCGATAAGATTTTTGGTGTTATGGCAGAACAATCAGATTTCCCTCCTTTAATTGCCGTATGGTTTCCTAATATCATTTTTGGTATTTTAGCCGTTTATCTATTATATAATGCCAAACGCTAAGTTTAAAAATTATTTACATCTACATTTTTTAGTTTTTATAGCGGGTTTTACCGCTATTTTAGGTGAGCTTATTACCATAAAAGCAATACCTCTAGTTTGGTATAGAATGATTATAGCATCCATATTGATGCTTATTTATATTAAAATAGCTAAGGTTAAGTTAAAAATAAATTTAAAATCAATTCTAAGACTCTCTATAGCTGGTGTTATTATAGCATTACATTGGATAACGTTTTTCGGAGCTATAGATGAAGCCAACATATCTATAACATTAGCTATGTTCTCAACAGGTGCTTTTTTCGCATCCTTAATAGAACCAATAATTTACAAGCGGTCGATTATTTGGTACGAAATACTCTTCGGAATTATTGTAATTGCGGGTGTTTTTATTATAACACAGAGTGAAATAAAATATCTTACTGGGATTATTTTAGGTATTTCTTCAGCTTTTTTATCATCATTATTCGCAGTACTAAATGGAAGTTTCTTAAAACAACACTCGGCTACAGTTATTTCTTTTTACGAATTCTTAAGCGGCGTATTTTTTATATCTATTTATATTTTATGTTTTGGAGAAGGTTTTTCCATAGATTTTTTCAGTTTAAGTCAGTCAGATTTCGGGTATCTTTTTATACTAGCGTCAGTTTGCACTGCTTATGCATTTATTGCATCCGTATATGTAATGAAAATTATTAGTCCCTACACAGTAGTTTTATCTTATAACCTTGAACCTATTTACGGAATCATTATGGCTCTCATATTATTCCCGGAGAAAGAAAAAATGAGTGCTTCATTCTATTATGGTGCTATTATAATTATAAGTGTTGTTCTTATAAATGCAATATTGAAAAATAGTAGAAAGTTAAAAAGAAAGTATTCATAGCCCTTAAACAAAATTAAAGTTTTTATATTTGTGATCTAACTAAAATTTAATAGCCAAAACAAAATTCTTATGGAATATTTAGAATTTGAACTCCCTATAAAAGAACTTGAAGATCAATTACAAAAATGTAAAGTGATTGGAGAAGAGAGTGAAGTTGATGTTACTGAAACCTGTATGCAAATTGAAAAAAAATTAGCTGCAGCGCAAAAAGATATATATAAAAACTTAACCCCATGGCAACGTGTGCAATTATCGCGTCATCCTGAAAGACCTTATACATTAGATCATATTAGAGCTATTTGTGGTGATTCCTTTTTAGAGTTACACGGAGACAGAGGCTTTAAAGATGATAAAGCAATGATTGGCGGTTTAGGGAAAATTGGTAACCAAAGTTTTATGTTTATAGGTCAGCAAAAGGGTTTTAATACCAAAACAAGACAGTATAGAAACTTTGGGATGGCAAACCCAGAAGGTTATAGAAAAGCGTTACGTTTAATGAAGTCTGCCGAAAAATTCGGTATTCCAGTTGTAACACTTTTAGATACTCCGGGAGCTTATCCGGGTTTAGAAGCAGAAGAACGCGGACAAGGTGAAGCCATAGCCCGAAATATTCTAGAAATGACACGTTTAAAAGTACCTATCATTACCATCATAATTGGAGAAGGAGCCTCTGGAGGAGCCTTAGGTATTGGTGTAGGCGATAGGGTTTTAATGCTTGAGAATACTTGGTATTCTGTTATTTCTCCTGAGTCTTGTTCATCAATTTTATGGCGTAGTTGGGAATATAAAGAGCAAGCAGCTGAGGCCTTAAAGTTAACGGCTATTGATATGAAAAAACTAAAATTAGTTGACGGAATTATAAAAGAACCTCTTGGTGGTGCTCACAGAGACAGAAAAAAAGCATTCAAATCTGTTAGTGATGCTATTGTTAAAAATTATGATGAGCTAAAAAACTTATCCCCAAAAGATTTAGTATCTCAGCGTATGGATAAATATACTCAAATGGGAGTTTATAAAGGCTAAAACTCTAAAAATCAAAACTTACTAAAATCTGAAGTTTATAGCTTCAGGTTTTTTTTATGCTTATTGACAATATTTTCAACTTATTAACAGTTGAATTGTTAACGAGTAGTGAATATAGAAAAATTATAAAAAATCTAAACCACTTTCTTTTTAATTACCTTTGTAGATATGAAACAACCTAATCAAATTCAAGGCTATAAAGTTGATAAAAGTACAATTATCAACCTTGAAAGAGGTAAAATACCGCCACAAGCACTTGATTTAGAGGAAGTTGTTTTAGGCGCAATGATGATTGATAAAAAGGGTGTTGATGAAGTTATCGATATTTTAAGCTCAGAAGCGTTTTATAAAGAAGCCCATCAACATATTTTTGAAGCTATTTTTCAATTATTTGAAAATAGTGAACCAGTCGACTTATTAACCGTTTCTACACAGTTAAAAAAAAATTCGAAGCTAGAGTTGGCAGGAGGTGATTTTTACTTGATTTCTTTAACTCAGAAAGTATCATCTTCAGCACATATAGAGTTCCATGCACGTATTATTTTACAGAAATTTATTCAGCGTAGTTTAATTAAAATTTCAAGTGAAATTATTGAAGATTCATATGATGAAACTAAAGATGTTTTTGATTTATTAGATAAAGCAGAATCAAAACTATATGAAGTTACACAAGGAAACATCAAAAAATCTAGTGAAACTGCTCAAGATTTAGTGATTCAAGCTAAAAAGAAGATTGAAGAAATTTCTAATAAAGAGGGACTCAGTGGCATCCCGACGGGCTTTCATAAGTTAGATAAATTAACTTCAGGTTGGCAACAATCCGATTTAATTATTATAGCGGCACGTCCGGGTATGGGTAAAACAGCGCTAACATTATCTATGGCTAGAAATATTGCTGTAGATCAAAATATTCCAGTCGCTTTTTTCTCTTTAGAGATGGCTTCAGTGCAATTGATAACACGTTTAATTTCTAGTGAAACAGGCTTGTCTTCTGAAAAATTGAGAACAGGAAAACTTGAAAAACATGAGTGGGAACAACTTAATGTTAAAGTTAAAGGATTAGAAAAAGCACCCCTGTTTATTGATGATACACCTTCACTGTCTATTTTCGATTTAAGAGCAAAAGCACGTCGTTTATCATCGCAACATGGTATAAAACTAATTATGGTTGATTACTTGCAATTAATGACCGGTGGTAGTAGCCATGGTGGAAATCGCGAGCAAGAAATCTCTATGATTTCTAGAAACTTAAAAGCATTAGCAAAAGAACTAAGTATACCAGTAATAGCATTATCACAGCTTTCACGTGCTGTTGAAACACGTGGTGGAAGTAAACGCCCTTTATTATCAGATTTACGTGAATCTGGTGCGATTGAGCAAGATGCAGATATTGTTAGCTTTATTTTTAGACCAGAGTATTATAAAATTGATGAATGGGATGATGAAGAACGTTCGCCAACTGAAGGTCAAGCAGAATTTATCGTGGCAAAACACCGTAATGGTGGTTTAGAGAGTATACGTTTAAAGTTTATTGGGCACTTAGGTAAGTTTGATAATTTAGATGATTTTGATTCTCCGTTTGAATTTCATTCTAAAATGAATGCAGCGGCTAATGATGATACTTTTAAAACTGATAATTTTAAAGCAAGTCCAGACCAAGCATTCGGCAGTTCGTTTAATGATGATGAAGACAATGAAGTACCATTTTAATCAGGCATATTTTTTGAGTATCTTTCAGCCTATGAAGAAAGCCCTATTCATATTAATATTATTCTGTTCTACACATATGTTTGCATCATACATCCTAATTCCAATGGATGTAGATAGTCAAAAAAATCATTTAAAGGCCTACGGAATAACCTACTGGACACTCAAAAAGGAGTTGAAAGTAAAGTGGTTACTCAATTATAAAGGTGGTTCCTTCTTATTGCCTGATACAGAAGCTATACAAAGGGAATGCCAAATTAGAGGGATTTCGTTTGAAGTGATTTCAAATGCTAAAGCTGAAAGTATTTTAGAAGAAATAGCAAGTCCAAGTCAAAATATGGAAGCTATAGTTTTGGAGAAAGCTCCAAAAATTGCAGTTTATACACCTAATGGAAAACAACCATGGGATGATGCTGTAACGATGGTTCTAAAATATGCTGAAATACCTTATGAAACAGTTTATGATGAGGAAGTTTTAAATGATGGATTGTTGCTTTTTGATTGGTTGCACTTGCATCATGAAGATTTTACTGGTCAGTTTGGAAAATTTTATGCACAATATAGAGCGGCGTCATGGTATATTCAGGAGAAAAAAGAGGCTGAAAAACTGGCTAGTGACTTAGGTTATAACAAAGTCTCTGAAGAAAAATTAGCTGTTGCCCTAAAAATAAGAGATTATGTAATTGGTGGTGGATTTATGTTTGCGATGTGCAGTGCTACTGACAGTTTTGATATTGCTTTATCTGCAGAAGGCATTGATATTTGTGAACCTATGTTTGATGGAGATGGTAGTGATGCTGGCTATCAAAATAAAATAGATTATAGCAAAACCTTTGCATTTTCTAATTACATTTTAGAGAGGAATCCAAAAGTCTATGAGTTTTCATCAATTGATATGACTAGAAAACGTATGATTTCTAGAACAACGGATTATTTTTCACTAATGGAATTTTCAGCAAAATGGGACCCGATACCCACTATGTTATGTCAAAATCACACGGCATTGGTAAAAGGGTTTATGGGGCAAACCACATCATTTTCCAGAGATCAAATAAAACCTAATGTTTTAGTAATGGGCGAAACGAAATCTAATGGAGAAGCTAAATATATGCATGGTATAAAGGGTAAAGGATTTTTTACCTTCTATGGTGGTCATGATCCCGAGGATTATCAGCATAGGGTTGGAGATGCCAAAACGGAATTAGATTTGCACCCAACATCACCAGGTTACCGATTAATTTTGAACAATGTTTTGTTTCCTGCGGCTAGAAAAAAGAAACAAAAGACGTAACAAATGTTTTCTATAGATATATTTTCGAATAACTAAAACTTTGATGCCTAAACATCCTATTCTTAAGAAAGTTTAAAACGTAATTACTTAACACTTTGAAACACCAGAAGGACCTTTTCAATTTTCTGATGAAAGTGGAAACAAAAAGTCACCTAATAAAGAAATCGTTGTTTTATTAAAGCGTTATAAATCAATTGGTTTATACTTGGGTTTAATCCACAAAAAAAATCCGATTCTTGCGAATCGGATTTTTATTAAGCGAATAATATGTTTTACAATAGGCTAAAGCGCCTTATTTTACTTTATCAATTACAGCTTTAAAAGCCTCTGGGTTATTCATAGCTAAATCTGCTAAAACCTTACGGTTTAATTCAACATCGTTAGCTTTTAATTTTCCCATAAATTGAGAATAAGATAAACCATGTTCTCTGGCTCCCGCGTTTATACGCGTAATCCATAATGCACGGAATGTTCTCTTTTTTGCTCTACGGTCTCTATACGAATATTGCATCGCTTTGTCAACCGCATTTTTTGCTACTGTCCAAACGTTTTTACGTCTTCCAAAGTAACCTTTTGCTTGTTTAAGCACCTTTTTTCTTCTGGCTCTTTTAGCTACAGAATTTACTGATCTTGGCATAATTTTAAATGTGTTTTGTAGTAGGCGGTCAATTAATTGACACTTTTAATTTTGCCTAACTCCAGGGTTTATAAATTGTTTTAACCGATTAAGACAATGTTACTTTAAACGTAACATGGTTTTAATATTACTCTCATCTGCTTTATGTACTAAACCATCATGAGTTAATTTAAGCTTACGCTTTTTAGACTTCTTTGTTAAGATGTGACTCTTAAAAGCGTGCTTTCTTTTAATTTTACCAGTACCTGTAAGCTTAAAACGCTTTTTGGCACTAGATTTTGTTTTCATTTTAGGCATTTTCTTTTCCTAGTTTTAATTATTTCGCTTAATTATCTTTAATCCTGAAAAATTCAGGTTTTATTTACTTTCTCGGAGAAATAAACATAGTCATACGCTTACCTTCTAAGCGAGGCATTTGCTCCACTTTCCCGTATTCTTCAAGATCTTGTGCTAATCTTAATAGCAAAATCTGACCTTTCTCTTTAAATATGATAGAACGTCCTTTAAAAAACACAAAAGCTTTTAGCTTTGCACCTTCCTTTAAAAACTTCTCAGCATGTTTCTTTTTGAAATCGTAATCATGGTCGTCTGTATTTGGACCAAAACGAATTTCTTTAATAGTAACTTTAGTAGCCTTAGACTTTAAAGCCTTATCACGTTTCTTTTGGTCGTAAAGAAACTTTTTATAATCCATAACCTTACAAACAGGAGGATCAGCATTTGGTGAAATCTCTACTAGATCTAACTCTTGCTCGTTAGCTATTCTCATAGCATCACCTTTAGTATAAATACCAATTTCTATATTATCTCCAACAAGACGTACTTGTTGAGCGGTAATTTTAGAGTTAATTTTGTGTTTATCCTCTTGGGAAACCCTTCTAGGTTGATGTCTTCTTCTAATTGCTATGGCCTTATGGTTTTAAATTAAACTTATTATTTATTAAAACGATTTCAACGTTTTTTTAATATCTTCTTTTATGATTTCAGAGAAGGCTTCAATAGAAATCATTCCTAAATCTGCGCCTCCGTGCTGTCTTACCGTAATTTTACCTTCTTGCTCTTCTTGCTCCCCAATGATAATCATATAAGGGTGTTTTTGCATTTCAGCCTCCCTGATTTTCTTCCCGATAGTTTCATTTCTATGGTCAACGAGGGCGCGAATTTCGTCATTTTCTAGCAAATTTAAAACTTTTTCAGAGTATTTTTCATATTTCTCGCTAATTGATAATATAATAGCTTGAGTTGGCATTAACCAAAGCGGAAAATTACCACCAGTATGCTCCAACAATAATGCCACAAAACGCTCCATACTTCCAAAAGGCGCACGATGTATCATCACCGGTCTGTGAGACTCATTATCACTGCCTTTATAGGTTAAATCAAAACGTTCTGGTAAGTTATAATCTACCTGAATTGTTCCTAGTTGCCAGCGTCTACCTAAAGCATCCTTTACCATAAAATCCAACTTAGGTCCATAAAACGCAGCCTCTCCAGTTTCAATAACAAAATCTAATCCTTTATCGGTAGCCGCATTAATAATTGCTTGCTCTGCTTTTTCCCAGTTAGCAACATCTCCTATATATTTGTCCGGATTTTCAGGATCCCTTACAGAAACCTGAGCCGTAAAGTTTTCAAAACCTAAAGAACCAAAAACATAAAGTACTAAATCGATAACATCTTTAAACTCCTTATCCAATTGTTCTGGCATACAAAATAAGTGGGCATCATCTTGTGTAAAACCGCGTACACGAGTCAATCCATGTAACTCACCACTTTGCTCATATCTATAAACTGTACCAAATTCAGCATAACGCTTTGGTAAATCTTTATAACTCCATTGTGCACTATTATAAATCTCACAGTGATGAGGACAATTCATGGGTTTCAACAAAAACTCCTCACCATCTTTTGGTGTAAGTATAGGTTGAAAACTATCTTCTCCATATTTCTCATAATGTCCAGAAGTTACATAAAGTTCCTTTTGTCCAATATGAGGTGTAATAACCATTTCATAACCCGCTTTCTTTTGTGCAGCTTTCAAAAAGTTTTCTAAACGCTCTCGTAAAGCAGCACCTTTCGGTAACCATAGAGGTAAACCTTGTCCCACTTTTTTAGAAAACGTAAAAAGCTCCAACTCCTTTCCAAGTTTTCTATGATCTCGCTTTTTAGCTTCTTCAAGCATTTCTAAATACTCAGTAAGCTCTTTTTGTTTAGGAAAAGAAATACCATAAACACGAGTTAACTGTGGTTTATTTTCATCACCACGCCAGTAAGCACCAGCAACGCTCAAAACTTTAACTGCTTTTATAATCCCTGTATTCGGAATATGTCCACCACGGCATAAATCTGTAAAGGTCGAATGGTCACAGAATGTAATTGTACCATCCTCTAAGTTTTCAATCAGTTCGGTTTTAAACTCATTACCTTTATATAAGGACAAAGCATCAGCTTTAGAAACCGCTCTCAAATTAAAATCATGTTTCCCTCTAGCAATCTCTAACATTTTAGTTTCAATAGCCTTAAAGTCTTTTTCCGAAACACTATGCTCACCAAAATCAACATCATAATAAAATCCATTCTCAATTGCAGGACCAATAGTAAGCTTCGCATCAGAGTACAATTCTTCAATTGCCTGAGCTAAAATGTGAGCACTACTATGCCAAAAAGCAGTTTTACCAGCATCATCTCGCCACGTATATAAAACCAAAGAACCATCGGTGGTCAATGGCGTCTTAGTTTCCGAAATTGTACCATTAAAATTTGCAGAAATCACATTTCTCGCAAACCCCTCACTAATGCTTTTTGCAACATCCATTGGTGTAACGCCTTCGTCAAACGTTTTTACACTGCCGTCCGGTAATGTTATGTGTATCATTAAAATAATTTGAATTAAGTCTACAAAGATAATAGTATAAACAAACCCACACAATATATATATAGGTATAATATAGATATGTGTAATTTTTTTTTGGCGTTACCCACAAAAGTGGGTCGGGCTATCCATTATATCTTTTGCAGAAAAAGCAAAAGTATGTCATTACTATCCCTAACGCGGGCATATGGTTCAATAGAGTACATTAACAAAACGCTGTTCTATTTGATCAGATGTATAATAGGAAAGTTTTAATGGTTTATAAAGAGGTGAGCGTTTATAAAACAAGTGCACAAGAATAGTAAAAACGCATTGCATTTTTTCGGCTTTAGGTCATTTGGTGTCAAAACCTCCCATATAGCTTTGCTGTTTTGTTCCATTTAAAGAAAAAAAGCAGACCCACTCCAAATTTATATCCTTATAAATATCAGTAAATAAGGGAGTTGAACTCTGTTGTAAAAAAGAATAAAAGAAAGTATAGGATATGTAGAAATGAGGTGTATATTTGCACCCGCTAAGCAGAATAATACGGAAGTATTTAAAGGCAAAGCGACGTTCCTAAAAGCATTGAGAAATAAATTCAAAAAAGTTTTTAAAAAGCTTTTTAGAAACAAAAAAGGTTGTATGTTTGCAGCCGCTAAAAAAGGCATTGCTTTTTGAGGCAAACGCTCATAGAAAATACGAATTAAGTAGATTGGAGAAAGAGTCAAAAACTTTTTCAAAAAAACATTTAAAAAGTATTGTGGGAGTTAAAAAAGGGTTTTATATTTGCACCCGCTTAGCAAGGAAACGCGTTAAGAGAAAGTAAAAAAAGTTCATAAACATATTGAATTGACAGCGTAAGATTGAA
>Ga0075467_10004052_pt1 | contig 10983 bp, 10 predicted proteins | sample DEB08_DNA_9_FD_75067 | JGI IMG/M metagenome (GOLD analysis project Ga0075467, IMG submission 75067) | Aqueous microbial communities from the Delaware River and Bay under freshwater to marine salinity gradient to study organic matter... | ecosystem: Environmental > Aquatic > Marine > Coastal ...
CTTCCGCCTTGTTGATCTTGGAATCGCGCACACCTTCGGAAGTCAGGATCACCGCACGTTTTTCCCGTTCGGCGCGCATCTGCTTTTCCATCGCGTTGAGCACGTCGCTTGGCGGGTTGATGTTCTTGATTTCGTAACGTAACACCTTGACGCCCCAGGGGTCGGAAGCCTTATCGAGTTCGGCCACGACGTTGGAATTAATCATCGCGCGCTCTTCAAAGGTACGATCCAGCGCGATCTTGCCGATCTCGCTACGCAGCGTGGTTTGCGCGAGTTGCGAGATGGCGAAGGCGTAATCCGAAATACCGTAGGACGCTCGCTCCGGATCGAGGACCTGCATGTAAAGCACACCATCGACACCGACCTGCACGTTGTCATTGGTAATACAGATCTGCTCGGGGATATCGAAAGCCAGTTCCTTGAGACTGTGCCGGTAGGCAATATTCTCGATGAACGGAATCAGGATACTGAAACCGGCGCGCAGGGTGCGGCTGTATTTACCCAGGCTTTCAACCACAAAGGCGCTTTGCTGCGGCACCACGACAGCGGTTTTGAAGATAACCAGGATGACGACAACGGCAACCGAAATCGAAACCCAAAATGCGACATTTTCGTACATGTTTATGCTCCTTTACTACTGTCTTTCACAGTATCGAGTTTAAGCGTCAAACTATCGACGCTGATGATTTGCACGTGTTGTCCCTGCTCCATCACCTGGTCGCTGGTGTTGACTGCGCCCCATTCAGTTCCGCGATAGGCCAGCCGGCCCGATTCGCCCGGTTGCAGCGTTTGTTCAACAGTGACAATTTCGCCGGCTGGTCCTACCTGGTAGCCGACCGCCGAGCCGCGCAATTTATCGTAGAGCTTCTTGCGAAACAGGACCATCGAAACCAGCGAGATAACCGAAAACAGAGCCCATTGCACCCAGGGCTCGAGGCCGGCACCGGCAAGTCCGATAGCTCCCGTAAGCGCCGCAGCGATGCCGATAAACACGAGGTAAAAACCGGCATCGACTATCATCAGCTCGGACCCAAATAATATGGCGCCGAATATCATCCATCCCCACCAGGGCATCGTCTTCTCCTGTCAACTTAGCAAATCATAGTATGTATGTAGCCGATTGCACGCAAGCGGGAATCTTGCGCAGAGGTGTTGATATGCACAACATTGTCACCGCAAGACCGATACGTCGAAGCGCCCCGCTTACACCGCAATGTACGATGCCAGGGGGATGACCTGGGCCAGTTCAGGACTGGGAGATGGCCAGTGCCTGGTCGAGATCCCAGAGAATATCATCAAGCGTTTCGAGCCCAACCGATATACGCACCATGTCGGGCGTGATTCCGGCAGCGATCTGCTGTTCCTCGCTTAACTGCCGATGGGTGGTCGAGGCGGGATGGATGATCAGCGTGCGTGCATCACCGACATTGGCAAGGTGGCTCATGAACTGCGCATTGTTGATGAACTTCTCGCCGGCAGCACTGCCACCCTTGACGCCGAACGTCATGATCGATCCGGCGCCTTTAGGCAGGTATTTTTTTACCAGTGGCTGGTAGGGGTTGTCCTTGAGCCCGGCATAATTGACCCAGCTCACCGCCGGGTGGGCACGCAGATACTCGGCCACGCCGACCGCGTTACTGCAATGCCGGTCCATGCGGATCGGCAGGGTTTCGAGCCCCTGCAACATCATGAACGCATTGAACGGACTCATCGCGTGACCGAGGGTACGCAGGGTTTCGCAGCGCGCTTTCATGGTGAAGCCGAAATCGCCGAAGGTTTCGTAAAAACGGATGCCGTGATAGCCGGGCGAGGGCTCTGTCATCGCCGGAAAATTACCGTTACCCCAGTCGAACTTGCCGGACTCGACCATCACACCACCCATACTGGTGCCGTGCCCACCGATGAATTTAGTGGCCGAGTGCACCACAATATCGGCACCATGATCGAATGGCTTACACAAATAGGGTGAAGCAAAAGTGTTGTCGATAATCAACGGGAGCCCGGCATCGTGGGCGATGGCCGCAATCGCCTCGATGTCGATGACGTTATTGGTCGGGTTGCCGACGGTCTCGGCGTAGAGTGCTTTGGTTTTCGAAGTGATGGCCTTACGGAAATTCTCGGGATCGTCTGAATCGACAAAGGTGGTATCGATGCCCATTTTGCGAAAGGTAACGTCAAATTGAGAGAAGGTGCCGCCGTACAGGGTTTTGGCCGACACCAGCTCGTCGCCCTGCTGCATCAGGGTCAGGATAGCCGTCATCTGCGCTGCCATACCTGAACTCACGCCAAGCGCGGCACGTCCGTTTTCAAGCGAAGCCATGCGCTCTTCGAACACGGCGGTAGTCGGGTTGGTCAGACGAACGTAAGTATTGCCGAAGGTCTGCAGGTTGAACAGACTGGCTGCGTGTTCCGCATCATCGAAAACATATGATGTCGTCTGATATATCGGTACCGCACGCGCGCCGGTGATCGGGTCGGGGATTTGTCCCGCATGTAAGCAACGGGTTTCGATGCCAAATTCTCTATCTGCCATGATCTTGTTCCTGACGCCTGAACTCAGCGATTAAATTGGCGCGGACGTTGCGCCGAGATGACACCGGTGTTGACACCGATGGTATTCAAACCACCGAACAGGCGCGCATACTCGATCTTCATACAGCGGTCCATGACGACTTCGAGACCGGCATCCCGTGCTTTTTGCGCGGACTCCTCGTGCACGATACCGAGCTGCATCCAGACCACTTTGGCCCCTATTTCGATAGCCTGGTCGACAAACGGAGGCACGCGTTCGACACGCTGAAAGAGATCAACAATATCAACCGCTGTCGGGATATCACGCAAATCGGCATAGCATTTCTGGCCGAGAATCTCGGGGTATTTTGGATTGACCGGAATCACTTCGAATCCGTGGTCGAGCAAATACTTGGCGGCAAAATTACTCGGGCGCGACCAGTCGGCGGAAAGCCCGACTATGGCAACCCGCTTGTAGTCGGTCATGATGCGGCGTAAATCTCGAATATCGGTCATAGTTTTCTGGCGCGCTCACGCAATTCGAATTTCTGGATTTTTCCCGTCGAGGTTTTCGGCAACGAGCCAAACACCACTTTGCGCGGCGCTTTGAAACGAGCCATGTGCGCGCGGCAGTAGTCAATGATTTCCTGCTCGCTGGCCTCGGCATTTGCGTGCAGGGTAACGAAGGCGCAGGGCGTCTCACCCCATTTTTCGTCGGGCATCGCGGTGACCGCCGCCTCGAGGATAGCCGGGTGACGGTAGAGTGTTTTTTCGATTTCAATGGTGGATATATTTTCGCCGCCGGAAATGATGATGTCCTTGGAACGATCCTTGATCTCGATATAGCCATCCGGATGACAGACCGCGAGATCACCGGAGTGAAAATAGCCACCTTCGAAGGCTTCCTGCGTCGCCACGGGATTCTTCAGGTAACCCTTCATCACGATATTGCCACGAAACATGATTTCGCCAATGGTTTCACCATCACGCGGCACCGGCTGCATGGTTTCCGGGTCAACCACCAGCAGTTCTTCCAGCATCGGGTAACGCACGCCCTGGCGCGACTTGATCTCGGCCTGCTCGGCCATCGGCAATTCGTCCCAGGCATCACGCCAGGAGCAAACCACGGCGGGGCCATAAACCTCGGTCAGGCCATAGGCATGCGTGACCTTGATACCGAGCTTTGCCATGGCTTCGAGGATGGCTGGCGGTGGCGCGGCGCCGGCGGTCATGAAATTGATCGTATGCTCGATGCCGGCTTTCAGCTCGGCGGAGGCATTCGCCATCAGACTCATAACGATCGGCGCACCACACATATGTGTCACACCATGCTCGCGAATGGCGTCAAAAATTGCATCGTCGCGCACCGCGCGCAGGCACACACTGGTGCCGTTCAGGGCGGCTATCGTCCAGGGAAAGCACCAGCCGTTGCAGTGAAACATCGGCAGGGTCCACAGGTATACCGGGTGTGCGCCCATGTTCCAGGCCAGGGTGTTGGACACCGCGTTCAGATAGGCGCCACGGTGATGAGTGACCACACCCTTGGGATTGCCGGTTGTGCCCGAGGTGTAGCCGAGCGCAATCGCCTGCCACTCGTCTGCCGGCAGCTGCCAGTGAAAATCCGCAGCGCCGCTGGCGAGCAGGTCTTCATATTCGATTTCGCCAATCGATTCGCCACCGGGGGCGAGCACATCGTTGACATCGATCACCAGTGGTGGTGTCTCCACCTGCGCAAGCGCCGCCTGCACGGTGGTCGAAAATTCGCGGTCGGTTATCAGGATGCGCGCACCGCCATGTTGCAGCTGAAAGGCGATGGCATCGGCATCGAGGCGAATGTTGAGCGCGTGAATCACCGCACCCGCCATCGGGATTGCAAAATGCGCCTCGAACATCGCGGGAATGTTGGGCAGCATCAGGGCGACGGTATCATCGGCGCCGATACCGCGCTGCTGCAGCGCACTCGCCAGGCGCCGGCAGCGCTCATAGGTTTGCGCCCAGGTATAGCGTTGTTCGCCATGGATCTGGGCCACGCGCTCCGGGTAAACGGCGGCGGCGCGTTCAAGAAAGGTCAATGGTGACAGCGGGGTATAGTTTGCCCGGTTCTTATCGAGATCGGTGTCGTATTGGCTAACGTCGCTCATTTGCCCTTCCACTGGGGTTTACGTTTCTCGATGAAAGCATCGATACCCTCGCGGGCATCATGCGAATCCATGTTACAGGTCATGCGTTCACTGGCATAAGCATAGGCGTCGGCCAGCTCCATCGGCAGCTGCCGGTAGAACATGTCCTTGCCGAGTGCAATCGCGTGCGCCGACCTGGCGACGATCTTCTGTGCCATGGCAAGCGTCGCCGCTTCGAGTTCTGCAGCGGACACCACCTCGTTTACCAGCCCATACTGCAGGGCCGTCTGCGCCGAAATGAAATCACCGGTGAGCAACATGTGCAGAGCCTGCTTGCGCCCCATGTTGCGCGACAACGGCACCGCCGGCGTCGAACAGAACAGACCTACATTGATTCCCGACACGGCAAAACGCGCTTCTTCAGCCGCCACCGCAAGGTCGCAGTTGGCAACCAGCTGACAGCCGGCCGCAGTCGCGATGCCATGCACGCGCGCAATCACCGGCTGGCGCAAGCGATGGATGGTCAGCATCATGCGCGAGCACTTGTCAAACAGGGCCTGGTGAACGGCGCGCTCTTCACTGGCACGCATCTCTTTCAGGTCATGACCGGGACAGAACGCCTTGCCGGTAGCGGCAATGATGACAACGCGAACATTATGATCAGTATCGATATCGTCAAGCGCACTCTGCAAGGCGTCAAGCATGGCTCCGGACAGGGCATTGTATTGCGCCGGACGATTCAGTGTCAGGGTGACCACACCCTGTTCCTCGGTACGTAACAGAATGGCAGAATCCGCAGCGGGATCGGTTGCCTGGTTCGCTGTAGCGCTCATTGAGCTGCCCTCGTTAAAATTTAGTCCTGATGTAAATCGACAAATAATCCCCGTCGCGCTGCTGCCGTTCGGGTAATTTCCAGTCCTCGCCGCTAACCTTACCGCGACACAGCGGGCTGCCGCAATGGCAATCCAGCATATAGGCATCGCTGCGTTCCATCGCATAGTCGTGGCACAATTCCTCGCCGCTTCGAATAGCACGCATCGCCACGCAGACTAGCTGCCCGGGAAATCCGACATCAGGGTCGCAGGAATGATTGACGAACACGGACATATCTTCTAACCCATCGGTGCGGAGCAGCCTGCCAGCGTGGTACCGCCCACCTCACTACCTGGCGAACACCGGGTTTTCATGCAGTCAGGTCCATGGCAGCAAGGTCCTGGGCATCCACTGCCAGCATCGCATGCAGCAACACGTTGCAACCCGCCTCCAGATCTTCAGCCTTGGCATTTTCGATCTCGTTATGTGAAATACCATTCTCGCAGGGCACAAAAATCATTCCGGTAGGCGCCACGGTAGCGAGATACAGGGAATCGTGTCCCGCACCGCTCACCATGTCCATGCTGCTGAAGCCAAGCATATCAGTCGCCGCGCGCACCGCCTGCACGCAATGCGGTGCGAAAGCGGTAACCGGCATATGCCAGATTTCATTGACCTGGTGTTCGAGCCGATAGTGTTCGCATTCACGGGCGACCAGTGCGCGAAATTCCTGGTCCATCTGATCCAGCTGTTCGGCATCAGGGTGGCGCAGGTCGACATTGATCACCAGCCGCTCGGGCACAGTGTTACGCGAACCGGGTTCGGCTCGAATATCACCAAAGGTGGCACGTCCCCAGGATCCATGCGCGGCCGCCATCTTGTAGCAGGCCGATATAATCGGTGCGGCCGCCATAAATGGATCGCGCCGCGACTCCATCGGCGAAGGTCCCGCATGACAGGCTTCACCGTCGATAATCAAGTCGTACCAGCGCAAACCCTGAATGCCGCTGAGCACACCGATCTGGCGTTCTTCCTGCTCCAGAATCGGACCCTGCTCGATGTGCACTTCAAAGGCGGCCTTGAGCGAACGCGCGCTGGCCGGCTGATCTCCACGATAGCCGATGCGCTCGAGTTCGCTGCCCAGGGTCTTGCCCGCCTTATCGACGGCAGCATAGGCCGTGTCGATATCGAGCACTCCGCTCCACACGCCCGAGCCGATCATTGCCGGAGCGTAGCGGCTGCCTTCTTCATTGGTCCACACGGCGACTTCGAGCGGGGCATCGGTGACAATATTGGCATCATGCAGCGTGCGCAGCACTTCGAGACCGGCGAGCACACCGTAGACACCGTCGAACTTGCCACCCGTGGGCTGGGTATCCAGGTGGCTACCGGCCAGGATCGGCGGCAGACTGTTGTCGCGCCCATCACGCCGCGCGAAGATGTTGCCGATGGCGTCGACGCTGACCCGGCAACCGAGCTGCTCGCACCAGCTTACAAAAAGATCCCGACCTTCGCGATCTTCATCGGTCAACGCCTGACGATTGCAGCCGCCTTTTGCGGTAGCGCCGATTTGCGCCATATCCATCAGAGTCTGCCACAGGCGCGCGCCATCGATGCGCAACGCAGAAAGGTCAGTCATGATTCGATCAACTAGGCTGGATCGCGACGCAAGGGCTGGCACATGCAGTGCACGCCACCACCGGCCCAGGTAAACATGGTCATGTCGGGATCGTAGACTTCGAGCCCGATGGCGCGCATTTTCTGATTGAGATCGGTTGCCGCCAGCGTCGACAGCACCTTGTCGTTGCCGAGCGCGACTACATTACAGCCCAGCGCCATGGTTTCTTCGAAGGTGGCCGGTATTATTTCGATGTTCATCTGCTTCAACCAGCTGACGATGTCGGGGTCGGTGGTTTCCAGGCAAACCGCCGCACAGTGTTCGGTCAGCATGCAAACCATCAAATCGATATGAACATAGAAAGGATCGATCGGCGCAAACTTGATTTCCCAGCCCTCGTCGATAAACCATTGCGCCAGTTGCTTCGCGGCTATGCCTTCGCTGCGGTGATCGGTGTAACCGACCAGGGCGACACCCGGCTTGATGATATTGAAATCGCCACCCTCGAAATTACCCATCGATACCATGTCGTAAATCGGCACGTTGTTTTCCAGGTAGAAGCGCAGGGCGGGGGCGTATTCGCCACGCCGGCGGGGATTGGCGAGCTGGCAGATGACCGCACCGTAAGGCGTCATGAATGACGAGTCGCGCGCATACACCTGCATCGGGGTCCCCTCGTCAACGGGCAGCAGGTGAACCGTGGTGCCGGCCGACTCGTAGGCCTGGATCATTTCCGCATGCTGGCGACGCGCCAGATCGGCGTCGTAGACGCGCCCGCGACGCAGCGAGTCACGCACCAGAGAACTGTATTCGGCGTTTTCGAGACCAAGCCAGCGGAAGGTATCGACAGGTCCGAGCAACACGTCGAGGAGCGGTCCGGTTTCAGACTTGAGATACCAGTCCGTCATTTCCTCGGTTCCGCCCCCGGGCTTGCGGCAGCGCAAAGGATTTTGAGTATCAGCTTGATAGGTGACGGGTGCGTTCATGAAAAACTCCGGGATTAAGTTGTTGGCAAAATCGCAGGCACCGCGCAAAAGTTGTGGTGGACAGCAGGGCCAGACGAGACATTACCGCCGCGCGTAAATATTTTCAATCATCAGGCGAAAAAACACCTCAGGTTGATTCATGGAAGAGCTGAATTCGTGGCCGAACCTGACCTTCTCGCAGCTCGAGAGAGGCATTTTCAGATCAGTTATTTAAGGCGCGGGAGCGAAGGTCTCCGCGCAAACGGCAGCGGCGGCCGGAGAGGCCGCCACGATTCGATGAAGCATGTAGCGAACTATTTCTGCACTTTACGCGCAGCGTAGGACGAATAGCCCAGGGTCGAGCGTTGATTGAGGTTTTCAGCGTATTCCTTGACGTATTCGGTGACCGCCTCCAGGGTGCCGGAACGCTTGCCTTTTATCGATGAGGATCCTTTACCAATCACGTATTCATACCATTCGCCATCGACTTCACCACCACCCGGAGCATCGGTTTTTTCGATACTGGTAATCGGAAACTTGTTCACCGCGGGTACATCGTTGGTTTCGTCAGTCATTACTTATCCTCGTTTAGGCTCGTATTCAGGCGGCCGCCCGGCGGCCCTGATTACGTTGATTGCCAGATTTCTGACCGGGTTTCGGGCCAGATTTCGGGTTGAAATTTGCTGATGGACGCTTACCGTGGCCGCTGGAGTTGCGCTTCGGCTTATTGCGGTTCTGCGTCCGACCGTTCTCGATCGGCTCAGCCTTGATCGAAGCGTCGGGTTCATAACCCTCGATAACACGCTTGGGTATTTCGCGTTTGATCAGGCGTTCAATGTCCTTGAGCAGCTTAAGCTCGTCGACACAAACCAGCGATACCGCCTCGCCTTCACGACCGGCGCGACCGGTACGACCGATGCGATGCACATAGTCCTCTGGCACATTAGGAAGATCGAAGTTCACCACATGCGGCAACTGATCGATATCGAGACCGCGCGCGGCAATGTCAGTCGCGACCAGAACCTGCACCTTGCCTGATTTGAATTCGGCAAGTGCGCGGGTGCGAGCACCCTGGCTCTTGTTGCCATGAATAGCGGCGGCATTGATGCCATCAGAAACCAACTGTCCGGCTAAACGATTGGCGCCATGCTTGGTACGACTGAACACCAGCACCTGCTGCCAGCGCTCGGAGCCGATTAAAAACGACAGCAGTTCACGTTTGCGACTCTTGTCAACCGGATGGACGGTTTGTTCAATGGCTTCAACCGTTGTATTGCGCCGCGCGACTTCGATCAGCGCAGGCGATTTCATCAATCCGCTTGCGAGCTTCTTGATGTCATCGGAAAACGTAGCCGAGAACAGCAGGGTCTGCTTTTGCTTCGGCACCAGTGCCAGCACCTTGCGAATGTCGTGGATGAATCCCATATCGAGCATGCGGTCAGCTTCATCCAGAACCAGTAATTCTACCTTAGAAAGATCCACAGATCTCTGGCCCACGTGATCGAGCAGCCGGCCCGGTGTGGCGACCAGGATATCGACGCCACGGATCAACTTCTGTTTTTGCGGATTAATGCTGACACCGCCGAACACCACTGTCGATTTCAACGATAGATATCTACCGTACACAACAATACTGTCGTGAACCTGTGCTGCCAGTTCACGGGTAGGTGTTACCACCAGAGCACGTATGGGTCGACGACCCTGTTGCGGTGGCGGAGTTGCGGCCAGGCGTTGCAGCAAGGGCAGCGTAAATCCGGCCGTCTTACCGGTACCAGTCTGGGCACTGCCCATCAGGTCGCGTCCTTCGAGGACCAGCGGAATGGCCTGGGATTGTATTGGGGTTGGCGTGTCGTAGCCCTTTTCGGATACGGCACGAACCAGCTCGGCTCTGAGGCCAAGGTTATCAAATGACATGTTGTTTTTTTCTCCAGCGATCTACCCGCCAGCTCACGGTAGTCGTGTCTGGTACGGTCAGGGAAGATTTATGTGCTAAATGAGCGGGAAATCGTTAACGATTACCGTTTAAAGACAGGTGCAGACCGATCAGCACCAGAAAGATTGGCGCAGCATACACTAAAACGTCACCGATGGGGGATTTATCTTCAATTCGAGAAATCGTGGGCAACGCATTGATTTTCTGTAATAAACCGATCTGCAAATAACCGGGGTTCAGGTCATTCGGGTTACTACCCAAACTGTTAACTTCGACCGCCTGTGAGCGGTATTACCGGTCGCACTCCGATGGGCCATCCCTGGCCCGGTCCCGCGGCTGTCCTGGCGCTAGTCGTTTGACGGGTAATACCGCTCACAGGCCTCCTGCAACAGCACCGAAATCGCGTCTCTCGACCACGCGCGGATGATTGGGGGACTTTTTGCGAAGTAAACCGCAGGCGGCGAAGCCGTCGAGGCATTCGCAAAAAGTCCCCCAATCATCCGCATTTTCCCGACCAGAACGAATGTCATGGGGTTGATTGCTTAAGTAAGTGCCATTTGGACCAGACCACGATTGCTGGCTAAGTGACTGAAACCTCCCTTCGACCGCCCGCAATCGGTTCAGGAAGGCAGGGAGAACAGGGTTAGTCGTTGTCGGTTAACCCGGCGCCGGCGCCGGCGCGGGATTCCTCGGTAGCCGGGGCGTAGGTCTGAAAGGCGAGCTGGTCGATGCGCTTGAACACCTCGTCGTCGATGGCATAGGCCAGCGTCGACGGCAGTTGTTGCGGTTGCTCAAGGTCATCCAGCTGGCAGGTTACAGTCTCAACCCGGGCGAGGGTCAGGTCGGCTCGATTGCCTTCGATGCTCAATCCATTTTCGAAGCAGCTGACGCGCACGCCGGCCCAGGCAGTGGTAAAAACGCGGCGATGGCAACGCGCGGCCTGCCCGACCGTGGCGGCGAGCAGCAAAGGGTAGGCGGTGGTCGCCAGGCGGAAACAATGACCATCGAGCATTTGCGCGGAGC
>Ga0075467_10004054_pt1 | contig 10980 bp, 22 predicted proteins | sample DEB08_DNA_9_FD_75067 | JGI IMG/M metagenome (GOLD analysis project Ga0075467, IMG submission 75067) | Aqueous microbial communities from the Delaware River and Bay under freshwater to marine salinity gradient to study organic matter... | ecosystem: Environmental > Aquatic > Marine > Coastal ...
AAGATCAAGAGCCTGGTGTAACCGGTGTTCGTGTAAAAGCCAATGTGCCACTTTCAGAAATGTTTGGTTATATTGGTAGCTTGCGGACGATGACGTCTGGGCGTGGTCAGTTCTCGATGGAGTTTTCTCATTACATGCCTTGTCCTGCTAATGTAGCGGAAGAGGTTATCGCTAAAGAGAAAGAGAGAAAGGCTAGTAAAAAATAAGTTGGTTCAGCTAAATAAAAAAGCCGCGCAATTGCGCGGCTTTTTTATTTATGGTGTGGGTTGCTTAACGGCTTTAATTTGCGTCATTACGTTAATGTTCAAGCACGTAATCAGGTAGTTCTGATTCATCTGGTATTTGCTTGGGTGATCCGGAATCGTTCAGCGCTACAAATTTAAAGCTGCCTTCAGTTACTTTCTCTCTCGTTCCGATTCTGTCCCGTCTTACCCACGCTTCTACGTTAATGGTCATTGATGTGTTGCCAATATGCGTCACGGCTGTGTATAGGCCTAGTATGTCGCCCACTTTAACGGGCCGTATAAAGCTCATGCTTTCTAAGGCAACTGTCACAACGCGACTCTGGGCTCGCTGTCCGGCACAGATACCGGCTGCAATATCCATTTGCGATAATACCCAGCCGCCAAATATATCGCCTGCTGGATTGGTGTCACTGGGCATCGCTAATGTACGTGTCGTTAGTCGCCCTTCGGGTTTTGCTTCGCTCACAAGGAGTCTCCTGAATAAATCTATTTAAAAGGCATAGTAATGAAGATCTTGAGTAAAAGTATAGCATTTAGCTTATTTACAGATAAATTAACAAATAAGCGTTCATTAGGGTTGACGACCCATAGGCTCATCCCTATAATTGCGCCTCCATTTTACAGGGGCACTTAGGTCGTTTTAGACAAAAGAAGCTCGCTGTAATCGTTCTTTAAGATTTTGAGGTTTGGTTGCAATGCAGAATCAGCGTATTCGTATTCGTTTGAAAGCGTTTGATCATAAATTGATTGATGCTTCTACGCATGAGATCGTCGAGACAGTTCGTCGTACAGGCGCGCAGGTCCGGGGTCCGATTCCTTTGCCGACTCGCAAGGAAAAATTTACCATATTGGTTTCGCCGCACGTTAATAAAGATGCGCGAGATCAATATGAAATACGTACCCACAAGCGTCTGTTGGACATTGTGGGCCCAACAGAGAAAACTGTTGATGCGCTTATGAAGCTAGATTTAGCGGCAGGCGTTGAAGTTCAGATTTCTTTAGGTTAAAGGCCCGCGTCCATCACAGTTTCTTTATATAGTGTTTTTGTGAAGAAAAGTTTGTGGGTTTAGTTTTTGAGCTTGTTTGCTCTCCATTGTGAGAGTTTCAGCCAAACCCACCATGCTTGCTCAATAGGGTAAGTTTTGTGTAACGCTCTGAGATGGGCGGCCATAGCGGGTCTCTTTCCATGTGCTGATAAGCAGTCCATGAGTTTAGGGTGAACAGCCCCGTACACTGAGAGGTTAATAAAATGACTATAGGTTTAGTCGGTCGCAAGTGCGGCATGACACGTGTATTCGCAGAAGATGGTGCATCTATTCCGGTTACGGTAATCGAGGTGGAGCCTAATCGTATCACTCAGATTAAGAACGTAGAAACCGACGGTTATGATGCAGTTCAGGTCACCGTAGGGGCACGTCGTGCATCTCGCGTTACTAAGTCTGCAGCTGGTCACTACGCCAAAGCTAATACTGAAGCGGGTAGAGGTTTGTGGGAATTACGTGCTAAAAGTAATGATAAGACTGAGTACACTTTTGAGGTTGGTGGTGAGCTGACTGTGGCTGCTTTTGAAGCGGGTCAAAAGGTTGATGTGACTGGCACTTCTAAAGGTAAGGGTTTTCAGGGTGGTGTTAAGCGTTGGAATTTTGCCATGCAAGACGCTACTCACGGTAACTCTTTGTCGCATCGTGCTCCTGGTTCTATTGGTCAGTGCCAAACTCCAGGGCGAGTATTCAAAGGTAAGAAAATGGCTGGGCATATGGGCGCTGAAAAAGTGACCACTCAAAACTTGGAAGTGGTTCGTGTGGATGCTGAGCGTAATCTTTTGTTGATCAAGGGTGCGGTTCCAGGTGCTCCCGGTGGTGATGTGATTGTGCGTCTTGCCGTAAAGTCGACAACGAAGGCTTAAGGGGGTAAGTGATGGATTTAAGTATTACAACACCTAAGGGCGCAAAGGGCACAGTAAGTGTTTCTGAAGCAGCCTTCGGTAAAGAGTTTAATCAAGATTTGGTTCACCAAGTCGTTGTTGCTTATCAAGCGGCAGCTAGGCAGGGTACAAAAGCACAAAAGAATCGTGCGGCGGTTGCTGGTGGTGGTCGTAAGCCTTGGAATCAAAAAGGTAGTGGTCGTGCTCGAGCAGGATCTAATAGTAGCCCGATTTGGCGTAGTGGTGGTGTTACTTTTGCTGCTCAGCCGCGTAATTTCGAGCAAAAAGTTAACAAAAAAATGTACCGAGCAGCAATGCGATGTATTGTTTCTGAGTTGGCTCGCCAAGATCGCTTGATTGTTTTGGAGGCCTTCGATATTTCGGCTCCAAAAACGAAAGAGTTGGTTCAGTGGTTGGCTCAATATGATATCGCTGATGCGTTAATTGTTACCGAAGAGCTTTCGTCTAACTTGTATTTGGCGTCACGTAATCTTCATAAGATTGATGTTATTGATGCGCAAGCGATAGATCCTGTTAGTTTGATAGGTTTCGATAAGGTTATCGTTACTGTGGCTGCATTGAAAAAAATTGAGGAGATGTTGGCATGAGTCAGGAGCGTCTTTATAAAGTACTGCTGGCCCCTGTTGTATCTGAAAAAGCGGTTGGTTCTGCCGAAGTGGCAAATCAAGTTGTTTTTAAGGTGCTGAAGGATGCTAAAAAGTCTGAGATTAAGTCTGCAGTAGAGAAAATGTTTGATGTTAAGGTCGGCGCAGTTCGGACTTTGATCATGAAAGGTAAAACAAAGCGTACCCGGTTTGGTTTGGGTAAGCGAAGCGATTGGAAGAAAGCCTACGTTAGGTTGGCTGAAGGTCACGATATTGACTTTGAGACGGGGAGTTAAGCGATGCCAGTATTAAAGCGCAAGCCTACATCATCGGGTCGTCGTCACGTGGTAAGTGTTGTTGTGCCTGATTTGCATAAGGGTGAACCTTATGGTCCGCTTTTAGAGAAAAAATCTAAGAGTGGTGGTCGCAACAATAATGGGCGTATTACGACGCGTCATATCGGCGGTGGTCATAAGCAGCACTATCGTAAAGTTGATTTCAAGCGTAACAAAGATGGTATTCCGGCGACAGTTGAGCGCTTAGAGTACGATCCTAATCGCAGTGCTTACATTGCATTAATCTGCTATGCAGACGGTGAGCGTCGTTACATAATTGCGCCAAAAGGCGTGAAAAGTGGCGATAAGATCGAGTCTGGTGACGCTGCAGGAATTAAAGTGGGCAATACTTTGCCGATTAGAAATATTCCTGTTGGTAGTACGATTCACTGTGTTGAGCTGAAGCCAGGTAAGGGTGCTCAGATTGCTCGCTCAGCAGGAACCTCTGCTCAGCTGGTTGCCCGAGAAGGCACTTACGCTACCCTACGTTTGCGTAGTGGTGAAATGCGAAAAATTCTTACCGAGTGTCGTGCGACACTGGGTGAAGTATCTAACTCTGAGCATAGTTTGCGATCGTTAGGTAAGGCTGGTGCATCTCGCTGGCGTGGTGTTCGTCCGACCGTTCGCGGTGTGGCGATGAACCCAGTAGATCATCCGCACGGTGGTGGTGAAGGTCGTACTTCGGGTGGTCGTCATCCGGTAAGTCCTTGGGGTACGCCAACTAAGGGTTATAAAACTCGTAAGAATAAACGTACCGACAGCATGATTGTGCGTCGTCGCAACAAGAAATAGAGGATAGAGCAGTGCCACGTTCACTTAAAAAAGGTCCATTCATCGATCTTCATTTGTTGAAGAAAGTTGAGGTAGCGTCCGAGAAAAATGATCGTCGTCCCATCAAAACTTGGTCGCGACGATCTATGATAATGCCAGAAATGGTTGGCTTGACAATCGCTATTCATAACGGTCGTCAGCATGTGCCAGTACTGGTTAATGAGGAAATGGTTGGTCATAAGCTTGGTGAGTTTGCGGTAACGCGAACTTATAAAGGTCATGTGGCTGACAAGAAGGCAAAAAACTAAGGCAGGTTGACGATGGAAGTAGCAGCAAAATTAAGTGGCGCTCAATTGTCAGCACAAAAAGCTCGATTGGTTGCCGATCAAATTCGCGGTAAGCATGTAGAAGAGGCATTAGATCTTCTAACCTTTAGTAATAAAAAAGGTGCTGCGGTAATTAAAAAGGTATTGGAAAGTGCAATTGCCAATGCAGAGCAAAATGAAGGTGCGGATGTTGACGAGTTACGTGTCTCAACCATCTTTGTTGATGAAGGTGTGACGATGAAACGTATCCGTCCACGAGCAAAGGGTCGTGCTGATCGCATATTGAAGCGTTCATGTCACATTACAGTTAAAGTCGCCGACGACGAATAGACAGAGCGAGAGCGAACGTTATGGGTCAAAAAGTACATCCAACCGGAATACGTTTGGGCATTGTTAAAAAGCATACATCTACATGGTATGCGGGCAGTGACACTTACGCTGATAAGTTGCACGCTGATCTTCAGGTGCGAAAATATCTCCAGAAAAAGCTGGCTAACGCTTCTATAAGTCGCGTAGACATTGAGCGACCAGCTAATACAGCTAAAGTTACTATCCATACTGCTAGGCCGGGTATTGTGATTGGTAAAAAAGGTGAAGATGTTGAGAAGTTACGCGCACAGCTATCAAAGCTTATGGGCGTGCCTGTTCACATCAATATCGAAGAGATTCGTAAGCCAGATTTGGACGCCAAGCTAGTTGCTGAGAGTGTAACTAGCCAGCTTGAGCGACGCGTAATGTTTCGTCGTGCAATGAAAAGAGCTGTTCAGAACGCTATGCGTCAAGGTGCACAAGGCATCAAGATTCAAGTGGGTGGTCGTTTAGGTGGAGCAGAGATTGCACGTTCTGAGTGGTATCGTGAGGGTCGAGTACCTTTACATACTTTAAGAGCTGATATCGACTATTCAACAGCAGAAGCGTTAACCACTTACGGTATTCTGGGCGTTAAGGTTTGGATATTTAAGGGTGAGGTTATTGGTGATGCAATTGAAGCAGAGCCGGCATCACCAAAAAAGAAAAACGCAAGGTCTAAATAAGGGGTACGCAACACATGATGCAGCCAAAGCGTACAAAGTTTCGCAAAATGATGAAAGGTCGCAACCGCGGCCTAGCTGAAAGAGGCTCCAAAGTGAGCTTCGGTGAGTTCGGTTTAAAGGCAATTGGTCGCGGTAGGCTTACTGCGCGTCAAATTGAAGCCGCTCGTCGAGCGATGACTCGTCACGTTAAGCGTGGCGGAAAAATCTGGATACGTGTATTTCCAGATAAGCCTATTACCAGCAAGCCTCTAGAAGTGCGGCAGGGTAAAGGTAAGGGTAATGTAGAGTATTGGGTGGCTCAGATTCAGCCAGGAAAAGTACTTTATGAAATGGAAGGAGTGACTGAAGAGTTGGCGCGTGAAGCATTTGCTTTAGCGGCGGCAAAGTTACCTATTAATACAACTTTCGTTAAACGTTCGGTGATGTAATGAAAGCTACAGAATTACGTGACAAGTCTGTTGAAGAGCTCAATACAGAAATGTTATCAAGTTTAGAAAAGCAGTTTAAATTGCGTATGCAGGCAGCGTCTGGTCAGCAGGTACAAACTCACCTGTTCAAAGAAAATCGTCGCAATGTTGCGCGGATCAAGACGATCCTGAATGAAAAGGCAGGTAATTAATCCATGAGTCAGTCAGTTGAAAAAGTGAGTGTTAGCGAAAAATCTGCCCGTTTAGTTACAGGTAAGGTTGTTAGCGACAAAATGGACAAAACTATTACCGTCTTGATTGAGCGACGTGTTAAGCACCCGCTTTATGGTAAATATATTAGTAAGTCATCTAAGCTTAAGGCTCATGATGAAGAGAACACTTGTAACATTGGTGACACGGTTACAATTGCAGAATCTCGCCCACTGTCGAAAACAAAGTCATGGGTATTGGTTAAAATTGAAGAGCGTGCCACGCATCTTTAATTGCGTAGCTGTTGATTGATAAGCAGTTGTAAATTGCAGTAAGTAAGGTTTCGGAGACGGATAATGATTCAAACACAAAGCTACCTGGAAGTTGCTGATAATAGTGGTGCTCGCCGGGTAATGTGTATCAAGGTGCTTGGTGGTTCACATCGTCGTTATGCACGTATTGGTGACATCATTAAGGTAACAGTTAAAGAAGCGATTCCACGTGGTAAAGTTAAAAAAGGCCAAGTGTTAAACGCTGTTGTAGTAAGAACTAGAAAAGGTGTTCGTCGACCAGATGGATCACTAATTAAGTTTGATGACAATGCCGCGGTTATCTTGAATGCTCAAGATGCACCCATCGGTACACGGATTTTTGGACCAGTTACCCGTGAGTTGCGTGGTGAGAAGTTCATGAAAATTATTTCTCTGGCGCCTGAAGTTTTATAGTTAATATAAGACTTGGGAACAGATAGTAAAGTTAGACAGAGGTCAAAGGCAATGCGCAAAATTAAATGTGATGATGAAGTGATTGTAGTCGCTGGTCGTGACAAAGGTAAAAAAGGCAAGGTCGCTAAAATCTTAAAAGATAAGCGTCTCATTGTTTCTGGTATTCAGATGGTTAAGAAGCACCAGAAGCCAAACCCCCAAGCGGGTGTGCCTGGCGGTATTGTTGAGCAAGAGGCGCCGATTCAAATATCAAATGTTGCGCTTTTTAACGCGGCAACAGGAAAGGCGGACCGTGTAGGTTTTAAAATTCTTGAAGATGGTAACAAAGTTCGCATTTTTAAGTCTAATGGTGAAGCTGTAGACGCTTAATAGATTATTTTCTCAGCAGTAGCTGATGATGTAAGACGAAAAGATAACGGTATAAAGAAATGGCTAGTTTGAAAAAACTGTACAACGAAGAAATTGCAAAAAAGCTTCAGAGTGAGCTTGGCCTTGCTAATGTCATGGAGGTGCCTCGCATCACCAAGATCACATTAAATATGGGTGTTGGTGAAGCTATTGCCGATAAAAAGGCGCTTGAGCATGCTGTGAACGATTTAGAAAAAATTTCAGGCCAAAAAGTCGTAGTGACTAAGGCTAGAAGATCTATTGCGGGCTTTAAGGTTCGTGAAGATTGGCCTATTGGCTGTAAGGTAACATTACGCAGAGAGCGTATGTATGAGTTTTTAGAACGTTTGATTTGTATTTCTATTCCTCGTATTCGTGACTTTCGTGGAGTTAGCCCAAAACAATTTGACGGTCGTGGTAATTTCTCTATGGGTGTTACAGAGCAAATTATATTTCCAGAAATTGAATACGATAAAATTGATAAATTGCGCGGTTTAGATGTATGTATTACTACTTCAGCGCGTAACGATGACGAAGGCCGGGCACTACTTAAGGCTTTTAACTTTCCATTTAAAGGATAAGATAGAGTCATGGCAAAGAAATCTATGATTGCGCGTGAAACAAAGCGTACAGAAACAGTTGCAAAATTTGCAGAAAAACGTAAAGCATTAAAGTCTGTTGTTGCTAGTGCTTCAGCTAGCGATGAAGAAATTTGGGAGGCTCAGCAAAAGTTGCAGAAATTGCCGCGTGACGCTAGCCCTTCTCGTCAACGAAGACGTTGCCGTTTAACTGGTCGACCTCACGGGGTCTATCGCAAATTTGGTCTTTGCCGCAATAAGTTACGCGAAGCCGCCATGCGTGGTGATCTGCCAGGCTTAGTTAAGTCTAGCTGGTAATCGGGTAGAGACAGGAGCAAATTATATGAGTATGCAAGATCCTATAGCTGACATGTTGACACGTTTACGTAACGCGCAACTAGTTGGTAAAACAGAAACGTCAATGCCGTCTTCAAAGCTTAAAATAAGCGTTGCGAAAGTATTAGAGTCAGAAGGTTATATTTCTGGTTTTAATGTTGAAGAAGGTGTTAAGCCTACCCTAACGGTTAGCTTAAAATATTTTGAAGGTAAGCCCGTAATATCAGAAATTGATAGGGTGAGTCGCCCTAGCCTACGTAACTACTCAGGTAAAGATACTTTGCCTTCAGTTCGTAACGGTTTAGGTGTTGCTATTATTTCTACTAGTCAGGGTGTTATGACTGACCGCGCTGCGAAAGCTGCTGGCGTTGGTGGTGAAATCCTTTGTACCGTTTTTTAATTTGAAATTTTAAATAGCGATTTTTAATTTTAAGCGACTAAATGCAGTTAGAGAAAAGTTATGTCACGTATTGCAAAGAATCCAGTATTATTACCATCTGGTGTTGAAGTAAAGTTTGAAGGACAAGAGATATCCGTTAAAGGGTCTAAGGGTACTCTTGCGCTTATTGTTAACGACGGTATTGAAATTAAACAAGAAGATGCAATGCTCTCGTTTGCTGCAAAAAATACTAGTAAAAAATTAGTTGCTTTAGCGGGAACCACTCGTTCTTTAGTTAATAACATGGTTTTAGGGGTTACCCAAGGCTTTGAGCGTAAGCTAATTTTAAACGGTGTTGGTTATCGAGCTAAAGCAGCAGGAGAAACCTTAAATTTGATTCTTGGTTTTTCTCACGATGTTAATTATAGCCTTCCAGCAGGCGTAACTGCTGAGACGCCAACGCAGACTGAAATTGTTTTAAAGTCAACTGACAAGCAGTTGTTAGGTCAAGTGGCTGCAGATATAAGGGCGTTTCGTCCACCCGAGCCTTACAAAGGTAAAGGTGTTCGCTATGCTGATGAGCATGTTCGTCGCAAAGAAGCTAAGAAGAAGTAATTGTTAAAATTATTTTTGGTATTTTGATAAGGCTATTTCTTATCAGGTGTCAGAGCCTAAGTTTATTACGTAAGGTTCTGAGTAAAGTGTTAAGTAGGGTAAGGTTATGAATTCAAAAAAGCAGGCTCGTATACGTCGTGCTCGACGCTCACGCGCTAAAATTTGTGAGCTCGGTGTTAATCGTTTATGCGTTAACCGTTCTCCGCGGCACATCTATGCGCAGGTGATTGCGGCTGATGGAAACAAGGTATTAGCAAGTGCTTCTACTTTAGATAAAGATTTACGTGCCGGTGCAACTGGCAATATCAATGCTGCAAAAGCGGTAGGTCAACTGATTGCTGAGCGTGCTAAAGCTGCAGGTGTATCAACAGTGGCTTTTGATCGTAGTGGCTTTAAGTATCATGGCCGGGTCAAAGCGTTAGCTGATGCTGCGCGCGAAGGTGGATTGGAATTTTAAGGGTTATATCATGGCGCTAGTAAAGAAAGACGAAGCGAATACCGAAGGTCTAGAAGAAAAGCTAGTCCAAGTTAATCGTGTTGCAAAGACTGTTAAAGGTGGTCGTATATTTTCATTTACAGCTCTGACTGTTGTTGGAGATGGTAACGGTAGAGTTGGTTTTGGTCGCGGTAAAGCGCGAGAAGTGCCTGCAGCCATCCAGAAAGCGATGGAATCTGCTCGTCGTAATATGATTAATGTTGAGCTTAGTGGTGAAACATTACAGTATGCGATTAAAGGCCGTCATGGTGCGTCTAAGGTTTATATGCAGCCGGCATCACAAGGTACTGGTGTTATTGCTGGTGGTGCGATGCGAGCAGTTTTAGAACTGGCTGGCGTACAAAACGTATTGGCTAAGTGCTACGGTTCAACTAACCCTGTCAACGTAGTGCGTGCTACATTTCAGGCCTTAGGTGCAATGAGGTCTCCTGAGCAGGTTGCTGCAAAACGCGGTTTATCTGTTGAAGACATAAAGAATTAATATTGGTTCTTGAGATCAAAGATCCAATAGTCCCTATTGTTATAGGATAGTATTGAGAAATATCATGGCTAAGAAAACAGTTAAAGTAACTCAGATTAAAAGCACAGCCAAAAGATTGAAAAGTCATAAAGCTTGTGTTGCAGGTTTAGGTCTACGTCGTATCAACCACACTGTAGAGGTAGAAGATACTCCCTCTGTTCGTGGAATGATCAATACAGTTCACTATTTAATTAAGGTCGAGGGCTAGTAAAATGGATGATATGCGTTTAAACACCCTTGCTCCTGCAGCTGGCGCCAAGTCAGACAAGAAGCGAGTTGGTCGTGGTATTGGTAGCGGCACAGGTAAGACTGCGGGTCGTGGTCATAAAGGTCAGAAGGCACGCTCTGGTGGTTCTGTAAGGCCAGGTTTTGAGGGTGGCCAGATGCCTCTCCAAAAACGTTTGCCAAAGTTTGGTTTTACCTCGCGTATCGGCATGGTTACTGCTGAAATTCGCTTAGGTGAGTTAAACCAGGTTGATAGTGATGTTATCGATTTAGAAGCATTGCTAAAGGCTGATTTAATTAATGCTAATATTAAACGTGCGAAAATCTTTTTGTCAGGCGAATTGAAAAAGCCGGTAACGATAAAAGGTCTAGCTGTCACTAAAGGCGCCAAAGCTGCAATCGAAGCGGCTGGTGGTAAAATAGAAGAGTAGTTCTATGGCAACTCCAGGCGGTTTGCTGGGAAATCAAAAAGGGTTAGGCGAGCTTTGGGCTCGCCTTCGTTTTCTTTTTATAGCGATTATTGTTTACCGAATAGGTACGCATATTCCTGTTCCTGGAATTGATCCAGATCGTGTTGCGGATTTATTTTCGCGTAACGAAGGAACATATATTGATTTGTTTAATATGTTCTCTGGTGGTGCTCTAGAGCGGATGAGTATCTTAGCTTTAGGGATTATGCCTTATATTTCTGCTTCTATTATTATGCAGTTAATGACGGCAGTAACGCCTTCCTTAGAGCAGCTTAAGAAAGAAGGTGATGCTGGTCGTCGTAAAATTAGTCAATACACACGTTACTTGACTATTTTTCTGGCTATTATCCAAGCAACGGCAATGTCTCGTGGTTTAAACTTGGGTTATGCCA
>Ga0075467_10004055_pt1 | contig 10980 bp, 11 predicted proteins | sample DEB08_DNA_9_FD_75067 | JGI IMG/M metagenome (GOLD analysis project Ga0075467, IMG submission 75067) | Aqueous microbial communities from the Delaware River and Bay under freshwater to marine salinity gradient to study organic matter... | ecosystem: Environmental > Aquatic > Marine > Coastal ...
GTTGGGACAAAACGAGCTTTGCAAATTGCGGTGAAAAATAATCGTGTGTCGAAGCGTCATACTGGATTACAACAGGCGATTTTACAGGAGTTTTCTAAAGGAACTGATTTAGGATTGGAAATAAAGGAAGTGATTAAGTTAGAGATGAAAAAAAATAATTAAAAACGGTGTAAATGATAAAAGAGGTTGTTTCAGCTTTTGAAACAACCTCTTTTATTTTATATAAGTCCTAAGGATTTTTCACCTTTTTCTTACCTTTTGTTTTTTCTGCTAATTTCACAGCTTCCACAACATTAATAACACCACCAGTTTTAGAAATTTCAGCAAGTGTTGTTTTTTCTCGAGAGCCAGGCATATTGACCTCACCTTCTAAAGGAACGGCTGATTCCATGATGATTTGTTTTACTTGTTCTGCTGTTAAAGTTGGGAAATAAGAACGTAAAACTGCTGCTGTACCAGCTACAACAGGAGCCGCCATAGACGTACCGCTTAATGAAGCGTAGTCAGATTGTGGAACTGTTGCATATAAATCAACACCTGGTGCGAACACATCAACTTGTTCTTTACCGTAGTTAGAGAAAGTCGCTAATTGATTACCATCTTCGCCCCAATTTGCAGCACCGATTTCTAACCAGTTTTTAGCTTCTTTATTTTCTTTCTTTCCTAATAAATCATTAGGGAAGTTGTTATCTGTATCGTTATTTTGAGCAGAGTTACCGGCAGCGTGTACCAATAAAACGTCTTTTTTCATAGCGTATTTAATCGCTTTTTCCACGATTTCTTCATCGTAAGAATAGCCTTTACCGAAGCTCATGTTGATGACAGAAGCACCGTTATCAACCGCATAACGAATAGCGTTTGCAACATCTTTGTCACGCTCGTCACCGTCAGGAACACAACGGATAGACATGATTTGTACATTATCTGCAACACCTTTCATTCCAACGTCGTTGTTACGAACGGCACCGATAATACCCGCAACGTGTGTACCATGTGTAGCATCTGGTCCTTCTACATCGTTATTACCATAGACCGTTTCTTTTGAATTACGATAATCGTCACCAACGATTTCAGCACGAGGGTCAAAATTGACGTTGTAGTAATATTCTGCACCCGATTTAGAACTTTCAACATATCTGTCGATTCCAGCTAATTCTTCAGGAGAAACGCCGTTTCCTAATAAATTACCAACAATTTGAGCTGCCTGCTTAGTTTTTTCATCTTCGCTTCCTTCAGCGATAGCACCAACATTTTCAGCATTCATTTCTTTACCGTCTAATGCTTCAGTTACTGCTGCGACTGCCTCAGAAATCATTTTCATTTGGTTGTATTGACCAATCGCTCTTTTAGATGCCTTGTCAAAATCTTTTTTGATTTCAAGATAGCGAGCATAACGTTTTTTAGCTTTTCCACCTTTTACATCCTCTTCTGACATTCCGTCAAATTCAGCATGTAAATCTCTGTATAAACGAGTGATTTCAAGATTATCGGCATTGATGTTTTTACCGTCAGCTCCACCGATAAAGTTCCAACCATGAACGTCATCAATGTAGCCATTACCGTCATCATCTTTTCCGTTATCAGGAATTTCTCCTTTGTTTACCCAAATAACGTCCTTTAAGTCTTCGTGTTCAATATCAACACCAGAGTCAATAACAGCAACAACAACTGTTCTTGACTTTTTACCTTTTAAAACTGTTTTGTAAGCCTCTTCTGTACTCACGCCTCTAACTCCATCTTTAGACTCATCTAAGTTAAACCAGTTGTCAGGTGCGACAGAGTCCGTTGGATTTAGGTAATTGGCAAATGCTGCGTTAACAACAAATAAGAATAAAACAGCGATACCAATTCTTAATTGAAATTTCATTCGTTTAATCATTTAGTTTATTAATAAATTATTTAATGTTCAATAATAAGTTTGTTTAAGCTACGAATAACTCAACAATCAAACTATCTATTATTTCCACTCTTTTTCAATATCTTTCAAAGCTTCGTCAATATCCAAGTCCAAGCCCGCCATAGTTTGCTCAAAATCAGTTGGAGAATATTCGTACGCTGATTTTTTGGTGTTCATTTCCTTGAAATGTTGTTTGATTAAATCCCACAAATCAATCGGAACAACAGCAGCTTCCACTTTTCCATTTGAATCTTGAATATATTTGATCATGATATAGCATTTAGAGCAAAAAAACCATCTAAAATTAAAGATAGTTGCAAATCTCTTAAAATAACAAGATTTAACAAATTTTGACAAATCTGTTTTTTGAACACGACAAATTTATGACGATGAACAGGTATAACCTTCATCATGCGACAAAGTATAAACTATCCTAATCCTTTTTTGCAATATTGCGTTATTATTATTTATCTAAAAAATAAACTGTATTTTTGCAGTCTTTTAAAGCAAGTATTGACAAAAATCATCTAAAAAAATGATGTTTTAAATTGTTCTTAAAGGTAACTTTAATCAGCTTTGCATTGTTTTTTGTGGTGGTGATTTTTATAATTTTCGTAAAAGAAAATTACTACATTATTAAATGAGAATAATAGAATCATGGTAGAAACAGATATACTAATCGTTGGTGCTGGCCCAGTTGGTTTATTCACCGTATTTGAAGCAGGTTTATTGAAATTACGTTGTCATTTGATTGATGCGTTGCCTCAGCCTGGAGGGCAATTATCAGAAATTTATCCTAAAAAACCGATTTATGATATTCCTGGTTATCCGGATATTTTAGCTGGTGATTTGGTAGATAATTTAATGAAACAAATCGAACCCTTTAAACCAGGTTTTACATTGGGCGAACGTGCCGAAACACTCGAAAAACAAGCAGACGGACGTTGGTGTATCACTACTAACAGAGGAACAAAACACGTTGCGCCTGTTGTCGCAATCGCCGGAGGCTTAGGGAGTTTTGAACCTCGCAAACCGCCTATTTCTAATATTGTAGATTTTGAAGACAAAGGCGTAGAATATATTATCCGTGACCCAGAGTTTTATCGTAACAAATCTGTTGTGATTGCCGGTGGTGGAGATTCTGCCTTAGACTGGACAATTTTCTTAGCAAACGTAGCAAAAGAAGTCACCTTAGTACATCGTCGCTCAAGTTTCCGTGGAGCATTGGATTCTGTGGAGAAAGTAATGGAATTGGCGGAAACTAAAAAAATCAATTTAGTGACAGAAGCACAAGTTGTCGGCTTAAACGGTACCGATCACTTAGAGGAAGTTGTCATCAAACATAAGAAATTGGGCGAAATGATTCGTCAAACAGATCATTTTGTACCATTATTTGGGCTTACGCCAAAATTAGGCCCAATCGGTAACTGGGGATTGGAAATCGAAAAATCAGCTATTGTTGTTGATAATACGTTGGATTATTCGACAAATATCGAAGGCGTTTTTGCAATTGGCGATGTAAATACTTATCCTGGAAAATTAAAGTTGATTTTGTGTGGGTTTCACGAAGCAACTTTGATGGTTCAGTCTGCTTTCAAAATTGTCTATCCAGAGAAAAAAGCCTCCTTCAAATACACGACGGTTAATGGTGTAAATGGATTTTAAAATTTTTATGTTGAAGTGTTCGAATGTTCAAATGTTGTTTGAAACACTCGAACATTTGAACACTCGAACATTCAAACATAATAAGTGAAAGATATAATAAATGTTACGGTGATTGACCGTGAAGGTGTCGAACATAGTTTAGAAGCACCGACTGACATGAATATGAATATGATGGAAGTTTGTAAAGCCTATGAACTTCCTGTCGAAGGTACTTGTGGCGGTATGGCACTTTGTGCGAGTTGTCACTGCTATGTTTTGTCAGAACACGAACTTCCAGAACCTTCTGAAGATGAGGAAGATATGCTCGATCAAGCTTTTTTTGTAGAAGATAACAGCCGCCTGGGTTGTCAAATCAAAATCAAAGAAGAAATTGAGGGCTTAATTGTGAAATTAGCACCTGTTGCTTAATCACCGATGTTGTGAAGTAGCTGGTTGACGGTCGTTTCGCTTGATGGATAATAAAAAGGGTTGAATTTGATTTCTTAAATTCAACCCTTTTTTGTGTACAATTCCGTTCCGTTCACCGTTAAAACAAAATACCGAGTCGAACAGAAATACGTCTAAATGATACACTATCTCGATAGCGACCTTGCCAATCATCGAAGGTGAAAGAGGCTTTTTGGAATAAATAGCCAATTTCTGTTGTGAATGACGCATTAGAGCGAGACGGAAAACGAAAACCAACTTTTGGATGAAGCATGATGCCGCCTTTTGCATCAATCATACTTTGGGTATTATTAACTAATGCGAACCCGTAACCTGCTTGAACCGAATAATACGGTGAGAAGGGTTGGTTTTCTGTTAAATAACCTCTTGCTTCGAGGTATAATGGAATAACATTTCTAATCTCAGAGTAAAGATAAGTGTCTGCACCGATACCAATTCCTGCACCAATAATCGGCTGATATTGATACCCAAAGACATAATGTAGCGAGCCACCAAAAGGAAAGTTACCAAACTCGTCTTGCCCAGGCAATAAGCCAAAACTAACAGCATTGTAATATCCAGTTTCTTTAAACCTGAAGTCTTTTGCTCCTTTTTTGTCTTTAATCTTTTTTTCTTCTTTAGTAATACGTTCTACTTCTGACATTTCATAAACCAGAATGCTACCTCCAGCTATTTTGATTTTAATTTTTTCTTTATTCTGTTCAATAACATCTCCTCGTATGACGCTACCATTCATTAAGTAAACAACTTCTTCGTAATGTTGTGCTTCTGCATTAATACAAAACGCTAATAATCCGATGGTTAATAGGTATTTGAAATATTTCATGTAGTGATTCGTAATAAGTGATAAGTGATTAGTACAAAAGACTAATCACTTATCATTAAATTAATTAATGGACGGTAATTTTACTTAATAGCTCCAAATTGTTGACGTCACTATAATCATATTGATAAAATCCATCGCTACCAATGACTAATAACAAATTATTAGGTAAAGCGATCACATCGTAGGTTGAAAAGTCTTTATAGTGTTCTAATTCATCAATATTCATGTGATCTTCAACATCAAAAACCTTTAAACCATAATCACCTTCACATAAGAATAAAGTATTGTTAGCAATTGATAAACCGTGAGGATTATCCATTGGATAGGTTTTTAATAAAGTAGGATTAGAAGGATTTGAAATATCAATTACTTCCATTTGGTCTGTAAATCCGTCACAAATATTTCCTGAACGCAATGTTACATAGGCTAAATCATCTTGTACAAATACTGGGTCACAAGCGCCAACATGCCAAAATTCAGATAAACGAATCGGATTAGTACGGTTACTGATGTCATAAATAAACATTCCGTTCGATGAACCTAAAAATAACATATCGTCTTTTGGAAAAATGGTCTCAATATTCCAACCGACCATCGAAGAACCCAATGGATTTGGAGTTGCACCATTGGTAATATCAAAAATATTCAAATTTGAATTGTCAACTGTATAAAGAAAATCATCGACAATCGTAAAACGAGCCATCGAACCACCAACGCCTTGTCCGCCACCAGAAGCGTTTCCGGCACTTTGTGCAGTCGGTGATGCGAAGTCCACCTGTGTTAACCAGCCGCTACGCCAACGATTATCATTACATTCGACTGTTTCGGTAATAACTTCGGTTTCATAATACGCTAAAATATTGCCATTCGCATCGTTACCCAAAATCGGGAAAACATCTTGCTGACGACTCAATTGCACTGGTGCTAAGGGGTCTGTAATGTCAATTGCTAATAAATCCATAAAGTTATCAGCGTACAAGATATTATCTTTCACGGCAATATCTACATTGCCTTTGATTTCGATAAATCCCATATTTTGCGGACTACTCGGCTCGGTGTTATCAATGATATGAATGCCCTCACGCAATTCATTAATAAAGATGTAATTATTATAAAAATAAATTTTACCTGGTTCTTTTAAGTCCTTGCTACCAACGATTGTAGCATCTTGTCGCATATCCGATTCGGCCATAAAAATCGGGGTAAATTGTGTGTAGGTAATCTCACGAGTACATTTGTCTTTAGTACAACTTGACATAAAAATCGCTACGGCGAAAAAAGCGACGAATTTTGAAAAATGTTGTTTAATCATGTTTTTAATTTTTTTAGTTCTTTAAGTGATTTTGGGCGAATTGGCAGCGTGTTAGTCTCCAATTTTATCGCCCAAATCTCACATTGGTTTTAATGTAAATTTACCTGATTACTCAGTGATTTATTTTTAGTTGATTATTTCTTATTAAAGTCATCTGTAAGCATCTGCGTAAATTTATATTAGAAGTTTTTTATGCGTCTGTTCTTATTTAAAAAGCTGCTTTTATAAATATTAATGATTAAATCTTAATTTTGAATTTAATTTTTATCACAAATTTTATCACAAAAAATATTTTCAAGTGATTTTCTATATACTATTGTTCGTTACCATCATAATAGTTGCCCAGGCTATAAAAAAAATTTGGGTACAACGCCCACACTTAACGGATGAAGAGATTCAATTGTTTGTTGATTTAAAAATGGAAACAAGTTCGGAGGAATACACTCGATTTATCGGGCATTTGTCAGGTTGCAAAATGTGTCAAGATAGGTTAGATGCTGCTCAAAGTAATCCACGAGATTTCGGGACAGGTGATAAAAATATTGAACAACATCTGATTTAAAACAAAAATAACGGGTAGTTATTCTTTATATTTTAGAAATAACTTTATGAAACAATCAATTTTATGGTTATTAGTTGTTGTTATGTTGACATTTGTGGCTTGCAGTACTTATGAACAAACAGAAGCAAACGAAAAAAACGATATAACCTCAACGACTTACACCTCTCTCTCTAAGAGGTTTATTAATACACTAAGAATAAAAGGTGACGTTCAACCGATTTTGGACAGCATCGCCAACGTAGAGGAAGCAGTTTTGGCCGCAGAACTTATCAATGATGATAGCCGAAAAGCGTTCTGGATTAATGTCTATAATGGATATATTCAGGTATTGTTGCAAGATAATCCGGAATTGTATAAGGCCAGAGGGGCTTTTTTTAGAGCCAAAAGGATAACTGTTGCGGGGAAAAAACTAAGTTTTGATGATATCGAGCATGGTATTATTCGTCGCTCCAAAATTAAATTATCACTTGGCCTATTATCTAAATGGAATATTAGTGATTATGAGAAAAAATTTAGATGTGACGAAGTCGATCCTCGTGTGCATTTTGCCTTGAATTGTGGGGCGAAAAGTTGCCCCGCTGTAGTTGCTTACGATGCGAAGCAAATCAATGAGCAACTGAATAAGTCCACAATAAATCATTTACAAGCAACTTCCAAATATGATAAAGAAACAAATAGAGTTTACATTACCAGTTTATTTAATTGGTTTCGAGGTGATTTTGGTAATAAAGTAGGTATTCGTCAGTTTTTGAAAGTATATGAAGTGCTACCAGAAGATGCAAACAAAACGGCTATTTCCTACAATACTTATGATTGGACATTGTACTTAGAAAATTACATTGATTTATAATCAGAAGTGTTATTAAAAAATTGGAAAGTGCGGCAAGTCTCTATTCTATTTTAATAAATTAAACGAATCATCAACGGTAGCTTGATAATCTTGCGTTCTTTTCACCGCTTGTAGCAAAAATTGACGAATCAAATCGGGGTGCGAAAACGGCAAACCGTGCCCCATATTTGGTAAAATAATTTTTTTAACTAAAGCGGCATTAACCAATTTACGTTCTGCAAAATGAGCATTTTCTTCATAAATCAAATCGTCAGCATCGCCATGAAGAATAGTTGTTGCCGCTTTGATTTTATCCCAATCGGGGAGCATTCTGAACAACGATTCTCGATGCGCTAATTTTTCATGATTAGCATTTGTAATCGCTTGAGGAACAAGCCATTCTAACCATTTATTTGTTGTCGGATAACTTATCGAATAGGTTTTTTCGTAGCCAGGAGCAACAGAAGCCGAAATCAACATTAAACCATCCATCAAATTGGGATAATCCATCGCTAAACGTGCAGCGACTGGGCCGCCATAAGAAGAGCCGACAACTAAAATCGTTTGATATTTTTCTCTATATTTTTTAAGAATAGGAGCGATTAATTCCGCTTGTTTTTTTAACGAAAGTTCAATTTTTCCAAAATCAGAATACCCATAACCTGGCCGATCGACAGCGACTAATTTGACACTATTTACCAAGATAGAATCGTTAAACATATTTTTCCAACCACCAGACGAGCTCGGCGCACCATGAATCGCTAAAATCATTGGTTGATTTTCGCCTCCCATTTGTACATATCGCATGTGCCGCTTTCCAACTTCATAATGTGTCGTTTCTAACTCGTAGCCATTATCTTTTATTAACCATGCAAAAGCAGAATCATTCAGTCGAAGTTGAAGAAAGGCGTAGAAGGCAATAAAGAGAATGACCAAAACAGTTCCGACCCAAAACCACCATTTTTTTAAAACTTTAAATGATATTTTCATAAATAATAGATTGTTCAAGTGAAACGCTATTTGTCCATAACTGTTGATATATCTTAATTTAAATAAGTATAAAAATTGAATTTTAAGGTATTTTACTTTGTGAACATGGTCACATTACAGGTCGTAAAATGACTTTTAATTAAAAAATGTGTGAATTTTGATGAATGATTAACGGTAATCCTGTAATATTGCATCATGGATAAATTGCCTAAAATATCGGTTATTACTGTTGTTTATAATGGTCAAGATTTCTTGGAAGGGACGATTCGATCGGTGATGAATCAAACCTATAAGCACATCGAATACTTGATTATTGACGGAAAGTCAAAAGATAAAACGGTCGATATTATTAAACAATATGATCATTACATTTCTGATTGGATTACGGAGCAGGACAAAGGGCTGTATGATGCGATGAACAAAGGGTTGAAAATGGCGACTGGTGATTTTGTCTTATTTATGAATGCTGGTGATCAGTTTGCAGACTCGACGGTTTTAGAAACTGTTTTTTCAAAATATGATGCTACAACTGATGTACTGTACGGAGAAGTGATGATGGTCGATGAGAATCGTCAAGCAATCGGTACTCGAACTGAAATTACTACTCGAAAATTACCACAACAATTGACCTGGAAATCAATGAAATTAGGAATGGTTGTTTGTCATCAGGCTTTTATTCCTCGCCGTGAGTTGTGTCCGTTTTATATGGTCGATAATTTGAGTGCAGATATTGATTGGGTGATTGAAATATTGAAAAAAAGTCGAAAAAATGTGAATTGTGGGATTGTGATTGCTGATTTTTTGGTTGGAGGCGTTTCAAAACAACGTCATCGTCAATCGTTAAAAGATAGATACAATGTTTTGCAAAAACACTTCGGAATTATTCCTAATTTTTTTAATCATATTTTGATAATTATTCGTGCGATTTGGTTCAGAATCAGTAGGGTAGGGAAGGCGACGTATTCATAAAATTATCCGATTAAAGTATCAGTTTAACAACTAAAATTATTTTATAAATTATAAAAAATAAAAATGCAAAGACCAACTTTATTAATATTAGCAGCAGGAATGGGAAGTCGTTATGGTGGCTTGAAGCAAGTAGATGCGATTGGCCCAAATGAAGAAGCCATTATTGAATACTCAATTTATGATGCGATTCGTGCTGGTTTTGGCAAGGTTGTTTTCGTGATTCGTCAAAGTTTTGAGGAAGCTTTCAAAGCAAAATTTGCAAACAAATTTCAAGATCAAATTGATGTTGTTTACGTTTATCAAGAGGTGAATCCGGTAGTGAAAGGTGTGGAAAATATTCCACATCGTGAAAAACCTTGGGGAACAGGTCACGCAGTTTTGGCAGCTAAAGACGTGATTAATGAGCCTTTTGTGGTGATTAATGCAGATGATTATTACGGGGTGACGGCTTATCAAACGGCTTTTGATTTCTTTATGAATGGTGTTGCCGAAAATCGTTATGCGATGGTTGGTTTTGTTTTGGACAAAACTTTATCAGATAACGGAACGGTCAATCGTGGAATTTGTCAAACAGATGAAAATGGTAATTTGGTTGATGTGGTCGAACGCTTGAAAATTCGTCGTGAAGACGATAACCAGATTTATTACACGGACGAGTTTGATGGTAAAGATTATCCATTAAAAGATAAAGATATTGCATCAATGAACTTTTGGGCTTTCCATGCTAACTTTATGGATGCGGCTTACGAAATGTTTGTTGATTTTGTAAAAGCCAATAAAGAAAATACACGGTCAGAGTTTTACATTCCATTGATTATCAATAATTTGATTCAATCAGGAAAAATTGATTTGCAAGTGTTAAAATCAGAAGATAAATGGTTTGGGGTGACGTATCAAGCGGATAAACCGATGGTAGTTGAAGCCTTAAAAGGGCTAACGACTGATAAAACCTATCCGAGTCCACTTTGGTAGTATTTGTAAGTAAATAAGATATGAAGTACTTCTTTGAAACGTCATTTTGCTTTTTGTGAAATGGCGTTTTATTATTTATAACCAATAAAATCAAATTATATAATGAAAATAAAATTATTAATAGGCTTGATTTTAACTGTGCTTTTAGTCAGTTGTTCTAACCAAAAATTAGAAAAAGAACTGTCAGCGGTACAACTCAAGTTAAAAGAAACGGAAGCTTTATTGGCGGCAGCCAAATCGAATACTGATGAAAATTATCCGTTGATTCATATTGTCTATTTCAAATTGAAACCCGATGCGGATAAAACAAAATTATTAGAAGCGATAGATAAATTAAAACAAATTGACGTCGTACACAAGTTAGAAGTTGGCACTTTCGAAGATTTAAATGATGAAAGAGCATTGTCTGATTATCAAGTAGTTATGCAGATGGCTTTCGCCAATAAAGCAGCTTATGGAACTTATCAAACTCACGAAATTCATTTGGCTTTGAAAAGTGTTATTAAAGACA
>Ga0075467_10004056_pt1 | contig 10977 bp, 10 predicted proteins | sample DEB08_DNA_9_FD_75067 | JGI IMG/M metagenome (GOLD analysis project Ga0075467, IMG submission 75067) | Aqueous microbial communities from the Delaware River and Bay under freshwater to marine salinity gradient to study organic matter... | ecosystem: Environmental > Aquatic > Marine > Coastal ...
AGCGATCTACGACAAACAGACCGGTCCGCTGCCATACCCCTCCGCAGGTGATCAGGTCCGCGGGCTTCACGGTCAGATCAAAGCATTGGAGGCGAAAGTTGGCGCGCTGGAATTCCCCAAGGCGCAACCAGAGCCAGCTGAGCAGAAAAAGGCAAAATCCGGCGCGAAACGGCGCGCCGAGATCGACGCGATGGAGCAGACAGATACAGCGCCTGATGCAGAGGCCTACAGGGCTGGCGCAGAGCGTTTGGATCAGTTCATGGGAGCAGCTACGCGCGGGTGAGTTGAGGGGACTGCGCTGCCAACCATTCGTCCAGCTTCGACCACCGCCGCCGACCGGACACGTTCTTGACGGCGATGGCCACGGCCTTCTTTTGCCCCACCAGCACGACCAGCTTCTTGCCGCGCGTGACGCCGGTATAGATTAGGTTGCGCTGCAGCATGGCGTAGTGCTGGGTCATGACCGGGATCACCACCACCGGATATTCCGACCCCTGGCTTTTGTGGATCGTGGCCGCATAGGCAGGGACCAGCGTGTCCAGCTCACCAAAGACAAAGCTGACTGTGCGGCCCTCAAAATTGACGGCCAGCTCGCCTTCGTCCATGTCGATGTCTGTGATCATGCCAATGTCGCCATTGTAGACGTCTTTGTCGTAGTCGTTCTCGATCTGCATGACCTTGTCACCGGGCGCAAAGGTCCAGCCGAAGCGTTCCACCTTTTTATCACCTGCGGGGTTCAGCGCTGCCTGCAATTCGACGTTGAGCGACCGCGCACCCACGCCGCCACGGTTCATCGGGCACAGGACCTGAATGTCTTTGATCGGGTCAAACCCAAAGCGTTGGGGGATGCGCTTTGCGACCAGTTCGACAATCCGTGGCACGGCCTGTTCGGGATCAGCAGCTGGGACGAAGTAGAAGTCTGCCTGTGCCTCAGGCGGCGCAAGGTCAGGCATGCGGCCCGCGTTGATCGCATGGGCCGTGGTGATGATCTTGCTCTGTGCGGCTTGGCGAAACACTTCTGTCAGGCGCATCACCGGCACGGTGCCAGAGCCGATGATGTCGGCGAGCACTTGTCCCGGGCCCACAGATGGCAGCTGGTCGATATCGCCCACGATCAAGAGCGCTGCAGTGCTCGGCACGGCCTTCAAAAGCGATTGCATCAGCAACACGTCCACCATCGAGCTTTCGTCAATCACCAGCAGATCACAGTCGAGCGGATTTTCCTCGTCGCGCTTGAAGCCGAAAGCCTTCGGGTCGAATTCCAGCAGCCGGTGGATGGTTTTGGCCTCCATACCCGTGGCTTCGGTCATACGCTTGGCCGCCCGGCCCGTGGGTGCACAGAGCAGTAGTTTGACGGATTTTGCAGCTAGGATGCGCAGGATCGAGTTGACGATTGTGGTTTTACCCACGCCGGGGCCGCCGGTGATCACCATGGTTTTGGACTGCAGCGCAGTGCGAACGGCCTCTGTCTGGCTTTCAGCAAGGCTGAGGCCGGTTTTTTGCTCGATCCAGGGGAGCGCTTTGTCCGCGTCGATCACAGGCCAAGGCAACGCACCATGCTGGATGCGCTTGAGCTGTTCGGCGATACCGCGCTCGGCTCTATAAAGCCCGGTCAGGAAAATGCAGTCGGCATCGCCCACGGTATCGGCCGTCACCGTCTCATCGGCCAGCTCTTCATGCAGCGCGCTGTCGATCAGGTCGGTGGGCACCTCAAGCAGTTTGCCCGCAAGTCCGATCAAGTCCGCGCGTGGAAGGCCGCAATGGCCATTGCCCATCGCTTCGCTCAGCGCAAAAGAAATTCCCGCGCGCACGCGTATCATCGCGGTCTTCTCGATCCCGAGCTTTTCCGCGATCATGTCAGCCGTCCGAAACCCGATGCCCCGGATGTCCTTTGCCAGCTGGTAGGGGTTCTCGCTCATCACCTGCACCGCATCGGTGCCGTAGGTTTTGAAGATCCGCACCGCGCGCGCGGTGCCCACGCCGTGCTGGTGCAAGAAGACCATGATCTCGCGGATGACCTTTTGATCGGCCCACCCGGCGGTGATTTTGTCCGCGCGCTTGGGGCCAATGCCCTCGACCTCGCGTAGGCGCTCCGGCGTGGCTTCGATGATGTCGAACACATCCTTGCCGAACATCTTCACCAGCCGTTTGGCGTAGACCGGGCCGATGCCACGGATCATGCCGGAACCGAGGTATTTCTCAATCCCCTCGATGCTAGAGGGCGCAGAGGTGCGCAGAAACTGCGCTTTAAACTGCAGCCCGTGCGTGCGGTCATTGATCCACACACCCGAAGCCGTGACCCACTCACCAGCAGAGATCATGGCGGCATGGCCCACGGTTGTGACAAGATCGCGATGCCCTCGGGCCTTTAGCCGTAAGACGCAAAACCCGGATTCTTGGCTGTGAAACGTGACCCGTTCCACGAGCCCCGCAAGCACCTCTGTCTGGCTGTCACCCTGTTGCGTCATCCCCCGCGCTGTGCCTGCGCTAACAAACGGGCTGCGATGAAGGAGAGGCAAAGCACGAAAGGCAAAATCCTGTATGGAAATTGTAGTGGGCCCCTATATGTTGCATAAAGCTGCTTACAGGTCGAGTTGCCCTGAGAGAGAACGTTTGTGCAGTTGCGGCATTTGACATGATGGGCGGAGAGCGGACTTTCGCTGCGGTTTGCACCGAGGTCCGCTGTGCGGGACATTTCTGCCGTCGCCGAGGCTCACTGCCCTTGAATTGAACTCAAGCTCGGCCATCGCGCGCGACGATAATCTACCCGCATGGCCGACCGAACAAGCTACTAGCAAACTCCAGCGCAACACATAAACCAGCCTTCATTTAGCACCAGCAGCAATCAACACCTCCATGACCGCAAGGTTCTTGGAAACTAACGTTGCCTGATACAGCGGGGTCTGTCCCCACACATCCCTCGCGTTGACATCAGCGCCAGCATTAATCAGCGCCGCAAAGATCATAGGGTTTTCGTTAATAAGCGCCGCCCAATGGAGCGGGGTTCGCGCGGCCTTATCGCGCGCCCCGGCATCAGCACCAGCAGCGATCAGCGCCTCAATGACAGCTGGGTCTTGGGCACCCAAAGCCGCCAAATGCAGCGCGGTTCCGCCATCCTCATCCGTCATGGTGACGTCTGCGCCAGCAGCAATGCAACCGGCCACGTCTTCAACAGATGCCGTGACAAAGAATTGATACGTCGTCCAGTTCCGACAATCCGTCGGCTGAGCACAAGACAATAAGCTGGTAAGTGCTGCGGCAACGCAAATGGTGCGAAACATTTTATCCTCAAATAGAGCTAAGTCGATTTGCTTTCGTAATGCCCGTGATCAAAAGCGCTGAAGGGGAACGCGGATCGCAAGGCTGATAACCTGGTCAGTGTGATCAAGCGTAAACCCCTGCCGCGCGGATGATCTCGTATCTCCGATTGGATCAACCCCGCCAGAAACGCTTCCATAGTCATAATAGCGATATGCCGCCTCAAGGATGACTGGCCATTTCCCTGGCCGCGTGAGTTGCAGCGATGCGCCAAGGCCAACCGACCATGCAAGATCGGTACTGGTTGCACCTTCAAAGGTGCGAACGGTGGGACCTTCAGTTTCGTTGTCTTCATTCTTGGTACGGGTCCATGACCCCATTTCATTGCGCGCAAAGCCGAGGCCCGCGACAACAAATGGCTGTAGAACCGCGTTTGATCCGCGCGCTTCCAACGGTGCATAAAACACGTTGCCCATCAGCCCGCTACTCTCGATGGATGTATCTGTAATGTCGGCGTGTTCGCTACATGGAGATGGGTCCTCCACGACACCGATGCAGGGCGCGGTTAATCCAATCGTACCCGTCGAGAAAAGCGAGACATCGGCGCGGAACCCGTTTTGCCAATCATAGCCGATAGCTGCCCCGCCAAAACCGCGCCAATCATCGTTGGGAATGGGGCCAAAGTTGATCCGCGGATCGTCTTCCCCCGGAGGCAGCCAGTATGCGTCAGACAGGTCGTGACGAGCGCCCCCGAGTTCGAAACGGACATAGGGGCCATAGGTAACACTCGCCACATTCTGCCCGAACGCCACATCAGTCGTCTGAGCAAGCCCTGCGCTTGGCGCTGCAAAGGCCAGACAGCCGACAGAGGTCGTCAATGCGACGGCAAAAGACTTAAAAATATGCACTTTTCTGCTCTCCTTGGGTTTTCTAGATCAATCCATCGTACCGAGATATTCCATCCTAACAACGGACTGCAGCATTTTCCTGTTCTTCAGCCATGTCCGGCTAAAATTGCGGCGCGAATACGCTCTGCATTTGTCGCGAGTGCCTCAGCATCTTCCTTCGACATTGGTCGCGCCAATATCGCTGTCAATGCCAAGACCGTATTCGTTGTGATCGGAATGTTTTTGTCCGACGCAGAGCCTAAGAATACCGCCATCAAGGTGTCCTTGTTGGTGTTTATCTCTTCTGTGGTCAGGACCGATGGACCGTCGAGTGCTTCGCGCAACAGCGCAAGGTTCTGCAAGGGCGAATCGATAAAGTCCACCTGTTCCCAGTTCAGCGAAAGCTCCGTGATCATCTCTTCCAGATCGCGGCTATAAAAGGTCAGAACCTCCGGCGTCATGCTGCCCACTGCCTCCGCATAGGCGCGGTCCAGAACGTGATCCGGTGAACGTGCCACATTCAACCGTCCAAGTTCGACCTCGGGGATACCTTCCTGCGCCCAAACTGGGCGACCGGATTCCCCCCCAGAGCCCTGTTGACCCGAGCCGCCACCACCTTGGCCTTGTTGACCCTGGCCTTGGCCCTCTTCGCCATTCTTCGGGCCGCCTTGGCCACCCTCATGGTCGCTGTGATCCTCGGTGTCGGTCTCATGGTCACTTGATGTGTGGTCGTCACCACCTGATGTGTGGTCATCACCACTGCCCTGTCCGCCGGGGCCCTTTGGGCCGCCGGTATGGGTTGTGTCGCCGTCTTCATGCCCATCGGCCAAAGCAAAGCTGCTGAGACTTGGTGTCATGACGAGACCAAGCCCAATCGTGATAGCGAGCGCCGATATAGAGAGTTTGGGGGCCTTGCCCCAAGCAAGGTTGTGCCGGATCAGCATTGCGAACCTCCTGTAGGAATTTGCCAAATGAAGTGGCTGCCCGCAGGTGGGAGAACCTGCGGGCAGCGTGGTGCGTTCAGCCGTGACCGGCAAGAACGGCGATGCGAACTGCTTCAGCGTCCTTAGCCAAATCCTCTGCATCGTCACCCGTAATTGGGTAACCTAGGATGGTTGTAACGGCGATAACGGTCTCGGTTGTGATGGGCACTGTCTTGTCAGAGGCGACCCCAAGAAATACAGCCATCAACACATCAGTGTCGTTGTTTACTTCCAACTGGCTATCACCATCCTCAAGGATGTCCTTCATCAGAGCGAGGTTCTGAAGGGGCGAATCATAGATTGTCAGATTGTCCCAATTCAGGCTGAGCTCACTCAGGATGGATACATCGGCATTTTCCAATGGCAGACTGTAGAAGTCTTCCATTGTCACTGCATCCCAAGTCGAAAGTGCTTCTTCGAGCGATCTTTCGAGGACCTGATCGGGCGAACGTGCAACGCTGAGGCGCCCCAGTTCCACTTCAGGGATACCTTCTTGTGCCCAAGCGGGCTTGCCACCACCGGAACTGGTGTCGGAAGGTCCGCCTGATTGCCCCCCTGTGCCGTCGGAATCCGCAGACGGCCCACCTTGACCCGAGCCAGATCCGCCTTGATTGCCTTGGCCAGATTGAGCACCTTGGCTACCCTGTCCCTGACCACCTTGATTGCCTTGGCCTTGAGCTTGGCCACCAGAACCGTCCTCCTGTGCGAACGCTGCCATTGACGTGCCAGAGAAGCTGCTGGCGGCAACCCCTGTGAGCAATACGGCCGCTGTGAGTGCAACAGAGGATTTCATTGTTTTCATCAAGCGCATTATTCTCTCCTAAACTTATTTTGAGACTTAAGTTGACCAGCTCAGGGGGGGGGGGCATTGATATATGTCAAATCATAAATGTTTTTTGTTGCGGCGATGGAATATCTCATTTGATGTGTTTGTCAGAGTTGTTGGTCGGGTCGTTATTCGCAAGATCGACGATGTATAAGATGCGCAGAAATGACTCCGCTTATTCCATCTGAAGGATGAGTGCTCACCCGGTGCCATCTGTGCCTATCCACTTCCTTTGCCACTGCAGCAAACGTCCGCAATCCGCCCCTTTCTTCCAAAATGCGCCTGCAGTAGCGCCGGTAAGTTTCGGCTCAGACCGGCCATTCGATGCGCTGTGCACCAAGGTCCGCTAAGGGCCGTTAGCGCCAAGCACTGCCCACATGCCAAGGGGCAACCAAATGTCGGCAGCAAGCAACAAATACAGTCAGTCCTCAATCTACGATCAAGTCCGCAGTGTCATTGATCTGGAAAGCAGTGTTTTTAAAACAACCTGAAACACTGTGGTCCAAGACCGTGTCGCGTTAGTGTGTTGGAAGAATGTGTTCAAAAACTGAGTTGTAAACACTGTGTTGAAGTTACTGTGGGCCAAACACTGTGTTGCACTTGCTGTGGGGCAAACACTGTGTTGCAAAGACTCTGTTAACACAGCGATTCCAAACACTGTGTTCAACACAGTAAATCAGCCCACAAAATCACTCTCCAACACACGAAAAACTGTGCGATGAGTGTGCAACGCAGGAAGTAAAAACTGTGCTATAGTTATGGCATTGTATTTGTTAGTAAAAATGGTGCCCAGGGGCGGAATCGAACCACCGACACGAGGATTTTCAATACAGGTGGCGTAGTTTAATTATTCGATAACAGTAACTTATACGTCTATTTTTGAGGTGTGCTTAATAGTGTGTTTTTAGTGTCATTTGGAGGCAGAGCGGAAATGCTGTGTTAAACATGGCATTGAAGCTAACGACGCTCCAAAAAACATATCTTACATTCCTTAAACGTAACCATAGTGGGCTTTTTAATAATCCTGCCTGCTTCATGCATGTTCAATCTGACAGTGCCGTCCAGTCAAATGGGGAGGCTCACAAACTTATCATCAACATCAAAATTACGCCTCACTTTCAATAATCTTTTGCTTAATGAGCTCTCCTAAATGTCCTATACTATTATAATAGTTATCTTTACCAACGGCATCCGCAATGTCTTTTGTAAAATCAGTGCCGTCATGACCTTGTGGCGTGAGCTCTTTAGGCACAACGTTTGGCAGTTCATTGTCATTCAAACGGGCTAAAAACTTTTCTTTCAAGCCACTTCTATCTTTTAACGTAAAGTGAAGACCAGATGACTTTTTTGTAGGATTTTTTAGATACAACCACTGCTCCTTCTTTGTAGTGTCTTCATCTAATCTGTAAATAACACAGGCGTTTTCCTTCAGTGATACAAAGATAGATTGATTGTTTTTGGCTGCATTGACGCTCGGTTCCATCAATGCTGCAACAGCCTCAATGGCGCTAGGGTTGTATCCACGTTCTTTTAATTGGCCTATCTTAGTATTAAGGTTTTCCATCTGCTGATAAGCTTTAGTTTGATCCGCAATATCAGTCAGACCTGTATTTGTTACTTTCGTTTGTTCTACAACTTTCCGCATCATTTTAGAAAAATCTTGATTACCTATGGCCCTTTTTAGGAGAAGAAGAGTATCGGAGATGTCTTTAAAGCGTGCTCTCAATCTTGGTTCTGGGTGACAAATTTTAAATAATACAACTTGCCAGGTTACTGCATCATCATTGTTGTCTTTGTAATTATTAAGGTCACGCTCTAACGCTTCATTATCCTCAATGGTTAAAGATTGCTCGGCATATTCTTCTTCCCAATCAATAAAGTCGGGAGACAGCACTAATGCGTCGTACACTTTTGGATATTGAATTTGGATGCAATTCAGTGCGACCAGCAAAAACTTTGCTATATTTTTGACTTGTTGATCAGAAGCACTTTGCGCGTCCTCTTTACGTTTTTTCTTAACCTCAATGAAAATATTGTTGAGCGCTATATTGTTAACCAAGCGCTTTATCGATCTTGGATTTCCGCCTATTGTTAGTTGTGTAAGCTTGCTCAAGTCTTCTTGCTTCAACTCCCCAGCCTTCACAAACCCGGTATCAATTAAAAGAGAACTCAAATAATTACCAATATCATAATTATTTATCGGCATTTGAAACGTGAGTTGGATAATTTTGTGAAAAAATGCATCATACTCCCAGCGGTTCTCTTTGTTCAGTGCTCCAAATTTTTTGGCGAGCCCCTTAACAACCACACTGTAATCAATCGCTAGGACAAAAACACAATTCTTAATGTTGAAAATGTTTTTTAAGAGCTCCAATATTTCAACGGCATTTGAAGGCTCGAGTCGGTCGAGATCGTCTATATAAACTACAAATCGGTCGTATTTTTTTGTAGCATTCTCTTCCACCAGTTCATTCAACGAGTGTCTTAAAGCAGAAATTGAATTAGCGCTCGTATCACCTTCAAAGTAGTCCTTAACTACACTGACGCCTTCGGTTCCGGCTGTGAGCGACGCACCAATTCTCAAAGTACCCTGCAGCACTTTTGAGGCGGTCTCGCGAATTTTCTTCTTTTGGTCATACTCTAATGTCGCTGACAAAGTCTTAATAATTTCTGAAATTATACTTACTAATGCTTCTTGTGGTGTCTTTAATAAAGAGTGCTCCCAAGTGTTAACCCAGATCTGTTTGGTCCGTAGCGACGAAATTTTTGGGTTTTCGAATTTGTACCACATTTGGTTCATCAATGATGTCTTGCCGCTACCCCAGTCGCCTTGCACGCCAATAGTCATCGGGGTTTGTGTGTCCATGATGAATTGAAAAAGTGCATCAGCGTACTCTTGCACCCCTAGCTTGTCATCCTGATCTTTACTTAAGGGTTCATCAATTACGCCAGTTTGCATTTTAAAATTTTCCGTTAGTGTATTGGGTTTGTCAATTTTGTAGTGTGCTTATTGAAGTGGTCCTGCTTTTAGGACAGGTTTGCGGCTTGACTAAGATGCATCTGGTGTATTTTCATGCTGCGTTTCGTGTCTCCACGTTGCCAAAGTATGCGATGTCTGGGCCGCATGGTGTGGCGACACTGGAGCGGATACCATCGCAGAAGCCGCGTCGAAACCAAGATGCATTGTATGAAACTACTGGGCCAATCATTGATGATGAGGGGCTTCGATCGCCTGGTCGCGAAAATCCAAGTCCGCATCGCCGTCCTTAACCGCTATACGGCTCTTGGCATACCTATCACCAAGCCCATAGGCTAAATCCGTCTGGGGTAAGGGGGAGATCGACCTCAGACCGATTTGTGCAACAAAGCCATCATGTCCCCCTATAGCTAGGATTCGTGAATCATATCAGCCCGACAGGCTCAATCAGTTAATGGGTCCTGACCCTAGCTCGCTAACTTTAAGCTTCGCCTCGGTATGCTCAAGGAGTAGTGCTTCAAGCTGTTGCCAATTCATTTTCCCGTTTCCAGTAAAATTAGCATATACGGTATTATGAGTTTGGTTATGGAATCATTCATATTTCTTCTACTCGTCAACCACAAATTGTTTTAATACCCTCACCAGATCGTCTTTGTTGGCTCCAACAGTCCAAAGATTGTCATCATCCCTATTTTCAATTTCAATTTCGTCGTCAAATCTCGAAATAAAAATGGTTGGATGGCCTTCGAGCTCTATGTCTCGCGAGTCATCGTCATCTTTGAGCGTTACTTCTTCAAGAGCGTCGAGGAGATGGCCGAGCCCAATGTCACCACATGTGAACAATTCATCTTCACCATCGTCAACTTCAAAAAATATGAAGCCGTTTTGATCGACCCAAACTTCAGTTGATTCGTTTAGTGAATGCTTGTTTTGCATTGCAGTTTTGCCTTTTTACTGAGTTAAGTAGCGAGTACATTTTTAGTCAGTACCACTTTAATTTAACCCGACACTCCCCAAATGGAGCGCCTTCTGACGCCAAGATCGCCTGAAACCATCCGCTGGACAAGCGTTTTTTTGGGTGCTGTCAGACAAACTTAGCGGCTTTGCGGTTGATCCCTATTTTTGGTAGATGACATTGGGTCTCCCCCTTTGAATTGGTCCGCTCCTATAGTTAGGAAAACGGAGGACCAACGATGGCCATTAAGAGACCTAATCCCGAAGAGATTGTCGTAAAGTTACGGCAGGTTGAAGCACTAATGGGGCAAAACATGCCCCGGATTGACGCGATCCGTTAGATCAGTGTGGCTGAACAAACCTATTGCCGCTGGTAGAAGAAGTACGGCGGAATGGGCAAAGAACAACTCAAGGAACTGAAGCGGCTGCAGAAAGAGTACGAGCGTCTTCGCCGAGCAGTATCGGACCTTAATCTTGGCGTGCAGGTCTTTGATCTCGCCGTCCTTGCTCTCGGCTTTCTTGACCTTGTCCGAGAAAACACCTGCCATGCCTTCGATCGCTTGCCGCTTCCACGTGCTCACTTGCGTTGGGTGAAGTTGCTTCTTGGCTGCTATTTCTTGAACCGTCTTGTCACCGCGCAGCGCTTCAAGCGCCACAGCAGCTTTAATTTGGTCTGAAAAGTTCCGTCGTTTTGTCAATTACGAATTCATTCGTTCGTTTTGGATACACCTTAGCACGCTGTCCGAATTTGCCGGACCACTAGTACTTTCAGCTGGGCCAATATCGAATGGGGTACTGAATATGCTTCATTCCGTCGATAGCGATCCGCTTGCCTCGGCTGCCAACATACCTCTCCCAGACATGCTCGGGTGCGGGTTCACCTATAAAACCTTTTTTTGTTGGCACATCGTCCGCCTCGGCGATTTGGTCCGGAAAATTTTTATGCGTCGCAGCCAACCAGGGCACTTTCGCCTTGAAAGCACCGACCACGACACCACGGACGACTGCTAGCACATAATCCGCACTGTCAGCTTTCTCCTGTGATATTCGCCATGCCAACCGAACTTGGCGATAGATTGCCTCAACAGAGCT
>Ga0075467_10004058_pt1 | contig 10971 bp, 8 predicted proteins | sample DEB08_DNA_9_FD_75067 | JGI IMG/M metagenome (GOLD analysis project Ga0075467, IMG submission 75067) | Aqueous microbial communities from the Delaware River and Bay under freshwater to marine salinity gradient to study organic matter... | ecosystem: Environmental > Aquatic > Marine > Coastal ...
CTGCCAATTCATTGCCTCACGATACCAAAGTGCAAAGACAGGAGCAATTTTTAGAGGTGCCCCTCAGATGCAGTATTTCTCGTCCACCAGCCTCACTCATTCCTACTATATTTTGCGAAGCACCACGCCGCCTTCGGGTGTCTCTGACCGTTTCGATAGCGGTCGAACCCGCCTCAACTGCGGCGCAATCCATTTTTGGCAAGCATCTGAAAAGAATTGCTTTTTTGAATGCGTCTCGATTTGGACGAAGGGCGGGTGAAAAGAGACGCGGGGCGTTCAGAGACAGATTTGGGCCCAAATGCGAGTCTCCGAAAGTCGGATGGCTCAGCTAAACCCCTTTGAAACAAAAAGAAAAAAGGCCCACGCTGGGGCCTCGTCTCGGGTTCGCGAATGGTGTCTGGCGGAGCGAGAGGGATTCGAACCCTCGAGACGGTTCCCCGCCTACACACTTTCCAGGCGTGCGCCTTCGACCACTCGGCCACCGCTCCGTGCGCGGTCTTTAGCCTGCATTGGCAACCCGTGACAAGGGGGCATATGAGATTTTGCCCAATTGCGCGCCGATTACGTCAATCCACCAAGCTCAGGCTAACCCTGCGGTTCTGACGGCCTTTGTTTTCGACTTTTCCCAAGGCGATCCGGCCAATCTCAGCGGTGCGTGACACATGCGTCCCACCACAAGGTTGCAGGTCAATCTGCCCTGCCCCTTCGCCAATCCGAACCAAGCGCACTCGGCCCTGCCCCACAGGCGGCATCACCGACATCGTTTTGACCAAGCACGGATTGGCCAGCAGTTCCGCATCCGTAATCCAGCTTTCCGTGACCGCCAAATCGCGGTCGATCAAGCGATTCAGCGCATCCTCTACTGCTTGCATATCGCCCGGAGCGTCAGGCATGGCGAAATCAAGCCTGCCTTTGTCGGCCCCGACTTGTCCACCCGTCACCGGCAATGGGATAACCACCGACAGCAGATGCAAAGCGGTGTGAACCCGCATGTGCCGGTGCCGCCGCCGCCAGTCCAAAACCTGCCGTACCATCGTGCCAACCTGCGGCATCAACAGCGGCTCGGCTGCCACCAACCCAATCTGATCCACGCCAATTTTGACCGCCGTGGCAATGGGCAGTTTGTTGTTTTCCCACAACAAATGCCCACAATCGCCGGGTTGACCGCCGCCCGTAGGGTAAAACACTGTGCGGTCAAGAACAATCGCACCTTCGGCAGAATGGGCGACCACGACAGCCTCAGCCTCAGCTTGATAAGGATCTTCGCGAAACAGATACACAGTCACTCAACTCTCCTTTGACAAGGCTGTAGGACCCACTGAATCAACTTCAGACGCGCCCGCGGGGCGTACCATCTGCGCCAAAACTTCGGGATTGCGCAGCCAAATATCGCGCTGGCCAAAGGGAATCTCGATCCCTTCCTCGGCAAAACGCCTCGCGATTTCGTGGTTAATCTCGGACCGCACGACGGCAATGAAATTGACATCTCGCAAAATTACACGAATTTCGAAATCCAGACTATCCGCCCCAAAATTTGCTAATAAAATATTCGGCGGCGGGTTCAGCACGGCAAGCGGCTGCGCCTCGGCAATCTCCTGCAATATCTTTTGCACTTTGCGGGTGTCGGTGCCATAGGCCACGCCAACCTTGACAATCAACCGCCCCGACATGTTGAATCGGGTCCAGTTTGTCACCATCCCCGACACAAAATCAGAGTTTGGCACGATCACATCTGTCTGATCAAAGGTCTGGATCCTAGTGGAGCGTACGGAAATGCCGCGCACCACCCCCATTACCCCATTCACCTCAATCCAGTCGCCTTCGGAAATGGGGCGTTCGATCAGCAAAATGATACCGGACACAAAGTTTGATACGATGTTTTGCAGGCCAAAACCGATACCAACCGACAGCGCACCAGCCACAATCGCAAGGCTCGACAGGTCAATCCCCGCCGCCGTAATCCCGATCAGCGCGGCCAAAAAGATACCGACATAGCCAACCCCTGCGACAATCGCGTTCTGGCCGCCTTGGTCCAGATTGGTCTTGGGCAGGATCGTGGTTTTTAACGCCCCTTGCAAAAGCCGTGTGACCAAGAACCAAAAGCCAAAGACCACGGCCAGCAAAATATAGTCAGATGGAGAAATTCTGGTCTGCCCAATCTGAAAGCCATCCCGCAACTTGGTGAAAACTTCGGTCAAGTCCGCCATCCGCGCGCCCCAGATCAGCGCGAAAAACGGCGTCGACGCAAAACTCAGGAAGAACCCTATCAGAACCGGAACCAACGCATCGCGGCCCCGTTCATCACTGCGGATAATCACGGAATAAATCGCGCCAACAAGGTTTTGCAGCGTAAACAGCAGGCCCAACAGGCCAAGGCTGGCGACCATCGGGAACACCAAGCCTTGCCCGGCCCGAACATAGCCAATCGCCGCCAAAAGCGGCCCGATCACCGCAATTGCAATCGTTGCCCGCGCAACAAGGGCGATCAGGCGCCGCGAAAACATCGGCTGTGCGCCATCGGGCAATTCATCTTTTGAGTTTAACAACAAAAGCTTGCCCATGCGGTACAAGAATATCCCGGCGATCAAGATCGTGGGAAACGACACAACCGCAATAGTTGCCTCGCTCAGCTGGCTTTCCGGCAGCATGGCTTGGCGCAGCACCTCAAACCCCAGCGTCAGCCCCAGCGCTTGTGCCAAAAAGCGCCCTTTTGCCCGCCCGCTTGTTCCCATCGGCAAATGGGTCGGCGCACTCGTCGCTTTGGGAAAGCTACTCGACCCAATCCAGCGCCCGACGAAAACGATCACGCCAAACAGCACCAAATCGCCCGCTAAGGCTACACCCAAAGGGCCAAGCATCCCTGAAATAATAACTGCCGTGGAAAAGGCCAGCACGCCAAGGGTCGGCACAACCACCTGGCCCAAAGACGCGACAAAGGCCCAAATCTCACGCGCATTACCAACACCGCCTTCAAGCAAGCGGACGGCGACGCCTTCGATCATCGCGCGGCCGCGCAAAATGGTCAGTGCTGAGAACAGCAAAAGCGCTATGATCGGCGGCAGCTTGTTCAAAGCAGTCGCGCGCTTGTCCGCATCGGTCCAACTCGCCGTCAACTCATCGGTCAATACTTGGGTCGAGGCCAGCATCGCCGTCGCCGCTTGTGGCCAATTCGTCGGGTTCATCGGCGATGGCCACAGCTGCAAGAGCGCATCGGTCTGGCGAAGGCGCAAAACCCCGTCAATTTCGCGGATCAAGCCATCGGCGCGGCTATAAGCCTCAACCGCCGAAAGCGACGGTGCCTGTAGCACCGCAAGTTGCTTGGCTAAATCAGCCCGACGGTCCGCAATATCCTTGGGTTCCGTAACACCTTCGGCAGGTGCAGCCCCCAAAGCCTCAATCTGCGAGCGGATCGTGTCCAATCGGGCCGAGTTTATGCCCTGCGCCGCCAACAGCCGCTCGCGCCAATCCGCAATATCACCGCGCAGCGTTTCTAGCTTGGCCGCGGTCGTCGCCGGATCAGCAATTTGGGTATCCGCATCATTCGCAAATTTTTCCCACGCGTCATAGTCGGGCGGCGCCACAGCCGTGGCCTCGCCGGCAGCAGACACGTTGGTTTGCGCCGCAACAGGCCCGACAACCCCGGCCCATAGGGCAAGCATCACGGCAAAAAGGCGCAAGAACCCGGCTATGCGGAGGTGGTGTGCCCTGCTCATTCTTCAAACACTGCCGGAATGTCGCGCGCGGCCCGATCCAGCCAATCCGGCACAGGCAAACCTTTGGAATGCAGGAATTCCGGATTGAACAGTTTGGATTGATAGCGCGTGCCATAGTCGCACAGAATTGTCACGATCGTATGGCCCGGCCCCATGTCACGCGCCATGCGCACGGCCCCCGCGATATTGATGCCAGATGATCCGCCAACGCACAAACCTTCTTCGGCCAGCAGGTCAAACACAATCGGCAAAGCCTCGGCATCGGGGATGCGGTAGCTATAGTCAGGCCTCAGCCCTTCCAGATTGGCGGTAATCCGCCCTTGCCCAATCCCTTCGGTGATCGAGGAACCAGGACTGTCCAGCTTGCCCGTGGTATAGAACGCGTGCAGCGCGGCCCCTTCCGGGTCGGCCAAACCGATTTTGACACCTTTGGGCTGCAACGCAATCGCCATGCCCGCCAAAGTTCCCCCCGACCCCACGGCACAAATAAACCCGTCAACCTTACCGTCTGTCTGTTCCCAAACCTCTGGCCCAGTGGTTTCCACATGCGCCTGCCGGTTGGCGATATTATCAAACTGATTGGCCCAGATCGCACCGTTAGGTTCAGTTTGTGCAAGTTTTGCCGCCAAACGCCCTGAATACCGAACATAATTGTTCGGATTTTTATAGGGAGCCGCAGGCACCTGCACCAATTCCGCCCCGGCAAGCCGCAGCATATCCTTCTTTTCCTGGCTTTGGGTTTCGGGAATAACAATCACGGTGCGAAACCCCATCGACGCGCCGACAAGAGCGAGACCAATGCCCGTATTACCTGCAGTCCCCTCAACAATCGTGCCGCCGGGTTTCAGTAAACCCTTCGCTACCGCATCCCGGATGATGAACAGTGCGGCGCGGTCCTTGACCGATTGGCCGGGGTTCAAAAACTCGGCCTTGCCCAAAATCTCGCAGCCAGTGGCATCGGACGCTTTTTTCAAGCGGATCAAAGGGGTCTTGCCAATCGCATCGGCCAAGTCGCTGTAAATACGCATCTGGATTTCCTTTTCTCGTTGTTCTTGGTCTAAGCCTTGGCAAGCCCAAACTCAAGCACCGCTGCGCCTTGGGGTCAGCACATTCGCGCCCAGACACTCACGATTTGGCGAGGGCGGCCTCGGCCCGCAGCCGAGAGCGTTCGCGGTCTAGCCAATAATAGCTCAGAAGCAGCGGTGCGGTCGCAACCTCGCCTTGCGCCACAAGGGCGGCAAAATTCTCAAAGGACAGTATGTGGCCTTTGATATCTTCGGCCTCACTGGCCTCACCGCCCAAAATCGCTGCCTCATCAGGCAGATCGGTCAACGCGATATAGGCGTAGATAAATTCCGTCTTGGCCCCAGGCGTAGGGTAAAACCCGGCAATCGGCAGCATCGCCCCCAAGGTCAGACCCGCTTCTTCAACCGCTTCGCGCCGCGCGGCATCCTCAGCGCTTTCAAACGGATCAATCCGCCCTGCAATTGGTTCCAGTTGCCACGGCTGGCTGTCGCCACGCGCAAACGGACCCATGCGAAACTGTTCAATAACCAAAACCCGGTCACGAATGGGGTCATAAGGCAGCACCGTCACTGCATCCCCCGAGACAAAGGCGGCACGTTGAACCACAGGGCTGCGGCTCCCATCAAATCGTTGAAAAGAAAGATCATATTCTTCAACAGCAAAGAAATTGCCGTAAGGCTGCGCACGGGACTGCACCTCTACATCGGAAGGGACAGCGCGGCGGCGGATTTGCGTAGGCCCACCACGCGCAGCCCGCAACCGGCTGGCCCCGCGCATCAACATCGGCCCACGCCGCGATGGCGCAATCGGCGCGGGGAACAGTGCCATCACATCTGCGGCGGTTGCCACAACCGTCTCCCCACAGCGTCTGGCCCAATCGCCAAGGTTCCAAACCGCGCCGGGTGTCCACAAGCCCGGATTGGGCACATAAACCCGCGCGGGGGCAACCGCACCGGCGGCGGCAACATCGCGCGATTGGGTTTCATAGCCAAACGGGCCTTCATAATAGTCCAACCGCGCCATATCTTGCGCGGTTAAATCAGGCAGCAGCAAACCTTGTGCCACACCACCCGCTTGCACCACGATCAAAGGAAAGTCATGCCCATCGGCCCAATAAACCGCATGATCGGCCAAACGTGCGGGAATGGCCACGGGAACACGTCCCAAAACGGTCTGCAATAATGGCATATGGCACAACGTGCCGTAGATAAACAGCGGGGTCACAGGTTCAATCCCAACGCCGCTTGGCCCATTCCGACACTAGCCCGCCCAAAGCGCCGCCAATCAAGATCAGGCCCAAAACCTCTGGCGCCTGCGGATTAAACATCCGCGACCCATTTTCCAACGCCAGCGCAAATATATCCACAATTGCCGCAAGCGGGCTGTCGCCATAGCGCTTACCAAAGGCCTTGCGCACCATCAAAATGATCGAACACAACAATAGCGCCCAAGCCACAAAGGTAATCGAAGTGCGCACCCCCGCCCCCGGCGCTTGGCCATAGCCTTTGCCTGCAATACTTCCCATCACGCGCCAACCGCAGATCATGCCGATCGCCAAGCACAGCAGATTAAACTGCCCGAACTGCGTCCCTTCCGGCATCACCCCCCGAAAGGCCACGGCGGTAAAATAGGCAAGCCCTGCAAAATACACGGCCGCGATCAATCTGGACATGGTCGGCATAAGAACCCTGCTTGGTTAGCCCGCGCCGCCCTAGGTATGCGGGCGCGTCACGGTAATCTGCGTTACATCGCAGTTTCCGCCCTGAAACGCTCCGGCGCAAGAGGTCAGATAGTAATTCCACATCCGCCGGAATCGATCATCAAAGCCAAGCCCCGCCACTTCGGGCCAGCGCGCGTTGAACACCTCATGCCAACGGCGCAGCGTATCGCTGTAGCTTTTGCCAAACTCGACCGAGCCTTTGACGTTCAATCCCGCCTTCGCAACCTCGGCACGCAATACGCTTGGGCTGGGCAGCATCCCGCCCGGAAAGATGTGTTTTTGAATGAAATCAACACCTTTTCTGTACACCTCAAAGCGTTTCTCTTGCAGCGTGATGATCTGTAAGGTCGCATGGCGGCCCGGTTTCAATCGTTCACGCAACGTGTTGAAATAGACGGGCCAGTATTTTTCACCCACGGCTTCAAACATCTCAATGCTGGCAACGCCGTCATAAAGCCCCGTTTCATCGCGGTAATCTTGTAGCTTTATCGTCACACGTTCCGACAAGCCCGCCCGTGCCATACGCGCTACAGCATAGTCATATTGCGCTTGGGAAATCGTCAAGCCCGTGACGCGCAACCCCCGCTCACGCGCGGCATATTCGGCAAACCCGCCCCAACCACAGCCAATTTCCAACACGTGATCGCCGGGTTCCACACCCAACTGATCGACCATCGAAGCGTATTTCTGAACTTGCGCCTCACTCAGGCTTTCGGCCCCGGTGGTGAACAGCGCGGATGAATAGGTCATGGTTTCATCCAACCAAAGCCCGTAGAAATCATTTCCCAAATCGTAGTGATAGGCGATATTCTTACGCGATCCCCGCTTGGAGTTTGGTCGCAACACATGGCGCAAGCGCTCATACATGCGCACCAAAGCCATTCCGTAAAAGCCATCATAAATTTCGTCATTATCGGAATGGACCAAGTCCATAAAAGCCTGCAAATCGGGGCTGGACCACCAGCCTTCCAGATAGGCATCCGAAAACCCGATATCGCCTTCACGGATCAGCCGTGCAAAAAGATCCTTGTTGTGAACCTCCAACACTGCGTGGGGGCCGGGGGCCGCCCCTTCGGCCCGAAACCGCCGCCCATCATCCAACACAAGGTCAAGCCGCCCATGGCCCAAACCCTTGGCCTGCGCAAAAACCTGCGAAAAATAGCGTGGCAGGCCCTTTTGGCCGTCAGTTGTTGTCAAAAAGTCCATCATACACCCCAGTCACCCTTTTCAGCGTTTCCGCCTGTCTTGTCTACTTACGTCTCGGCAGCGGCAGAGTTTCGCGCCGCATAGGCCGCCAACGCCCTTTTCCGCCCTTCGGCCAATTCAATCATCCGTTTTGGATAGGCCGCTTTAGCAGAAAGCCCCCAAGCCTTTGGCACCGCCTCAAAATAGCTCAACGCATCGCGCCCCGGTACCCGCGTCAGTTCGGCAATGAATCTATGGCGATATGTGGCTTTTGGGTCAAATTTTTCGGCTTGGGTTTCAGGGTTGAACACCCGAAAATAAAGTGCTGCATCCGGCCCCGACCCTGCCGCCCATTGCCACCCCATCGCATTGGCGGCCGGGTCCCAATCGGTCAAACACTCCGCAAACCAGCGTTGGCCCACCCGCCAATCCGTCAACAAATGCTTGGTCAAATAAGACGCGGCAATCATCCGGGCGCGGTTGTGCATGGTGCCTGTCACATACATCTCGCGCATCGCGGCATCGACAAATGGCTCGCCGGTCATACCCCGGCGCCAACGTTCGGCATCGGCATTATCGCTGCGCCAATCGAACCCATCCCACTCTTCGCGCCAATTGCGCGTGGTGATAAGGGGGGTGTGATGGAGCAAATGATAGGCAAACTCGCGCCACACCAGCTCTTTCAAGAAATGCTCGGCTCCCGCACGCCCCTCATGCAGCGCCCGCATCCCACCATGCCACACGCTGCGCGGCCCAATCTCGCCATAGGTCAGGTTTTCCGACAAGCGTGAGGTCGCCTCGACATAAGGCAAATCGCGCTGTTCTTTATAACCTTCTACTGGACCGTCCAAAAACGCAGCCAATCGCGCTTGCGCCACCGCCTCGCCAACCCCAACATGGGCGACCACCACATCGGCCCCGCGCTGCATGGCACGGCCCATCTGCCAATTCTCCAAAACATCACTGTCAGGCCAAACATCCGGCCCCCGCAGACGCGCAGGGGCGGCCAATGGTGCCGCCACATCTCGATCCTTCACGGCCCGCCAAAATGGCGAATACACCTTGTAAAACCCGCCTTGCCCCGTCTCAACCGTCCAAGGCTCAAACAGCAAATGCCCGGCATGGCTCACCGCCTCAATGCCCGCCGCGCGCAAGGCTGCCTTCACACCAGTGTCGCGCGCCTTGGCCTCAGGGTCATAAAGCCGCGCCCAATGCACAGCCCCTGCCCCCGCCTCGGCAATCAAACCCTGCAACACCGCCAGCGCATCTCCCCGCCGAAAAATCAGCTTTGCGCCGATCCCCTCCAGCGCCCGCGCAAACGCCGCCAGCCCCAGCCCAAGCCTCCATTTGGCCGCCGCCCCCAACGCTTCCGTTTCAGGGTCCAAGATAAAAACCCGGATCACCGCACGGCCTGACGCCGCCGCCTGCGCAAGCATCGGGTTATCAACAAGCCGCAAATCACGGCGGATCCAAAGGATCAAAGCAGTATCAGCCATACAGTCCAAACTTAAGTTTCCTAATCCTTACGCTGCCCAAGGCCGAATGGATCACTTCGCGGCTTTTTCTGTTCGTAAATATCCCACAGGGGGAAGGATTTGCCCAACGGGCAAAACCTGTGGGGGACGTGAAGTCCCCCTGCTAGCTTTACAATCCCCGCGCAGCTTACAAAACCGCGTCCAACGCCACCACTAAGCGCTCGACTTCCTCAGCGCTGGTGTAATGGACAAAGCTCAGGCGCAACACGCCGCGGTCCACATCCACGCCCATCGCCCCTAACGGACGCTGCGCATAAAAATCGCCGCCCCCCGCCATAATCCCGTACTTCGCCAGTTCTGCCGCCACAGGTTCTGCCGCACGGTCCAGCGCCACGGCAACTGTCGGCGCGCGCTTTGTGGCATCGCGCGGGCCAATCAAGCGCAGATCATTACGCGCCGCCAGATGATCCAACAACGGCTGCAGCAGGCGCACCTCATGACTGCGCATCAAGTCATGCACCGCATTGTTGCGCGCCAATGGCCCCGCCGTCCCGCCCGGAAAATGATGCGCATAAAGCGCGTCCATATAATCGGCCATTCCGGCACAGGCTGCAACTTGCGCATGGTCCGGCCCCGCAGGCGTGAACCGCTTGTACAAGCTGTCTGCGTTGAAATGGTGGCATTGCGCTGGCAAGGCCGCGCCCACCGCGCGCCGAATAACCATAATTCCTTGATGAGGACCATAGGTTTTATAGGCCGAAAACAAATAGATATCCGCCCCCAAAACGCCCATATCCGGAAACCCATGCGGCGCATAGCTAACCCCGTCCACGCAGGTATATGCCCCCGCCGCCCGCGCCATGGCACAAATTTCGGCAACGGGGTTCACCTCGGCCACCACGTTGGAACAATGCGGAAAACAGACCATGCGCACTGCATCATCGGCCAGCAATGCCTGCAAATCATCCAAATTCAAATGCCCCGTCTGCGGGTCCACCGCCCATTCGCGCACGTCCACCCCGTCTTGCGCCAACCGCCGCCACACACCCGAATTGGCCTCGTGATCTTGGTTCGTCACGACAACCGCGCCCCCCTGATCCGCAATCAGCCGCCGCAAGGCCTGCGCCAAAACATAGGTATTCGCACTGGTCGACGGGCCAAACGATACTTCATCGCCGTCCACCCCCATCATTGCCGCAAGCCGCGCCCGCGCCTCATCCATCTCGGCGCCCGCCAGTTCCGATACCGGATAGGGCGCATAGGGTTGCACCTTGCGATGGGTATAAAACCGCGTCAGTCGGTCAATCACCGCGCCGCAAGTATAGGATCCCCCCGCATTTTCAAAAAAAGCCTGCCCTTTCAATCCAGCGCTATCAAAAGCCGGAAACTGGCTGCGCACAAATTCCACATCTAACGCCATAATACTCTCCCTCGACCTTTCCCTGTAAAAGGCCACTTTGACGCAGTCTTAGCCGTCTAAAAAACACCCGCAACCCATCTTCGCACCCCAATGAATGCAAAGTAACGCATATTTCCCCTTGAGTGCTTCACCTCAAGCGCCTACTTTTGAGGAGTTGGCAAGGGCTCCGCAAAACCGCCCTAAATGCTTACCAAAAAACACAAAACGTCCAACAGATTAGGAAAGCCTATGAAAACCAAAAACAAGCTGATGCTCGGCGTGGCCTTTGCTCTCGCCCTACCATTCTCATTCGCGCACGCAGCAGACCCAGAATTGATCGTCTTTGATTGGGCCGGTTTCGAAGATGAAAACCTGATTAAAGCTTATGTCGAAAAGCACGGCCAAATGCCTACCTATGCACTTTTTGGCGATGATGACGAAGCGTTTCAAAAG
>Ga0075467_10004060_pt1 | contig 10969 bp, 4 predicted proteins | sample DEB08_DNA_9_FD_75067 | JGI IMG/M metagenome (GOLD analysis project Ga0075467, IMG submission 75067) | Aqueous microbial communities from the Delaware River and Bay under freshwater to marine salinity gradient to study organic matter... | ecosystem: Environmental > Aquatic > Marine > Coastal ...
AAACTTGTATGGAGAACAGCCACAGCAAGACATCGATATTAAAGTTCAATACCGCGTATGTAGTGGCGACGAACCAAATGGCGCTTCGCGGTTTACTACAACTTTTGTAACGAATGCTGTAGTTACTACAGTGGAAGCCGCAAGTGGCGGGGCTGAAAGAGAAACTATTGATAGCATAAAATACTTTGCTCCTAAATCTATACAAATTCAAGAAAGAGCCGTAACTGCAAGAGATTACGATATTCTTTTAAGGCAGAGATTTCCGGAAATACAATCGGTTTCTGTATACGGCGGTGATGAATTAGATCCTCCACAATACGGGAGAGTTGCTATATCAGTAAATTTACAGGGCGAAGGAACTCTATCTTCAACAGCAAAAAACGAATATGTTAGATATCTTTCAGATAAGAGCCCGCTTACAATTGAGCCAATATTCATAGATCCAGATTTCTTATATGTAGAACTTATTGTTGATATAGTGTATGATAAAAATAGGACCGGTAAATCTGTACAAGAGCTTGAGTCTCTTATAAGATCGGCTATATCTGCATACAACTCGGCTAATTTAGATGATTTTGGAGAAACTTTAAGATCTTCAAGATTGTCGACAATAATTGATAGTGTAGATGATGGTATTCTAAGTAATTCTCTATGTATAAATCCAATAATTGAATACAAACCAATTCTGAATTTGACACTCAATCCTCGTTTTAAATTTGAAACACAATTGGTAAAACCATATCCATATAAAGCAACAAATGGATTTGCAGATTTTAAACCATCTGTTATAAGTTCTAATTTTACATATAGAGGGATTAATTCTAAATTGCAAGATGACGGTTCTGGTAATATGAGAATTGTTAGTGCTGACTCCGCAAATTCGGAAATTTTAAATCCTCTTATAGGTACAGTAAATTATGCTACAGGAGAAATAAGACTAATAAACTTTTCTGCCGAAGCTTTTTCAGGTGATGCTATTCAAATATATGTTGCTACTGCGTCAGTAAATATAACATCTCCGAAAAGTCGAATTCTTACAATAAAAGATGAAGATGCAACAATTAACTTTATAGAGTCAAATTAATGGCAATAGAAAAACTCATATCATTTCACATTGAAAAGCAATTTCCGGCTATCTATCGTGAAGACGGTCAAGAGCTAGTTCAATTTGTAAAAGAATACTACAAGTTTATGGAGACAAATGAAAATCAATCTCTATACAACGGTAGAAGAATGTTCGAATACCGCGATATTGATACTACACTTGACAGAATGTTACTGTTTTATAAAAATAAGTACTTATCTGAACTTCCATTTAATAATGAGACAATCAGAATTGTAGTTAAAAATATTTTAGGACTGTATCGTCGTAAAGGAACTTTAGAAGGATTAGAACTATTTTTTACTCTGTTTTATAACGAAAGTATCAAAGTTTATTACCCATCTAAAAATGTATTTAAACCTTCAGATTCAGAATGGAAAAGCGGTAACTATCTTCAGTTGTTTCCGAATTCTGGATTGTTTACTTCTACTAAAACTGATATCACGTATACATATGCAGATTTGATAGGTAAAACTATTATTGGACAAACTTCACGAGCACGTGCCACAGTAGACAAAATAAACTTTATAATTTTGAATAATTCATTTGTTCCTATAATATTTATAGATGACAACAGTGGCCAATTTATTGGTTCAGAAGGTATAATATGTGAAATAAATGGGGTTCCAATATATTTTGGAAAAATGTATGGCTCATTTACTGCGGTTACAATTGATCGAGATTACAAAGGCACAACTGGAAATAACGTTGGCGATTTGGTAACATTCAAAACTTCTCCAGCTGGACTTGGGGCAAAAGGGTTGATTGCTGGGGTCACAGAAAACTTTACGGGTATTGTTTCTTATTCTGTGGAAGATGGCGGATGGGGCTATTCAATAGATAGTACTAAATTATTAGTATCTAATCAAATCATATTTTTGGATAATGAAGGTGGTAAATTTGAATTACTTGAAACTTTAGAAGATGATTTAGGTAATCGCGGCGCAGTAATTGGGCAGAACGATATATCTATTGGCGTAAAAATGGAGCCGGGAGATGAATTTATTGAAAGTAACACTATTATAATATCGACTGTAGATAGAGATATTAACGTAGATATTCAAGATTTATCTGGTGAAACACCAATAAGAATTGTAAGTAAAAATGAAAGTTCGCCAGGAGATTTATATCCTGATACTACCGACACTTCTGATGTTATAGTCGGCGAAATAATTAACAAAGAAACTGTATCTCTTATTTTTGATGCAATTGGAAATTTTACCGATGTGTCTTTAGACTCATTAAATTACAATTCAGCTCCAGCATTAATACCAATGTCAGGAAATACAGACCCAGTTACAATTGATACCGCACTTGAGGACGCCTTTGATTTAACACCAGTTGAATTAGGAACGATAGTGAGATTTGATAATATAAATCCAGGAACTGATTATATTAATGACGTATTTGCAGCTGCGTTTGATACAAGAATGTCACTATTTTCAAGACGCACACAGCAAATAACTCTCGAAGTAATGCCAGCAACTATAGGTATTGGTAGTGAAATAAAGCAAGATGGTAAAGGTGCAAAAGTATTAGGTTTAGTAAATAATACAATTACTGTTAGACCATACACTTATTATGGTTTTAATTCAACTATGCCAATAGAATTTGCTGGAGTTGAATGGAATATAGTTTCTATATCTACAAACTTTACTTCAGAAATAGCAGGTTTTAATTCTACAATTGACGCTGATACAGAATTTGCTGTAGGAAAAATCACTGATATTCAAATAATCGATTCTGGTTATGGATATATACATAAAGCCGATGTTGATATTATAGATTCAAGCGGAAATATAGCTGCAAAGGGTACTATATCTGCTAAAAATCAAGGATCTACTGGTGGATTTTGGTCTTCATTAAATTCTCACTTGAATGGATATACAAAAACATTGGCAACAGACGGAGTTGATGAATACTTTGTATCTGGAAAGTTTATACACGATAGCAATTACTATCAAGAATATTCATATGAAATACAATCAAAGATTGATATAGCAAGATACGAAAAGCCACTCAAAGAAATAACTCACGTGGCTGGAACAAAAGTATTTGGTAAATTTGATTTTGAAGAAGAATTAAAAGTTGTTCTTTCTTCTGATATATCTATAGAAATTTAATAAATATACTAAAATATTGAGGAAAAAATGACAATCATAACAAGCAAATTTAGAACTGATATGGCAAAGCTTTTTATAGATGATGTGCAGGCTGACAATTACTATTTGTTTGTTTCGTCCGAATCAGATGAACCGCTCGTAAACAGCAATTCTTCTAAAAAAACGTTCTTAGAAAAAACTTTATTTGGAAAAAAAATTGATCCAGAAGAAGTATATTATGCCATAAGGAATTATCCGTGGCAACAAAATTCTGTTTATACGCAATATGACGATGAAGCAGATTTAGAAACCAAAAAATATTACACGGTAGTATATCCGCAAAATAATGAAACCGGTGATTATAAAGTTTATAAATGTTTATTTAATAACTACGGATCGCCGTCAATAAACGCACCAATTTTTAGTGAAGTTACACCAGAGCAAATTTGCGAAACTGGAGATGGATATATATGGAAATATATGTATTCTTTAACAGAATTTGAATTCGACAAATATAATACTCGTGGTTACATACCAGTGTTTCAAGAAGCAAATACAACTACTGATGATACAAGCGAAATAAATCAGATATTCATCGTAAATCCAGATACTAACCGTGGATATGAAAGTGTAGATGGCACAATATTTCAAGTATCGCGCGGTGACGAAAATAAAGTTGTTATTTCTGCAATTGCAGGGACTATGAGCCCTATTGAAAACTATTACGCAAATTATTCTTTTTATATTACAGGTGAAAATTGTACATCTGCATTATATGAAATAGATACCTATGAATACAATACACCAACTCGCGCAACAATAACTTTAAAAGAAGGTGTTCCAGAAGATGCGTTTTTAGTAGAAACATCTTCTTTCCAAATATTACCAAAAATAAAAATATTGGGAGATGGTACTGGCGCGGTGGCTGTGCCAAGAGTATCTTCTGAAGATGGAACAATATCTAAAATTATCGTGTTAAATAAAGGTGCCGGATATACTCGTGCAATTGCAACTATACCAGATCCTTTTGGGTTTGATCCAAATAGTTTAAGCTCCTTAGATGAAAGAATAATACTCAGACCTATTATTTCGCCAGCTGGTAAGCATGGAAACGATGTCGCAAATGAACTTTCTTCTAGACGTGTACTTATATATAACGGAATTAATGAATTTGACAATAATATAATTCCAACTACGAATGTATTTGGTAGTGTAGGTATTGTAAAGAACCCAGAGTTTAAAACTTCAAATACAGCTCCAGATATTTTTAATAACACATTAGAAGTTTTATTAAATGGGCATTCTTTAGAAGTAGATGAATACGTAACTCAAATTGAAACTAATCCAGAAAGTGAATTTTATAACAAAATAACGTTTAGCGCAAGAGTTAATGAAATTTCTGGTAATACTATTCGTCTTTCTGAATATATGGGTCCATATCCTAATGGACTAAATACAGCAAATACTGCTTACGATTTTAGTGATATATCCATTAATTCGGAATTGCCATTATATTCTTCGCGCGATGAAATTATTGTAATAAATACAACTGAAGATGCGATTAAACCATCCGATTACATACAAAGATCTGGTGATGTTTATTATATGAACTCGTTTCAGCCAATTACAAGAACAGAAGCATCAAGAGAACAAATAAAAGTTATTATTGAATTTTAAGGAAAAATAAATGCCAATTAATAAAGACCTTAACGTAGACCCATATTTTGATGATTTTGATTTAACTAAACAGTTTTATCGAGTTCTCTTTAAGCCGTCTTACGCAGTTCAGGCCCGCGAATTAACACAAATGCAAACTATGTTGCAAAATCAAATTGAACAATTTGGTGATAATATCTTTAAAGAAGGTTCTATCATAAAAGGATGTAACTTTACAGATTTGGATGATCTAAATTATGTAAAAGTAACAAATAAAGATGGATTTGATGTAGCATCTTATGTCGGTTTTACAGATGTTGAAACTATAGGTTCTGAAGATTTTCCAAGAGACAATACATTTGAATTAAGAGGCGAAATTACTGGCCTTACTGCTAGTATTATTGCAGCTACTAGAGGTTTTGAAACAAGAAACCCGGATTTGAATACATTTTATATAAACTATACTACAACTTCTGCTGGCAATAAATTATTCCAGCCTGGTGAAGGTTTAAGCATATATAAGATAAGTACCGTAGAAGTTGGAACCTCGATCAATAGAACCGAGGAATTAGTTGATACTATAGACGTTACTACTTTCTCTGGAGCATTAGGAAATTCTTATGCTACGCGTGTTGCGCCTGGTGTAATTTTCCAAAAAGGACATTTCTTATACACAGAAGAACAATTAGTAATCGTTTCTAAATACACAAATATTCCTGACAATGTGTCAGTTGGTTTTTTAATAGAAGAAAAAGTAATTAATGCATTTCAAGATGAATCACTATATGATAATGCAAACGGATCAAATAACCAAAATGCGCCAGGCGCAGATAGATTAAAGCTAATTCCAGTTTTGACTGCTCTGCCTACTGATGAAGCAGACGCTGATACCTCGTTCTTTACTCTTACAAGATATTCTAACGGAAACGCCGTTCAAATTAGAGATGTTTCTCAGTACAACGTGCTTGGCGAAGAAATGGCGCGCAGAACTTATGAAGAATCTGGTAATTACATAGTAAGAGATTTTAAAACTAAAGTAATTAGACGCGATGGTGGACTGAAAGCTTCTATTGGAACGGGTTTAGCTTACGTTAAGGGATACCGTATAGAAAACCGCGGTGAAATTATTTTAGACTTGGATGAGATTTCAGATACTGCTGTTGATGAAAGAACAAACCAAGCAGTTTCATTCAATTATGGCGGGTATTTAGATTTAGTTGATGCAAATACTTCTGGAACAGTCGACTTTGGAGATTTTTCAACTGTCAATTTAATAGACGGCGGTGATAGTACTATCGGTACTGCAAGAGTAAGAAATGTAACAAATGATAAGATTTTCTTGTTCGATATTAGACTTACCGGCGGTAATAAAATATCTGATGTCGAAACTATTGACGGAAGTAGCGGATTTTTGACTGTTGCTCCTAATCCTAGCATAATAAAAGCAAGAGCTACATCCATGGTCTTTGATACAGGCATGGTAAGCTTAAAATCAGTAACCAACATGTCTTTACCAGTAAGGACAGTAAGATCATTAACTGGTCTTACTGGAAACACTATAGTTATTTCGTCACTTGACTCAGATAGTGAAGATTTTAATACCGGCAATGATGATATACTTTTCGTAGATAATACAAATTTAAAAATAGAAGTTACAAACGCAGAGATATCTGGTACCGATATAATATTAACACTGGATCAAGAACCATCTTCTTCAGCTACAGTATATCTAAATAAAAGATTTATTGATGCGGTACCGTTTACAAAGGCTAGCATTAATTTATATGTTACTTGTGAAGTAGCAAACACAGATAATACGACATCTACAAAATATAACTTGGGCTTTCCCGATGTTTATGAAATTATTTCAATTGTAGATTCTGATAATAACGATGTAACATCGAGTTTTAAATTAAGAACAAACCAAAGAGATAATTATTACGATCATTCGTATATAGAATTCATACCAGGTAGAAAAAAACCTGCTGAAGGCACATTAAACATATCCATGAACGCGTTTAAATTGAACTCTACGGGTGGGCAATATTTCTTTACAGTAAATAGTTATCCATCAAACGTACCTATAAACAAAATTCATCCATTTACATCATCTGCTGGAATTGCTTTCAGCCTAACAGATTCTGTTGACTTTAGACCATATGTTGAACCATTATCGCCTGCGAGCTATACTAACGCAGCTTCAGTGCTCACAGCACCAGCAGTTGGCGATTCTTCTACTGGAGTTAATGTTGCTCCAGTGTTTTCCGCAACTCACGAAATTTTAACTCCAGCATTAGATCAATTTTCTCAGTTGGATTACGAATTTTACCAAAATAGAACTGATGCTGTAACTATAGATTCATATGGTAAAATTTCTATAGTTAAAGGCTCTGAGTTGGAAAACTCCGTTCCCACTAACACATCAGCTGAGCAACTAAAAATTGCAGATATATTCATACCAGGTATACCAGCGTTAACACCTGAAGAAGGCAATGAACAAGATAGACCGACTTATGCTGTAAAGATTACGCCGAAAGGCACAAAATCTTATAGAATGAAAGATATTGAAAATATCGAAAAGAAAATTGATAATTTAAGATATTACGTGCTACTAAGCACACTCGAAGCTGAAACTAAAAATCTAAATATCACAGATGAAAACGGATTAGATAGATTTAAAAACGGTATCATCGTAGATCCGTTCAATGACTTGAGTATTGCAAATATGAAAAGTACTGAATTTAACGCAGCTGTAGATTTTACTGCAAAATCTCTCATGCCCGCTGTTAAAACATATCCACTCAATATGAAATATAAAACTTCTTCAAATGCATCTATATTTCCTAATACTTCAACAGCGAGAGTTGGAACACTTCAAAGAGACACTGATGTTTCAATAATATCTCAACCATACGCAACAGAATTTAGAAATTGTGTAAGTAATTTTTGGAGCTATAAAGGACTTGGTACTCTTTCTCCGGAGTATGATGGTGCTTATGATGTTACTACAAATCCTGCAAATATAGATATAGATTTAACTACGCCATTAACTCAGTTTGCTGATGCGATACAGGAATTTATGCCTCTTACGTCAACTTCATCTGCGCTAATTAATTCTGAAGTTATTAATAATGGAAATAGAGGTTTTCTTGGAATATTTGGTAGACGTAGATCTACTGTAGAAGATACTTTCTTAGACACCACCAGATTTGTTCAGCTATCTGGAGAACAAATAAATGAACAACCCGTCGGTGATTTCGTTACTGACTTCAACTTTAATCCTTATATGCGCGCACGCGACATTAGAGTGTATATGTCAGGACTAAGGCCAAATACTCAACACTATTTCTTCTTTGATAAAGTTGATGTAAATGATCGTATTATACCTGGAAGCGCCGTTGATGACCCAGCTTTAATTCAAAGATTCGGCAATCTTGATGACGCTGTTACATCTGACAGCAATGGCGTTATTAGAGCGGTATTTGCTTTACCCGAATCGACATTCTATGTTGGTGAAAGAATACTGGAAATAGCAGACGTTAATCAATATGCATCTATAGAAAGTGGCGCAACATCGTATGGTGTATTACAATACAGAGCTTATAGTTTTTCTGTAGAAAAAGCTTCATTAACTGCTTCTACGAGAGCACCAGAAAGCTTTATTACTGAAGTAACTACCGAAAGAACTGTTACAAGAAGAGGAACACCGCGCGGTGGTAAAGATCCCGTGGCACAAACATTCTTTATTAAAAAGGGTATGGGCAAAGGCTCGGACACTGTGTTTATGTCTAAAGTAGATTTATATTTCAAGAGAAAAAGCTTTATCAATGGAGTTACGATAGACATAAGAGAAGTAATTAACGGCTATCCATCTTACACTGTAATTCCTTTCTCTAAAGTCCACCTTACACCCGGCCAAGTTCTTACATCAGATAATGCTTCAGCTGCGACTGAAATTTCATTTAATGCACCAATTAGACTTGATGTTGAAAAAGAATATGCGCTTACAATTACACCAGACGGTAGTGACCCAGATTATCTAGTGTTTACTTCTAAAGTTGGTGGTGTAAACTTAACACCAGGCGAAAACGAAGGTCTTCCGGTAATTCAAGACTGGGGTGATGGTGTACTATTTACATCAACTAATGGATCTGCTTGGGAATCATACCAAGACGAAGATATGAAATTTACTTTGTATCGTCATAACTTCAGTGCAAGTACTGGATCTATTACAGTTACAAATGACAACCAAGAATTCTTAAGCGTAGAAAATAATATCGGGAGATTTAAAACTGGAGAAATAGTATATACTATTGAAGCTAAAGACGGGTCTACCAGTAATACAGTAGGCGCAGTTGCTGGTAGTAATCAACTTACCGGTACAGATCTTTCCACTTCTTACGCGGCAGGCGATTATATTCTTCTTGACGGCGGAAGCGCAGCAACAAAACAAATATTTAAAGTTAATAGCGCAAGTGCGACAACGATCGTAACTGATACTCCTGCTTCTTTTACTGATGCGGTAGATTGTTCGCCAATAACACTAGGAACTCTGGTTCACTACAACTTCAGATACCCAGATTTTATCATACTAGAAAATTCTTCTGCCAATGCTACTCGTAAGTTCACTGCCGGCGATACGTTATACGGTTTTGATAGTGGCACCGAAGCTACTGTAACATCTGTAGATAATATGAATTTCAGTTATATTCAGCCAAATATACCAAGAACAAACGATAGTGTCACAAGAACTTCACTTACTGGTACATTTGTAGATCCAAATAATCCTACTGATACCTATACGCAGGATATGTTATTTAATGATAATGCAACTTTTGGTAAAACTGGAATGGTAGTTTATAGTAAATCCAATGACATTGGTAGAACAAAAACATTAGATCTTACTATCAACATGAGCAATTCTAGTAACGTAACTTCTTCACCATTCATCGATTTAGAAACTGTAAACATATTAGCATATCAGTGGAAAATTACCAACGACTCTGAAACAACTTCAAAATATGTTTCAAAAAACATAGAGTTATCAGAAAGCCTAGATGCTGAAGATTTCCAAGTATATGTTACTGGATACAGACCAAAGGGCACTGATATAAAAGTCTATATCAAAGTTCAATCTGCCAATGACCCTTCAGTATTTGAAACCAACGACTGGATAGAATTAGAGTTGACTAGTGGATTAAATCTCTACTCTTCTATAAGCAATTCTCAAGATTATAAAGAATATGTTTATAGAGTTGCTGATGCAAATAAAAATGCTGGCGTACTGACTTATTCCAACGATGCTGGAACTTTTGAAGGCTATAGAAGATTTGCGGTTAAAATAGAAATGCTTTCAGAAGATATATTTAAAGCACCGAAACTATTAGATTACAGGGGAATAGCACTCACATGATAAGAGATGAAAAATCAAAAGCACTCATCAACAATGATGTAAGTGCTTTGAATAAATATAAATTAGAAAGAGATAGAATAAGAAAATTAGAAAGTCTTTCTAAAGAAGTTACTGAAATTAAAAAGATATTAAATTCCGTCTGTGAAAAACTCGATAAAATAGAAAGCGTATAAGATATGGCAAAAATTGGTTTAAGCCAGATTACTACAGCCCAAACGTTTCAAACGTGGCTAGATAGAACAAATGAATTAGTAGATATTATAGCCACTGATGCGCTAACAGCATCAGAATCTGGTGATACAACTTCAGGAAATGCAACTTTAATTGGATCATTTACAGCAAATAATGTTACTGCTGTTGATATATTGAGAACAAACACGTTGTCACCAAAAATTGGATCGACATCTATATCAATAAGTTCTCCTGTAACTATAAATTCAACAAGCCAAACAACTCAAACTTTAATAAGCACTAGTGGGCCTAGAGCTTTATATTCTTCTGGTTCTTTAATATGGTCTGCCGGTTTTGAAAATACAACATCAAATAGATTTATCATTAATACTGGCGTAGGGACCGTAAAATTAGCACTTTCTTCAGCTGGTGATTTATCAATAGCTGGATCTGTTTCTGCCCCTAGTTTAGTAGGAAATGTTACCGGTGATATATATGCTTCTGATGGAACTACAAGAATATTAG
>Ga0075467_10004063_pt1 | contig 10966 bp, 10 predicted proteins | sample DEB08_DNA_9_FD_75067 | JGI IMG/M metagenome (GOLD analysis project Ga0075467, IMG submission 75067) | Aqueous microbial communities from the Delaware River and Bay under freshwater to marine salinity gradient to study organic matter... | ecosystem: Environmental > Aquatic > Marine > Coastal ...
GTGGAAAAGATATTTAGTAGGTAATAGTAAATTCATACTTTTAGTTCTTAAAGAAAAACTTAGAGCCAAATAATGAGAATAATTCTCGCTTCCATATATCCCTATGCTTTTTTTCTGCTGTATTTGCTCATACCCTTTGATGAATATATAAGAGCGCTGCCAAATATTTTATTGGGGATTATCGTAGTTGCCTTTCCCTTTATCGTTACCAAGAGTGATTTTAAGAAACTTGGTAAGACACCAATGTTACTGTTTTTAGCCTTTTTTGCTTTCTTAGTACTTAATTCTCTTTTCTTCGGAAGGATAGAAGAGGATTTCTATGTTCTGAAGAAAATATTAATAGCGGTTGGATTAGTAGTTCTCTATATTCCCGTTGCAGATTTTGAAAAAATTGACAAAGCGATTATCTTCTCTTCTCTGGCGGCGATGTTGTTTTCAATTGTAAACGTCTTTTTATTAAATGACATTAGCTCTTTTGAATTTAAGAACCCAATAGACATTCTGCTTATTGATCGACTATATCTAGGACTGTTGAGTGTGTTAAGTATTTTAGTTTCATATAAGGCGTTAAAACCAGGGTTTCACCCTAATAACCAGTTTTATGTAGCTAATATTTTTTTCAATATAGTTTTCATATTCCTGATGGGATCCAGAGTTGCGATTGTGATACTTCTTGCCATCTTATTGCTGAGACAGTTTTATGGGCCAAAGAAGAAACTTAGATTGCTAATAGCAGCAGGAGCTATTATAATTGCTTCAGTGGTTACTTTCGCCTCATCAAATAATTTCGTAAAAAAGTATATGTTAGAAACAGAAATTACGGGAGATGCACGATTTGATGAAAAGCCGTTGCATTGGGATTTTCGGACTTTGGTATGGGATTGCGGTTGTGATTTGGTTGCTGCAGAATGGAACAACTTATTAGGATCAGGCTTTAAATCCACCAATCTTAAATTGGCAGATTGTTACAATCAGCGAATAGAAGATGAAAAAACCAAGGCATGGCTTGAGTCGCAAAACCTAAATACACATAATCAGTTTATAGATTTCTATCTAAGTAGTGGTTTGGTCGGGATAGTATTTTTTGTGGGAATAATATTGTTTTTATTTAAGCAGCATCGCAACCAATTCTTTCCTGTTGCATCTCTACTAACGATAGTATTGTTTGGATTGACAGAAAACTTCTTATATCGACAAATCGGAGCTTATTTCTTCGGGTTTATACTCATCATTCTATTGAGTAATTTGAAATATGGACTAAAGAAAACAGGAATCCCAGAATAAAAATTGGAGTAATTGAATGGATAATATCAGCGGAAAGAAAATTCGGTAGAAACTAGAGTAAATCGTACTTTTACGCGTCCTTAAATTAGACAGAAGGTTATTATTTATTGAAGATAAGGAGTAAGTGAACATATGAAAATAGCAGTAATTGGAACGGGTTATGTAGGTTTAGTAACAGGAACTTGTCTAGCCGAAACTGGGAACGAAGTTGTATGTGTCGATATTGACGCTGAAAAGGTTGAGAAAATGCGGAACGGTATCGTTCCTATTTACGAACCACATCTCGATGTTTTGTTTGATAGAAATATAAAGGCCAATAGGCTAAAATTTACGACCTCTCTAACCGAAGGGCTCGAGCATGGGAGTATTGTTTTTTTAGCTTTACCAACTCCAGAAGATGAAGATGGAGCAGCAGACCTCTCCTATGTTTTGAATGTTGCCGAGGAAATCGGAAAGAAGATTCAATCGTATAAAGTAATTGTAGATAAAAGTACGGTACCCGTTGGTACCGCTGATAAAGTAAAAGAAGTTATTGCTAAAAATGCAAAATCTTCATTTGATGTTGTATCTAATCCGGAGTTTTTGAGAGAGGGTTTTGCTGTTGATGATTTTTTAAAGCCCGAACGTATTGTTATTGGTTCAAGCAGTGAAAAAGCCAGTGCAATGATGCTAAAGTTGTACAATCCTTTTGTGCGATCAGGCAACCCAATTATTGTAATGGATGAAAGATCGGCGGAGCTTACAAAATATGCGGCAAATGCTTTTCTGGCGACCAAGATTACTTTCATGAATGAGATTGCTAATTTTTGTGAAAAGGTAGGAGCAGATGTAGATAAAGTAAGAGCCGGAATGGGATCGGATTCGCGAATAGGTAAAAGATTTCTGTTCCCTGGAATAGGCTATGGTGGTTCGTGTTTTCCAAAAGACGTTAAAGCGCTTAGAAAAGCTGGTTTGGACGAAAGTTACGATTTCAAACTCCTGAATTCTGTAATAGAGGTTAACGATACTCAAAAGACGATTTTATTTCCTAAAATAAAAGCACATTTCAACAATGATCTAACGGGCAAACGAATTGCGGTTTGGGGCCTTGCATTTAAGCCTGAAACTGATGACATTAGAGAGGCTCCTTCAATTTACATGATGAAAAGCTTACTCGAGGCTGGTGCAGATCTCGCAGTTTTTGATCCTGAAGCGATGCCTAATATTAAGAAACAATTTGGAGATGATTTAACCTACGCATCTTCAATGTACATTGCCTTGGAAAATGCGGACGCTCTATTAATTTGTTCGGAATGGAGTATTTTTAGAACACCAGATTTTCAAAGAGTAAAGAATTCACTTAATGAGCCTATTATTTTCGATGGTAGAAATCTCTATAATCTGGAAGATATGGACGCAGAAGGTTTTACCTATGTTTCTATTGGAAGAAAGGAAATCAAGATATGAAAAAGAGAATTTTAATTACTGGAGCAGCAGGGTTTTTAGGGTCCCACTTATGTGATAAGTTTATTTCTGAAGAGTTTGAGGTAATTGGAATGGACAACCTAATTACTGGGGATCTGAAAAATATTGAGCACTTATTTAAGTTAGAGGGTTTTGAGTTTTACCATCACGATATCACCAAGTTTGTACACGTACCTGGGAATTTGGATTATATTCTGCACTTTGCTTCACCCGCAAGTCCAATAGACTACCTGAAAATTCCAATTCAGACATTAAAAGTAGGTTCCTTAGGAACCCATAATTTATTAGGACTCGCTAAAGAAAAAGATGCTCGGATTCTTATTGCTTCTACTTCTGAAGTATATGGAGATCCATTAGTACATCCTCAAAATGAGGAATATTATGGAAATGTAAATACTATTGGACCTCGTGGGGTCTATGATGAAGCAAAACGCTTTCAGGAATCGATTACGATGGCCTATCATCGATTTCACGGATTGGAAACTCGAATTGCCAGAATTTTTAACACCTACGGGCCAAGGATGAGACTCAATGATGGAAGGGTGATTCCTGCGTTTATAGGGCAAGCACTGCGAGGTGAAGATTTAACGGTATTTGGTGATGGTAGTCAGACCCGTTCTTTCTGCTATGTGGATGATCAAATAGAAGGCTTATATCGTTTATTATTAAGTGATTATTCGCTTCCTGTTAATATTGGCAACCCTTATGAAATAACAATTTTAGATTTTGCAAAGGAAATTATTAAACTAACGGCTTCAAAGCAAAAAATTATATTTAAAGACTTACCTCAGGACGACCCCTTGCAACGTCAACCTGACATATCTAGGGCTAAAGAATTATTGAATTGGGAGCCTAAAGTGACAAGAGAGGAAGGTATGAAGAAAACCTACCAGTATTTTAAAAACTTAACCGAGGAAGAGTTATCGAAAAACGAGCATAGGGATTTTTCAAAACATAACCGTCAATGAAATTGAATGTTTAAAAAAGGGAGATTTTCAGGGTATTTAAGGCCTTTATCATATATCATTGATTTATCAATAATCAATGTGCTTGCTTATATATGCTTTTCTGATAATTTTCAGATATTGAACTTTGCATTCTTTACTTCAATCGCTTGGGTTCTGGTATCTTTTAGATCCAGTTTTTATGAGATTTACAGATTTACCGAAGTAGTAAAAATAATTTCTTTAATTGGCAAACAATCCGTTCTATTTTCACTTATCATTTTTGCTTTTTTTGGCCTATACAATGAACTAGACAATGATCCAAAAGAAATCTTTAAGTATATAGTTTTAGTCTTTCTATTCATTAGTATTTTCAAGTTAACTATTTATTATTTACTCAAAAAGTTTAGAAGACTCCTAAGGGGAAACTTCAGAAACACCGTCATAATTGGGAAGAATAAAAAAACAGATCAGTTAGAGAAATTCTTTAATGATAATTTAGAATTTGGATACCAGCATCAAAAAACATTTAATTTACGGGGTAAAAATAAAGTTGAGTTGAAGGAGTGTTTTGACTATATTTTAAGCAATGAAATAGATGAAATTTATTCTTCGATAGGAGAGCACACTAATAAAGAGCTTCTCGAAATTACTGATTTTGCAGATAACAATTTAAAAATATTAAAATTCATCCCCGACAATAAAGAGATATACACAAAGAAGCTGGACTTTACCTATTACGGTTTATTGCCAATTTTATCTCTACGAAGGATTCCTATCGAAGAGCCTTTTTTTAAGTTTATTAAACGAACTTTTGACATCTTTCTTTCTTTAACTATAATTATAGGGTTGCTTTCTTGGCTTACACCAATTTTAGGACTACTAATTAAGATAGAGTCGAGAGGGCCAGTATTTTTTAAACAAAAAAGGAATGGCCTTGACTACAAAGAGTTTTATTGTTATAAATTTCGGTCAATGAATCCAAGTCCGCAGGCTCACCTTCACCAAGCAACAAAGCAGGATGAGCGTGTTACGAGAGTAGGTAGAATTATTAGAAAGACCAGTATAGATGAGTTACCACAGTTTATTAATGTTTTGAAAGGAGAGATGTCTGTAGTTGGTCCGCGACCACATATGGTAAGTCATACCTTGATGTATGCAGAGCGCATAGATAAGTTCATGGTGCGTCATTTTATTAAACCTGGAATTACTGGCTTGGCTCAGGTTAGTGGTTACAGAGGGGAAGTAGAAACGGACAATGATATTATTAAGAGGGTCAAACTAGACATTTTCTATCTAGAAAATTGGTCCCTCCTCTTGGATATAAAGATTGTCTTCCAGACTGTTTATAATGCCTTACGTGGAGAAGAAAAAGCATATTAGCCCTGAGCAAACCCCTCTAATTTCCATTATTACTCCCCTGTATAATGCAGAAAATTTTATTGCCGAAACTATTCTAAGTATTCAAAATCAAACGTACTCGAATTGGGAGGTGCTAATTATTGATGATTTATCGACTGATTTCTCTTTACAAGTTTTAGAGAAATTAGAATTGGCAGATAGTCGAATACACATTATTAGGAATGATGTGAATAAAGGAGCAGCAGTATGCCGTAATCAAGGGACAGAATTAGCAAAAGGGGAATATATTGCCTTTTTAGACGCAGATGACCTTTGGCATTCAGAGAAATTAGAAAAACAGTTGCGATTTATGCAGGCTAAGGAATGTGCTGTTTCATTTACTAGCTATGTGCACATTGATGAACATTCAGAACCAATTAACAAAAGAATAAAAGCTTTCGCATCCCTATCTTACAAGAAACAACATTCCAATAATTATATAGGAAATTTAACAGGCATGTACAAAGCAAGCGCTCTGGGCAAAATAAGCTCTCCTAACATACGTAAGAGGCAAGATTGGGCTGTATGGCTCGAGGCAATCAAAAGAAGCAAAAAGCCAGCCCTAGGTCTTCAGGAAGATTTAGCATTTTATAGGATTCATAAAGACTCTATGAGTGGAAATAAATTAGGGCTCGTGAGTCACAATTTTAGCTTCTATCATGTTCATTTAGGGCATTCCTGGATTGTTTCAGTTTTTTATTTAATTCGATTCTTCTGGGAATATTTTTTTATTCGCCCCAAGCAGATTGAAAAACTGTAGTGTCCGATAAAAATTTGTTGAAATGTTGCAATTCCTATTATTGAAGGGTCTTTGAGGGAGTTTTATATAATGTCTTCTGCTTTTTAAAACATGCAAAATAACGATTTTATTTTCAGCTAGTTGAGTCTTATTTCTTGCAGCGCAGCGATCTTGCTTCTATAATTTAGAGATGAACTGCTTCAGTTTTCCCCGATTACTCCGGTCCAGCATTGAGACTCTTTCAAACTCAATTTGTATACCCTTTTCAAGATACGTAAAAGATGCTTTTTCTATATCCTTCATCTCTTCCGAAGTTAACTCCCTTTCAGAAACATATACAATTCTAAAAGTGTCTATTGTAATTTGCTCAATAAGAAATTCTTTTACATTTCCATTATCTTCAATCACGCTTTTAGTAACATAGTAAAACGTTAATCCAGGAACAGTTTTACCACTAGGGAGTTTTGCGATATCATTGGTTCGACCTATGAGTTGCTCGAATATTGGCTTTTTAAAGGTGCTGTTCTCTGCTAAAACGCCTGTATCGCCAATATCGTAACGTATCAATGGATGCGCTTTGTTGTATAGGGAGGTGATACATATTCGACCCGACTGCCCGTTGGGTACAGGGGTATTATTTTCATCTAATATCTCAACATAAAGCGCTTCACTATTCACAACAAATTCATCTTCAGAATTTGTAAATGCTATCAGACCTAGTTCACTTGCCCCGTATTCATTGATCACAGGGATGCCTAATGTCGTTTTTAATAATTCTTTATCATCAGCATATAACATTTCGCTGGTAACAATGCAGTATTTCAAACTTGGGCATATATCTGTAAGAACAAGGTTTTTTTTCTTGAGAAACTTTGCAAATAGAACAATGGAACTTGTGTAGCCATTAATGTAATCGAACTTTTTTCTTCGGAAAGTTTTTAGAAACTGTTCATTTTTTTCGTCAGAAAGATCAAAAATGGAAAATCGATAGCGATTACTCAAACGATCTTTTAAGCGCTCTTTTTGATATCCAATCGTATCTAAAGGTATTCCGTAAAATCGTGCTTGTAAGGATGCACTTAAATGAATATTAAACCAACTATACCGATCTATGAATTCGGCCCATGATAGAGCATGACATGATTTATCTTTGGCAAAAATAAAAGGATGTCCGCTAGACCCCGAAGTTTTGTTTACATAGCTATTTTTTGGAGTAAATCCATGTGATAGGCGCTGTGCTAATGGTTTTTGCAAGTCTTTTTTTTGCATAACTGGAACGTCCTCCCAATTTGAAATAGTTTTTTCTCCAACAAGGGATTTGTAGAAGGGATTCTCGTTTAAATGGAAATCAACTATGTCTCTTCTCGCGTCAATAATATACTTTTTGTATGCTTCTTCGGGTATAATTTGAATTTCCTTTAGTCGCTTTTTTGCCTCGACGATGCGAAAACCATTAAATCTTAAGGTGAGTTCAAATAAATTCAAAAGCGACATTTAGTTGTCAAAGTTACAAACTTTGTCAAAGCTTGACTTTAAATTCGTGGATTCGTGGCAAAATAATTTACTTTTGCATTCTAATTAAATTAGCTTTTTAATGAACATTTTAATATTAGGATCTGGGGGTCGGGAGCATGCTTTTGCGTATAAAATTGCTGAAAGCAATCGTTGTAAAAACCTATTTGTTGCACCCGGAAATGCTGGAACAGCTCAAATTGGAACAAACATAGCGCTTTCGGTCACCGACTTTAAAGCTATCGAAAACTGTGTGATTGCCAATAAAATCGGGATGGTAGTTGTTGGGCCAGAAGATCCTTTGGTGGAGGGTATTGCAGATTATTTTTCCGCTTCAAAGGCTTTAGAAAAAGTAATGCTTATTGGGCCTTCAAAAGAAGGAGCAGCCTTAGAAGGAAGTAAAGAACGAGCAAAGGAGTTTATGATGCAACATCAAATCCCTACGGCTGGCTATGCTAGTTTTACGAATGAAACTTTAGCGGAAGGCAAACTATTTCTAGAAACACTAAAGGCGCCGTATGTGTTAAAAGCCGACGGATTGGCAGCAGGGAAAGGAGTATTAATACTCAATGATCTTAGTGAAGCCAAACAAGAATTAGAAAACATGCTGGCACATTCAAAATTTGGGGACGCCAGTTCAAAGGTTGTGATTGAAGAATTTCTTGACGGAATTGAACTAAGCGTTTTTGTACTTACAGATGGAAAAGGCTATAAAATACTTCCAACGGCAAAAGATTATAAGAGAATTGGCGAAGGGGATGTAGGCCTTAACACTGGTGGAATGGGAGCTATTTCTCCTGTGCCTTTTGTAGATGAGGTCCTTATGAAAAAAATTGAGGAACGCATTGTAAAACCCACGGTTAATGGCTTGAAAGAAGAGCAAATAGATTATAAGGGATTTGTTTTTATAGGTCTTATTAAGGTGAACGACGAACCGTTTGTAATTGAGTACAATGTGCGAATGGGTGATCCAGAAACAGAAGCAGTATTACCGAGAATAAAAACTGATTTGGTCGATCTATTCGAAGCTACATATAATCAAGATTTAGATGTACTTAACCTTGAATTAGACGAACGTTCTGCAGCAACAATAATGCTGGTTTCGGGAGGTTATCCAGAAGACTATGAAAAAGATAAAGAAATATATGGATTAGATAATGTTACAGAATCTATAGTTTTTCATGCAGGTACTGCAGAAAAAGATGGAAAAGTTGTTACAAATGGAGGTCGAGTTTTGGCGATTACGACCTTAGACTCAGATTTCAGGGAGGCAATAAAAAAATCCTATAAAAACATAGAAAAACTATCTTTTAACAGGATGAATTATCGTACAGATATTGGTTTTGACCTGTAATTGCTATTATAAAAATGAATGTGAAGTAGATGTTTTGTCCTCTTCATCATTGTCATTGAAATTTTTCAATTGACCCATCCAGTAGATGAATGCAACAAATCCAATAAGCATTAATGCCCAAGACATGATATTAGCCAACCACCAATTATCTAATTCAATAGCTCGCAGCATATCGTACGGCACAAATAATACATCTTCAGCAATGGATTGTATTCCTTCAAAAACTCCTTTCCAAGTCATATCTTTATATTTACAACGCAAAAGTATAAATTAACCTCCATGCTTACAAGCTTTTTTGGTAAATCTAATCCTATAAATTATCTAATTCTTGCGGTTCTTATTTTTGTAGGTTACTTTGCTTCAATTTTTAAGTTGGAAAAGAACCACTTAGAATGGACTTCCTGGCTTGAAAATGTCGGTTTTGCTATAGCTACGGTCTTCCTAATGCTGTTGTTAGATTTTATTATTAGAAAAAATCATCTTACTAAAAACAACACCTTTGGCATCCTTTTGTTCAGTTGTTTTCTTCTTGCTGTACCTGTTATATTTTTGTCACAGCACATTTTAGTTGCTACGCTTTTTCTTTTTTTAGCGCTCCGACGAATACTAAGCTTGCGATCGGAGAAGAATATTGAGAAAAAAATACTTGACGCTTCGATATGGATTACCTTTGCATCCTTCTTTTATTTTTGGAGCCTGCTCTTTTTTCTACTACTATATTTTGCCATATTCCAAAGACGCGATACTAAATACAGGGAATTGTTGATTCCAGTTGTTGGTTTTTCGGTGATGTTCATACTGGCAATCTGTTATTATTTACTGGTTTCAGACTCCTTTGCCTGGATGACAGAATGGCGATTAGCGACTAGTTTTGATTTTTCTGCATATAACCAAATCAGTCTCTTACTTCCAATAACTGTAATTATTGCGCTATTAATTTGGTCGGGAATAGCACGATTGGCGAGTTTATCATCTTTGCAGAAAAAGGATAGGCCCAATGTGATAATAATACTTTTTTCAGTAGTGGTGTCATTCATAGCTGCTTTAGCATCTCCAGAAAAGACTGGGGCCGAGGTTATTTTTATTTTTGGACCACTTGTTATTGTCATAACAAATTATATAGAGATTAAGAAGGAATTTTGGTTTAAAGAGGTGATTTTATGGCTCGTGGTCCTGCTCCCAATAATTGTCTTTCTTATATAGCTCAAACGCCGGGACCAAGCACCGCCTTATAAGTCTAACAGCGATCTAAGGCGGGCTACAATAACTTCATTTCATAAAACAAAGAAAGCGCACAAAGTGTTACAACAAGAAAGGAATATATCGATGTAAGAAGTTCATCGATATATTTTATATTTAAACGTTGCTTATAAATCTCGACAGTATGTTGTTACGTATCATTTTATGAATACTATAACAAAATATGATACCTTTGTATCTAGAGGAAAATTAGATTTCAGGACTATTATATAAGGCAATGTTAACGCAGAAAGGACATGTTGAAAACCTGTAACTAATTAATTGAAAAGGCTCAATTTCGCTATGACCTCTTGAGTTACAATACGAAAAATAGCATTGATATAGCACCAGAATTAATGAGTTTTTTGCACATTTCAGAAAAACGAATAAAACAACTATTTAAAAAACAAGCATATGTTTAGTGAATTAGCCAATAAAATTTTTATCCAAGTAATAGATAAGTATCACATAATTAATAAGGTTGATCAAGCTTTTTCAAACCCTTATCACAAGGACAATAACCTTCTAGAACATTTATTGTACAGAAAATCTTGGATTGATACAGTGCAGTGGCATTACGAAGATATTATTCGCGATCCAAATATAAACCCTGTTGCTGCCCTTACATTAAAACGTCAAATTGATGCGTCAAATCAGGATCGTACCGATATGGTCGAATATATAGATAGTTATTTTTTAGAGAAATATAAAAACAGCAAAGCTAATGATGATGCTACTATCAATACTGAAAGTCCAGCATGGGGAGTAGACCGTCTTTCGATTTTAGCTTTGAAGGTGTATCATATGAAAGAAGAAGCTACAAGAGAAAATGCTTCAGACAAACACAGATCAGATTGCCAGGTGAAGTTAAATATATTGCTCGAACAACGCGTTGATTTAAGCACTGCAATTGATCAGTTATTAGAAGATATCGATAAGGGAACAAAATATATGAAGGTGTACAAACAAATGAAAATGTACAACGACGACGAATTGAATCCAGTTTTAAGGAGTGTAAAATAATGTACA
>Ga0075467_10004067_pt1 | contig 10959 bp, 8 predicted proteins | sample DEB08_DNA_9_FD_75067 | JGI IMG/M metagenome (GOLD analysis project Ga0075467, IMG submission 75067) | Aqueous microbial communities from the Delaware River and Bay under freshwater to marine salinity gradient to study organic matter... | ecosystem: Environmental > Aquatic > Marine > Coastal ...
ATTACTCCCCCAAGGAATCACATTGCAGGATGCAACATGTCTCTTTCTATTATTTATACCCGTGCTCGATACGGTATCGACGCTCCCCTTATCACCGTAGAAGTTCACCTATCTAACGGTTTGCCGAGTTTATCCATTGTCGGAATGCCCGAAACGGTGGTTAAAGAAAGTAAAGACCGCGTACGCAGTGCATTAATTAATAGCCAATTTGAATTTCCTGCACGGCGAATCACCATCAATTTAGCCCCTGCCGATTTACCCAAAGAAGGGAGTCGATTTGATTTGCCCATTGCGATTGGTATTCTTGCCGCATCCAATCAAATACCCAATGATCCCTTGGCACATTTTGAATTTATTGGCGAGCTAGCACTTTCGGGAGAATTACGCGACGTCAATGCGATACTCCCGGCCGCTATCGCTTGTCATGACAGCCAACGGAGCTTATTAACATCGTGTAACAACGCACATGAAGCCGCTCGTTATGAAGGTAGCAGAAATTATGGTGCGAAAAGCTTATTGAATATATGCGAACACCTTCATGGCGTAAACAGGTTGGCAAAAGCACAACCTCGCCCTATTCCCGAGGTGAAAAACTCATTAGATTTTTCCGATGTAAAAGGTCAGCCATTTGCCAAACGAGCGCTAGAAATTACCGCAGCAGGCGGGCACAACTTACTAATGTATGGTTCGCCTGGCACGGGGAAAACCATGCTGGCGAGTCGCTTGCCCAGCATTATGCCGCCACTAACATCACACCAGTCTATCGAAGTCGCCAGCATTCATTCCTTATGTGGCCATCCTTATACGACATGGAGTACACCCCCCTTTCGACATCCACACCACTCTGCGTCGGCTGTCGCTTTAGTGGGGGGCGGCTCACAGCCCAAGCCTGGCGAAATATCTTTAGCCCATCATGGGGTATTATTTTTAGACGAATGCCCTGAGTTTCAACGACAAGTATTAGAAGTATTACGCGAGCCGATGGAGTCTGGCGAAATCAATATCTCAAGAGCGAATGCTCAAGTACGATTTCCGGCTGCGTTTACATTAGTCGCTGCTCTCAACCCTTGCCCCTGTGGATATTTTGGTAGCATCTCTCAAAAACATCATTGCCGTTGCTCGCCAGATAACATTCGCCGTTATCGCCAAAAAATTTCTGGGCCATTACTCGATAGGATTGACTTGCATGTGCCAGTTGCGCATACCAGTATGGCCGAACTGCAACAACTACCTCAAGGTGAAAGCTCCACTGTTATTAAACAACGAGTAGAATCTGCCAGAAAAAAGCAACTGCAACGACAAAACAAATGTAACGCCCGTCTCAGCAAGCAAGAAATCAATCGAGTTTGTCATCTTAGCCAAAACAATCGATTTTTTTTAGAGAAGGCGGTCGATACATTAGGCTTATCTGCAAGAGCTTATGATCGAATTTTAAAAACCGCACGAACCATTGCTGATTTAAAAAACAATGACAATATCGAAAAGGAGGAGTTAAGCGAAGCGATTTCATTTAGAAACTTTGATCACTAGGCCAAAGCTTTTCAAGGACTGCACTAATCGTTAGACGCCAAAAGAGGCGGGGTACTTTTTTTCAACAATGCCGTTAACTGCTTTATAGTTAAATCCTCACCAACAACACCACCTTGTGCACAATCACAAGCTATAGATTGCATAGCATCAATACCTGACTGAAGAGGAATGTCGTTGGCGACAACTTTCTGGCCCAAGCGGTTTGCAAGTAATACGAGGGTTTCTAGCAACAACAAATTATTTTTATTTTTCAATGAAGACATGATAAGAGAAGAAGAAAAATTCAGGCAAGAAATATCATATTTATGCATGTTATCAAGACCAAATATATTTTCACCAAAATCTTGCAGACTAACATTTGCACCCATATCAATAATATTTTCTATGCACTCTTTTAAGTAAGTATCTTTATTGAAACCATGCCTTCTCAAAAAAGTAAATTCGGTGGATTGCATATTAACATTATTGTTTTTCATGGTGTCTTTTACATAACAACCAAAACGCGAAGACTGCAACTGTGGCCGTCGTATTGCATAAATAAATGTAAAATCATGTATCTCATGGAGAGACTTTAATTCTTTAACCGACGCTTCAACCATCCATTCAGTTAAGTTCCTAATACTCTCGGTATTTTCAATCAGACTGGCAAATGACCGGTACGATTTTATGCCCAATTCTTCGTGACACCAAATGGGTGAAACCGCAACACCAACAACGCGCTTAGTAATTAAGTCTATTCTTGGTGTATAACGTAGCGTAATTTTTTTATTTTCTATCTGCGCTTTTAATTCATCACTAGATATACTTTCAATTAACGCATTTTCTTTTTTCTTATTCAGAAAAAATCGATAACTACTAGTGCCGGTTTTTTTTGCTTGGTACATCGCTGAGTCAGCATTGCGTTGCAACAGTTCAACTGTAGTTCCAGCATCAGGAAAAACAGCAATGCCAATACTGCAACCGACGTCAAGTTCATTTTCATCAATCAAAAATGACTGTTGAATACTATCAAGTATTTTTTGTGCTATGAATATAATTTCTGGCGTGGAACCTACATTATTTAATATAACCGTAAATTCATCACCACCAATGCGCGCAACCGTATCACTACGACGGACGACTGCCTGCAAACGAGAAGCAAACTCCGCAAGAATACCATCGCCGACATGATGGCCGTAATTGTCATTAATTTCTTTAAACTTGTTAAGATCAATATACATGAGTGTAAGTTGATGCTTAGAACGCTGGGACAAACTCACCATTTGCTCTAAGCGATCTAAAAAAAGTGCCCGATTAGGCAGCCCTGTTAGGTGGTCGTAATGGGCAAGGCGATCTAGATGATATTCTACTTTTTTACGTTCGATAGCATAGCGAATGCTGCGTTCGAGTACTTCGGAATTAACATTCTCTTTGACTAAATAGTCAGATGCACCTTTGCTGATCGCGGACAGATCTACATCCACCTCGCGATCGTCGGTCATGACGATGACCGGGACTCGGCTATTAAGTGTGTTGGCGCGCTGAATAAAATCAACACAATTCACTCCCCAGTGATAATCTAGGAGCACCACATCACAATCTTGATTTTCAATATGCTCTAAGCCCTTTTCAAGGTCTTGGCACCAAATCAAACGGTAGTTATCGTAGTGCGCAGCAGACAGCTGATAACCAATCAACAAAAATTGCTGACGATCATCATCCACTAACAAAACTCTCTTAGGGGGCTCTACTGATTGCACTGACCATACATCTCCAGGAACACTTGTATTTCTTACATCTCCATAGGCGACTTATCATAAACGAACCACCTCAATACACTCTACTGTACCTTAAGCCGTGGCACGTTTTCCATCATTTTCAAGCTATATCGTATATTATTCTGAACACTAGCTACTTATCTACATTTGGAATAAGAGAAACATACTCAGGCGACATAGTCCTAGGATCAAACCCTTCCTATTGTTAGAATACCCTCCTCGCTTACCTCCTAAAACTCGGTTTACGTCCCATGTCTACTCTCAATGCTCGGCAACGTGCAGCAGTGCACTATATTGATGGGCCATGCTTGGTATTAGCGGGAGCAGGCAGCGGTAAAACTAGTGTGATAACACAAAAAATCGCTTATCTTATAGAAGAATGTGGCCTCTCCGCACGCAATATTGCCGCGCTAACGTTTACCAATAAAGCAGCGAAGGAAATGAAAGCGCGCGTATCTGACCTATTAAAGGGCAAGGGAGGGAGAGGCTTAACCGTATCTACCTTTCATAACCTAGGACTCAATATTATTCGCCGCGACCATGAGCTCTTTGGTTACAAGCCTGGGTTCTCAATTTTTGACAGCGAAGATTGCCGTTCTCTGCTAAAAGAAATCATGCAAAAAGAAGGTGATTTAAATAGCGATCACCTTGATCTCGTACATAACCAAATTTCTAGCTGGAAAAATGACCTGACCTTCCCCGAGAAAGCACTCTCACAGTCAGAAAGTGCTGGGGAGCAGTTGATCGCCCTTGTCTACGAAAAATATAGTGTGGCACTCAAAGCCTATAATGCGGTTGATTTTGATGACTTAATATTACAACCTGTTCAATATTTGATGACACACCCCGATTTATTAGCGAACTGGCAGAAACGTATTCGCTATCTTCTAGTGGATGAATATCAAGATACCAATACCAGCCAATATCGCTTAATTCAATTATTAATGGGCGATCGCGGTTCACTCACAGTGGTGGGCGATGATGATCAATCCATTTATGCATGGCGTGGCGCAAGACCCGAGAATATGTCACTACTGCAGGAAGATTTCCCTAGCTTAAATATCATTAAACTAGAGCAAAATTATCGTTCGACACAACGTATTCTAAAGGCGGCTAATACCTTAATAGATCATAACCCCCATGAATTTAGTAAGGCCCTATGGAGCGAAATGCCCTATGGCGAGCCTATTCGTATATTAAGAGCGACCAATGAGGAGACGGAAGCCGAACGAGTCGCCACCGAAATTGTTGCCCAGCGCCTACAGCGACGTGCAAAATTCAAAGACTTTGCCGTACTCTATCGCAGCAATCATCAAGCTAGACTAATAGAGCTGAAACTGCAGCATTACCAAGTGCCTTATCACATGAGTGGCGGCACCTCGTTTTTTTCTCGCACCGAGATTAAGGATGTAATGGCGTATTTACGCTTAATCGTTAACCCCGACGACAACAATGCGCTTCTGCGTATCATCAATACCCCTAGACGACAAATAGGCACCAGCACTATTGTTACACTCAGCCAATATGCTAATGGCCGCGACATCGGTTTATTTGAAGCGATGTCCGAAGTCGGACTCACGCAGCACCTATCAGCGAGTGCTTGTCAGCGTATACAGCAATTTAGGGTCTGGGTTAGTCATATTATAAAGCGCACAGAGGATAACGACCCTATTGCCGCCATTGATGAGATGCTTGAAGATATGGATTATCTCGGTTGGCTGCACCAACATGCCAGCTCACCACAAGTGGCTGAAAAGCGTATGGAAAATGTACAATTTTTAGTGCGCTCTATTCAACAAACATTGGATCGCGAAAATGACCAATCACTCACAGAAACTGGCGATTACACCCTCAAAGACGCGATTGCTAAGCTAGTCTTAATGGATTTGCTGGAGAGACAAGAAGAAGAAGATACCGAGGATCAAGTACAATTAATGACGTTACATGCAGCGAAAGGCCTAGAATTTCCTCATGTATTTGTCGTTGGCGTAGAAGAGGACATCTTGCCTCATCGTAACAGCATAGAAGAAGACAACATTGAAGAAGAGCGACGGTTAGCCTATGTGGGCATTACCCGCGCTAAACGCAGCCTAACACTCTCTTTAGCCGCAAGACGTAAGCAATTTGGCGAAAGTAACCCAACCACCCCCAGCCGCTTCTTAGATGAGCTACCGCAAGACGACTTAGAAAGAAGCGGCTTTGGTCAAGAAGACCCGTCAGCCAATAAACAAAAAGGAGAAGATGCTATGGACAGTATTTTGGGAATGTTTGATTGAGCCTAAATTTTGCAGTTGGATCTACTACGTCTGCCTAAGGCACGAAATCTAGGTTAAAGGGTATCTACCTTGAACCCTTGCTGTTAAGCAAAAAAACCCCGCAAACGTTGGCCGTTTGCGGGGTTTTTTGTATTTCAATACGCTAGTTTATTGCGAGTTGCTCACCATGTAATCAACGGTTACTTTAATTTCGTCATCCGAACAGTCCATACATAGACCCTTCGCTGGCATACCATTAAAGCCTTTGATGGCATGAGTATACAAGGTATCAATACCTTGTCCGATACGCGGCACCCAAGCAGGAACATCACCTAGTTTTGGTGCGCCTGCTGCGCCAGAAGCATGGCAAGCGATACAGGATTTACCATAAATATCTTCGCCACTGCGTGGACCACTAGCGACTACAATGGGTGCTGCTGCACAATCATCACCCGACATACACAAGTCACCTACGGGAGACAAACGCGCACTGATATCATCTTTTACCGCTGCAAAAGCCATTGCAGACGCAAAAACTGCTATTGCGGCAAAGGCAAACTTAACTATTTTTACACTTTTTTTACTGATAATCACGAGCATTTCCTCTTGTTACTATTGCTCTGAAGCCTTTGGCAATAGTTTGTTAAGCAATCAATAGGTTACCTTTCTATGAGAACGGCCACCAATGGAATGATTATAGCGCGTTATGCGCCTTACGTTAAACTATACGTTAGGTTTTATGGGATAGACTATCTTTTATCCTAACCAACTGGCCATCGCCTGCACTAACTCTATATAAACCATACTAAAACCTGCTACTTACGTCACTTTTTCAGCGTCGATCATTACCTAACATCCCATACAGCGAGCGACTGAATATAACACTACAATGACAGTGGCTAGCAAACATAGCTTTTTACCCTTGTTTTTATTAGGATGTGTGCTGTTTTTACTCCCACCTAGGTAATGTTCAGCCATGCAATCTCGTCAATTTCCTGCTACCCGCTTACGCCGTAATCGCTTCTCCGATTTTTCTCGTCGATTAGTTCGCGAAACGATTTTAACCTGTGACGACCTTATCTACCCTATGTTCGTGATCGAAGGCACTAGCCAGCAAATAGCCGTTGACGCCATGCCTGGTGTATATCGTTATTCTATAGATACATTACTAAAGGAAGCAGAAGAGTTAGTCGCTTTAGGCATCCCTGCCATCGCGTTATTTCCTAACGTAGAGCCTGCGCTGCGCAGCTTAGACGGTAAAGAAGCGTTTAACCCTAATAGCTTAATTTGCCGTACAGTACGTGAATTGAAAAAGCATTTTCCAGAATTAGGCATCATCACCGACGCCGCCCTCGACCCTTACACCACCCATGGGCAAGACGGTATTATTGATGAAAATGGCTACGTGCTAAACGACATTACCGTGAGTGCATTACAACAACAAGCTATCGCGTGTGCAGAGGCAGGGGCAGATGTGATTGCCCCGTCAGACATGATGGATGGTCGTGTAGCAGCAATACGGTCGGCACTTGATGGGCAAGGCTTCATTAACACCCAAATATTAGCCTACGCCGCCAAATATGCATCTGCCTATTATGGACCTTTTCGTGATGCCGTAGGCTCGACTAACGCCTTAGGCAAAGGCAATAAAATGACCTATCAAATGGACCCTGCTAATAGTAATGAAGCCTTACACGAAGTCGCCTTAGATATTAGCGAAGGCGCAGATATGGTGATGGTAAAACCGGCGATGGCCTATTTGGATATTATTCATCGTGTGAAAAATGAATTCAGCATGCCAACACTAGCCTATCAAGTGAGTGGTGAGTACACCATGCACAAACTGGCTATCCAGCATGGGCACTTAGACGAGTCGGTAGTTGAAGAGTCGTTACTGGCGATTAAGCGTGCCGGTGCAGATGCTATATTGACGTATTTTGCGAAGGATGTGGCCAAGCGACTAGCTTAACCTACCAGTTTCCACTGCAAGGTTTTACCCTCAAAAAATGGCACTATAGGGCTGCCGTTGGGCAAGATGATTTCTTCTGGCACTTGCCACTCTTGGCGCTCAAGGGTAATGGTGCCGTTATTACGCGGTAAGCCGTAAAAGTCTGCACCATAATGACTGGCAAAGCCTTCTAACTTATCTACTGCACCCAGCTCATCAAATACCTGTGCATACAGTTCAATAGCACTCCACGCACTGTAACAACCTGCACAACCACAGGCGGACTCTTTACGATGCTTCTCATGCGGTGCGGAATCAGTGCCTAAGAAAAATTTTGCGCTACCCGTTGCTACCGCTGCACGCAACGCTTGCTGATGAGTATTACGCTTTAATACGGGCAAGCAGTAGTTATGCGGATGCACACCACCCACCAGTAAATCATTACGATTCAATAACAAATGCTGTGGGGTGATCGTAGCGGCGACATTGACTGCTGCTTCAGTCACAAAATCGACTGCATCTTTGGTGGTGATATGCTCAAAAACAATTTTTAAGGTCGGGAAACTAGCGGCGATAATCGCTAGATGACGATCAATAAAGGCTTTTTCGCGGTCAAAAATATCAATATCGTGATCTGTCACTTCACCGTGAATCAACAGCAACATACCCTCTTCGGCCATGGTTTCGAAAATGGGTGTAAGGGACTCTAATGCGCTAACAGCAGCATCGGAATTGGTGGTTGCGCCCGCAGGGTACAATTTAGCAGCGGGGATACCCGCTTGCTTGGCCACACGAATATCTTCTGGTGTGGTGGCATTAGTTAGAAACAATGTCATCAACGGTTCAAAATCGAGCTTATCGCTAGGGCGAGCAGCAAGAATACGTTGTTTATATTCCAAGGCCATCTTGGCCGTTGTTACTGGCGGCATCAAGTTAGGCATCACTATGGCACGACGAAAACAACGGGCGGTTGCCGCCACTGTTTCCTGCAAAATGTCACCGTCACGAAAGTGTAAATGCCAATCATCAGGGGTTTGCAAGGTGAGTGTGGTCATAAGAAAGTTATCTCGTAGTTTGCGAGGCCAGTGCCGATGACCGTTGATCAGTTAAAAGAACCTTGTCTAAGCCTACTCTACTTAGTGACGCGAGTTTAGTGGGCAGTGTTTAGCGGTGCAATAGTGGAGAATAGCCTCCGACAACACCTTTTGTAGCAACCGATACCGCATCGTGTGCATGTAGGCTTTCGATATGTTCAATACGCACCCAAAAATCATCCACTATGGCTTGTTGGTTTAGCGCATGCTTCACTCGACGTGCGGCATCTTCACAAAACATTTGGTTAGCGCCGTTTAGGCGAGCAAACTCTTGCTCATCTTCACGTTTGACCGCGGTTTGTACTGCGGTTTGTAATACATCTTCTATTACTTGTATAGTCGCACTAATCGGTAAATCGTCACATTCTTGATTCAACTGAACACGCACGTCAGCATAGCTACGCTGGCTATGCGGTGTTGCCACACTGCCGCGATCAGAGCGCAGCCATTGTTCGACGGCTGTTTTATCAATACTGTTGTTATCAGAAAAATCTTCCGAGAACGCCTGCTGCATAAGCTGTCGTGATAATGCGGCTGAACATGGGCAAGTCGATGAGTAAGGAACTTTTACACTCAATTCAACATTGATATCCGTGCCATTCCAGATCGCTTTAATAGAAACAGGATAGTCTTTCCAGCCACTATATTCACTTTTTAATGCAGGCTGGTCAATCAGGTAGTCGAATTCGATGTTCAAACACGTTTGGCTACTAATATCTTCATGACTAGATAACTTCTCTTTCAGAAAGGCTTTTAGCGTGTCCATCGTCAGTACTTGCTGGCGCGAAAACTCGGCCAATAGTAAATACAGGCGAGACATATGAATGCCTTTGACTTCTGGCTTCGCCAGATCAACATAGGTTTCTACAAACGTATGAGCCTGGTAATTACCTAAATCTTGGTCGTTAATCACTAGTGGCAAAGCAATACGGCTCATTCCTACCCAATCGAGCGTGCCATTAAATTGTGCGGTTTGATTCGCCGCAACATCGGGCATATCGGGTTTTTGCTGTGTGGTCATAGTATTCATCTGTTCGGATATTAATAAGGGGATAGAATAAAGAGTCTTAATGCATCACTGTTAAAACGTTCTGACGTAATAGCGACGACATTACTACACCAATGGTACGGAAATGGTTCTCAGTTGGTCGTCTTCGACTTGTAAATAAAAGCAATTTTTTCGGTTAGAGTGGCAAGCAGGTCCTTTCTGATCCACCAAACAAAGCAGTGTATCGCCATCACAATCCATACGCATGCTGACAAGTCGCTGGGTATGACCGGAGCTTTCGCCTTTACGCCAAAAAGCTTGGCGAGAGCGCGACCAGTAACAGACCTGTCCTTTTTTAAGCGTTTCTAACAATGCTTCACGGTTCATCCACGCCATCATTAACACTTCACCCGTATCATGCTGCTGTGCGATAGCAGGAATGAGGCCGTTGGCATCAAATTGCAAGTGATCGAGCGCTTTTTCAAACGACACTGTGTCATTCAGCGCATGTTGTTCTAGTGCTGAAAAAAAGGGATTATCCATAGTGAGGTGAGTTACCTATGATATCGGAAGGAAAAGGATGGGATAAAAGCATGAGTTTGGTAGAAAATCAGACTACATTATAACAAATTAGCCGACAATTACCGACACCTTTTAACGCGTCTGTTTTCAACGTTTCATGCCTCAAGTTTTATGATTCTCGTGTAAACAGCAAATCCCAAACACCATGACCTAAACGTTCACCTCGCTTTTCAAATTTAGTGAGCGGTCGATACTCTGGGCGCGGCGCAAAGCAATACTCTTCTTGTAGATTAGTGAAACCATCCGCTACTGACATAACTTCCATCATATAATCAGCGTAAGGTTGCCAGTCGGTTGCCATATGGCTAACGCCACCCACCGCCAACTTGCGACGGATCAATTGCATAAAATCAGTCTGTACAATACGCCGCTTGTTGTGCTTTTTCTTATGCCAAGGATCTGGAAAATATAACTGGAAACGCTGTATGCTTTGATCAGCAAAGCAGTCTTCTAATACATCAACCGCATCGGCCATATAGACGCGTAAGTTAGTGAGCCCGGCTTTTTCGGCATTATTAATTAAACGGCCGACACCCGGCGGATGCACTTCGATACCAATAAAATCTTGTTCTGGCTGAGCTTGGGCCATATCAAACAATGAATCGCCCATACCAAAGCCCACTTCCACGACTAATGGTGCTTGTCTGCCAAATACCGCTTGCTGGTCAAACGCTCCACCGAACAGGCTAAGCCCGTAGCTTGACCATGCACGATCAAAGGCGTTTTTTTGCCCGTCGGTCATCCTACCGCCACGAATCACGTAACTACGTATAGGTTTGTTTTTGTATTCGGGTTTCATTTCAAA
>Ga0075467_10004069_pt1 | contig 10959 bp, 12 predicted proteins | sample DEB08_DNA_9_FD_75067 | JGI IMG/M metagenome (GOLD analysis project Ga0075467, IMG submission 75067) | Aqueous microbial communities from the Delaware River and Bay under freshwater to marine salinity gradient to study organic matter... | ecosystem: Environmental > Aquatic > Marine > Coastal ...
CAGCAGTGGCGGTGAAACAGGCATGTCCGGCTTTACCATCATTACTGCCGAGTCTATGCAGGCGGCTTTAGAAATCGCTAAGGCTTGCCCGTTTCTCGAAGTTAGCGGGCGGTTGGAAGTTTCCGAAATGATTCAGATGGGATGAGCTAGATCCATCTGCTCGCCCCCAAGTTTGAGTATCAGTTAAACAAAACCGATATGCTTACTCAATGGCAATTCACGAATCCGTTGACCGGTGGCGGCAAAGATAGCGTTGGCCAAGGCTGGTGCTGCTGGCGGCGTGCCTGGCTCGCCGATACCGCGAATGCGATCGCCGTTTTCTAGTACTCGAACCTCGACCGCAGGTGCTTGGTAAAAGCGCATCGAACGATATTGATGAAAATTGGTCTCTTGAATCTGACCGTCTTTAATGCTGATATCGCCCATAATCGCCGCCGCTAAACCAAAATTTAACCCACCCATTACTTGGGCTTCAATATTACGTGGGTCCAATGCTGTGCCGACGTCGACGGCGGCAAAAGCGTTAACGATTTTGACCTTGCCATCGATAATCGCTATTTCGATTACTTCCGCTGCCGGCACCCCAAAGGATAATGAAAATGCCACTCCGCGGGCATGACCTTCGGCTAAGTCTGTTCCCCAGCCCGACATCTCAGCAACCGCTTCTAAAACTTTACGACTCGGTTCATGAGTCATTAAACCAATACGCATTTGCATTGGGTCTAGGTTTTTAGAGTGAGCGATTTCGTCCATCATACTTTCATGAAAGAAGCCATTTTGCGATGAACCAACCGAGCGCCATGAACTAACTGGGAAGTCGTTTTTAACTCGGTAACCGGTAACTCGAAAATTCTCTACACCATAAGGTTGATCCCATGCGGCTTGCACAATAGCGATATCTGGCCCGGCGGCAGGAATTCCGAGTCTACCCATTTGCGATGCGTTTACCGATGCGCCGGCCAATTGCAAATCTATGGCCGTTGGACCCGTGTCGCCGACCACGGCTTTAAACCTAGCGATTCCTATGGGGCGATAGTTGTCGTGCGTCATGTCTTCTTCGCGAGTCCAGGTCAGCTTTACTGGTATGTCTGGCATTTCCACCGCGACCTTGATCGCTTGAATAATGTAGTCCATTTCCAAGCGTCGACCAAAGCTACCACCCATTAGTGTGGTGTGAATTTTAATATTACTTTGCTCTAAGCCGGTGATTTTTACCGCTTCTTTGACTGCTTGGGTTGGTATTTGTGTGCCAGCCCAAACCTCTAATTTGCCATCATGCAACCAAGCTGTTGCATTCATTGGCTCAAGTGGGGCGTGGGGTAAATAGGGTACTTTGTATTCGGCCGAAATTATTTGATCGGCGTTTTTAAGGGCTTTTTCGACATCACCATCGTCGCGAAATTGGCTGTCTTGATTGTCACTCGTAAAGCTATCTTCAACGGCTTTTAAATGAGCCGCCGTATCTAGCGGATAATCGGCTGTTGCCCAATCAAATTCTATTGTGTTAACGGCTTTAAATGCGTACCAAGTGTTGCTAGCAATAACGGCTACGCCATTATCAATCTCGACCACTTTTTTAACCCCGCGCATGCTTTGGGCTTTACTCGCATCATAGGAGTTCATTGCCGCGCCTAGGCTCGGGTTAACACGAATACTGGCGTACACCATATTAGGTAGATCAACGTCGATACCAAACTCGGCGGCTCCCGTCGATTTGGCTGGTATATCGATTCGGTTTTGCGACTTACCGAGTATTTTCCATGCAGACCTAGGTTTCAATTGCAGTTCTGAATCAGGCTTAATAGCCCCCGCTGCGGCAGCCAACTCAAGATAGCTTATGGTTTCACCGTTTGAACTTATAACTGAACCATTCTCGGTTCTAAGGCTACTTGTCGAAACCCCCAATTGCTGAGCGGCGGCTTTGACTAAGACATTTCGTGCGGCGGCCCCAGAAACTCGCATCTTTTCATAGGCGTCGGCCACAGAGGAAGATCCACCGGTGATTTGTAGGCCGAGTAATTTAGCCGGCACATGCACAAATTTACGCATGCCGTTTGCCATTGTGCCGGTATCTATGGATGAAAATGGTAACGCTTCTTCAAGCACGGCGGCATTAAAATAGGCGGCTGACGCTGGGCCATGAATCACATTAACCTGATCAAGCGTGACATCCAGCTCTTCAGCGACTAAGGCGGCTAAGGTGGTTTGCACACCTTGGCCCATTTCAGCGCGTGGCACAATGATAGAAATGCCGTTTTGATCAATCAATAAGTACGGCGTCAATGCTGAACTGCCATCGGCCAAATCGGCTTTAAGTGGGTTGTCGATAGGCTGCTTATACTTATAAAAACCAAAACCAAGCCCGCCAGCAATTGCTACCGAACCAAATAAAAACGTGCGTCTGGTAATTGTACCGAGTTTACTCATGATGACTCCCCTTCGCGGGCACTTGCTGCGTCGGTTGGTAACAGCTCAATTTCGCGAATAATGCTGGCCGCCGTTTTAATCGCGGCTCGAATACGAGGGTATGTACCACAGCGACACAAGTTAGCCGACATGGCGGTATCAATTTCGTCGTCGCTAGGGTTGCTGTTACTCGACAATAGCGCGGTTGCTGTCATGATCTGCCCGGGCTGACAATAGCCGCACTGAGCAACTTGGTGTTCTACCCATGCCGCTTGAACAACGCTCATTGCATCAGGCGATCCGAGACCTTCGATGGTGGTTATCTTTCCATCGCCAACGGCTGACACGGGCAATGAACATGACGGAACCGGCTGCCCATTTAAGTGCACCGTACAGGCTCGGCATTGAGCTATACCACAGCCAAACTTAGGGCCTTTGATATTGAGCTCGTCTCTCAAGACCCATAGTAGAGGCATATCCGGCGCTACATCGACTTCACGCGACTGACCATTGACGTTTATTTTCATTTTAGTGTCCTTAGGTGGCTGATATGGTGAGTATAATGCCTGTCTAAACAAAATCGCATGAGTTTTGGGGAGCTTTCGACTCTAAAAAGCATAAAAGGCGGCATCAGCTTGGAAAATGAAAAATTAGAAAACCAAGAGAAAATTAGTCGTTTAGGCTTATCTCTCATTGTGATTTTGGCCGGTTCGTTCCTTGCGCCTCTACAAATGCACTCATCGACCCTAGCGATTCCTGCAATCGCCAGAGAGATGGGCTTAACCGCCGACATGATTAGTTGGTTTACCTTATCGCAAGTGCTAGCCAGCGCCTGTTTTGTGTTGCCTGCGGGCAAGCTATCAGACCGTTTCGGCCGCCGCCGTATGTTTGCCTTCGGCCTACTGATATGCAGTATTGCTTGCTTCATTGGTGGGGTTTCGTTTAACGGCTATATGGTATTGCTGGCCCGCGGCTTACAAGGCGTCGGTGCGGCTTTGATCTTTGCAGCGGCGGTAGCCTTATTGGTGAGCGTACCGCCGCAAGATCAGAAAGTAAGAGTGATGGGCATTTATATTTCGGTAGCTTATGTTGGCATGGTAACCGGCCCATTATTCGGTGGTTTTGTCATCGAGCAGCTTAACTGGCGTTATGTTTTTTATGTGCCAGGCGCGATCTTCCTAGTTCTTACGGTGATCGGTTTTATCTTTATTAAGTGGGAACGATACGGCGACCGTAATACGCGTATTCGCCTACTCGATTTGTCATTGTATCTTGGGTCACTTTTGCTAATAGCATTCGGAGTCTTCGATGCTACCCATCTTCAAGGACAGCTCCTTTTGCTTTCTGGCTTGGTCACCTTTGTGGCTTTTTGTTGGTTTCAGTCCAAGCGGCGCGACCCGCTACTTCAGGTTAAATTATTTACCCAGAGCCGCACCTTTACAATTCTAGGAATAGCGCATTTATTAATCTATGTAAGTATTTTAGCCTTACCTTTTACGCTAACCCTGTATCTACAGTATTTGAAAGGCGTAAACGCGCAATCAACTGGAATGATCTTGTTAGTACAAGCCTTGTGCACGGCGGTGATTGCGCCGTTTAGCGGCACGCTGTCGAAATACTTTAGGCCTCGGCACTTAATTTTTACCGGCGTTGGATTATTCGTCATCGCTTGTCTTATGCTGGCTAGCTTAGGGCCAGAATCTTCAATTTGGGTAGTAGTTATAGCAATAGCGTTAATCGGTTCTAGCGTTGGAGTAATGGACACTCCGATCGTGCACACTAGCATGAGTACAGTCGATAATAATCTACTTGGCAGTGCCTCAGCGACGATGAATGGTCTGCGTACAATGGGCGGCTTTATCGGCATGGGCTTAGTGTCATATCTAATGGGCTATCACATAGGTAGCGCGGCAATAGAACCCAGTTTGTACCCTCAATTAATGACGGTGATCGAGCAGTTTTTTAATATCTCGGCACTATTAGCACTACTGACTCTAGTGCTGCTGGTTTACGGTGTGCTCACGCGGAAGCGGCCGGTAACGCCGCAGAAATAACTCATCGAAACTAACCCACTAGCCGATAAACCGTGCTTTAACTTCGGCTGAGGGCACCATGCAGGTGTCACGTTTTCCCATAAGCGCATAGCGATTACGAGCAATTAAGCCATAGACGGAGTCTCGAATAACGCTGGGGATTACTATTAAATAGCTGGCAAGCGACCAAGCACCCGTTAGCTCTTTGGCTATTTGCAGCGCCGCGCTTGATTTCAGGTGTACCTCACCGTTTTTTATCAATACAAATGTATTTGGATCATCGGGATCAATCCCGAGCTGGCCCAAAATGCGCACGCCTAATTCGCTTTGCACAGTGGTAAAGGTGAATTTGGCGCTTGGGTCGCGCTTAATAATAAAGTTGCTTGAGGCGTTGCAAAAATTACACACGCCGTCGAATATAACTAAGCGGTCAGGAAGGTTGCTAAGAGGCGCTTTAAGGTTCATAGCGAAGAGTCTACACTGGTATTGATAAACTAAGGTCTGATGATAACAATAAGAGACCTCTATAAGAGAGATAACACATGGCTCAACATTTGATATTTGGTGCAGGTCTGATTGGCGGATTCATGGCTGGTAGTTTCGCCTCAAACGGTTTGGCGGTGAGTGTCGTTGGGCGTGAGACAATGCGTCAGCGCTTTGCTGGTGACTTTACTGTTACTGATTATAACGGCCACGAGGCGATAGTATCGAATATTAATTTTATCGCGAGTGGTGAAAAACCTGAGATCGAATTTGATTTTATTTGGCTGACCGTCAAGTGCACTGGGTTAGTTCAAGCCTTGATTGACCTCAAGCCCTACGTAAGCGATAACACGGTAATTTTGAGTTGCCAAAATGGTCTCGGCAGTGATGCGGCGGTTAAGGCGGTATTTCCAGAGAATATTGTTCGGCGCGTGATCATGACATCCAACGTAGCACTGCAATCTGACGTGCATTTACATCGCGGTTCTCAAGGAGACTTGTTCGTAGAGGCCCATGTCTGCGACGACGGTCGCAATTTAGCGGACACTGTTTCGACTGAGTTATTGGTTGCCCAACATATCGAAAATATCGAAGCCTATAGCTGGGCTAAACTACAACTCAACTTAGCCAACGCGGTAAATGCACTGGCTGATATACCCGTTAAGCAAATGCTTGAACAACGCGGCTTTCGGAAGATCATCGCAATGGCAATGCAAGAGCTGATTGAGGTAGCTCATGCAAAAGGCATCGTCTTGCCAAAGATTGCCGCTGTTCCGATGCACTTAGTGCCGAAGGTGCTGAATACTCCAGATTGGTTGTTTAAATTATTGGGTAGCAAGATGATGGACATAGACCCGACAGTTCGCACCTCGATGTGGTGGGACCTGAGCGGTAATAGGTTGACCGAAGTGGATGTACTAAACGGCGCGGTAGTAAAAGAAGGCATGAAGCTCGGGTTTGCTTGCCCGATCAATCAACGTATCGTCGATTACATTCATCACGCCGAGGCTACTGAAGCGCGAAAGCCATTTTCGCAAGAAGAATTTTTATCAGCTTAAATCCGGCTTAGTAAGCCAAGATTGATGAGCGGGCAATATTAATGTGATTAGCCCGAGAAATATGTAAGCCAGCATTTGGTTTACCGCCGACCATTCTTGTAAGACGTAATGGCCGAACAGTAGGCTCAGCATAAAGCCGAACCAGGCGTAGATAACCCCGGTTCTAAAACGGTTTGACAGTAGAGCAAGACCGAGACCAACCTCGACAAAGGGGACCGCCGATAAATATAAATTTACCAGAGCCGCCGGCAGAGTGATCCTTAAATCACCTTGAAACAAGGCTGAATAGTAATCATAAAAGCCGTGGTTACTGAAAAATTTGCTGGTTCCTGCGGTTAACAAAATAACGATCATGGTTAACCGCGCAAGTCGTTCCGCATCTTGGAGTCGATGTTTGGATATCATTTTTGCTTTTGCTTACTCAAGTTGTGGTGGTCGATAAAGTAACGATATCACAGAGCTGAAAGCAGTCGGGTTGGGTTTCGTATAATGCGACGTACAGATAAATTGTTTGCTCAATTAAAAAAGGGCTATGCTGATAAAAATATTGCAGGGAAACCAACATGCTTAAAACGAGTTTAATAATTGTACTTTTTGTTCTAGTGGCTGCCGTAAGCGCAGTGCTCTTAATGCAGTCGTCTTCTGAGTGGAGCCCCGGTGACGTAGTTCGTACACCCGATAGCCGCTTCGAAAATCTGCCAGACTACCCATTCGAAGCTAATTACGTCGATGTTCAAGGGTATCGAATTCATTATGTCGACCAAGGTCCAAAAGAGGGTGAGACCGTATTGCTGCTGCACGGGCAACCTTCTTGGAGCTATCTCTATCGGCATATGATTCCATTGCTAGCGGCTAAGGGTTACCGAGTTATTGCGCCGGATAATGTTGGTTTTGGTAAATCAGATAAGCCAGTAGCACAGTCATCGCATAGCTATCAAATGCATGTTGACGTGATGAGTGGCTTTGTTGACGCAATCGACTTAAACGACGCAACGCTCTTCGCCCAAGACTGGGGTGGTCTAATTGGCCTTAGAGTCGTTGAGCAACGACCAAACCGTTTTGCTCGTATTATGCTTTCGAACACAACACTCCCGGCCATGGGGGGTATCAAGGGCTGGCTTGGTTATCCATTGTTTCGAGCCGCCGTTTGGAACGAGGGCGATGTTCAAGAGCTTAATCTCGGAGGTGATTCGTTCTCATTTACACGTTGGGTTGCCTACGCTAAGACTGTGAATAAGTTTGATTTTGCAAAGTTATTTCAGGCAGCAACAACGCGCCAATTGTCAGACGCTGAATTAGCCGCTTATGCGGCCCCGTTTCCAAGCGAAGATACCATCGCGGGTGTCAGAATGTTTCCTACCTTGGTAGCTAGCCAACTGCGCCAGAACCAAGCGGTGATGGATGATTTCTATGCAAAATGGAGCAAGCCAGTAATTACCGCATTTGGCTCCGAAGACACACTTATGGCAGGGCAAGAGAAGGTTTGGCAGGCTTTGCCTGGCGCTCAAGGGCAAGCGCATACTTTAGTAAAAGGTGGCGCTCACTTTATTCAAGAAGATAAGCCTGAAGAGCTGGTCGAAATTTTGACTAACTTTATTCAAAGCAATTGAATTAAGAACAACTAATTTAAATCATCGGAAAAACGAATGGCCGAGGTCATAAAATGTGCTCTCTATGACCATTTTGAAATGGCGTGCATACGGCGCTGTGAGGTTCTACTTGAGCTAAAGGATGGCGAAACGATTAGCGGGATTGCTCGCGACCTAAAGAGCAAAAACAGCGCAGAATTCTTATTATTAGTCACCGATGATGGTGAGCATCGAGTTAACTTGATGCATATTGATGTTTTGGTGTTTTCTGATAGCGGCGAAAGGATTATTATCTCCTAGGGTTTTATATCGGGAGGGTTAATGGCTTATCACCTAGCACAGCTAAATATTGCACGGTTTCGTTTGCCGCAAGAGCATCCGGACAATGCAGATTTTGTTAGCAATTTAGATCGAATCAACAAGATTGCCGAGCAGCAAGACGGTTTCATCTGGCGCTTTAAAGGCGACGGTAATGACGCCCTTGATGTTAAGGCTTTTGATGATCCAAATGTCGCATCAAACATGTCGTTATGGGAGAGCATTGAAGCTCTTAGTGCCTTTGTTTATCGAAATAGAGAGCATAGAGAGATTATGCGACGGCGGCATGAGTGGTTTGACAACGTCGATTTCTACCTCGTGCTTTGGTGGCTTGAGGCTGGTCAGATTCCTAGCCTAGACGATGCTAAAGCACGTCTGAGTTTGTTAGAAAGCATCGGGCCGAGCGCAAAAGCATTTACCTTTAAAACATCATTCTGCGCGCCGAGTGAAGAGCTAATCTCGTCAAGCGTTGATGATTGAGATTAAAATAGTCGATTTTTAGGGATATAAGATCTAGACAATGGGGGGAGTTAAATGAAATGTTTGGTTACAGGAGCCACCGGCTTCTTGGGGAGTAACCTTGTTCATCAGTTAGTGTTGGAAGGTTGGGATGTACGTGCTTCTGGGATGCACGGTTCTGAGATAAAACACATTCGGGGTTTGCCTATAGAAATTGTGTTGGCTGACGTCACAATTGCCGCTGAAGTCGACCCTCTGGTTAAAGGTTGTGATGTTGTTTTCCACGTGGCAAGCGATGCCTCATCATGGAGCAAGACTAAACAGCGCCAGCGCGAAGTTAACGTTGAAGGCTCTATTAACGTGGCCCAAGCATGTATGAAATTCGGTGTTTCACGTATGGTGTACACCAGCACCACAGCTGTTCTGGGTTATGACCCGCAGGGCGGTTGTGTTGATGAGGAAAATGCGGATTTTAACTGTGATGGAATGCGTTTCAATTACGGCGAAACAAAGTATCAAGCTCAGAAAGCTTTGGAAAAGCTTAACCAACTGGGCTTGGATGTTGTCTATATGTATCCAGGGTTTTTAATTGGGCCGTTCGACCATAGTTTGCAATTAGCTCGAGTACTATTTGACCTGAAAAATGGGAAAATGCCATTCACTCCTGGTGGTGGCGCTTCGTTCTGCCATGTTACTGAAGTTGCAAAAGCACACATTCAGGCGGCAAAACGAGGGTTCTCTGGCGAAGGTTATATATGCGCAGGGTTACCAACAACCAATATGAGTTACCATGACTTTTTTACCAAGATGGCGTTCGTGATTGGTGTAAAGCCTCCGAAGGTCAAGCTAGGGACTCGTGTTTTGGTAATCTATGGGTATCTTTGTGAATTCGTCTCAAGATTTACGGGAAAAGCACCAAGAATAAATCCAGGGCAAGCTCGGTATATGTCGATCACGCATTATTCAGACAGTCGGAAGGCGGTTCGAGAGCTGGACTATGTGGTGCCAATTGCCGAAGAATGTATTCGCGACGCGGTGGACTGGTATCAAGATCAAGGTCACCAAATTTAGCGTTTCGGCTATTGACGATGGCTACCCCCGCTCATGATAAGCTAACATTTAGTATCAATAATGAATGAGACAGCCGATGAATTTGTATGATGAGTATTTTCTACCGCACTTTATAAATTGTGCCTGTGGTATGAAGGCGATAGAACGTCTGCGAGCAAAAATGGTACCGAAGGCTAAAGGGAAGGTGTTAGAGATTGGCATGGGCTCGGGGTTAAATTTAAAATATTACAATGCTGAGCAGGTAGACATGGTGTGGGGCTTAGAACCGTCGGCTGGCATGCGACGTAAAGCTCAAGCAAACCTTGACAAGTCATCTATTCAGGTTGAATGGTTAGACCTACCAAGCGAGTCAATTCCGCTGGATGATAATAGTGTTGACACCGTAGTGCTGACCTATACCTTATGCACCATTGCAGATTGGCGAGCGGCCTTACTTGAAATGAAGCGGGTATTGAAGCCAGACGGCCAATTGGTATTTAGTGAGCATGGTCAAGCACCAAATGAGTCTGTTCAGAAATGGCAAACAAGGATAAACCCGATTTGGAAAAAGCTAGCGGGTGGCTGCAATTTGAATCGAGACATCCCAAAGTTGATCGAGTCGGTGGGGTTTAAAATTGATCAGTTAGAGCAGTGCTATGTGAAAGGGCCGAAGATCGCCGCCTATCACTATTTTGGCACCGCTCATGGCTAGGGCTGGCTGGATAAAAAGCTCTGCCAGTGAGCGTGGCCGACTTTATCATAGGCGACCATGGTGCTTACAAGCTTGCGGAACAGTGTCGTATCGATAATTTCTTTTGGCAATAAAGGGTCGAGATTAATCAAGCGTATGGCCGACTCGCCTACCACCAAACTCTCTCTAGCCGCATCTTGGCTACTCATTTTATTCAAACGATTGAGACTGCTATCAAGGTGCTTAATTATCTTCTCATAGCCTGCGCTTAACTTGGCGACTGGCCAGTTTGAATGCCATTCTTGCTGGCGCTCTAGTGCTACCTCACTTAAGCTAATTAAGTAGGCTTGGGGATCCAGACCGATATTGACCAAGCTTGAATTAAGTTGATTGAGGTTTTGCCGCAGGTTGGCAGGCCTAATCCAGACATCTACTTCTATCTCCACAAAACCATACAATTGAAGTGCCCGAACCATCGATTGAAGCCGCGTTTTATTACTACGCCCTAGGTGGTTAGTTAATGCCATTAGCCAGTCGCCATTCCAGTTTTTGGTTTTTTTATCGGCGGTGCGCCAACTCCTGATTTCTGAATTGAGTTTTTCGGCGTTTTTACCAGTTTGATAAACACCGCGTCTGATGCTGGCAATAAGACCCTCTTTGATTAATCGGCTAACCGTCATCCGTATGGTTGTTGCTTCAATCTCGAATAGCCCAGCGGCCATAATCAATTGCCCAATAGTAAGCGTCGAGGTCTCGGGAGCGTTGAATAACGACATTACCAGTCCACGAGGGGAAACTGTTTTATCATTTTTTTGTAACATGAAATATCATTTATTGAAATATTTTGTTATATTTTTTATATCGTATCATCG
>Ga0075467_10004075_pt1 | contig 10951 bp, 11 predicted proteins | sample DEB08_DNA_9_FD_75067 | JGI IMG/M metagenome (GOLD analysis project Ga0075467, IMG submission 75067) | Aqueous microbial communities from the Delaware River and Bay under freshwater to marine salinity gradient to study organic matter... | ecosystem: Environmental > Aquatic > Marine > Coastal ...
AAGCCCGTCCCATGGAGGCAAGGCCAGGTGAGAAGTTTGAATATAGCACTGCCACCAGCATGATTCTCTCCGACATCATCACCCGTACGCTGACAAGGAGCGCCGATCCGCAAGTCCGGCGCGACGTCACCCTGCGTTTCATTCGTGGTCGACTGCTGGAACCGCTGGGAATGGATGGCACCTATCCCGAATTTGACCCGAGCGGGACATTCCTGGGTGGCAGTTTCATCCATGCCACTGCGCGCGACTATGGAAAGTTTGGCGAGTTCCTGCGTCACAAGGGTGCCCGCAGGGGCGCGCAGCATCTGCCGGTCAGTTGGGTCCGGTTCATGACGACATCGTCGGACAACGATCCGGCCTATGGCGGTCATCTGTGGCTGAACAAAAAGCGTCCGGAAGGCCGCAATCAGGTGTTGTTTCCGGACAATGGGCCGGACACTATTTTTGCGGCTTTGGGCCATCTGGGACAGGAAATCGTGGTGTCGCCCGACCAGCAGCTGACGGTGGTCCGGCTTGGCAAGACCCAGGATGATGTTCTGGCGCCGATGAGCGCGCAGATCGGCCGGATCATGGCGCTGTTCCCGACCAGAGGCTAGTGCCGTGGAGGCGATGCCAGATTAAAGGCGAAACAGGCCTTCCACGACGGTCACACATTTCCCGCCCAGCCATGCACGGTCGCCGTCGAGGCGGCAATTGACATAGCCGCCGCGCCGGCTCGCCTGATAGGCGGTAAAGCGGTCGCGGCCCAGTTGATCCGCCCAATAAGGCGTCAGCACGGCATGCGCCGATCCGGTCACGCTGTCCTCATCGACCCCGCCGCCCGGCACGAACACCCGGCTGAGCACGTCGGTATCCTTGCCGGGAGCGGTGCAGATAAACTGGTCGTTGCCAATCGCTGCCAGCGCCTTGAGGTCGGGTTTCAGCGCTAGAACCTCTTCGGCACCGGCATAACGCAGGACATGATAGTCTCCCTGATAGGTCAGGGTCTCAACGGGACTGCCGCCGACCAGTCCGACGATAGCCGGGATTGCCGCAGTTTTGGGAGCATAGGCCGGGAGGCCCAGCGCATAGCCATTCCCGTCGCGCAGCACGGTCAATATCCCTGCCTTCCGCGTCCGGAACGTGACCTGTCCGCGATCGGGTTCCTGCGACAATATGATATGGCCGCTGGCGAGTGTGGCGTGGCCACAAAGCGCAACCTCCTCGGTCGGGGTAAACCAGCGCAATTCATAATCCGCCTCTCCGCTGGCATCGGGCAGATAAAAGGCGGTCTCGGCAAAATTATTTTCCTCGCCGATGGCCTGCAGGACATCATCTTCCAGCCAGGCTTCGAGCGGCATGACCGCTGCCTGATTGCCGGTGAAGGGCCGGTCGGCAAAGGCGTCGACATGAAAATAGGGCAAATTTGTCATGGATATAGCAGTCCTTCGGTCCAGTCCCCGCCATTGCGGACGAAGGTCCGCCGTTCGTGGAGCCGGTGTTCCCGGTCCTGCCAGAATTCGAACCGCGCCGGCACCAGGCAATAGCCCGACCAGTGCGGCGGGCGGGGAACGTCGCTGCCCGCGAACCGCTCCGCGATTTCCTCGAACCGGGTTTCGAAGGTCTCCCGGCTATCCAGCGGCCGGGACTGGTCCGAGGCCCAGGCACCCAGCTGCGAATCCCGGCTGCGCGTCGCAAAATAGTCATCAGCGGTGGCGTCGGACACCGGGGACAGCCTGCCTTCGATCCGGATCTGGCGGCGCAGGCTTTTCCAGTGGAACAAGATCGCGGCCTGCGGATTTTCCGCTATGTCGCCCGCCTTCCGGCTCTGCTGGTTGGTATAGAAGACAAAGCCCCCGGGGCCATGGCCCTTGAGCAGAACCATGCGCGCCGACGGCTGCCCGCTTGCATCGGCGGTGGCGATGGTCATGGCGTTGCTGTCATTGAGCTCGCTCGCGCGGGCTTCAGCATACCATTGGTCGAACAGGGCAAAGGGATCGGTCATGGCCGGTCCTTAACATCGTGAACCGGACCGGCAAACAAACAAAATTTTGTTCCGCGACAAAATGCCAGTTTCTGCTAGAAGCGGCGAAACGGGAGAGGCGCGCCATGAACTGGGACCTGATTTTTACAATCACCAATAATTATGCCCTGCTGATGTGGCTGATCCTCGCCTTTGCGCCGCGCCGGGAAGCGATATTGACCGGCTTGTTCTATGGCGGCATCGGCCTGCTGGCCTGCAGCTATGCGGGGATCGTCATTCCGTTGTTGACGGGCATGATCGGTGGCGGCAGCGGCGAAAGCCCGGATTTTTCGACTCTGGCCGGGGTCCAGCAACTGCTCTCAAGTCCCGGCGGGGCGACGGTGGGATGGATTCACTATCTCGCCTTTGATCTGTTCGTCGGCCTATGGGTGGCGCGCAATGCGGACAAATACGGATTTGCGCGCTGGGTGCAGATACCTATCCTGCTTTTTGTCCTGATGCTGGGGCCATTGGGGCTGGTTCTTTATCTGCTGCTGCGCTTCACGCGGCACAACAAGGTTGCAGATGCCGTTTTGCCCGAATAAGACAGTAGAGTTGAAATTCAGCAGAAACTTCCAATCTCTGCATGGTAAGGATTTGAAAAAGGGCACATAATGATCGATCCCTATCAAGCATTGGGCGTTGCCAAGAGCGCCGATGAAAAGGAAATCAAGAGCGCCTATCGCAAGCTCGCCAAGGAACTGCATCCCGACAAGAACAAGGATAACCCCAAGGCGACCGAACGTTTTTCGGATGTCACCAAGGCTTATGACTTGTTGCTGGACAAGGAAAAACGCGCGCAATTCGATCGCGGAGAGATTGATGCGGAAGGCAATCCTACCGCGCCCTTCGGCTTTGGTGGCGGCGGCGGTGGCGGCTTTCAGCGCGGACCGGCGGGTCAGCAATTTGATTTCGGCAATGCCGGCGGTGATTTCGGCGATATTTTTGAGGGGCTTTTTGGCGGCGGAGGCGCTCGCTCCTCGCCCTTTGGCTCGCGTCCGCGCAGCGCCCCTCCGCCCAAAGGCGCGAATGTCTCCTATCGTCTAAAAGTCGAGTTTATTGCCGCGGCGACGCTGCAGAAACAGCGGATCACGCTGGAGGATGGCAAGACCATTGACCTCAGCCTGCCCAAGGGGGTCGAGGAAGGCACGCAGATGCGGCTTGGCGGCAAGGGCCGCCCGGGGCCGGGCGGCAATGGTGATGCCCTTGTCACCATTCATATCAACCCGCATCCCTTTTTCGAACGCGACGGCGACAATATCAGGCTGGACCTGCCGATCAGTCTGAAAGAGGCAGTCGAAGGCGCCAAGATCAAGGTTCCGACGGTGGACGGCCCGGTGATGATGTCGATCCCCGCCGGTTCGGATTCGGGCAAGACGCTACGCCTAAAAAACAAGGGCTTTCATGGCAAATCCGGTGTTCGCGGCAATCAACTGGTCAGGTTGATGATCGTCCTGCCGGAAAAGGATGAGAAGCTCGCGGCCTTCGTGAAGGACTGGAATCCGAAAGACAATCCCCGCGCCAGCATGGGTGTATAGGCTTGGCCCGGAATCCTCCGTCTGAACTTTCCCCGGAAGCCCGGCGCCAGGACAAGGAGCGACCAGGGCCTTCCGGCAAGAGAGCCAGCGAGAATCTGGTCGATGAAAGCCCGTTGCGGCGCGCCTTCATCATCATCGAGCGGACTGCCGTCGGCGTCTATCATGACGGTTTTACCTTCGCGGGGAATTTTGCCTATATGTCCCTGCTCGCGGTATTCTCCTTCTTCATCGTTGCCGCCGCGATTGTTGGAGGCTTTGGCCAGACCGCGGTCGGCACCGAATTTGTCGAAGCCTTTCTGGTCACGGTGCCGCCGTCGGTTGCCGGTGCGCTGCACGATCCGATCAGGGACGCGATGGCCGCACGGACCGGGCCGTTGCTCTGGTTCAGCGCGATCGTTGGGCTGTGGACGACGACCAGCCTGATCGAGACCATCCGGGAGATTCTGCATCGCGCCTATGGCGTCCAGGCGCAGCGCGCCTTCTGGGAATATCGCCTGACATCGATCATGCTCATTCTCCTCTCCGTTTTCTTTGCCATGCTGGCGCTCAGCGCCCAATTTGTGGTGGCGGGGATCAGCGGATTTCTCGGCACCTTTTTTCCGGCGATCGAGCGCGGTGTCCTGTGGCTTTCGCTGTCCAACGCGATCCCGTTTCTCATATTGTTCGCAACGCTCTATCTCCTGTTTCGCCTGCTCACGCCCCGCCAATATCGGCCTCGCCAATATCCCAAATGGCCGGGGGCGGTGTTCATCAGCGGCTGGTGGCTGCTGATTACCGGTCTGTTGCCGGTTTTTCTGAAATATGCGGCAAATTACCAGCTGACCTACGGCAGTCTGGCCGGAGTGATTATCACGCTCATTTTTTTCTATCTCGTCGGCCTCGGCATGGTTATTGGCGCGGAGATAAATGCGGCACTGGCCGAACGTCCCGGGAGAAACGGGTTTAGTGAATGATCCGCTGGAAAATCATCTGGATAGCGGTTATCAGCGGCATTAACTGATTGCAGGAGACCGGGGCGATGACAGAGTTAATGAAGGGCAAGCGCGGCTTGATCATGGGGCTTGCCAACAACAAGTCGCTCGCCTGGGGCATCGCCCAGAAGCTCGCCGGAGCCGGAGCGGAACTGGCCTTTTCCTACCAGGGCGAGGCGCTGGCAAAACGGGTCAGGCCGCTGGCCGCAGAACTGGGCAGCGACCTTCTGATCGATTGCGACGTTTCCGACATGGCGGCATTGGATGCGGCGTTCGATCGGCTGAAAGCGCGTTGGGACACGCTGGATTTCGTCGTTCATGCCATCGGTTTTTCGGACAAGAACGAGTTGCGCGGCAAATATGTCGACACCAGCCTCGACAATTTCCTGATGACGATGAATATTTCGGCCTATTCGCTTGTCGCCGTGGCGCAGCGCGCGGCGGCGATGATGCCGGACGGCGGCAGCATCGTCACCCTCAGCTATTACGGAGCCGAAAAGGTCATCCCCCACTATAACGTGATGGGCGTGGCAAAGGCGGCGCTGGAGGCAAGCGTCAAATATCTTGCCAATGATCTGGGTCCGGACAATATCCGGGTGAATGCCATTTCGGCCGGCCCGATCAAGACGCTGGCAGCCAGCGGCATCGGCGACTTCCGCTATATCCTGAAATGGAACGAATATAATTCGCCGTTGCGCCGCAATGTGACGATCGACGATGTCGGCGGTGCCGGCCTCTATTTCTGCAGCGACCTGTCGTCGGGCGTGACCGGGGAAACCCATCATGTCGATGGCGGCTATCATGTCGTCGGAATGAAGCAGGAAGACGCGCCCGATATCGCGCTGGATTGATCATTCCCATTTTTTCGTGAATGATCCTTTCGGGAACAGAAGTGAGTTTATCAACGCGGAGAGCGAGTCTTGAGCTTCAATACATTCGGTCACGCCTTTCGCTTTTCCACCTGGGGAGAAAGCCACGGACCCGCCCTTGGCGCGGTGGTCGATGGCTGTCCGCCGGGGCTGGCGCTGAGCGAGGCGGATATCCAGCCGTTTCTCGACGCGCGGCGGCCCGGACAGTCAAAATATACCACCCAGCGCCAGGAACCGGACCAGGTCAAGATCCTCTCCGGCATTTTTGAAGGCAGGACCACCGGCACGCCGATTTCGCTGATGATCGAGAATGTCGACCAGCGATCCAAGGATTATGGCGATGTCGCCAAGGCCTATCGCCCCGGTCACGCCGATTATGCCTATGACAAGAAATATGGCTTTCGCGACTATCGCGGTGGCGGACGGTCGAGCGCCCGCGAGACCGCTTCGCGGGTGGCCGCCGGTGCGGTGGCACGGCTGGTGATCCCGGAGGTGACGGTACGGGCCTGGGTAGCGGAAATTGGTGGCGATGCGATCGATCCGGCGCATTTTGACGCCAATGAAATCGGCAACAACCCCTTTTTCTGTCCGGATGCGCAGGCTGCGAAACGCTGGGAAGCGCTGGTTGATGGCGCACGCAGGGAGGGCAGCAGTCTTGGCGCTATTATCGCTTGCGAGGCGACCGGGGTTCCGGCCGGATGGGGCGCGCCCGTCTATGCCAAGCTGGACAGCGAGATTGCCGCAGCAATGATGACCATCAACGCGACCAAGGGCATCGAGATCGGCGATGGCTTTGCCGCCGCCCGCCTGCGCGGCGAGCAAAATGCCGATGCGATGAGACCGGGTGAAAATGGCCCGGAATTTCTTGCCAATCACAGCGGCGGAACCGCCGGCGGCATTTCGACCGGTCAGCCGGTTTTCTGCCGCGTGGCGTTCAAGCCGACCAGTTCCATCCTTACGCCGGTCGAAACCGTTACCCGCGAAGGCGCCGCCACCGAGATCGTCACCAAGGGGCGGCATGACCCCTGCGTTGGAATTCGCGGCGTCCCGGTCGTCGAGGCGATGATGGCGCTGGTGCTGGCGGACCAGAAGCTGCTGCACAGGGCGCAATGCGGGTGAGCCGGATTGTAGCCGCCTGTGTCGTGCCGCTGCTGATTCTCCTGCTCGGCGCCAATGCAGCCGAAAGGCCGCGCCTGACCTTCACCGGGCTTGGAGATATTCACATTGGCATGAGCGAAAGCCGGGCCCGGGCACTTGGTTTCCGGCTGACGTCTGCGGGGCCATGGGGCGAAGTCGGGGACGACGACTATGTCGCCTGTCACTATCTCGACAGTGCGCCGGGCTATCCCGCCATTGCGGTGATGATCAATGATCATGAAGTGGTCCGCATCGATATCGGCTATCGCAGCCTGGGCGAAAACTGGATGAGCTTGTCTGGGGCCAGAATTGGTATGTCGGAACAGGAACTGGCCGCCATTTATGGCGACTGGCTGCAGATTTCCCCGCATCCCTATCTTGATGAGGCCGGGTCCTATCTCAGCCTGACGTCGAGCGATGGCAGATATGCGATGATTTTTGAAACCGCGGCGGAGGATTTCGATGCGGATGCCCTGCAAGCCGGAAATCAGCCCAGACTGGTTACCGCTTTCCGCGCCGGACGGTCCGGACCGGTCGGATATATAGAGGGTTGTGCCTGACCGATGATCGAACTCATTCTCCATGTCCTCGAAGAATATATACAGGAACACAAGGCCGTGATCGGCCTGATCATATTGGGCTTCCTGTTTGCCGGGTTCATCATGGAGCGCTTTCCCGCAGCCGTGGTGGCGGTGCTGGGCGCCTGCATGTTCCTGTTTCTCGGGATCATCGATTCCGATGGCCTGTTTTCGGTTTTCTCCAACACCGCGCCGATCACGATTGCGGCGATGTTCATCCTGTCAGGCGCGCTGCTGCGGACCGGCACGATCGATGCCATTGCCGGTTTCATCATCAAGCGCGCCAAGCGCCATCCCAAGCTGGCGGTCGCGGAAATGTTCCTTGGTGCCTTTGTCGCCTCTGCCTTCATGAACAATACACCGGTGGTGATTGTATTGATTCCGATCATCCTGCGCCTGTCGCGGGCAACCGGCTTCTCGTCCAAGAAATTGCTGATTCCGCTGAGCTTCATCTGCATCCTGGGAGGCACGACGACCTTGATCGGAACCTCGACCAACCTCATCGTCGATGCGGTGGCACGCGATGAAGGTCTGGCCGGCTTCGGGATTTTCGAGATTACGCCTTATGGCCTGGTTGCTGCCCTTGCAGGTACGGTGATGATGGTCCTGTTCAGCAGCTGGCTGTTGCCCAGCGGCAATGTAAAAGGCCAGTTTGACAGCAGCGACGAAAGCGATTTTCTCACCGAACTGACCGTGCGGCGCTAGGCGACGGTGATTGGCAAGCAATTGTCTGCCGTCCCGGAATTGCGCCGGGCTGGCCTGGAGGTCACGGCGGTCAAAAGGCTGAGCAGCTATATCCGCCATGACCTGGATTTTCACGAACTGCGGGCTGGCGACCGGATCGTCGTGCAGCTGGATCTCGCCGAACTGATCTCGCTGCGGAAATCGGAGGATTTCAAGGTCGGCATTGTCCGCAAGGGTGATGTCGGTCCGCTCGGCGAGGAACTGGTCGAGGCGACGGTGGCGCCCAGCCATCCCAGTATCGGTAACCGGCTGTATGACATTCCGTTTCTGTCGCAGCTCGACGTCCGGATATTGGGCATGACCCGCTACCGCAACCTGCCGCGATCGGATCTGACCAATGCCCGGATCCACGCGGCGGACCGGTTGCTGGTGACCGGTTCCAGCGAAGACATCAACCGCATGTATCAGAACCCCAATCTGTTCGGCGTCGGGCAGACCAAGATCCGTGCCTTTCGACGGGACCGGGCACCGATCGCGATTGGCGCCCTGGTCGCCGTGGTGGTACTCGCCGCGCTCAATATCATCCCGCTCGCCGTGGCCGCGATTCTTGCGGTCGGCGCGATCCTGCTGGCGCGTTGCATCGACGCGGAAGAGGCCTGGGGTTCGATCGACGGCAATGTTCTGGTGCTGATTTTCGGCATGCTCGCCGTCGGACTCGGCCTGCAACAGGCGGGCAGCGTTGACCTGATCGTCGGCGAACTGACTCCCTATCTGCGCGAAGTGCCGCCCTGGGGTCTGGTATTTGCGATCTATATCCTGTCGGTGATCATGACCGAGATTGTGACCAACAACGCGGTCGCGATCATCATCACGCCGATTGCCATCGCGCTCGGCAATGATCTGGGCGTGGACCCCCGGCCCCTGGTCATTGCGGTCATGTTTGCGGCCTCGGCCAGCTTCGCGACCCCGATCGGCTATCAGACCAACACTCTGGTCTATGCAGCGGGCAATTACCGCTTCACCGACTTCTTCAAGGCCGGCATCCCGCTGACCTTTGGCGTCGGCCTGTCGACCTGTCTGGCGATCAGCTTCTGGATGTAGCAATGCCCTAAGGGCTTGCCGCGCCCATTCGCGGACGATAGGCAAGATCAGGGAAAAATTACGGGGAACATCGCATGCTGGCATTCTGGTTCAAGATTCCGCTCTGGCAGCGGGTGATCGCGGCGCTGATCCTCGGCGTCATTACCGGGCTGGTCTGGGGTCCCGAATCGGAAACCATCAAGTGGCTGGGCGATTTCTTCATCAAGTCGATCAAGATGCTGGTCGTACCGCTGATCTTCTTCTCGCTGGTGGCCGGCGTGGCCGCCCTGGGCGATCTCAAGAAACTGGGCAGCGTCGGCGGGCGGGCGATGCTCCTGTTTGTCATCACCGGCCAGATTGCTGCCTGGCTCGGCCTCGCGCTCGGCACCTTTTTCCAGCCCGGCAACGGCGTCGATACCAGCGCCATCGAGATGGGGGTCACGCCCGAACCCAGCCAGACCACGGCGGTCGACATGATCCTGTCGATTGTCCCCGACAGCCCGGTGCAGGTCATGGCCGATGTCCGGGTGCTGCCGCTGATCGTCTTTGCGCTGCTGATCGGCATCGGCATATTGATGGCCAAGGAAGACGGCAAGCCGCTGGCGAAAATATTCGATAGCGGCGCGATCGTGATGCAGAAGGTCACGATGATCGTGATGGAACTGACCCCGTTCGGCGTGTTCGCGCTGATGGCCTGGGTTGCCGGTACGCTGGGCACCGACGCCCTGATATCGCTCGCGCAGCTGGTCGGCCTCAACTATCTCGGCTGCCTGCTGATCATCGGGGTGATGTACTCGGCGATGATCAAATTTGTCGCGCGCCTGCCGGTGATCGATTTCTTCCGCGGCATCGTTGACGCGATCGCGGTCAGCTATTCCACCGCTTCCTCCAACGCGACCCTGCCGGTTACATTGCGCTGCGTCGAACGCAATCTCGGCGTCAGCAATTCGGTGGCCAGCTTCGTGGTGTCGCTGGGCGCGACGATCAACATGAATGGCACCGCCATGTATCTCGGCCTCGCCACCCTGTTCGGTGCGCAGATATTCGGCGTCGACCTGAGCTTCGGCGATTATGTCCTGATCTCGATCACTTCGACCCTGGGCGCGATTGGAGCGGCGGGCATACCCGGCGCAGGCCTGATCATGATGGCGCTGGTTTTTGGCAGCGTCGGCGTCCCGCTCGAAACCATCGCCTTTGTCGCCGGCGTCGACCGGATCATGGACATGATGCGGACCACCACCAATGTCTCTGGCGATGCCGCCGTTGCGGTGACGGTGGCGGCGATGACCGGCGAGATTGACCGTGAGGAAATGATCTCGGCGGATGATGTTTAAGATAGCAGAACCATCATGGGCCGCGACGGAAGAAAAATTGGCCAAAAGCTAGGCAAAAGAATGGTCGAGAATGAAAGCCCAGACCTCCTCTTCCTGAAGCAGCGAGGGGACAGGGAGCCACTTAGATAAGGCGACCCCCGATGCTCAGGGATATGGTCTGCGATCATTTCCCGGGATTGCTTGGATCCAGCAGCTGATAATGCCGTATCCATCTATCGCGAACATCGGTTTCAGGGATGTCCCGATCGTAAACGGGTGACAAGATGGGAAGGACGCGATCGACAGTCATCACGATCACAGATCGAATCGTCGACTGGGCTCCCTTTGACTGCAGAAAGCGCTCGAATTGTTCGAACTCGCTGCCTTTGCTATATATGACGCAGAAGCCGCTAAACCGGAATCCCTTTCTCGAGAATTGATCCACGACATTCAATTCAGCAACTGGTTGAAAATGAAGATTGTTGATGGTTCCAGGTGAGCGAATTTCACCGATAACGATGCGCGCCTCATCATGGATGAAGGTTAATCCTTTCGGCGACAAATTGGGCAAGCCGTCAGGGCTTACAGTCGCCAAAAAACCAAGCCGTTGATCGGCGACAAATTTTTTCATCGCTTCAGTGAGCTTTGCCATGGTTGACAATAATATATCAATTCTGGTCGCCACGCTAGCATCAGCGTTTGGGATGAAGCGGCTTACTCAGTCGGCAAACGGATCGGTCACCAATATCGTATCCTCCCGCTCCGGCGAAGTGCTCACC
>Ga0075467_10004077_pt1 | contig 10947 bp, 9 predicted proteins | sample DEB08_DNA_9_FD_75067 | JGI IMG/M metagenome (GOLD analysis project Ga0075467, IMG submission 75067) | Aqueous microbial communities from the Delaware River and Bay under freshwater to marine salinity gradient to study organic matter... | ecosystem: Environmental > Aquatic > Marine > Coastal ...
TGAAGAATTAAAATATTCAATCGTCCAATTTTTTTTACCCCTAGCGTCAATAAATATTGCTACCCAATGTTTACCCCTTCCTGAACTGACATCTGTGTTAAGAATGCACCCCATTATATTACATGGGCGTTTTACAAAATTACCGTTTCCTAAATTTACATCTTCATTTCCCGATAATATATCCAATATATTAACTACCGCTAGTGACCCACCTACTTTTGCAAAATCAATCATATTAAATTCGTAAGGGTAAAAATTATTAAATTGATTGGACCATTGATGAAATACATCTTCATGGTTAAAATTACTAAGAAGGGAATTAGAATTTCTTGGACCCTTAGCCTTAAAATTCTCTCTAAGTTCAGTAGATATGTCAATATCCGGATCTACTTTGTTTATGAAATTTTTCATTCTAGGATGCTGAATTACACATGATTCTGATTTACACCCGAGTACAGCAGCAGCCTTACGGACAGTAATGGCAGCTTTGGAATTGCCAGGTGGTAGAACGTAGTCTTCCTCTATATTATGATTAATAATTTCTGAAATTATATCATCACCTCTATCTATTTCAACTTGGGTAACAAACTGGTCAATAGCAGCTACTGTTTTTTTTGAAGAACATGGTTCGCAAGAATTTCTATTATCAGCGCATTCATTTGGTAAGGTTGTCACAAATTGTTGTATTTTTGAATTACTCATTGTTTTATAGGGGCGTTGTATATATTTTATATTTTATATTTTATATTATACAACAATCGACTACCAAAAACGGGTATAATAAATGTCAATTCTTCAGTATGTCAGGAATGGAAAGTGCCCAAAGATAACATATAAAGAATCTCAACTATCGTGCGATTGTATTCTTAATCCCGAATTGGAAGATGATTCTAATATAATTTCAGAAATTGTTGAAGACGATGGCGACAAAAGCGAAGACGATGGCGACAAAAGCGAAGACGATGGCGACAAAAGCGAAGGTAAACCATGTATGGCGAATACTATTAGCGACAGCGAAGACGATGGCGACGATAGTGGTGACGACGGCGAAGAAAATAGTGATATTGCAACATTAGGAGGCGTATCATATGTTGTTGGTGGGTGGGGTACTTATGAAGTAAACAAGAGAAAATATCGCTGGCATGCTGATAAAAAATCTCGTATGTCAATATATTATCCGGGTCGTACATTTATAACTCCTTATGATGTTATTTTTGGTATTATGTGTAAACATTCTAAAGTTTTACATAAGACGCTTAAAGAATTTGTATACACTCTCAGGAATTATATTAGTAGGCAGATGATACTAATATTCCAAGGAAATAGAAAAAAGGTATCAATTTCTAAAGATATTCTTGATCCTGATATTATTGAGGATAATATTATATTATACCAATGGGATTCCGAAGAACTTGAAATATTATGTAATAAGATATATAAAAATCTATCAACGGACAAACCGCCTGTTTTAAGCAATTATGAATTTCCTAAAGGTAAAGCTGATGTAAATAACGATAAAGAAGTATTAGCATTGGAAAAATCAGTGAAAAAATGTATTCGGGAGATTGAATTATTTCATATAAAAGTTGTGAAATGGCTCAATAAAGTCATTAAACAGATGAGAGTTTAAATTTAAATTGAATATGTAAGTTGTAAAGATTATAAAGATTACTTACGCAAGTAATATGATATCCAATAATTTGACTCAAAATAATGAATCCGTAGATGATTCCGTAAAAGATTTAGTAGATGATTCCGTAAAAGATTTAGTAGATGATTCCGTAAAAGATTTAGTAGATGATTCCGTAGATGATTCCGTAGATGATTCCGTAGATGATTCCGTAGATGATTCCGTAAATTATTTAGTAGATGATTCAATATTTCATTTGATTCGTAATGGGTTAAATGAAGTGATAAAAAATTTCATTTCCCAATCTGCCGATAATCCTAAACAGGGAACTGAAGCTTGGTTAGAAAAACGTTCTACGGTAGTAGGCGGTTCTGAAATCGCAACTGTTATGGATTTGAATCCGTACAATTCAGTAAAGGACCTCGTCGGCCTAAAAACTGGAATTAAGCAACGTTCTCCCAGTGGAGCAGCTTGTTATTGGGGTACCTTATTCGAACCGGTAATTACTCGTTTTGTCGAGCTTGACTGCAATACACTAATTACAGGGGATAATATATGGATAGCTGGTGAACCCGGCCATGGTTTTAGTCCAGATGGTTATGGTGTTTTCACATTCAAAAAAACACCAAATGGTAAATTATCATTAATTAAAAAATATGATAATGATAATGATAATGATAAGAATCCCGAACAGATTTTACTTATTGTACTAGTCGAGTTTAAGTGCCCATTTAGTCGTCGCCCTTCTACAGGTAATATTCCAAAATATTATACCCCACAATTATGGTCAGGTCTCTCAATCTCGCCAATTGCAAGTGTTGGATTATTTATCGATTCGGTTATTCGTAAATGTAATTTTAATCATTTACAATGGAATGAACATTACGACATTAAATATCATACTGGAGACCTTCGCGGTTCAAGAAAAAATAATCCAAAACCGACTACTATTTGGGGGGAACCTGTAGCATTGGGTATGGTCGCTGTAACTATTAATACGACTGATTGGCAATTGTTAGATACTTTGGATTATTTATATAAATCATTTAGTAAATTATACGGATCTGATGGTATTATATCTGGACAATTTGATACTACAGTATATGATTTCGGTATTGCAAATTCCACATTATTCAATCTAATACTTTCTCAGATTAATTGTAATAATTTTTCTACAATATATCTAGACCCTTGTGTAGAAATTGATTGCCATTATGATACTGATGTAAAAATGGATATAATCAATTCCATAAAATTGGAACCAAAGACTCGACTTCTCGGAATAATTCCATTCAAAATTTTCGAAGTACATTATGTTCCGGTATACCGCAAAATTAATTTCCTGGAAGATGTAATGCCAAAAATCACAAAATTGTGTAATGAAGTAAAAACTATTAAAACTTCTTTGGATCCGGAGCAGGCATATACTAACTATATCCTAGGTGGTGATGGAGGGAATATCAGTGTTGATGATTTCGAAGCGATGATGCGATAATTTCGATGATTTCGAATCTATAATATTCAAAAAAAAAGATTGTATTGAATTATTTTTTCGGACGAGCAATTTGTAGATTTGCTTTTATAATAGTCCTATAAACAATTGCGATTCCTGCACTCTCCGATATTCGTTCAATGCGTGCGATTTGTCCGGGTTTCCCATTTAGCCATGCTATTGCAGGATCGTTATGAAATATATTAAATAGATCATCTCTGGTAATTCTTTCTTGTGAGAGATATTCTTCGGCCTCCTCATCTGTAAGAATAGAATGTTTTGGAACACCTACATAATTTGGAACATTATTTGAGAATACATAATATGAGAATGCCATATAGTATGTTCCTGATGACTTTTTCTGATACAGCTGAATGAGTGATATTAAATTCTTTTTTGTAAAGAATTCGGGTTCTGCGACTATAATAACTTCTGCTACTGAAGTTTTTCTTTCGATAGAAACTAATAACTTCTCCAATTTAGGTTTGCTCGTCGAATATCCACTTCCTTCAAGTATAATTACGACTATAACATTTTTTCCATGTTTATTTTTTGCAATTACTTGAAAAACATCATCTCTCTTTATGGTTGCAATGAATGTATCCCTACTTATATTGCTTTCTTCCATCAGGTTCAATCCCCTATATTCAATATATTCAAGTACATGGGTATATATTTTATAAGGAGGAAATTCCATAGTTTTAAGGTATTAGCAGATGATTTGTATATTGTAATAGAATGATAGATTCAAAAGTATTTTTAATAGAATGAAAAGTATATTTATGTAAAAATGAATGGATATTAAAAATTCATTGTAAAAGTTTTACATATGTAATTATATCATTGCTCTATCATAGTAAATCATAACTTTAGTGTAATAATCAAATATAATGAATAATCACGAACTCGCGCTAGCTGATAGTCAGGAACTTGTACAGGCCTTGTACGTTGTACTCGTAGTCCTCGTAATCGCAACTGTTTGGATGTACTACAAGAAAGGTGAATGTGAGAATGAGATGGAGTCTTATATGAAGACAGCTCAAGGTGCAACTATCGGTGCTGCACAATCTGCGGGATTCCGCAGCCGATTTAGGTCTAAGGAAGGTTTGGCTCCGAATGGATCAAAGAACGGACCTTGTGGTAATAGTTGGGATCCTACTGCAGTTGCCGAAGCTCAAGCCCTAGGTATTTCTATGGGATATGAACATTAAAAAAAACAATAAACTTATAAAATAATTATTTACACAGCATACCCGCTTTTTATTTTAGAAATACTTTAATTCTATTTTCTATTTTCTTTCTTTTATTTTTTTTATCTTTACTTACATATACTCCTCCTTGTGAAGAAAGTTTAATATATTATAAAATATGGATCAATCAATGACAGGTGCAGCTGAACAATTAGTCAATAACCCTATGGCGTGGTATCTCGGTAGTAGTGGTGGTCTCGTTATCATCGGACTCGTTGTAGCCCTAGTAATTCTGGTGGTTCGTATGTATTGCCTCGAGAATCAAAAATCCGGAATGGATTCTGCACCAGCCGTAGCAGCAACTAGCGGAGTAGCTGGTAGTAATAATTTGGTAACCAGTAGTAACTCACCCATGTGGTGGCTCGGGGCTCAACATGCCGGTAATGGCGGTACTGTAGATACTAAAGCAACTCCTCAATCACTAGCCATGCTTTTGGGTGGCGGTCCTAGTTTGAAAAAATATTGTGAAGGTTCCGGTGTATGGGATAGTGATGCTTCATTCGAAGCTGCCGGTCTCGCTAGGATGCAATCATTGCCTCCGGATGCAACTGCGGCTGCTGAAATTGCAGCTCCTGGTGCAACATCCCTATCAGATTCCCAACTTCAGCAAATGATGCTTTCCGGGAGTCCTCCTTAATCATCTTATTATTTAAAAATGATATAATTAGTTCTGCCGATTATCGGTAGATTTTTTCATATAAAATTTCTCATATAAAATTTCCTATATAAAATTTCTTATATAAAATTTCTTATATAAAGTAATGTCTCATAGTACGTTATAGGCAATCTAAAAATAAAAATATGTCTTCAATCTCTATGAGCCCGGCGGTTAAACAATCATATTCTGCGTCAAGTAATGAATATACTTCTCCCGAACAAAGTAGTCTACTAACTAAAATTACTAATTTTATTGGTCAAAATAGTCTAATCGTATTGGGATTATTAATAGTTTCAATTATTATTATCGGATATCTTTATGCCGAGAAAAATGGTTGGTTTGGTCTTGGAAATAAATCTAGCCAAATGAAAAGTAAAAAGAAAAAACAACCGTCTTCAGAAGATGATATCGATGAAGAAATCGATAAGCTAGCCGATTCGATTAACCTAAGTCAGGATATCTAGATTATATTTTGGGGTATTAACCTACCCGGATCATTAATCTTTTTTTTTAAATCTCAAATTAAAAAGTATAAAATATATCTTCATATCCATGGCATATCTTTCGAATTCGTCAATCCATAGCGATAATGATGGAATAAAAAACTTCTTACTAGATATAGAAAAGAGAAAAGAGTTTGCATCCTTACAAGTTGATTCTAATAATAAAATAAAGCCAAATAGATTGTCCGGTTTACGATTACATAGTGCACAATTATTTGTTCGTAATTTCTTAAGCCCATATACAGACTATGACAGAATACTTCTCAATTGGCAAACAGGAGCAGGAAAAACAATTGCAATGATTGAAATTGCGGAACAATTTATTAAAGTATATCGTTCATTTTTTAATATTAAACCTCAACAACGCCCAACTATTTTAGTATTGGGATTTTCTAGAACTATTATACAAGCTGAATTATTAAGACATCCTGAATTTGGTTATGTATCTTTAACGGAGTTAAATAACCTTAAACGTTTACAATATCAAGTACGCAAAGGAACAATCGAAAGGACATACTTAACTGGATTTATAGGTAAACTTAAGCAGAGATTAAGCAATCGATTAAGAGGTGGTTATTACAAATTTCGAGGGTATAAAGAATTTGCTAATCGACTATTTCTATTAACTAAAAAAGGACAATCTGAAAAATTTGATGTCCAAAAAATGTTCAATCGAAAAATGTATGACGAAAGCGATGAATTGAGGCAATCAAATGAACTTAAACTACAAATTGATCAATATGTCGAAGATGGATATATTAAAATAAATCAACAAATAGTCGATGAGGTAAGGAAAGGTATGATTGTCGCAGACGAAATTCATAATGTATATAATATAAGGGACAAAAATAACTACGGTATAGCTTTACAATACATTCTGGACATATTTGACGGAACTAAAGATGCGCCTAGGGTTGTACTAATGTCTGCAACTCCGATGAGCGGCTCGGCAACTGAAATAGTAGATTTACTTAATTTACTAGTTCCTAGAAAAGTTATAACATCGGTACTGAAAAGACCAGGGGCTATAACAAAAAATGATCTCTTTAAAAAAAATAAAATAGGGAAAATTAGTGAATTATTACCAAATTCGATTAACATAATTGGGCAACTATCAGCCGGAAGGGTGTCATTTTTACTTGATACAAATATTCAAATGTACCCAAAACGGATATTTGAAGGTGAAAAGTTAGATAATATCCCATATCTTAAATTCATAACGTGTCCTATGTCGGAACTTCATTATAAAACTTTAGTACACGAAGCAAAATTAAAACGGGGTGATAAAGAAGAAACAGTTGGGGAATTCAACCCGTATATTAAAATCGCAATTAATCGCCAATCTCTATACGATATTGTATTTCCAAATCCAAATTCATCAGAAATTGGAATGTACGACTCGCATAATATAATAAATAATATAGATTCATCACCTACAATTTGGAAAAGTGAAAATGCCATAAACACTATTAAAGTAAATTCATATGATCGCATTACTGGTAATTTCTTACATCTGGATAATATTGGTAAATATTCAACTAAATATAAAGTTCTTATTGAACAACTGATTAATGATGTAAAAAAACAGCACGGTAAGATTATGGTCTATCACCATCTAGTACAAACATCAGGTGTTCTATTAATAGAAGAACTTCTAAAAATGAATGGATTTATCGATAAAACTTCCGGTTCGGGTCCTAATACTTTATGTGCCAAATGTGGAATTCAAAAAGTTGAGCATAATTCTAAAGGGGAGGATAATCATTTATATACACCGGTGAGATTCATATCCGCTCATTACCAAATTGATAAATCTTTATTGGAAAAAGATATAAAAGAATTTAACGATGTGAGAAATGCAGATGGTAATCACATAATGGTAGTAATCGGTTCGAAAATTATCCGAGAGGGTTATAATATATTATCTACCCGGCGACAATATATTGTTTCAATGCCGACCGATATCCCAACACTTATTCAAATTTTTGGAAGAGTTATCCGTAAAGATTCACACATAAATTTACCTGCGGAAAAAAGAGACGTCGTAATTAAAATACTTGTGTCGGACCTCCCAGAAAGTACAATACCTGAAAAATTTATAGAAGCTCCGGAGTTAAAAAGATATCGTTTAAAGATGGACGAATATCAGGTTATCCAAGAAGCTGAAAGGCCCTTAAAGGTATATTCTATAGACTCTTCGATTTCTTATAATGCAGTATCCAGGGCGTTACAAGTTGATGGAAAAAATATGAAGTCTTTACTTTCATTACCATATTCACCAATATTACCACAGAACAAATTAAGTATGACATTGAACAAGAATACTTTTAACGCCTATGGATATAACGAAGAAGAAATTATGTTAATTGCAGATATAATAAAAAATCTTTTCTTAAGTCAAAATATTTGGAAATTTGAAGATTTGTGGGACGCTGTTAGAAATTCGAATCAGACTATTGGGGGTGTATATCATAATTCACAACTTTTCGATAAAGAAAATTTCATTATATCATTAAATAATTTACAATTGGAAAATAAATTTAAACATTTTCTAATACCACCAATTATAAATAATCGAGCAATTACTTTTGTAGATCCATTCTACATATTAGTACCTATAGATAATAAGAATAAACCAATAATTGATATTGATTCGTTTTTACAAACTTTTAAAAATGAAAAACCTCTGCAAATTAACGTATCTAATCATATTCAATTATTGAAAACGACACAAATATTCGATTTACAACTAAATAGAATTATGACAATGGGTCCTTCTTATGATATCAGATATTCATTATTTGACTACGATTCTCATTTTCATACAACTGCTTTAATTTATATCATTGAAAGTCAATTTGGCAAAGCTGAGAAAATATATAATACTGAAAAAATAGTTTTGGATAAATTAAAAGATTTATATAATCGATATAAGATTTTTATAAATATATCCGATATCAAAGATGAATCAAATTTGCAAATGAAACCTGCAAATTTATCATTAGCGAAAAATAAAAAATTCATTGTCGGTTTTATAGAAACATTCTCAGTAAAGATGTTTAATGGTGAAGATTGGTATGAACTACCCAGGTCGAGTTTCGGTATTAAGCGCCGATATAATGAAAATGATATTATTATTGGATTTTCTGAAAATGTTAATGGGAAAGTGTCGTTCAAGATACGACCACCTATTCAGAAATTACAGAATTCAAAAGTTAAAGATATTCGATCGGTGCAGAGAGGTATTGCATGTGAATCTGCTAATAGAAAATATCAAAGATGTTTAGCGTGCAAATTAGGAATATATACGCGCTCTTCAGTAATTGGAATAAGAATGAATAAATTATGTCATGACATCCGTGAGTTTTTATTGGACAATGAAGAAAAATCAAGAAATTGTGATGATACAAAATCTTTTAGGTGGATATATTTATTTAACGAAAAAAGACCGGTTATTACTTTATCCCGCTTCAGAGTTGGAAAGAAACAGATTAGAACTAAAATAGAAATAATACTGCAAAACTAAAAAAAAATATATATATTATTTGGTGATTATTATTATCAAATAATTATTATTGCATAGCCACCCACAAATTTTTATGAGATTTAAGTAATTCATCGGTATTGTATATACCGACCATTTCTCGAGTCGCTTGTAGAGAATTTAATATATTATTTAGATATATATCTATAAGGACAATTGGGGGGACCTGAATTGGCAATTCAGACTTTTCTAATTTATTAATTAGTGGAGAGGACCGAAATAGTGCAATATCACGTGTCCAATAACCCGTCATGTCATAATCCTCCCCACTTGTTTGGATATTATTAATAATGTTAAGGATATTTAAAGTACCATCCACTGTTTTTTTGGATGATGGTCCTTGCCAATTTATATAACCTTCAGACTGAATGGTCTCATCGTCTTTTTTAAAATCGGATGTTGAACCGTATAGTAGTTCTTCAAAGAACCATAAACCTTCTTTGTAACCATCAACAATTAAAGTTTCACGTTTTTCCAATTCTTCGTTAATTTTTATGACATATTTAAACAAAGTATTAATATCGTCACGAGATATTGTACCCTGTACTTGAAATACAGGAGCTATACTTTCCCGAGTTAACACACTAGCAGCAATAGCAACGGTAGGCTTAAATGGTTTGTAAAGAACCCGGTGTACAACAACTGAAATTTTTTGACCAATACGTAGTGTTTTAGCCAATTCAGATCTACTTAAAGTTACAATAACATTTTGTCCTTTTTGTTCTTTTTGTTCTTTTTGTATATTTTGTACATTTTGTATATTTTCAATTTCGTGACTTCCAAATATAAACTTTTCAAGTTTTTGAATGGTGACATTAGTTAATATATCTCTTATTCGGTAAACACAAACATCTGCTTTGAATTTTACAGTTATTTTACCATTACCATCCAAATTAGTAGTTATGATAATACAGTCTGATATTTTAATAATTTCCAATATATGAACAATAAAGCAACCTTGATAACATCTTTGCTCATATTCATTACGTAGTTGGATCATTGCATGTTTTACCTCGTCGTACATAAAATTGGTTGGATTTTCAATATCCATTGACACCGTAAACAATTTTGTAAATCTCATTTTATACGGTTTATATCTATATATTTTTCTTTAATTCAATTATATTTAAGATTGGTAGAAGTCTTCTATAATTGATATTTAAACATGTGCAATCATATAGATATAGATATTAAAGTTGAATATAGGATGACTGAAACATCAGAAAAAGAAATTAAAATACCGTCAATCAATAGACAAAAAACATTTATTGTAGATAATGCAGGTATACTTGACTATGAAAATAAACGTACAATTATAATGTTAGTTATGATGCACGAAAGTTCACAAAATGCAATTTTTGAAAATCGAACAGCTAAGAATATTAGTATAGACTTAGATCAAATAGATAATCCTGATCTTATTTTACAATTGTACAATATTGTAAATAATAAGAGAAATGTTTTAAATCAACCAGTGCGATAAATATTCTCATTTTTTTTACTCATATTCAAAGAATATCTTCTAAATACATATAAACTAATTTGATTTTTTAATTTCAAATGACTTCTGTTGATATGTACACAATAGGTGCCGAAACCGATTTTTATGATAGTGATGAAAAAATTACTTATGGTGGCAATGAACTATCTTTTATAACATCAATGGATGTAGAACAGCAAGATACGTATTATGGGGATTTTGAAAATGGAATGGAAGAATATAAAAATAGCATAAAATTAGGAGCCGGTGCTAGCGTGTCATATTTTGATTTTTCGAACAGCGACAGCGACGGCAATAATAAATTTAATAACTACCGCAAAAGTGGGAGTGAAAGTGGGAGTGGAAGTGAGAGTGAAAGCGGGAGTGAAA
>Ga0075467_10004079_pt1 | contig 10945 bp, 9 predicted proteins | sample DEB08_DNA_9_FD_75067 | JGI IMG/M metagenome (GOLD analysis project Ga0075467, IMG submission 75067) | Aqueous microbial communities from the Delaware River and Bay under freshwater to marine salinity gradient to study organic matter... | ecosystem: Environmental > Aquatic > Marine > Coastal ...
GGTGTTGCAAGAGTGGCGCGTGCGGGTGGCGCGGTGGCCCTGATTTTCAGGAGGACAGCCCGTCGTCCAAGGGAGCGGGGGCCAGCCCCCGTCAGCAAAGCTGACACCCCCGGAGTTTTTGGCCAAGATGAAAACGGACTAGGCAGCGGCCCGGCGCAGACCTGCCGTCAGGAGGCCCATGCCGATCAGCGTGCCGCCACCCGCGCGCGTCATCCAGGCGATCACGCCGGGGCGTGCGATGCGGCTGCGCAGATGGTCGGCCAGAAGCGCATAGGCCAGCGCGTTGATCGTTGCCAGCGTGACGAAGGTGGCGATCAGGATCGCGAATTGCGGAAGCAGGGGGGCCCCGGATGAGATGAATTGCGGGACAAAAGCGATAAAGAAGGCGATGGATTTCGGGTTCAGTGCCGTCACCGCCGCCGCATGGGTAAAGGTGCGCCGGGCCGTGACGCTGGCGGTTTCGGGAAGCGCTGTGGCTTCATCTGAGGCCGCGCGGATGAGTTTGAGGCCAAGCCAGATCAGGTAGACCGCGCCGCCCCATTTCAGAACCGTGAAAAGCGTGGACGAGGCAAGGACCAAGGCCCCGAGACCCGCCAGTGATGCGGTCATTGCGACGAGGTCGCCGACGGCCACCCCTGCGGCGGTGGACACCGCCACGCGCCTGCCCTGACTGAGGGCATAGCTGAGCACGAGCAGGATTGTCGGCCCGGGGATCATCAGCAGGACGGACGAGGCGGCGACGAACGCGAGCCAGGTTTCAATGCTCATGGTGAGGTCCGTGCAAGACGCGGCCAGCGATGGCATCAAGTTTGCTCAGCATGGTGGGGTCGCGGTTGGCCGGTGCGGTCAGGATCGCATGATCGAGGGCGCGGTGGCAGCCTTGGGGGCAGGGCGCGGCATCAAGGAGCGCGGGCAATCCGCCCACCAGCCCCTTGGCCTTGCCTGCATTGCCGGTGAGGGTGGCGATGATCTGCGTGATGTCGACCGCGCCGTGATCGGGGTGCCAGCTGTCGTAATCGGTGATCATTGCCACCGAGGCGTAACAAAGCTCGGCCTCGCGGGCGAGTTTCGCCTCGGGCATGTTGGTCATGCCGATCACGTCGCAGCCCCAGACATCGCGGTAGAGCCTGCTTTCCGCGAGGGTGGAGAACTGCGGCCCTTCCATCGCCAGATAGGTGCCCGCGTCGTGGACCGTCACGCCTGCCGCACGCGCGGCCGTGGCGCAGGCCGTGCCAAGACGCGCACAGGTCGGGTGCGCCACCGAGACATGCGCCACAAGGCCGGGACCGAAGAAGGATTTCTCGCGGGCGAAGGTGCGGTCGATGAACTGATCCACGATGACGAAATCGCCGGGCGCCATATCGTCACGGAACGACCCGCAGGCCGAGACGGAGATGACATCGGTGACACCCTGTCGCTTCAAGGCGTCGATATTGGCGCGATAGGGCACATCGGACGGCGTGTGAACATGGCCGCGCCCGTGACGGGGCAGGAACACCATGCGCGTTCCGCCGAGCATACCGATCAAAAGCTGATCGGACGGGGCGCCGAAGGAGCTGTCTTGGCTGACCCATTCGGCCCGCGCAAGCCCGTCGATCTGATACAGGCCCGAGCCGCCGATGATGCCGATCACTCTGTCCATCTTTGTCCTCCCGTGCATTCAGACTAGGGGGCCGGGGCAATGCTGGCCAGCGCCGATCATTCGCCCGGGCGCGTCAGCGAAAACACTTCGGTGATGCGCGAATAATCCTTGTACCCAAGACGCGTCAGGGGATTAAATGTGGTGATGTCGAACAGGCCGTCAACAAGGCAATCGTCACGCATATGCACGCCCGTAACCTCGCCAAAGACGGCAAAGTTGGCCTCACCCGGCAGTTGCACGATCTGTGTCAGCTTGCATTCCAGCGACGCGGGCGCATTCGCCACGCGGGAGCAGGCGATGGTTTCACACGGGGCACGCGCGATTCCGGCCAGCGCGAATTCATCGGTGCCCTTGTCCCATGCGCCCGAGGTCTGGTTCATCACGTCCTTCATGGCATATTCTACGATATTGACGCAAAATACACCCGTGTCGCGGATGTTTGCCACGCTGTCCTTGGTATCGCCCCGGTCGGGCTTGGCGGAGGTGGAGGCGAACATCACCTGTGGCGGGACATAGGCGACGGCGTTGAAGAATGAATAGGGCGCTAGGTTTTCCGAGCCGTCCGCGCCGCGTGTCGAAATCCAGCCAATGGGCCGGGGTGTGACGATTGCATTGAACGGATTATGGGGCAGGCCGTGGCCATCTTCGGGTTTGTAGAACATCAACTGTCTCCCTTGTTTGGCAAAGGGGTAGCGGCGTGTTACGCGGGTTGCCAGAGGCAACGGGCGGTTTTCTGACAATGTATCGGCTGACGCGCGAAGAGGCCGCAGACCGCTGGGAGGTCGAGGCGCTTTTTGATCTGTGCTTTGCGCCCGGGCGCGAGGCATTGAGCAGCTATCGCTTGCGTGATGGTGTGCCGGCGGTCCGCAATCTGTGCCTGGTGGCGCGGGACGCGGATGGCATTCTGGCGGGTGCGATCCGGTATTGGCCGGTGCGCGTCGGCGGCGCCGAGGCACTGTTGCTGGGCCCCGTGGCCGTCCACCCGACACGGCAGGGCGAGGGATTGGCCGGCCGCCTGATCCGCGACAGTCTTGATCTTGCCTGGGCCGCGCGTTGGCCGCGCGTCATGCTGGTCGGGGATGCGCCCTACTACCGGCGGTTCGGGTTTGAACGTCTGGAGGGGGTGGAGATGCCCCCGCCGACGAACCCCGACCGGGTTCTGGGCATTGGGAACTGGACCGGGATCGCCGGGCGTGTCACGCGCTGGGGTGGATAGCGGGCGGCGGCACGTGCGCGGTGGTCAAGGCGAGGGGCGCTGCCCCTCGTGCTCCCCGGAGTTTGCGGGCCAAGATGAAGGTATGACGCGCGGCGTGCCCGGCACCTAGCCTTGCGTGCGCAGCCATTCGATCACCGCAGGGCGCACCGATTGCGCGCCGCTGCTTCGGGCGTCATTGATGATGCTGCGGACCTCACCCAGATCGACACGCCGCAGCAGGCTTTTTACCGGGCCGATCGAGGCCGGGCGCATCGACAGGCTGCGCAGGCCCATGGCCGCGAAACAGAGCGCCTCGATGGGGCGGCCAGCGTCTTCGCCGCAAAAGCTGAGCGGGGTGCCAGTGCTGTCGCAGCGCTGCACGATCTGTTCGAGGAAGGTCAGGAAGCTGACGTTCAATGTGTCATAGCGGCGGCGCACGCGTTCGTTTTCGCGGTCGGCCGCAAAGAAGAATTGCTTCAGGTCATTGCCGCCGATCGAGATGAAATCGGCCAGTTCAAAGAACTGTCGCGGGGCGAAGGCGAGGCTGGGGGTTTCCAGCATGGCTCCGATATCCAGCCGTTCGGGCAGCGTGTGGCCGAGGGCGGCCTCTTTCTCCATCTCGCGCAGCAGGTGGTTGCGGGCTTGGGTGAATTCCTCGAACTGGGCGATGAAGGGGAACATGACGGACAGGGGCCTGCCGTTTGCGGCGCGGATCAGGGCCTGCAGCTGCATTCTCATCACGCCCGGCTTGTCCAGTCCCACGCGGATTGCGCGCCAGCCCAAGGCCGGGTTCGGTTCCTCGGTCCGCTTCATGTAGGGCAGCACCTTGTCCGACCCGATATCGAGTGTTCGGAATACGACGGTCTTGCCGCCTGCCGCATCCATGACACGCGCATAAAGGGCGGCAAGTTCACCCCGGCGCGGGACGCGGGCGCGGGTCAGAAACTGCAGTTCGGTCCTGAACAAGCCCACCCCGTCGGCCCCGGACGACGGAAGCGACGGCAGGTCGGCCATGAGGCCCGCGTTCATGTTCAGCGAGATTGCGGTGCCGCACAGGGTTACGGCGGGTTTGTCGCGGATCGAGGCATAGCGTTCCTGCGCTGCGGCCTGCATCGCCACCTTGTCGCGAAATGCGCTGGCAACGGCATCTTCGGGGCGCAGGTGTACGATACCCTGATCGCCGTCCACGAGTATTGCGTCGCCGTTCAGCGCCTCGACGGTGATACGCTTGGCGTTGATGACCAGCGGAATGGCCAGCGCACGTGCAACGATTGCCGCGTGCGAGCCGACCGAGCCTTCCTCCAGCACCACGGCCCGCAGCGCGCGGCCATATTCCAGAAGCTCGCCCGGACCGATGTTGCGGGCAACCAGCACCGGGTTGTCGGGCATATCGGCGCCGGTATCGGCCCCCTGACCCGTCAACAGCCGCAGCAGCTTGTTGGACAGATCATCCAGATCCTGCAGGCGTTCGCGCAAATAGGCGTCGGGCACGGTTTCCATCCGGGCGCGGGCGGCGGATTGTTCCTTTTCCACCGCAGCCTCGGCGGACAGGCCGCGGGCGATGTCCTCTTCCATCCGGCGCATCCAGCCACGGGAATTGGCGAACATCCGATAGGCTTCCAGCACGTCGACCTGTTCGCCGCCATTCCCCGGAACGTGGGTCAGCATCTGGTCCACGGAAATCCGCAGTTGTTCCACCGCATCGCGCAGGCGCACAAGTTCCGCGTCGGGGTCGTCGGACACCGGGTTGGTGACCACGACGCGCGGTTCATGCAGATAGACATGGCCCATGGCCGCGCCTTCCTGGGCGCAGACGCCGCGCAGCATCACCTGACTGATATGGCGGGCCGACAGCGCCGGGCCTTCGCCGACGAATGCGCCGAGTTCGGCCATTTCGGCCAGCACCATGGCCACGACTTCCAGCGCATAAATCTCATCATCAGAATAGACGCGGGCGTCCTTCGATTGGACCACCAGAACACCCAGACGTTCGCCAAGCCGCTGGATCGGCACGCCGAGGAAGCTGGAAAACCGTTCTTCCCCGGTTTCCGGCATGTAGCGAAAGCCGCGCTCCGCCGGGGCATTTGCGGTATTGATGGCGCGCGATTTCGCGGCGACCTTTCCGACCAGACCTTCGCCAAGGCGCATCCGGGTCACGTGCACGGCCTCGGGCGCCAGACCTTCGGTCGCGCAGAGTTCCAAGGTGTCGTCGCCGCGCATCAGGTAAATGGAGCACACCTCGGTGCCCATGCTGTCCGCGATCAGCCGCACGATCTTGTCCAGCCGTTCTTGCCCTGCACCAGCCTCGGCCAGCGTGGTTTGCAAACGGCTCAGCAGCTTGCGGCTTTCGGTCTGGGTGTTATCTGGCATGTGTCCCCGGTCTTGCGGCGTCATCCGACCCACCACGCATAGCGCGGCAGAGGGCTGGGGCGCAACGGCGGATCAAACCGCGATAGCGCGCTTACCGACCGGTGTTCAGGGCCGCTGGATCAGGCTGCGCGTTCCAGACCGAAGGCATCATGCAGGGCCTGCACGGCAAGTTCCATGTACTTGCGGTCAACCAACACGCTGACCTTGATCTCGGACGTGGTGATCACCTTGATGTTGATCCCTTCGTCACGCAACGTGCGGAACATCTGCGCGGCGACGCCCGCGTGGGACCGCATCCCGATACCCACAATCGACACCTTGCAGACATCCGTATCGGCCACGAGGTCGGCGAATTCGATATGGCCGGCATCGCGCGCATCGGTCATTGCCTTCTCGGCGCGCCGGACCTGATCGGTGGGGCAACTGAAGGTCATGTCGGTATGCCCCTCCTCCGAGATGTTTTGCACGATCATGTCGACGTTCACGCCCGCATCGGCCAAGGGGCCAAAGATCGCAGCAGCGATCCCGGGGCGGTCCGCGACCTGGGTCAGGGTCATCTTTGCCTCGTCGCGGGAATAGGCGACACCGGCCACAACATTGCTTTCCACGATTTCCTCCTCGGCGCAGACAAGGGTGCCCGCATCCTCTCCGTTGTCTTCAAAGCTCGACAGTACGCGCAGGCGCACCTTGTAACGCATGGCCAGTTCGACTGACCGGGTCTGCAGCACCTTGGCGCCAAGGGATGCCAGTTCCAGCATCTCCTCGAACGCGATCTTGTCCAGCTTGCGCGCCTTTGACGTGATGCGCGGGTCGGTGGTGTAAACGCCATCGACGTCGGTGTAGATATCGCAGCGGTCGGCGTTGAACGCGGCCGCAAACGCGACGGCGGTGGTGTCGCTGCCGCCACGGCCCAGTGTCGTGATCCGCCCCTCGGGGCTGACGCCCTGAAACCCGGCCACGACGGCCACTTTCATGCCCGATGCAAACTTGGCCATGATGTTGTCGGTCGGGATCGCCTCGATCCGTGCGGATGCATGCGCACTGGTGGTCTGGACCGGCACCTGCCAGCCTTGCCAACTGCGCGCGGGCACATCCATTTCCTGCAAGGTCAGTGCCATCAGCCCGGCGGTCACGTTTTCGCCCGAGCTGACCACTGCGTCATATTCCCGTGCATCGAACAGCGGCGAGGTTTCGTTGACGAAACCAACCAGCTTGTTCGTTTCGCCAGACATGGCGCTGACGATGACGATCACGTCATAGCCATTCGCCACCTCGCGCCCGACCCGCTTGGCCGCACGACGAATACGGTCCAACGTGGCTACGCTGGTCCCACCAAATTTCATCACCAGAATGGGCATGTCTGCGCCGCGTCCCTTCCGTTGTCTGGCGGGGGGTTTAGGCGCGCACGCGTGGTGAAGCAAGGGGCCTCAGAACGGGTGCGCGCGTCCGTCCCATGTCTCGAAACAGCCGGTCGTCGCCAGCGACAGCGCGTCGAACCGCGCCAAAAGGCCGGTCGCCGCCTCTGTCACATCGATTTCTGCGCTTGACCCGCCCATGTCGGTCCGCACCCATCCGGGGTGATAGATGCCAACCGCCACGCCGCGCGGTTTGAGATCTTGGGCCAAATTGCGGCCCAGATTGAGCACCGCCGCCTTCGAGGCGCGGTAGATGTAGCTACCGCCTGACGCGCGCGTGTCAGATGCCATCTGGGACGAGATGATCGCGATCCTCGGCGCGGCGCTTTGCATCAGGTTCGGCAACAACGCCTGTATGGTCAGAAAGGTGCCGGTTACGTTCACGGCGAACCCCTCGGCCCACATCGCGGCGGGAAAGCCGCCATCCAGCGTTTGCCCCCGATCCGGGTAGATACCCGCGTTGCACACCAGTGTGTCGATGGTCCGCCCGGCCAGAATCTTGGCCAATGCTTTGGGCGACTGCGGGTCGGACAGGTCCAGTGGCCATTCTCCGCCCCGTGACGTCCCAATTGCCGTATCTCCGCGGGCGGTCGCGTGTTGGGCCAGCGCCGCGCCGATGCCGCGCGTCGCGCCTGTGATCAAGATATCCAAGGGCTTTCCTTTTCAGTCATATTTCGGCTTGCGGCGCGCCGTGCTTGTGCGACGCTGATGGGCGGCCGCAGTCAATCAGGGTCTGTCGCGGGCGGCAACAGGCGCGCGGCATCCTTGCGCGCGAAGGGCTTCATGGCGGCACCGTGCGTGTCCAGAAACTCGGCAACCATCGCAGGGTCGCGACGCGAGAGTTCCCGCAACCACCATGCCACGGCCTTCTGAATGAACCATGCCGGGTCATCGACATAGGTCGCGCACCAGCCAAGAATACGGGTGCGGGCGGCGGTTTCGACCGCGTTCGGGTGGCGTGATTTCGTGAACGGCAGTGCAAACACAAGCGCCGCACGTCGGGTCCACAGGAGGTCTGAGGTGGTCCACCCCTCCAGCACGTCCAGCCGCCGTGGATCCTGCATCAGCCGTTTTTGTCCGCCCAAGGCGACCGCGTCCGCGATGGCCCAGCTGTCGAACTGGGGAACGAACCCGGTGATGCAATCCCACGCCAGTTCATCATCGGGCCTTATGCGGGCCTGTATGAACAATTTGCCAGCCGCCACGCGGGCCTCAAAGATATTGCTGTCCCACAGCCCTTTAGCAAGCGACACCAGCCCCGGCTGGTCCAGCGATTTCCGCCATGCCGTTGCCAGATCCCCGGTCACGGCATTGCTGAGGCCAAGGTATTCGCGGTCAACCTTGTGATAGGCGTGCATCTGGGCCGCACGGGCCGGGTCTGCGTGCGTGCGCAGGGCCGTCAACGCCTCATCTACGGTCATTCCACTGTTACCGATTTTGCCAGATTGCGCGGCTGATCCACATCCGTCCCCTTATGCAACGCTGTGTGATAGGCGATCAGCTGCGCCGGGATCGCGTACAGGATGGGCGCAAAGATCGGGTCGATCGCCGGCATGACCAGCGTGTCCCAAACGCCATCGCCGGCTTGGGCGGCCCCGACCGCATCGGTCACAAGCCAGACGCGCCCATCGCGGGCCATGACTTCTTGCATATTTGAAATCGTCTTGTCGAACAGCGCGTCACGCGGGGCCAGCACGATCACCGGAACTGCCTTGTCGACCAGCGCGATGGGCCCGTGCTTGAGTTCGCCGCTGGCGTACCCCTCGGCGTGGATGTAACTGATTTCCTTAAGTTTCAGCGCGCCCTCCAAGGCCATCGGATACATCGGGCCACGTCCCAGAAACAGGGCCGATGTCGCCTGCGCCAGCTTGGCCGTGCGGCGGCGGATCTGTTCCTCACCCATCAGGGCCTGACTGATCAGGCCGGGCAGGGCGCGCAGTTGAGCCAGCAGTTCCGCCTCGCGCGCCGCATCGATCCGGCCCTTTTGCCGCGCCGCCAGAATGGCAAGGTTCGCCAAAACACCCAACTGACAGACGAACGCCTTGGTCGAGGCGACGCCCACCTCGACGCCGGCCATGATCGGCAGGGCAAGGTCGCTTTCGCGCGCGATGGAGCTTTCGGCGACATTCACGACGGACAAGATCGTGGCCGCCTTGTCCCGGGTATAGCGCAACGCCGCCAGCGTATCCGCCGTTTCGCCTGACTGGCTGACAAACAGGGCGGTGGCGCGGCCCGATATGGGCGGCTCACGATACCGGAATTCGCTGGCGATATCGACATCGCAGGGCAGGCCCGCAAGCTGTTCGAACCAGTATTTCGCCACCTGGCACGCGATATGCGCGGTGCCGCACGCCACCATGGTAACACGGTCGGTATCGGTGAAATCGGGGGACTGGCCCGGTATCGCCACCGTGTCGCCGGGTGCGTAATACGCCAGACATTCGGACAAGACAGTGGGCTGTTCGAACATCTCCTTGGCCATGAAATGCTTGTGCCCGCCCTTGTCGATCTGGGTGGCCTGACCCGCGATCATGCGGACATCGCGATTGGCCAGCTTGCCGTCCGCATCGCGGATTTCAACACCGGACCGGGTCAGGAACGCGATGTCGCCCTCCTCCAGATAGGTCACCCTGTCGGTCATCGGCCCAAGCGCGATCGCATCGCTGCCCAGATACATCTCGCCATCTCCGTGACCCACGGCAAGCGGTGAGCCCTTGCGCGCGCCGATCATCAGGTCCGGTTCGCCGTCAAAAAGGAACGCAACGGCAAACGCCCCCTCAAGTGCGTTCACTGTCCGGGTGACTGCATCGCGCGGCGACAGGCCCTGCGCGATGTGGTGTTCGCACAGGCGCGCGATGGTTTCGCTGTCTGTCTCTGACTCGAAGGGCTGCCCGGAAAGCTGGGCGCGCAGTTCCTTGTAGTTTTCGATGATGCCGTTGTGCACGACGGCCACGCCACCGGCGCGGTGCGGGTGGGCGTTGGCCACCGTGGGGCCACCGTGGGTGGCCCACCGCGTGTGACCGATGCCGGATTTGCCCGGCAGGGGGTCATGCACCAGCAGATCGCTCAGGTTCACCAGCTTGCCGACTGCGCGGCGGCGGTCCAGCCGCCCATCCGCAAGCGTGGCAATCCCCGCGCTGTCATAGCCGCGATATTCCAGCCGCTTCAGCGTTTCCACCAGAATGGGCGCGACCTCATGCTTGCCCAGAACACCGACGATGCCACACATCCTATTGCTCCTTGCCTGCCTTGATCGCCCTTAGCCTGTCCATCAGCCGTTGGCCCAGCCCCGGTTTGTTCACCTGCTTGCTGCGCGCAACCGCCAACGCACCTGCGGGCACATCTTCGGTGATCACCGACCCTGATGCGGTCAACGCCTCGGCGCCGATTGTCACCGGGGCGACCAGCATGGTGTTTGACCCGATGAACGCGCGGGTGCCCACGGTGGTGCGGTGCTTCATCACGCCGTCATAGTTGCAGGTGATGGTTCCCGCCCCCAGATTTGCGCCCGCGCCGATATCTGCATCGCCGACATAGGACAGATGCGGCACCTTCGCGCCTTCACCGATCTGGGCGTTCTTGATCTCAACAAAGTTGCCCACACGCGCGTTATTTGCCAACTCGGCTCCCGGGCGCAGGCGGGCATAGGGCCCGACGATACACCCGGTGGAGACGTGGCAGTCCTCCAGATGTGAAAAGGACCGGATGATGGCGCCGCTTTCCACGGTCACTCCGGGGCCGAAAACCACGTAGGGCTCCACCGTGGCATCGCCACCCACGTGGGTGTCAAAGGCCAGATGTACCGTGTCGGGCGCCGGCATCGTTACGCCGTTATCCAGCATTTCCAATCGCTTGGATGTCTGGAAATACGCCTCGGCCCGAGCCAGTTCGATCCTTGAGTTGATGCCAAGGGTTTCGGCCTCGGGGCAGATGATGGCGGTTGCCGAAAGCCCCTTGGCCGCGCCCAGTTCGGGCACGTCGGTCAGATAATACTCGCCCGCCGCGTTGTCGTTCCCGACATCGGCAAGCAACGCCATCAGGGTCGCGGCATCGCCCGCCACAAGGCCCGAATTGCACAACGTTACGGCCAGTTGTTCGGGGGTGGCGTCCTTGGCCTCCACGATGCGGACCAGACGGTCGTCTTCCATCAGCATCCTGCCATAACGACCGGGCTCGGCGGCGTGAAAGCCAAGCGCCACGATGTCATGGCGTTCGCGTGCGGCCTGCATCGCGTGCAGCGTCGCCTCGGAAATGAAGGGCGTATCAGCATAGAGCACGAACGCGTCCCCGTCGAAATCGGCCAACGCCGTGCGCGCCTGCAAC
>Ga0075467_10004081_pt1 | contig 10943 bp, 2 predicted proteins | sample DEB08_DNA_9_FD_75067 | JGI IMG/M metagenome (GOLD analysis project Ga0075467, IMG submission 75067) | Aqueous microbial communities from the Delaware River and Bay under freshwater to marine salinity gradient to study organic matter... | ecosystem: Environmental > Aquatic > Marine > Coastal ...
CATTCGCCTGACGCTGATCGCGCGTGCGCGATTGTTGCTTGTAAAGTCTGATGACATCTTCCCGGCGGCATAGCTCCGTACCCAGCGTTATGACGGCTGCGGATCCGGCTGCGACACCAAGATAAAAGGCCTCCTCGATTGCGACATCATTTGCCAGCGCGAAGGCCATTGCGCCAACAACGCTGTCGCCCGCACCCACTGCTGATCCGACCGTCACGGCTGCGGCGGGCGCACATCTGATATCCGAATCCCTGACCAGCAAAGCGCCGTCTGCTCCCATCGAAACGACAATATTCTCGGCCGCGCCTTCCCGGATCAGTTGCAATGCTTCTTCCCCCGCCAGCCTCGCATCCAGTGACTTGCCGACAAGCATTTCCAACTCTTCCAGACTGGGCTTCATCAGAAACACGCAAGTCTGATCGATGGTTTTCGCAAGCGCCCTGCCCGAGCTGTCGAGAATGACCCTGGCACCTTTTCCGGCAGCAATACCTGCAAATCTCGCGTAAATTTCGTCGGGTGCATTGTGCGGCAAGCTGCCGGTCAGCACGATATAGTCAAAATCCAGCCGTTCAACCATGTCCACAACCTGCTGAATTTCAGAGGCGGTTATCGCGGCACCTTCGGGAACAAAGCGATATTCCAGTCCGGCACTCAGGTCTCGGACGGCATAGGAAATTCGCGTCATGCCGGTGCCAGGGATAGCATGCTGCATGATCGGATACTTGCCCAGAATCTCCGTCAGGAATGCCCCGGTCGCGCCGCCTTCGAGATAGACGAGCTCTGGCTTGCCGCCGAGAGTGGCAATGACCCTGGCCACATTGACACCGCAGCCGCCGGGATCGTGAACCTGATTGCTCGTCCGGATCTTGATGGTCGGCTTGACAGCTTTGGCGGTGGAGGAAATATCGATCGCCGGATTGAGCGAAACCGCAAGAATCTTGCCCGTCATAGCAGGATTTCAACCGTGAGCTCGGAACCGTCGACCGGGAATGTGAATATCATTTCTTGCCGAACCTCGTCCCCGACCTTTATGACCGGGGCCCCTGCCCCACCGGTTGAATTTTTGACATGGAGTGAAATACAGCCCTTTTTCTGGCGCACGATTGCCGAATATTCATTCCAGTCATCCGGCAGAGCCGGGTTGACGTATAATTTGCCGTTTTTCTGGGTCAGCCCGAGAATTTCCTCGACCGCGAGCCGCCACGTCCAGGCGGCAGCGCCGGTATACCAGGTCCAGCCACCCCGACCTTCATGGGGTGGTACCCCGCCGATATCCGCAGCCATCGCATAGGGTTCGGTGCGGTACCGTTCGGCCTGTTTCTGATCAAGCGACCGTCTGACCGGGCTGAGCATGTCGAAGATTTGCTTGGCCTTGTTCTTTTGACCCGATCGCGCCAAGGCAATGCCAAGCCAGACTGCAGCATGGGAATATTGGCCACCATTTTCCCTTATTCCGGGTGGATAGGCCTTAATATACCCCGGATCGCGAGGGGTTTGGTCAAATGGCGGCCACAGCAGCCGGGCCACGTCATTTTCCTTATCAACCAGATTGCGATAGGCGGCATCCAGCGCCGCTTCCGTGCGTTCACTATTCGCACCGGCAAATAGCGCCCAGGATTGGGAAATGGAATCAATCTGGCATTCCATGTTGGTTGACGATCCCCAGGGATGGCCATCATCATCAAAGGCGCGACGATACCATGCCCCGTCCCAGCCGGAATCTTCTGCAATTTGTAACAGGTCCCGAGCGCGCTGCTCCCAATTTTCCGCCATATGGCTCTGTTCATTGCGGCGGCTCAGGGCTGCAAAGGCGTTTGCCGTGACGATCACGAACCAGGCCAGCCACACGCTCTCTCCGCGCCCCTCGTCCCCGACCCGGTCCATGCCGTCGTTCCAGTCGCCGGTTCCGATCAGCGGCAGGCCATGAGAGCCGTGGCTGAATCCGCGCTCGAGCGCGCGTTCGCAATGATCGAACAGGCTGTAGCCGTGCGCGGTGCTCTCGAACGCGGAATATCTGTCCTCCTCCTCCGCGGACAATGGCGATGCACGCAAATAAGGAATTTCCTCGTCCAATATGGCATAGTCGCCGGTTACCTCGACATATTGGCAAACCATATGCGGCAGCCAAAGAAAGTCATCCGAACAGCGCGTGCGCACCCCACGATCCGATGGTGGATGCCACCAGTGCAGGACGTCCCCTTGTTCAAACTGGTGCGCAGCGCAGTCCAAAATATGGCTGCGGGCACGAGCAGGGTCATTGTGCAAAAATGCTATCACATCCTGCAACTGATCCCGAAACCCGACCGCCCCGCTGGCCTGGTAGAAACCCGCGCGGGCGAGCAAGCGGGAACTCATCGATTGATATAATAGCCATTGGTTGACCATGATATCAAATGCCGGATCGGGTGTCTCCACGACCAGCCCACCCATCAGATCGGACCAATGCCGGTCCAGTTGTTCCCGCGCTGCTTCCACTTTTCCGGGCTTCTTCCATCTTTCGATCAGACGATTGACCTCGGCGTCATCGGCACCCTGCCCCAGAATGAAAACCAGCTCGCTGCTCTGTCCAGGCCCCAGTTCCAGATGAACCTGATAGGCACCGCCAGGATCGGTTCCCGATTCTTCCAACCCTTCAAAACCCCAGCGATCGAGGGCAGCGGGATTCTCGAAATCTCCCTCCCGGCCCAGAAACTCCGTCCGGTCGGTCGTCAACCCGTGTGGCGGGTGATCAGCGGTCAGAAATGCCACCCGTTCCGAGAAATCCGGATTCCATCGGCTGCGTGCCAGAATTGCCTCGCTTTCGGGATCATAGACACAATCGATCTTTGACCGCGACAGGCTCCGCAAAGCTCCCAGCAGCCAATCAACATAATAGGTGGCGGTTATCCGCCGATGCCGCTTCGAATGATTGGTGAGGCGCAACCGGATCAGTTTGACCGGGTCATCAACCGGCACAAAGACCAGCAATTCCTGTTCCAGCCCATGCGATATCTTGTGCCACTTGGTATAGCCCTGTCCATGGTAGATATTGCAACCTGTCTCGCGCCCGGCTGGTCCGGGAGTCGGCGTCCAAATCTCGGCGGACTCCTCATCGCGAAGATACAGGGCTTCACTGGGTTCATCCGTGACAGGATCATTTGTCCAGGCGGTCAAGCGGTTCTCGCCGCTATTTACCGACCAGCTGAACCCGCCGCCGGATTCTGTCACCACGCAGCCGAAATCCTCGTTTGCCAATATGTTGGCCCACGGTGCCGGCGTCGTTTCGTTGGCGGCAAGGCAAATGAGATATTCCCGTCCATCCGGCGTAAAACCGCCGATACCGTTGTCAAACAGCAGATTGTCCGGATGCACCAGCCCCGGTATCTCGCGATCCGGCTCGGGCCAGCTGGACGGTTCGAAATGTGGCAGGGTCATGGGCAGCTTGATGGCGTTCGCCAATTGCTGATCCAGCGGACCATTTTTTTCGTCAATGACCACGCTGGCGACAGCATCCAGGAGTTCCGCCTGATCGACCCCGACCTGGTCACGGAACAGCAGATGCACGCCGCCATTTCTGCCCAGCAACCATTGGGCACCGACGTCCTGCAAAATGTCCATCAGATCATCGCGCACCGGCTCGATATAGCCTGATGCAGCAAATTGCATGATCACCAGATCGACCTCCAATCCCTGGCGGCGCCACAACTGGTGCGCACGGATCAGCTCGGTCAGCAGCGGGTTTGAAGACTGGCCCGCTTTATAGAGAAGGATCGGATGGTCCCCGGATATTGCCATGCCCCAGAGATTTGGCTGTCCCAGCCGGTTTGCGCGGACGGCACTCTTGTCACCCCGCAATTTGCCGTGCGGATAGACGAGCAACGAACCCAGTATATGGCTATCGACAAGCTGGTCCGGAGGCATGGCAAGCCGTCGATTCTCTTGCGCGGCCGCAGAGGCCGCATCATTGATTGCCCAGTCCAGCGACGGCAGCGTGGCATAGCGCGCCGCTATTTCGAGCGCAGCCTCGCGCGAAGCGGCGGCGATCGTGACAAAACAGATTTCCCGCCGTTCATAGCCGGCGAGATCCATGTGCAATTGCAGGGCCATGACCGGATCGAGAGTCCAGCCAGTGCTGCCGGAAAGATCGGAGTGACAACCGGCCGGGTGCCGCAGCCTGTGATTGCGACCGATAAATTTGCGCCGGTCTGTCTCATGTCCGGAAAGCATGGCCATGCCCTCCTCGCTCACGACAAAATGGAGCAGGACCGGCGGTGTATCCTTCGGGTGTCTGGGCCTGCGCACAAACAGCAAACCACCAATCTCTGGCACATATTCGCTGTGCACAAACAATTTGCTGAAAGCCGGATGTCGCTCGTCATCAAGCGGCGGTGCGAGAACCGGCTCACCATAGCTTGTCATTCGTAGCGAACGGGGACGCTCACCAAGATTTGTGACGGATAGCCTTCGGATTTCCAGATCATCGCCGGCGGCAATGCAGACCTCCATACCAATGCTGATATCATGGTCGCGCCGATGAAACTCGGCCATGTGCGCATGGAAGGTAACATCATATTGTTCGGGCTTGTGGCTGGTAGGTTGACGGGTGGCCGACCAGATCGCATCTGTTTCCTTGTCCTGAAGATATATCCACAACCCGTCTTTGTCGCGCGTCGAATCAGGCACAAAACGAGTGACCGCATTGTGCCGCCAGCGTAAGCCACCGCCGCCGCCAGTGGAAATGCTGCCGGACAGGCTGCCATTTCCCAGGAGCAGCGCCTGCGGCGAACTGGTTTCTAGCGGGGAAATCCATTTATGCGCCACAAGCCCGGGGCCGGTGGTCCGCAGCGCCATATCCACGCTTTCGATCCGCTCCACTTCAGAAGGCAATTCCTGAGGCACGCGTTCATGGAGCAGCAGCGACACAGCCTTCACTTGCGGGTCTTTCTCGAATCTACGGGCCAGTATGTCGTTGCAGAGGCTGTTGCCGATTGCGCACAGGATCATGCCCTGGTGATGGGCCATATAGGCATGCACGGGATTGACCTTCTGCCCACTCGCCAATCGTTCTGCGGTATAGTCCGCGGCTTCATATAGCCCGTAGAGGCCCGACAGTCCGATTTCGACAATGCGGCGCAGGTTCAGGGCAGCTTGCGCGGGAAATATCTGCAATGCCAAGGCAGAGGCATATGGCGCAATCACAATATCTTTGGCCAGTCCGCGACGGAGCCCAAGGCCTGGAACACCGAATGCCTGATATTGATAGCGATGTTCGGGATCGCGGGCAGAATAAGCCGATTCAGAAACGCCCCAGGGCTTGCCGATCTTCTTGCCATGCGCCTGCTGGGTCTCGATTGCGACTTTTTCGCTTTCATATAACAAGGTTTGGGGGCCGCTACGCATCAGCAGGCGCGGCATCAAATATTCAAACATCGAGCCGTTCCAGGAAATAAGGGCCAAGCCCTTGCCGCTGCGCATCACCGGGCGACCGAGATGGAACCAATGTTCGATTGGCACCTGCTTGTGCGCTATGGCGAGATAGCTCGCCAGTCTCGCTTCGCTCGCCAGCAAATCATAATAGTGCGGATCCAGCTTGTCGGCGCTGGCGTTATATCCGATGTGAAAAAGGCGCCGATCCCGATCATAAAATGGACCAAATTCCATATTGTCGACAAAATTTGCAGTGCGCCGGGACAATTTGTTCAGCTTGTCAACGATAGCAAGATGATGCTTTTTGCCCAGCAAAATGGCATCGGTGCAGGCTTCCAGCCAGGCCTGCTCTTCCGGACCATCCACGACCGACGCGGAAAGCAGGTCCAGGGCCTGCGCCCAATTTTGCTCATCCGCACCCGAATTCAGCAACCGGATTATTTTTTCATAACCTGCTGCCAGACCGACCGGCGGTTGATCCAGGCGCAGCCACGGAGCAAATTTTTCCATGTCATGCTGGATCGACTGCAATTGGTGGCGCAGACGGTCTAGCCAGGTATGTATTTCGCGAAGGCTTTTCGTTGATATCAGTCCGGGGGTTGCTGCGGCGGTCCCGATGGATTTTTCCATTTCCGGAAGCAGGGTTTTGCAGATCGCGGCCAAGCCATAATTCCATTGCTGCGGGCATGGGGCAAGATCGACCAGATTCCTTTCCAGCGCACGAAGCTGCGACCGCAGATCGCCCAATTCATCTTCTGCCGCCGTGACCGCAGTGGCCAGCAGACCTATAACATCATTGAGCCCGTCCCAGCGCTGGGACGCGACGGGCGGGGCATTTTCAAGCTCTCGCAGCAACGCGTTATAGGCGATCAGGCATCCTGCAAGATTGCCGCTGTCGACAACCGAAACATAGCGAGGTTCGAGGGGCATCAGACTGAGCGTGTCGTACCAGTTGAGCAAATGGCCGCGATAGCTCTCCAGCCGGTCCAGCGTGTCATAACAATTGCTTGTCCTCGCCACCAATTCTTCCGTGCCGAGAAACCCCAGGTCCCAGGCGCTCGCGGTGGAAAGCATCATCATGCCAATATTGGTCGGCGACGTTCGGTGTGCCGTTTCCGGATGCGGTTCACCCTGATAGTTGTCCGGCGGCAGCCAGTTGTCCTGCGGACCGGCAAATTTTTCGAAATAGAGCCATGTTCGCCTGGCGATCTGGCGCAGGAAGAGTTTGTCGGATTTCGCCAGCGGCTGAACGGGTTTATGCAGCGGGTGCCCCAGCTGGGCGGTAATTTCCGGCGTCAGAAACCACAATAGGAGGAGCGGCGATGCCGCAATCAGGGAAGCCGGATTTGTAAAGTAGATCAAAAGACCCAGCACGATGGCAGTCGCGGGGCCGGTCCACATCTGCATCCAGATATCCGGGCGCGTATTCCGTCCGGACTGGCTGATCGATACATGAGCGGCAGACGTCCACTGGAGCATGTGACGACGCGAAATAGTCTGCCGCCACAGTGCGACGACTATCGCGTGCAGCGCCACAAAACTCTCGAACGGAAGATAGGTTATCGCCAGAAACCAGCGCCCGCTTTGATCGGCCAATTGTGCGAAAAGGCCGCGCACCGCGCCCCGCCGGCGCCCTTGCGCAAGTCCGGTCACCAGATCGGTGAATAGCTGGCTTGCATGAGCAAATACGGCCAGAACGGTCCAGAACCAGGGATTGCCGGGCAGCAGCAGCCAACCCACCGAGACCATCAGCAGCAAGGATGGCGCGACCAGGCTCCGGCGCAAATTATCGATGATCTTCCAGCTATCCAGCCCCGAGAGCGTATTGCGAATTTTCCGGCCATCTCTCGCTTTTACGAAGCGTCCGAGCCAGGGCAATAATTGCCAGTCGCCGCGCACCCAGCGATGCCAGCGTTTGGCATATTCCAGATAATTGGCCGGAAAGCCTTCATACAGCACGATATCGGAAGCAAGGCCCGCCCGACCCATTGCGCCTTCCAGAAGGTCATGGCTCAGGATCGTATTTTCCGGAACGCGTCCGTCCACGCTGCGGTGGAAGGCGGCAATATCATAGATGCCCTTGCCGACAAATATTCCCGATCCGAACAGATCCTGGTAGACATTGGATACCGCTCGGCTGTAGATATCGATTGCCGTATCACCGGCGAAGAAACGCGCAAAAAGGGTCCGGCTGACGCTTTGGGGAGCCATTTCGACCCGTGGCTGGAGGATCGAATATCCGGCCGTGAGAATGCCGCTTTCCGGATCAAAGCGTGCAATATTCTGTGGATGAGCCAGTGCCCCGGCCAGTTTCGCAACCGAGCCCGTCGGCAGCATCGTGTCGACGTCTACGGTGATGGCGAAACGGAGCTTGTCCAGTGCCAGACGATGCCCTTCGTATACCGAGAAGCCGCTGATGTCGCCCTCCAGCACGAGACGATTGAACTGTTCCAGTTTTCCGCGTTTTCTTTCCCATGCCATCCAGCAGCCTTCATGGCGGTTATATTGGCGCGGACGCATCAGAAGATGGAAATGTCCCCGCCCTTTGCTGCTGTGCTTACGGTTGAGGCGACGAAATTCGCTTACCAGCCGCTGGGTGATTTCCTCGTCTGATTCGGCATGTTCTTCCGGTGCGTCAGCCAGATCCGCGAGTAGCGCGATCTGCAACCTTTCATCGCTGTTGGAAAGCCAGTGAGACTCGACCTGTTCGACGAGACCCGGAACCTCCGAGGCATCTGCGATCAGCGCCGGAATGACCGCGATGGTTGGGCAATCGGCCGGCAAACCTTTCGAAAAATCAAGCTTCGGGAGTATTTTGGGAGGCACGATTTGCGTCACGAGCCGTTGAACCAGTGATGTGGAGAGGATCGAGGCCGGAATCAGCATGACCAGCAGCGATCCTGCAAATTCGATCACGGTGGCATTGATCGACATGAGATAAATGGCCGGAATGACAAATGCGCCCAGCCAGCAGAAAAACAGCGCGGCCGCATAGATTTTGCCGGCGTGATCCATCGCCGTCCGCCTCAGTTTCAGGCTCAGCGGCGGAACGGCACCAAGACCGGCTTCCAGTTGCCTGCGCCCCTCTGCAATTAGCCAGTGGCCGACGTGATGCTCCGCATTCCCGGCAATGGCCGCCTTGGCCCGCCCGAGCGCTGCCGACGCGACAGCCGGCTCGTCCTGCTCGGAATAAGAGGCGATATTCTCGACCGCTCGCCGGTATCGGTCGCGGGTTTCAAAGTCCATCCGCGCGTAAAAGCCGGATGGGTCATCACCCAATATTTGTTCAACAATGCTCGTGCGATCAAAAAAATCTTCCCACGAAATCGATGCGACGAGGGAAAGATTGGCAATAGACCTTGCCACACGCTCGGTGTCGTCGAGCGCATGAGGAGCCGTGGCCGCTGCCGTCGGTTCAAATGGCTCTTCGATTTGACCATTGAGCACTCTGGTCAGCGAGGACACCAGAATTTCCAGGCAGGCGATCCGCAACATGGTCGGGAAGGCCCAGAGTTCGGCTATGCTGAGCGGGTTTGTGCGCTGGTAGGCGCAGATATAGCGAATGGTTCCGGAGAGCGTGACCTGCAGATGCGTGGTCAGCAAAAGGGAATGGGCCAGCGCAAAAACGCGTGGAAACTCAGGCTCTCCATCCACCTCCAGCGCAGGAAGGCGCTTGTAGAAACTCGTCGGCAGATCCTCCTTGATCTGACGGATTGCACGATAGACCTGATAGTCATTGTCCAGCAGCCATTCCGCCGCCTTACCGGCCTCACTCGGGGCATGAGCACATGCTTCGCGCGCCGCGTTCAGCCAGTCCGACGTCCGGTCAATCAAATCCCATACCGGAATCGCCTTGGGTGGCGCAGCTGACAGGGGATGCAGATTGATCAGATTTGCGGCCGCCCGATCAAGCAATGCCTCTGCTTCCGGGATCGCCGAACTTGGATGATTTTCGCCCGGGTCAGTCGGCGCCGGTTCTTCAAAGTTCAATTTTGGCGGCTCCGCTTCAGCATCCTCTCCGAATATTTCTGTCACGATCTAATGCGCCGACTCCCAGAACAGCGGTCGACTGGCCTGATCCGGCACCCGATATGGATCGCTCTGGAAACTCGTCTGCTGGCGAATCATCAGCAGCGGGATCCGGGCATGGGTGGCGACATGCCTGGCGATGGTCCCGCACGACAGGTTGTTCATCCCGCTGCGACCGCGTGCCGACATGACAATCAGGTCGGCTTCCACTTCATCCGAAATCTTCAACAGGCGATCCCGCGGATCGCCCTCGCATTCGATGATGGTCCTGATCGCCACAGCTTCCCTGCCCAATCTGGTCTGCAGCCGGTCGAGGTAAACATGTGCGCTCTGCTTGCTGTAGCGGAGCATTTGCGCCCTCAGATCCTGCGCCTGCTTGTCGTGCTGATTGGCCACCACGATTTCAGGCTTGGGCACGACAATGGCCAGAACCAGTTCGGCTTCGTGCGCGCGCGCTATGCGCAGCGCAAAGGGCAAAATGCTCTCGGCCCGGCATGAACCGTCGAGCGGAACCAGAATGCGCTGGTAGCGGACGACCTGTATTTCGGGCACATCCGGCGGAACAAGCAGCAGCGAAGTGTTGCCATTTTCGAGCAATGTTTGCGCGATGCCGCCCAGGCTCTTGTCATGACCGAATCCGGGCGATGCAGTTGTCCATCCGCCGCTGCGGCTCGCGACAGCGACGAGACTGCCGACATGATCAACGGCCCAGCGAGATACGGCGTCACCGGCAATCTGGACGAGCGGGAACTGCTCCTGCTGCAGCGAATCGCCGCACTCTGCTTCGAGTATTTTCCGCAAATGATCCTGAACCTCCCGGCACTCGATCTGCCATTGGATTGGATCACGCGGCCCCATGCCGACATTTTTTTCCGGGAAAACGTGGATGATCTCAAACGGTATGTCGAGCCCCTGCGAGACAGCCCTGACATGGCGCAAAACGGGCAATTCGTTTGACGAACTGTCCAGAAAGGCAAAAGCCTGTGCGATATCCGCCATCCGCCGTTGCCTGACCTCAGGGAAATCGCTGATACTCGCTCCCAATGGGATTGGCTCAGCCCTGTTTCCGCCGGCAGACAATTCGATTGTAGATGACTTGGAACGCATCTTGTGGATCCTTCTCGACAAAGAATGACCCCCCGTTTTTGATCTTTAATGATTCACGGCTGCGGGCGCATTGATCCCAGTCATTTTTGACCAAATTATTTGCGCAAAATCGCCAACTTACGGACAAGCCACTCAGAATTTTTTTCCTTGTGCAACCGCTCGCAGGTGCTGGCGGTCGGAAATTTCGACAATCCGGCCCGGCAGGCTCGAAACACGCGTGCGTAAAATACCCGACTCCCGGAATTTTCGCATGATCCTGCTGTATGTTTCGGGTGCCATGGCAAGATAGGTGGCAATATCACGCTGCATCATCGGCAGACAAATTCCGGCCGGACCGGATTTGGAACGGCAGGATCTGCTCACTTCGGCTTCCAGCAAAAAGGCGGCGGCACGGGATGCCG
>Ga0075467_10004082_pt1 | contig 10943 bp, 8 predicted proteins | sample DEB08_DNA_9_FD_75067 | JGI IMG/M metagenome (GOLD analysis project Ga0075467, IMG submission 75067) | Aqueous microbial communities from the Delaware River and Bay under freshwater to marine salinity gradient to study organic matter... | ecosystem: Environmental > Aquatic > Marine > Coastal ...
GCAATCTAGAAAATTATCTGATGATATTATGGAGCAGTTAGAATCTATGATATTGGACGGTAGACTGCTGGCCGGACAAAAACTTTTATCAGAACGCACTCTCGCAGAACAATTTGCAGTCTCCAGGCCTTCTGTAAGAGAAGCGATTCAGAAGCTCGAGAACAAAAATTTAGTGGAACGCAAACAAGGCGGGGGGACTTTTGTTAAGCCTCGCCTCAACGAACTGATTACCGAGCCTCTTCTACTACTTTTATCTGATAAACCAGAAATGCAATTTGATTTACTTGAATTTCGCCATGCGCTAGAAGGCATGGCGGCTTATTATGCAGCGCTACGAGGTCAACCAGAAGATTGCCAAGCGTTAGAAAACGCATTAGACGCACTTCCAGATGAATCAACCGATAAAAGCCAACAAGCCAGAGCCTTAGTTAACTTTTATCTGACCATGGCTAACGCTGCCCACAACATGGTTTTACAGCACGTGATGCGCAGTCTGCAGTCTATGCTGCAAGACAATATTCAGCGAAATTTAGAGGTGTTAGCCAAACATGCTGATGCACCTCAAAATATAAATCGTCAAAGGCGCAACATAGTCAAAGCTATTTTAGCAGGTGATCCAGAGCAGGCCCGCAAGGCTAGTAATGAACACTTAGCTTACATAGAAGACACATTACTGAACATTAATCGACAAGACATGCGTATGCAGCGTGCGTTGCGTCGAATAGAAGTGAATTAGAGTAGAGTAAAGTAAATTAACTATTTCATTGGATGTGTTAAGACACATTCAAGGATGAAATGAATAACAACTTATTGAAATATTAATCAAAGCAGATGTTTTATATTTGTTTTATTTAGTAATCATAAGTTCCTACATTAACAACTATTAAAAAGGAAAGCACCATGGCTGATATGATGCATCCGGATGTGGATCCACAAGAAACACAAGAGTGGTTAGACTCTCTAGAAACCGTTTTTGAAGAAGAAGGTGCAGAACGCGCGCATTTTATTTTAGAGGCGCTAATTGATAAAGCTCGTCGTAGTGGATCACATTTACCTTATGATGCAACCACCGCGTATATCAATACGATCCCGGTAGTGCAAGAGCCAACGATGCCCGGTGACCAAACAATTGAAGCGCGTATTCGGGCTGCAATTCGTTGGAACGCTTTAATGATAGTGTTGCGTGCCTCTAAGAAAGACTTAGATCTTGGTGGCCATATAGGTAGCTTTGCTTCATCTGCTATGTTGTATGATGTCGGTTTTAACCACTTCTTTAAGGCACCGAACGACAAAAATAGTGGCGACTTTATTTTTTATCAGGGTCATATCTCTCCAGGTATCTATGCTCGTTCTTTCCTTGAAGGCAATTTATCAGAAACCCAATTAAATAACTTCCGTCAGGAATGTGATGGTCAAGGTATTCCTTCTTACCCACATCCTCACTTAATGAAAGATTATTGGCAATTTCCTACTGTGTCTATGGGCTTAGGCCCCTTACAAGCTATCTACACTGCGCGTTTTTTAAAGTACCTGACTAATCGTGGCATCAAGGATTGTTCTGAGCAAAGAGTGTATTGTTACTTAGGTGACGGTGAGTGTGATGAGCCAGAATCATTGGGGGCTATTGGTTTAGCTTCACGTGAAGGTTTAGACAACTTAACCTTCGTGATCAACTGCAACTTGCAACGTCTGGATGGACCGGTTCGTGGCAATGGCAAAATAATCCAAGAGCTTGAAGGCACTTTCCGTGGCGCAGGCTGGGAAGTAGTTAAGGTCATTTGGGGTAGTTATTGGGATGCGCTTCTGGCTCGTGATAAGTCAGGCAAACTGTTGCAATTAATGAACGAAACCGTTGATGGTGAATACCAAAACTGTAAAGCCAAAGGCGGCAAGTACACCCGTGAAAACTACTTCAACAAGTATCCTGAAACAGCAGCATTAGTCGCCAATATGTCTGACGAAGATATTTTTCGTCTAAACCGTGGCGGACATGACCCAGTTAAAGTATACGCAGCCTACCAAAAAGCGATGGACACAAAAGGCCGTCCAACGGTTATTTTAGCCAAAACCGTTAAAGGATTTGGCTTAGGTGCATCAGGCGAAGCATTAAATATTGCTCACAACGTGAAAAAAATGGACGTGGATTCCCTTAAAAAATTCCGCGACCGCTTTAATATTCCTGTTGCAGACGAAGGAATCGCTGACCTACCCTTTTTCAAATTCGCTGAAGACAGTGAAGAATATAAGTATATGAAAGCCCGTCGCGAGGCAATGGGAGGATCATTGCCACAACGTCGTGTTCAAGCAGAAGAACAACTTGAGATGCCTGAGCTAAAAGCCTTTGACGCTATTTTGAAAGGTTCAGGGGATCGTGAGGTATCTTCTACTATGACCTTTGTACGCGTACTAAATGTCTTATTGAAAGACAAAAAAATGGGTAAACGTGTCGTTCCTATTATTCCCGATGAAGCCCGTACATTTGGTATGGAAGGCTTATTCCGCCAGGTCGGTATTTACGCCAACGAAGGTCAAAAATACGTTCCTCAAGATGCTGACCAAGTGGCTTATTATCGTGAAGATAAAAAAGGCCAAGTTTTACAAGAAGGCATAAACGAACTAGGTGCTATGGCATCTTGGGTAGCGGCGGGTACGTCTTACTCAACTTGTAACGCCACCACTATTCCATTTTATATCTACTACTCAATGTTTGGTTTCCAACGCGTTGGCGATTTAGCTTGGGCAGCTGGCGACAGCCAAGCCCGTGGCTTTTTATTAGGAGCAACTGCAGGCCGAACCACCCTTAATGGTGAAGGTTTGCAACACCAAGATGGACATTCACATGTTCAAGCTAACCTGATACCTAATTGTGTAACCTATGATCCAACTTACGGATATGAAGTAGCGGTAATCGTACAAGACGGTTTACGTCGTATGTACACTGAAAACGAAAATATTTTCTATTACATGACTTTGATGAACGAAAACTATCAACATCCTGCGATGCCAGAAGGTGATGATATAGCGGCAGATATTATTAAAGGTATTTACAAGCTAGAACGTGTTGAAGGTTCAGGTAAGGGTAACGTTAAGCCTAATGTTCAGCTTCTTGGTTCAGGTACTATCTTAAATGAGGTGCGCAAGGCGGCTCAGATATTGAGTAAAGACTACAATATATCGTCCGATGTTTACTCTGTCACTTCGTTCAATGAATTAGCACGTGAAGGTCAAGACGTTGTTCGCTGGAACATGTTAAACCCTGAAGCAAAACCGGTCACTGCTCATATTGGTCAAGTTATTACTAAAGACGCAGGCCCTGCAATTGCAGCAACCGACTACATTAAAGGTTATTCAGATCAAGTTCGTGCATTCATCGACACTGACTACCGCTGTCTAGGTACCGACGGTTTCGGTCGCAGTGATAGCCGTGCGAACCTACGAACTCACTTTGAAGTGAACGCTGCTTATGTTGTTGTGGCTTCTTTGTACGAATTATCTAAACGTGGCGAAATTGAGAAGAGTGTTGTAACACAAGCAATTAAACACTTTGACATCGATACAGAAAAACTTAACCCACTTTACGCTTAATAGTGGCTAGATAAGGAATTTTACATATGTCTGATATTCAAAAAATTCTAGTCCCTGATGTAGGTGGCGAAGAAGTTGAAATCATTGAAATTTGTTTCGCCGTTGGCGACACACTTGAAGCTGACGAAGGTATTGTTACCGTTGAGACTGATAAAGCCTCAATGGACATACCGGCACCTTTTGCAGGTGAACTCGCCAGTTTATCGGTCAAAGTCGGTGACAAAATCAAAGAAGGTGATGTAATTGGTGAAATCAAAACAGCAGGTGCAACCGCTCCTGCTGAAGAAACGCCAGCAGCGCCTGTCGCTGAAATACCAGCACCTGCAGTTGAAGCACCTAAAGAACCTGCCCCCGTTGCAACACCTGCCGCAAGCGCTGCAAGTGAACTAGTTGACGTAGCCGTGCCTGACATCGGCGAAGACGGCGAAGTTGATGTAATTGATGTATTGGTATCGGTTGGTGATGTGATTGAACAAGAAGACGGTTTAATTACCTTAGAAACAGACAAGGCCACCATGGATGTGCCCTCTAGCCATGCTGGAACTGTTAAAGAAGTGTACATCTCCACTGGCGATAAAGTGAAGCAAGGCACACTTGTGATTAAACTTGAAACGGCTGGAGTGGCGGCTATTGAAGCGGCACCTGCAGTTACTAAAGCGTCGGTATCGGCACCTGCAGAAGCAGCTCCCACAGCAGCAAAACCTGCACCACCTCCAGCGGTTCAAGCTCCAGCAGTTCAAGCTCCAGCGACCACTTCTGGCGGCAAAGCCCATGCTTCGCCTTCAGTTCGCAGAATAGCCAGAGAGTTTGGTGTCGACTTAAGCCAAGTAACAGGTTCAGGTCCTAAGAAACGTGTGCTAAAAGAAGACGTACAAGCCTATGTGAAAGCCGAGTTAGCTAAACCTCGCTCAGCAAGTGGCAACGCATCTGTTGGCAGCCCCGTCAGCGGCGGTAATGTTTTACAGATTGCCACTGTTAAACCTGTCGACCACGCCAAATTTGGTGAGATTGAAGTCTTACCATTAACACGTATTCAGAAAATATCTGGCCCCTTCTTACATCGTAACTGGGCAACTATCCCCCATATTACTCAGTTTGATGAAGCGGATATCACAGATGTAGAAACGTTCCGTAAAGAACAAAACGCTTATCATGCTAAGATTAAGTCTGGTTTAAAAATTACACCTTTAGTCTTTGTGATGAAAGCAGTGGCCAAAGCATTGGAGAAGTACCCAGCCTTTAACTCTTCTTTATCTGATGATGGTGAAAGTTTAATTCTTAAGAAGTTTATTAATATCGGTATTGCAGTTGAAACACCGGGCGGTTTAGTGGTTCCAGTTATAAAAGAGGTCAACAAAAAAGGCATCGAACAGCTTTCTAAAGAGTTGATCGAAATTTCTGGAAAGGCTCGTGAAGGCAAGTTAAAAGCAACTGATATGCAAGGCGGTACATTTACTATTTCAAGCTTAGGCGGCATTGGCGGAACAGCATTTACGCCTATTGTTAATGCTCCTGAAGTTGCTATATTGGGTGTATCTAAATCAGAAATGAAACCTAAGTGGAATGGAACAGAATTTCAACCACGCCTCATGGTGCCATTAAGTCTGTCTTACGACCACCGGGTAATCGACGGTGCAGTAGGTGCGCGCTTCTCTACCGAAGTTGCTGCAAACTTAACTGATTTACGTAGAATAATACTTTAGTGAAGAACGGGGGACAGTTTACTGCCACCCCATTTTTTAAAGCCAAAAGGCAGAATTTATTCACGACATGTTAACTGCAATATGAGTAAAACATGTCGTTCAAAAAAGAATTTGAGGAACATATGAGCGAAATCAAGACTCAGTTAGTTGTATTAGGTGCAGGCCCAGGAGGCTACGCAGCCGCTTTTCGTGCTGCTGATTTAGGCGTGGAAACGGTTATAGTTGACGCTCGTGTAACCTTAGGTGGTGTATGTTTGAACGTCGGTTGTATACCGTCAAAAGCATTGCTTCATGTAGCCAAGGTGATTGACGATGCCAAAGACATGGCCGGTCACGGTGTATCTTTTGGTGAGCCCATTATCGATTTAGACAAAGTGCGTGGTTGGAAAGACAGCGTTGTTGACCAGTTAACTAAAGGTTTATCTGGTATGGCTAAAATGCGTAAAGTAAAACATGTACAAGGTTATGGTAAGTTTACCAGTAGCAATACCCTTGAAGTGGAAGGCAAAGACGGAAAAACGACTATCACCTTTGACAATGCTGTCATTGCAGCAGGCTCTGAGCCAGTTAGCTTGCCGTTTATTCCACAAGATGATCCTCGCGTAATCGACTCAACTGGCGCACTTGAGCTGGCTGACATTCCTGAAAAAATGTTAGTCCTAGGTGGCGGTATCATTGGCTTAGAAATGGGCACAGTATACCGTGCGCTGGGTTCCAAAATTGACGTGGTTGAGTTCCTTGACCAGCTAGTACCCGCGGCTGACAAAGATGTAGTGAAAGCCTATCATAAATACGTTAAAAACAAATTTAACGTTATGTTAGAAACAAAAGTCACAGGTGTTGAAGCTAAAAAAGATGGCTTATATGTATCTTTTGAAGGCAAACAAGCGCCCGCAGAGCCAGTGAGATACGATAAAGTATTAGTTGCAGTTGGCCGTCGTCCGAATGGCAGCATGGTAGACGCAGAAAAAGCCGGTGTAAATGTAGACGAGCGTGGTTTTATTAACGTTGATAAACAGCTTCGTACCAATGTGTCTAACATTTTCGCTTTAGGTGACGTAATAGGGCAACCCATGCTTGCTCACAAAGCAGCCCATGAAGGCCATGTAGCGGCGGAGGTTATTTCAGGCATGAAACACTACTTCGATCCTAAAGGTATCCCTTCTGTTGCTTATACCGATCCAGAAATGGCATGGGTAGGCGTCACTGAAAAAGAAGCCAAAGAACAAGGCATAAACTATGAAGCCGCGACTTTCCCTTGGGCTGCTTCTGGTCGTGCTATCGCATCAGCACGCACTGAAGGTTTAACTAAATTGATTTTTGACAAAGAATCACACCGTATTATTGGTGGCGCTATTGTGGGTATTAATGCGGGTGAAATGTTAGGTGAAATTGGCCTAGCAATTGAAATGGGAGCCGATGCAGAAGACATCGCATTAACTATCCATGCTCACCCTACCCTTAACGAATCAATCGGCCTAGCCGCTGAAATGTACGAAGGTAGTATTACTGATTTGCCTAACCCTAAGGCAAAGAAAAAGTAAAATGCTGTGATGATTTAAAAAAGGGCCACTGGCCCTTTTTTATTACCTGTTCTAAAACCACTGCACACTATCACACACTCCCACATTCCCACATTCCCACATTCCCACATTTAACCTTTATCCGCTTTTGCAGTTAGCTTGTTCAATCAGTAAACTCATACCCCTTTGTAAAAATCAAACAAGCCAGTCTGCAAAGGCTACTGCACCGGTACTAGTCAGTGAAGCGCCTGTAAACTCAGGTATTGATTTAACAGCCGTTGATAAAAAATGCGGGCTCAAGGCGATTTTTTTAGACCTGTTAACGGGGTATGGTTAACACAAACCGCGATCCCAGCAGATAAGTCTCGTTATGGGTCGTGCAACGTTTTATATGATGACAACCAAGAAAATTTAAAAACGTTTATCCAAAATTCAGCGAACACTGAAGCTTAAAAAGTTGCGAATACGCAAAGAATTAGGCGACATGTATAACAGCTACATGAATACCGAGTTGGCCAATAAAAAAAGCATTGCTCCACTTCAATCGCTTTTAGATACCATCAGCAACGCAGAAAATATGCTGCAGCTTTCTAAAGTATTTGGTGAATTATACGTATAATAGGTAGGCAGCACATTTAACTTTTATACCTCACCTGATGCTAAAGATCCTAAGATGATGACTATGTATCTTTAACCCGAGGAAAGGGTGAAGATCTGCTAGCATCATATTGATGGCTGCTAATTTGCGGCCTTATTATTGTCTGCATGCAAAGTGACTGCTTAGATTTCGCGCAACATGTTATTATTAAGACATAACGTTATATGTAGCTTTTGAGGCAATCATTGAAGCAGATTGAAATTTTTGAAATTATCAGCCCATGCATTGGTATTTGCCAGTCTGGGCCCAAAGGTTTCTGTATAGGTTGTTTTCGTTCAAGAGAAGAAAGAGTACATTGGGTTAAGTTAGAACAAGATGTTCAAAGTAAAATAATTAAAGCCTGTGCAGCACGTAAAAAAAGAGCCAAAGCAGCCAAGATAAATAAAAAAAGTATAACCGATTCATCACTGCAACTTGGTTTTACAAACGACACATTTACCCAGAACACCCCATACAATAAATAATGTGATGGTTTGCTCCCTCATCACGTAAATTAACAACGAGGTTCACAATGTCCAAACTTACGACAGCTCTCATCACAGGCGCATCAGAAGGTATAGGCCGTTGCTTTGCAGAGATATACGCAAAGAATGGACATGACTTAGTGTTAGTGGCTCGTAATGCAGCTAAGTTAATGGATTTTGCCGCCGAATTAAAAGCAAAATACTCAGTTGATGTGCATGTATTTGCCGCCGATTTGATCCCAGTTGATGCGGCACAAAAATTGTTCGATGCGATTGCATTAAAAGAAATTGAAATCGATATATTGGTGAATAATGCAGGTATGATGCAAGTCGAAAAGTTAAACCTTAGCGACTCACAGCAGCTAAATAATTTATTGCAATTAAATGTCCAGAGTTTGGTCAATATGACGCAACAATTTGTCAATCCCATGCTCGCACGAGGGCAAGGAAAAATTGTCAATATAGGCTCTATTGCTAGTTTTATGCCCACACCTAATTTTGCAGCATACGGTGCCAGTAAAGCTTTTGTCTTATCCTTTTCAGAAGGTATCGCTGAAGAGCTCAGTGGCACGGGGGTAACGGTTACGTGTGTATGCCCAGGCATGACAGAAACCAAAATGCTCAGTCACGCTGATGGCATCGAAAAATTTATTCCAAAGTTTTTAAAAGCTGATCCGATGGAACTTGCTACACAAGCATATAAGGCAAGTATGAAAGGTGAAGTCGTATTTCTAGATAAGATAGCCAACAAATTGTTAGTGCAATGGGCCACACATTATCCTAGGTGGATGGTGCGCAGCGTAAACGGATTGTTTGCGCGCTTTAAGTAAATTCAAAAGGCCTTATGTGATCCAGTATCTGTTTACTTATATCATCATATAATTGGCTTGGTATGGTATGCCCCATTCCTGGGTAGGTTTTTATTTTGGCATTGGGTATCGCTTTAGCTGTCGCATATCCACAAGCAACGAGAACTAAGGGATCGTCCTCACCATGTATAATTAAGCTGGGCACCTTTAAAGTATTCAGTGCTTGCGTTCTATCCGGCGAGTCCAAAATGGCAGCTAGTTGACGGGTGTTGCCCGCAGGATTAAAACCTCGTTGTAAAGCTCGCGTAATTAAACCAAGCACCTTTTGTTGATCAAATGGATAGTGTTCCCCCTGTATCAACCGCCAGACGTGCATCCCAAAAGTAACCGCTTTATTGACATCTTTGGGAGGTGGTTTGAGCATTTTAAAGCTAAACGCCGTAGACGGTTTAGGTAACTTTCTGTTGCCGGTGGTAGACATAATAGAGGTAAGACTTTTGACTCTATGTGGATGATGGATGGCGATTTCTTGAGCAATCATTCCTCCCATAGATGCGCCCACTATGTGTGCACTTTCGAGGTGTAATGCATCTAATAAGCCTACTGTGTCTTTCATCATATCAGACAATAAGTACGTCGCTCCTATCGGGCGCTTAAACACCGCATTTGTCAGTAAAGCAAGACTGGTGGGAGGAGGGTTTGAGTCCAACCAAGTACTTTTGCCGTTATCACGGTTATCAAATCTGATGACCCAGAAGCCCTGTGACGCAAGTAATTTACAAAATTGTTCGTCCCAATAAATCATTTGAGTGGCTAACCCCATGGTCAATACAATCGCGGGATGACTTTTGTCTCCAAAACTATCGTAATTAATATGAATATTATTAGCGGTAACCAACTGCTCGGGATGGTGAATGATAGAATTCAAAGGTGTCAAAACTCCTCGTAAATTAAACGTACTTTAGCTTGCCTGAAAACTGTTTCTTTTCAAGTTCATCTTTTTTATATGGCTGCCAACTAGCTTCTGATTGTGACAATCTATTCGCGACAATCCATACAACCTGTGGATTATGCCCTAAACCAGAATGACTGCCCCTTACCTGAATGTTCTCTGCTTGATGATGAGCTTCAATTCCGTGATTGATACAAGCTTGCCAATGAACAACACCATCACTTTTAGAGTAAAATGCAGAATTAGGGACTGGGGGAGGCGTAAACATTTGTTTCACAACATCAGGATTAGATTGAGAAACATTACCATTAATCAATTCAAACAATCCTTCAACTGCGGGAGATGATCCATGAGATCCATTGAATGGACTTCCCAATGTAATGACTTGACGTACACAATCAGGAATAATTCGAGCAAGCTCTCGGGCTAAAATACCCCCTAAGCTCCAGCCTATTAAACTCACCTTTGCGTTGTGGATGACCGATAATTCAATCACGCGATTTATCAGTTTATCACTTAATACTTGTTCACCACCGACTATATGAGTACCTAAATTGCGCCCAAGCTCCCAGCCATAGGTGGCATAACCTTTACCTTTTAAAAACGCACGTATGGGTTTAGTGGAAAAATCACTGGCTAAGAATCCAGGGAGTACCATCACTGGGTGACCGTCACCAGAGGGTGCCCTCTTTAATAAGGGCAGTGCAGCACCAAACGCACTAAGCTCAATTAATGTTCTGCCTTCGCTGAACAAATGAAATAAAGAGGGTCTTGGAATATTAGGTAATACATGTTTCATAACAAATCCTATCATCTAGTGTAACTTTTAACTTTTCATAAGCCCATCAATGGCGGCTTGGCCAGCAAGTTTTTCCATTACTGCCAGTTCTAACTCATTAGCACTTTCGCGAATGTAACGTGTAAACATATCTAAATCAGGCATTAAATTGGCTGAGCTTGTAGGGCTAATAGATAGGGTGCCGTTATAACTACAAATAGGTATGATCAAACCCATACCATCAAATATTGGGGCTGTACCCATATTAACAACAAGCTTATGACCGGCAAGATAAATGGGGATTTGTGGCCCAGGTACATTGGTAATAACCACATTGAATAAAGGATCATGGTGTTTGGCTATGGCCGCACGGGAGTAAAACCTCGCTGCCACACCTGCTAACCCAAACGGAATTAACTCAGCGTATCCCATTAAACTTTTTGCATCGATAGCATCTTGGTAAAGCTTACC
>Ga0075467_10004083_pt1 | contig 10941 bp, 10 predicted proteins | sample DEB08_DNA_9_FD_75067 | JGI IMG/M metagenome (GOLD analysis project Ga0075467, IMG submission 75067) | Aqueous microbial communities from the Delaware River and Bay under freshwater to marine salinity gradient to study organic matter... | ecosystem: Environmental > Aquatic > Marine > Coastal ...
TCGAGGCTAATGCTCACTATGCTGATGCATCCGGATCACATGGTATGATGGGAGCAGCTTCTTTTAAACTGAAACAAGGTACGTTTGCTGATTCATTTCATATATTCGAATTGGAATGGGATGCAACTAGAATTGCATGGTTTGTTGATGGCCAACAATTTGCATCAATGCCAATTTCGGCTGATGAACTATCAGAGTTTCGTAAAGATTTTTTTATTCTCCTGAATATAGCTGTCGGCGGCACACATGCCGGTCGTCCTGACGCCACCAGCCTTTTTCCTCAATACATGTATGTGGACTGGGTAAGGGTTTACCAGCAAAAAGATTAAGAATTATAGATAAAAGATTATCAGGAAGAATTTAATCTTTGGTGTCAAATTACTGAGCCAAATGTCTAGTCCTAAATAATCGATACAGATTATTAAAGGATTAAATTTATTAATTAAAGCTGAACAATCATATGATTGTTCAGCTTTTTTGATTTGTACTGTTTTCTTTTTAATTTATTTTGATTGTGCATTTGAACTGGTGTTAGCATATTATTGGATAAATGCGGTCTTACAGTATTATATATTTTTATTGCATCTTGGACCAGCTTTTCTTTGATATTAAAGTCTTTAATTTTTCTTGCTACATCAAATTCCTGCTTCAAAATCCCATTTATTCTTTCCGCTATTGCATTTTCATAAGGGTCATATTTTTCAGTCATACTTGGTCTAATTCTGTTATCTTTTAATAATTTTTGATAATCATTTGAACAATATTGTAAGCCTCTATCCGAGTGATGTATCAAAGGGTAGTTTCTAACTTTTCGATTAGCCATCGCCATTTCTAAAGCTTTTAATGCCCCATCTACTGACAACGATTTAGACACATTATAACCAACTATTTTCTTTGAATATGCATCTGTTACCAATGCTAGATAAGATGGATTTGTTCTATTGCCTACGTATGTAATATCGCTTACCCAAACAGCATCTGGCGTCTCTATTTCCAATGTGCTCACTAAATTTTTATGCTTTCTAAAGCGGTGATGTGAGTCTGTTGTTATGTGGTAACGTCTCTTAGGTTCAATTAACATATGGTTGGCTCTTAGTATTCTAAAGAGCTTGTCTCTACCTACCTTCAGGAGTGATAACTGGTCTTTGAGCAAAAAGTATAATTTTCTCCCTCCCAATCTAGGCATAGTCATACGGATCTCCCGTACAAGTGCTATGATCTTTTGAGCGATAGATTGCTTATGTAATTTTGAGCGTATTGATCTATAGTAAACCTGCCTGTTTACCCCGAGCAAATCACAGGTAGAAACTAACGTTTCTTTGTGCCCTTCTTTGAAGAGGTCGATGAGTCGGGTGTGTAATTTTTTCTGATGTCAATCTTATATTCCTTCTCAGCTAAATCTACTAGCATATCAAATAGGATTGACTTCTTATCAGCACGTTCAGTTAGATACTCAGCTCTAGCTTTCTGCTTCTCAAGCAACTTTACTTTAGCTTCAAGTTCAAGTATTTTCTGTTCTGGAGTTTTTGACATTGTTTTTTTAGAAAGGTTCTCCCAATCAAAAGTACCATATTTTCTTAACCATTGGGTGATAGTCGACCTAGCTTGAATGCCATATTTATGACATGCTTCTAGTCTTTCAAGTTGGCCAGATTCTATTTCTTCTACTACTTGAAGTTTAAAAGAAACCGAGTAATCTTTTTGGGTACGCTTTACATACCCTGAATTTTCTGATGTTTTCATTACACTAAGATTTTAGTGTATCGCTATTTCAGGACGGGACAAACATATAATAAAAAAAGCCTCGATAAACGAGGCTTTTTTTATTATATGTTATGCTATTTTTATTGCACTTGAGTTGCAGCTCTATTATCTTCAATTTCAGAAGCTTCTTTTAAAGCGTTATACAATTTAGTATTAACAGAACTTGCTTTTTCTTGTTCAACTCTATTGGCAGCAGCTTGATAGCTGTCTAGCTCCACCGCTGGAGTAACTTTAGTAACTTGTACCATATAAACTCCCTTAGCACCTTCAATCAATTCCGATGTTTCACCTTCATTTAATCCAAAAGCAGTTCCAGTAAGAATTGGCTCCCGACCTGCTCCAGAAATAGTTGGGTTTTTCATATTAATACCTGTAGCAGTTCTAACATTAGTTTTTTCAGCAGCAGCCAAATCTTCTAAAGTAGTAGCAGAAACTCTATCCTTAATAATTTTAGCTTTCTTTTCTTTTCTAATAATAGGTAACACTTTAGCAGTTGCATCGTCAGCAGACATTAATCCAGCTTTATGTTTTGCTACTAATTGTGCAATGACATATCCATTAGGGATATTAAAACGTTTTATATCACCAACTTCCGCATCTTCTTCAAACGTCCAACGTACAATTGGTCTTTGATTTCCAACACCGGGAATATTTTCATCTAAAACCTTTATACCGTTAACAGGTCTTAATGTGTATTTGTTATCTGTTGCAAGCACACCAAAATCTCCTTTTCCTGCATTAATTTCAAAATTTGAAGCATCTCTAAACACCTTATCTGTAGTTGCTTCAGATGGCTCAATCTTTCTAGAAATAGTTCCTACCTGAATTGCTTTTGTTTTATTCTTTTGTCCTTCAACTTCTATAATATGGAATCCAAATGCCGTTTTAACAACACCTAAATCACCTGTTTTTCCTTCAAATTCAAAATCATTAAATTCAGGCACCATTGTGTTGTATGCATGCCAATCGTAGCGTCCTTCTTTAGCTACACTTCCTTGATCAGACGAAAACTCCTTAACGAATTCCGGGAATTTTGAACGATTCTTTTTTAGTAATGTTAATAAACTATCCGCAGTTACTTTAGCTTCTACTTCAGTTTGTACTACATCTGGTCCAGCACTTTGAGCTCCTGTAAAAGGAATTAAAATGTGTCTTACTTTAGCAGAATCTGGTATTTGTTTAACAGCTATCACTTTAGTGACTTTAAAAGATCCATTATGTTTGTATGGACCATAAACTTCACCTTCATTTAAATTATAAATAGCATCGGCCGCTTCTGTTGGCAAACTTGATTTAAAAACAAAACGCTCATCAAATTTTATATCTGAAGCAGAGATTGAGTTTATATACTCTTCATTATTTTTTACCTTAGAAAAAGCAACAATAGTATCTTTTCTTCCTCTATCATCAACAAACCTGCCATTAATATAAGTTTCTAATTCAGCTTTAATTGCATTCTCATCTTCTACAGATGCCACTTCCTTAAATTCAACAAAACGAATATCTCTTGAAGCATCTACCTTATATTGATTCTTGTTTTTACTGATGTAACTTGTAATATCTGATTTCGAAACTTCTACGATACTATCGGGAATTAAAGAATAGGCTACTTGCACATATTTAATATCAACTTTATTCCCTTCTAATTCATGATCTAATTTACCTTCTGCAAGCGTACCTGTTAAACCAGCCTTAACCATATTAAAATAGTTTTGGTTTAAAGCATTTGAAGCCACTTGATTTTCATAATTAACCCAACTAGCAAAACCTTCTGGTGATGTTTCTTTTAAGTTAGCTATGTATTCATTCATTTTATTTTCATCAAATAGACCTGCCTCGTTTAAAAAGTTTTGGTTAGTAGCTAATGATGTTTTAAGCAAATCTCTCATTTGATCTTTCTCAACAGAAATTTCAAGTTCATCAAACTGAGTTTCCATAACAGCTTGTCTAACCTCTTGTTCCCAAACTCTATTCATTACTTGTGTATTGGTAGCACTTGGTCCCATTTGTCTTTGCAGCTGCTCTACTTTTTGCATAAAGTACTCACGAGTAATATCTTTTCCATTTATGGTTGCAACAATATTTTGCGACTTAGAAGTAAGTGCATCACTGTTTTTAAACAAATCTGCTAATACAAAAGAGAATAGCGCTAATGCTATAATTAATATTAAGAATAGTGAACGTTGTCTTATCTTATTTAAAACTGCCATCTGTAAATTAAATTTTTAAAATCCGTTGTTGGAATTGCTTGATTAGTTTGGTGTCATTTGCATTAAACTGACAAAAATATCGTGCGCGAAAATACCATTTTCTATTCAATAATAAAAGTAGAATTATGTATTTTAATCTTCTTGTAACACTTTAATTTCTACCATATCAATTTTTGTGTTTGATACTTCTAAAATTGTAAATTGAAAGTTCTCTATCTTCACAATATCGTTTTGATCAGGAATCTCCTCGGTATGATTAACAATAAGGCCTCCAAGGGTTTCATAATTTTCACTATCAGGAAGATTAATTTTGTAGGTTTCATTGATATAATCAACTTCTAAACGTGCAGAGAACTTATATGTATCTTTCTCTAAAGTTTCCTCAATTAAATCTACAGAATCATGCTCATCCTCAATCTCACCAAATAACTCTTCAACAATATCTTCAACGGTCATGATACCCGAAGTTCCTCCATATTCATCTAACACTACCGCTATACTTCTACGTTTTTTTGTAAGCACACTTAGCACATCTTTAATAAGAACTGTTTCGGGAACAAACTCAACTAGTGTTAATATAGACTTAATCGTTTTTGTCTTTTTAAACAACTCAAAAGAGTGTACATAACCCAAAATATCGTCTACAGTATCTTTGTATACTAAGATTTTAGTTCTACCCGTTTCTGTAAACAAGGCATTTAGTGATTTTACTGAATCTGAAATTTCGACAGCAATAATTTCGGTTCGAGGAATCATTACTTCTCGGGCTTTTACTTCAGAAAACTCTAGAGCATTTTGAAAAATTTGTATTTCAGTATCTACATCATCCTGCTCCTCTGCAGATTCCATTTGCTCACTTATATAATTACCAAGTTCCACTTTAGTGAATGCTAACTGAATTTGATCGCCTTCAGTTTTAAAGAATACCTTAAGCACAAAATCAGAAATCCAGATTACAAAATCAGAAATAAAGGTAAAAAGCACATAAAACAAATATGCAGGCACTGCTAAAGCTTTAATCAAAGTGTTCGAATATATTTGAAAAAATACTTTTGGTAAAAACTCTGCGGTTATTAAAATTACAAATGTTGATATTATGGTTTGAGATAACAAACTTAAATCTGTAAACAAATAATCTAGAAAAGGGTAAGATGTTGGTACAATCGACTGAAACCAATTAACCAATAAATCACCCATAAAAAATCCATAAATAACCAATGCTATATTATTACCAATAAGCATTGTGGTTATAAACTTTGAAGGTTTTACTGTAATCTTAGTTAAAGCTTTCGCAAGAATACCATCTTGCTTTTTTTCAATTTCAATATGTATTTTATTTGAAGACACATAAGCAATCTCCATCCCAGAAAAGAACGCTGAGAGTATTAATGATACAATTATAATGATAATATAAATGCTCATTTATTTTGAATTGCCTCTGTTTTCAAATTTTCTACTAAACTTTTTTCTGAAGAAATACATGAATATGGCCAAAGCAGCTAATCCAAGTGAAATATAGGCACCATTGGTACCATCACCCCATTTTGAGATACCATCATATATAAATAATACTGCAAAAACTATATAAGCGTATTGGAAAATCTTAGAAAATTTCATCGTTAAATATTTAGGGGCAAAGATACTTAAAATTGAGAAAGGTCATTTTGATTAATTAAAATTAATCTTCTAGAGTAATAATGCCAGTTACTTCAAGTACTTCGGCATTTGTGAACTTAGAATTTGAATCAAAACCATTACCATTAATAAGATCTTGATCGGTTTTAAAACTTACAGGTTTATTAGTATATAGCCATTCTTTTTCCTGATCGTAGAATAATTGATCGGTTTTTAAAACTCTATTGTCATGAGTGGTGATTACAACATTATCCTGCATGTCAATCAAATCCGTATTATTGTAAACATAAGCATTGTCTGCTACTACCGTACTTTTTTTATTATCCTTATCATAGATATATAGTGTAACGCCATCTGTAAACTCATAAAAGGGAAAGTCTCTATTAGAATAATCTAACATTTTAGTGCTAATCAAATTAGCAGAAACTCTTCCTGAATCGGTGTATTTTACGTTAATATTATAATCAACACCAATAGGTTCATTTTCAGAAATACCTATTTTTTGCACTTGTTTAAAACTATCATTACATGAAAAAAACATAGTCACAATAAATATTGTGACTATGTTTAATATATTATATGTAACTTTTTTGTTCATTAAATACTTGGCACAGTTACAGAAGCTCCAATCCAACAACCAATTTTAATGGTTTGACCAGCTCTTCCTGAGCTAAATATCTCAGATTTCTGTGGTGCTTTTGCATTGTAATTTGCAACAGATTTTGCAGCGTTTTTCTTTTGAGTAGGGTCAACACGAGCTGCTTTTCTAGCTTCGGCCGCTGCTAACCAATATACTGCTCTTTTATCAAAATTACTTTGCCCACAATTATTAGCACTTTTCGCGTACATTGCTGCAATTGACAGGTACGGACGTCCATTTGAAGGGTTTAACTTTAGAGCCTGTCTAAAGAAACCTCTTGCTTGACCATAACTACCTCTAGCCTTTAATTTTAAACCTATTCTGTTATTAAGTTTAGATTTTTTAAAGTTATCTGTTTCTAATGAAATAGCTTGTTTGTAAAATGATATAGCCTCATTAGACTTACCTTCTTTATCTTTTAATATACCTAAGTAATACGCTGAATTAGCAGAAGGGCTCAATTCATGATAAGCATTTACTAACTTAAAAAATAACGGATCATCAGTACATTCTTTTTCAGACATTTTACCTGCGGCTCTTTGTAACCAAACCGCATTATTTTTATTCTCTTCAAAATCTTTTTGATATAGAGGAATTAAATTCTCACAATTTGCTCTATTACCTAACTTTTGGTCGATACTCCCAGAAATTTGATCGTAAGCTTTTAAATAACTTTCGTAAAACCTTTTATAAGATCCTTCTTTTTTTGTTAAAGCAGTTCCTGCATCTTCTTTTTCAATAACTTTATTAAGCTTTATTGAATAGTTCTTTACTTCATCTTCTATTTTCTCAACAATATCGTCATATTTATTAAATAGATCTTTAGCTGGTTTTTTTCCTGCATCATACATATCAACCATTAAAGAAAAATAGGTATATAAACTTTTAGGATTTGTGAACGTTTTTTTATCTAAATTATAAGCAGCATCAAAACATTCATATAAATCTGTTGTACTTTTGTTTAGTTCCTTTTTATGATCGTACATTAATTGGCAAGCTTTTGCTGCGTATTCTCCCTCTTTAGTTTTACTAGCAAAATGCTGAGCACGTTGTTCCCAAAGTTTTAAAAGATCATATTCATAAGCAACTTGCTCTTCTCCTGTAGAATTATCTATTTTAAAATTCAATATTTTTTCCCCATCAACATATATCGCATTATTAAATTTAGGACATTTGTTTCTTACATCTAACCATGGCTCATAAGCTGCATCGTAATTTTTTGCTTTTACATATTCATGGAATATGGAAAGCTTCCTCATACACTCTTCATCTTGTTGAGCAAAACCAAAGTTTAACCCAATAAATAATAATGCCAGTAATAATGTAATTTTTGTTTTCATGATAATATTTTTGTGCTGTTAGTCATACTTTCTTTTATTAAACCATCGATCATTCAAAGATAAACTTAATTGGAAATTAATAAAATTCTCTTGTATTAAATTGCTATTTTTAGTTCCTCTCTTGCCTATTTCGAAACCAAAATTAGCGTTAGAAAATAATCTTGCATCTCCAACTGGTATACCTACCCCAAAAGATATGCCAAACTCTTTAATTGATTCGCTATTAATACTTAATCCCGTTTCTTCCATCCTAACACCTGCCCTATAAACCATTCGCTTCCAGTATCTTGAAAAAGAATTGTATTGAGGAATATAAAAACCACCTAATGAAAAAGAATAAGCATCTTCATAAGATGTATCATTACTAAATAATTCGTTTGAAAATTTACTCGTCTTTAAAAAAGTGGTTTCTACACCAACAAACCATTTTCTTGGTTCACCAATACCTGCACCAATTGAAAACTTAGAAGGCAATACTACATCTGTTTCTTCTAAACCAATAGCCTCTAAATCTGTTTCAATAGTGTTTCTTTCAAATTCTTGACCATTAGAATTTATTGTAATTGTAGAAATTGATCTTTCATTTTTTGAAGTCAAATCACTTTCAGGGTTAAATGTTAAACTAGAAACTAACTCCAGTTTTTCACTTAACATAGTTTTATATGATAGGCCAAAATTCAAGTTTAAACCACTTAAATCGGATCTATTATTCTCTCGAGATTGATATTGAGTGGGTACACCATCAGAATATTGATACGCCACAATACTATTTTTAACATTCCCAAAATTATATTGAAAATCAATTCCAGCCGTTAGCCCTTTAGCTAACTGATAACCCAATCCAAAAAAAGCTTTATTAAGACCACCTTCTCCTTCAAACCTATTATCAATATTACCGCTAGAGTTTATAGATTCTAATTTATAGCCTACCGAAGTATATGGCAACAAACCAAAACCAAAACCAAACTTGCCTAAAGGAATGTTTATAGCTAAATAATCAAATGATGTTGACGAAGCATTATCACTACTATTGCTGCTTTTCAAATCAGTACTGGTATAGCTGCCTCCAACAGCAAATTTAACAGGTCTACTCTCGCCACCCCAAACTGCCAAGTTGTCTCCGGCATAAGAAGCGGGATTACGCAAATTAACATGAATGCTATCATTATATATACTCAAACCACCCATACTTCTATTCTCTACAGTCCCCTTAAATTTAAGACTTCCAATACCATAAAAAGAATAAGGAGACGTTGTTCCTTGTTGTCCATAACCGTGAATTGCAATTACAGCAATAAAAACTAATACAAGTTTTTTTATCATTCGTTTGAGTTAAATTGTAAAATAAAGTTTAATCCCTCTAAAAGAAAATTAGAATTCGCAAATATGCTACTTTTTAATTGTTTAGACAAGAATTTAGCATCACCTCCTGTTAAAATAACTGTTAAATCTGGATATTTAATTTTATATGCCTCAATAACACCATCAATTTCTTTTAAAACACCATTAATCACTCCAGAGTGTATCGATTCTTCAGTAGATTCTCCAATAATATGCTTGGGCATTTCTGACTCTAATAACGGTAAATTTGAAGTTAAATTATTTAACGATTTATATCGCACACGAATACCTGGTGAAATAGCACCTCCTAAGTACTCCGTATTAGAAGTTACAAAATCATACGTGATACAAGTCCCTGCATCAATAACAAGTGTATTTTTGTTAGGAAACTGATGAATAGAACTACAAACCAAAGCAATTCTATCAACGCCTAAGGTTTTAGGTGTTTTATATAGGTTTTTAAAAGGTAACTTAGTTTTAGAATCTAAAACTAATAGATCAAAAAGTTTAGCAATAGCGTTAACCTCTGCTTTTTTTAATTTTCCAACCGAAGATATAATAGCTTTTTCAATAGCAGGGTGTTTTTCTTTTAAAGCTTTAATAATAAAAAAAGTATCGTCAAGCTCAACACTTTCTCTGTACTTAAGCTTCTCGCCTTTAAAAACAGCAAGTTTAACAAAAGAATTTCCAACATCTATAATTAAATTCATCTCCATTCCAAAAGCTGTAAATTTACAAAATGAACAACAATAAACAGTCGGAATTGGAGCTATATTATTAATTACAAATGAGTTAATCATACATTATAAAAAATTAAGCAAATCAAAATAAATTTTTACAACTTTCATTTGGCGAATAACAAAAATGACTATATATTTGCATCCGCTTTGGCGCGGTACCTTAGCTCAGTTGGTAGAGCAATGGACTGAAAATCCATGTGTCCCTGGTTCGATTCCTGGAGGTACCACAAAATTATCCCGTAACTCATTTATAAAAAATGATTTATGGGTTTTTTGGTTTTTAGAGTTGCTCCAAAGGTTGCTCGGGAGGTATAAAAAGATAACGGGAAACTGGTTATATTGTGTTCTAAAAGTTAAGTTATTAATGACTTAAGTAAAGTATGAAACAACGAATTAAACATTGTGAAGTTTGTAAAGTAGATTTCTCTACGATGTACCGAGTACAATATAAAAACCCGAAGGAATGGGGGTTTGTTTGCAAAGAGTGTCTTATATCCGTTAAAAAAGACAATCCTAACTATACATATGGAGGTACTTGGAAACTTTAAGTGATAGGCATATAAATTAAAAACCATACTAATCATACAACCAAAAATACTCAAACAGATAATCTTTATTTAATTTACGGTATCATTTTATTTTTAACCTTTGAACCTGTTTCGTTTTCTTTCATAATTTCAGCTGGATGTAACGTTAATTTTCTTGGTGTTTTGATTTTAGAAAACTTTGTAAAATTAGTATTCATTGTAAAATATATAAACCATTTCTTAGACAACCCTGTTGAGATGTATAAATTACGTAGCTTATAAGATTTAAAATGTTTTAAAATACCTAAGTAAAAATTCATACTACTTAAAAACAATAGCTTTTCTACTTTACTTGGATTTGTTGTATTTTCTATTAGTTTATTTTGTTTATGTATGGCTTCATAAAAATTACCTTTGGTGCGCTTGCTAACATAAATTCTATTGGGTTTTATAAAACCTCCAATATAACTTACTCCCTTGCTATAATGTTGTAAATAAATCTTTTTGGGATGTAATTTTAAATGCAATTCGGTTTTTAAAAATTTGGCTATTCTGGGTATTAAGGTTTTTAAATAGTTTTTATTTCTGTGTACCAATACAAAATCGTCTACATACCTACCGTAGTATCTAATCCCTAACTGGTGTTTTACAAAGTGGTCTAAACTACTCATATATAAATTCGCAAAAACCTGACTCGTTAAGTTTCCGATAGGTAAGCCATAACCAGGTTTTGCAGCCAACAAA